>ERZ773168.3066-NODE-3066-length-12216-cov-4.794589_pt1 | contig 12216 bp, 7 predicted proteins | sample MGYA00511261_ERZ773168 | MGnify/ENA primary metagenome ERZ773168 (study PRJEB29015, sample SAMEA2737855) | human gut metagenome | biome: human gut; feature: human-associated habitat; material: faeces | place: China | collected 2012 ... | reverse complement strand
GAGAATAGCCCTTTTCCTTTATCTCATCGTAAGAAACAGCTACGGAAAAATCCTCCACTGCCTCCTTGCGCTGGAATGTGCCGACAATCTTTTCTATCTCGTCATCGTTCAGACGCACCTTTTTCAATCCGTTAGCATCTTTATATTCCTCGCCCAATTTGCTGGCATCAATCAAGATTACTTTGTCAGTGGTTGCAGACTTATCAAAGAACAGCACACTGACATTCGTACCTGTATTGGCAAACACGTTGCTTGGCATGGAAACACAGCCGAATACTACTTTGTCATCTACAATCCGATGAAGAATTTTGTTCTCAATACCACTTTTAGCCGTGATAAAACCTGTAGGAATGACAATTGCACCCTTGCCTGTCTTTTTCAGCGAATTGATAACGTGCTGAATGAAACAGGTATATATAGCCATTGACTCTTTCTTTTTGGCGGGTACATTTGGGACTCCAGCCCAAAAACGGGCTGGCATGGCGGCTATCTTCTCGCGAGTGTCCGAGAAGTCCATCTTGAAAGGAGGATTGCTCACCACGAAATCAAACTGGCGCAACTGCTGCCCGTCATCACTTTTATGATAAGGGCTTACAAGCGTGTCACCTTGAATAGCATTATCAAGCGAAGACACAAGTCCGTTAAGCAGCAGATTAAGTTTCAACATTTTGTTGCTTCGCTGGGAAATATCTTGCGAAAAGATGGTACAGCGTTCTTCTCCTATTTGATGACTAAGTGCCATCAGAAGCGTACCTGTTCCTGCCGAGGGGTCATAACATTCCATGCTATGCAAATCAGCATTATCCCCCACTAACAAACGAGCCATAATCGTTGCTATGGCATGAGGCGTATAATACTCCGCATATTTTCCACCTCCAGCAGTATTATAATCCTTAATCAAATACTCAAAGATGCTGGAGAAGAAATCGTAATTCTGTGCAAACGCTTCTTCAAAGGAGAAATTCACGAGTTTATCCACCAGAGCACGGGCGAATGGCGCACGTTGTGCCGAATCGGTCACAAACGGTGTCAATGCCTCGAACAATGGAATCTTCGTGTTGGCTGTGGTCTGCGTGGAAAATATATCTGCATTTTGTTCCGCTATATCTGTCATAGTGGAATCGAAGATAGTATCAAAATCCCCTTTTCCCTGTTGATTCCAAAGATTGGCTATCAGATGATAAGGTTCAAGCATCGGAACATCTGGAGAGATGGCACTCTGAATAAGCATACGTTCATAATCAGAAAGATTCTCGTATGCTGTTTCCCATTTTACATCCCCGGTCAGTTTCTTGGCAATCTCACTTTTCGCATTTTTTAATTCATAACCGAATTTGTCATTCAGGAACTTATAGAGAAATACCTGAGTGATAATCTTATATTCGTTACCATCGTTTCCCATACCGTATGATTGGCAGGTGGCTTTAAGTCCGTCGATGAGCCTTAATGTTTTTTCTTTAATATCTGACATAATCTTTATGAAATGCCGTAAGTGGCGTTATATTGGTTGATATACTGTTGTGAAATGCGTGTCTGAATAAATTTGTAATCCTCCATTTCGGGCTTTATTTGTGGGAAATGGAACAGACATCCATTGATAAGAGCCATCACCGTGCGTCCGAAATAAGCATCCTTTTTCAGAATGTCGTTACGGTCATACACTTTGGCATCCACATCCTCTTTTATAATATTGAGAATGGCAGCAATCTCTTCGTCAAGGAAAGAGAACATAGGCTTCTGTCCATTATCTTCCCTCTGCTTATTCACTTCACGAATACGCTTGTGTACACGAGCAAATTTTTCATCGCCCTTGTACTTTTTCAACAAGACATTATTGCGTTTTTGTAAGTCTTGCAGACGACCGATGATTTCATCCAAAGCTTGTGTTTCTTCGTTGAACTTGGCTATCGTGTCAATCACAAAACCGTGTTCCTTGAAGCGTTCCATAAAGGCTTCACGCAACGAGATAAACTCCGGATCGTCTTGGTCGAAGTTTTGGGTAAATGAAGAAATGGTACGTTGCCATTTCTCTTTCAATTCCACACCACCGGATATAAGGCGCATCTCCTCTTGTCCTATTTTGGAGAAAGTGAACTCTATATCCATCATTGCCTCATTGATTAGAGTTTTCGTTTCCTCATTTGTATTGAAAGCCTCTTTCTGATTGATGATACTTATCCTTCTCTGTACCTCAGAGAGCAGTTGCGGCAGCTTGGTGATTTCAAGTTTGGCAAATTGCTCTTTCATTTCATCATCACCGAATGTACGCACGATGTTCGCCATGTTCTTGGCTGATTCCAACGCCTGTTTCAGGTCGAGCAATACAGCTTTATCCTCTTCGGTGGAGATTTCAGAAGAAAATTCTTCCGCATTATCGTATGTGTAATTGAAAAGCGTTTGCCGAACTTTCTTCATCTGATTCAATATCTCTTCCTTGTCCTCAATGACTTGGGTAAAGGTATCGGTGGCAGCGGATTCGCCAGTCTCATCCACGTCATTAAAGCGGTTTAATTCTTGTAAATATGCTTCGTTGGTTTCCTTAAAGTTGCGCTTGATGTCGGCAAAGTCAATGACAAAACCGTAACGCATACCGGGATAAGGACGGTTTACACGTGTTATGGCTTGAAGCAGATTGTGGTCTTTCAGTTTGCGCCCGAAATACAGGCGTTTCAAACGCGGCGCATCAAAACCAGTCAAAAGCATATTGAAGACAATGAGAATATCCACTGTCATATTTTTCTTGAAGTCCTTGACTATCTGCTTGCGAGTTTCCTTGTCATCCGTATCGTGAAGAATGATTCCGGCTTTCAGCGGTCTGTATTTTGATTTGTAATCCACTTCCGGTTCACCCACTACATACGAACCATCGGAAAGTTTTATCTTGATGGGCTTCGGCTGATACTTCTGCCATTCTTCTTGAAATACATCATAAAGCCGCCTTGCCTGTTCGCTGGTTTCACAAATGACCATACCACCTAAAGTATCATCTCCTTGTATCTTGCGAAACTCTTTTAAGTCCGTCATAATGTAACGGGCTAACTCGTTTACATAACTTGGATGCTCTATGATTTCCGACTTACGAATGTCTTTCTTTTGCACAAGGGTTTCCAGTTTATCGTACACATCAGACAAACGCTCTTTATAGGAGGTTTCTATATCTTCACGTATGATTTTCAGCGTGTAGCCATCCGCAATGGATTTATCGTAATAATAGGTATGCAAATAGTTTCCGAACACCTTGCAACTGGCACGTTCCTCTTTTAACAACGGGGTACCTGTAAGTGCGATTTTAACCGCATCGGTGTCGGCATCAAAGAGATTGGCAAGAAAGCAACCACCGGGTTTATATCCTCGGTGTGCCTCGTCAAGAATGAAGATGCGTTGAAGATTGGTTGCATAATCACTGATGCGTACTTTTTCTTTATCCTCGGCAAAGCGTTGAATGTTCACAACCGTGATTTCTGCCTGTCCGCTTACACCTTGTTGTGCCTGATTACTGCGGAATTGTTCCATCAGTTCGGATCTTGTATTGGCGGTAGATACTAGCAGCCCACGAGCCTCAAACTCTTGTGTGGCTTGTTCCAAAAGGTCAAGGCGGTCTACTATAAAATAGAATTTGGCGACCTTATTCTGTTTGGAGTAGAAATCGTTGAGAATATAGGTCAGATAGTATGACAAGGCGGTTTTACCACTCCCTTGTGTATGCCAGACTACGCCAGATTTCACCCCCTCTGCCAGTTTTTGGCGAATAGCTAACGATGCAAACAATTGTTGGTAACGCATGATATGCTTTTGGTCGGTAGATTCTATTTTTCCATCCACCTCACGCTCCATACGGACATAGGCAATACCATATCTAATGATATACAACAACCGTTCAGGCGAACACATGGATGTTAGGATTCTGTTTGTAGGGGTGTTGAAACCGAGATTTGTCTGGTACTCAGGACTTGTATGAATGACTTGGCAATTGTAATCAGACAATATCTGTTTTTCCACCGTCTTGTCAATCTCCTTATACGGATAGTCACGATGGAACGGTGCTATTTTCTGACCGCTAAAATTTTCTTCACGGAAGCAATTGAATGGTGCGTATGAACGTGCCCCAGTACAATAGAAAGCCCCTTGTATGGGTACGATACCGCCCAACGCATCGTATTCCATATTATTGCTGAATATCATCAATTGCGTAATGTTGATGAAGCGGCGAAACTTTTTATTTGGGAAGCGTTCTTTATTCATTCGTGCGCTCTCTGCCAACATACCACCATGATTGTTGGGTTTCTTCACTTCTACAAAACAAAGTGGCAATCCGTTTACGAATAAAGTAATGTCAGGACGAAATTCGTCCTGTCCGTTCTTACAGGTAAATTCGGCTGTGAAATGGAACGTATTATTCCCAATGTTATCAAAGTCTATCAGCTTTACAGGCGAAACAGCTTTGAGACGGTTGTAAAAGCCTCGACCGAGGTCATCATCGTTCAGCTCCTTACGAATATCTTTCAAAACTTGAAGAAACTCTCCCTCATGTCCGGGATTCAGATTCTTAAACTGCCGTTCAAATACCTGCAAAAGAATATTCGTGTCACCGTCATAGACCGTGCCATTCTTATCTTCGCTCAACTTACCGAAGTAAGTATATCCTATTCGGGTGAGGTGAACCATTGCAGGCATCTGCACCCGTGTAGCTTCCGAAAACTGTTTCATATCACCTATCCTTTTTGTCGGTTATCAAATCCTTCAAATCGACCTGCAATATCTCTGCTATCTGTTGCAAGGTCTCTAAATTTGGTTGAATCCTATTACAGGCATAAGCATTTACCATACTGAAACTCTTGTCGAGTTTCTTTGCCAACCATGTTTGAGAGATACCTTTTTCAGATAATACAGCCTTTATTCTATTCAGTTTCATTCTTTGATGCGATTTTATAATGCAAATATAGCGAATTATATTCAATAATCGGGATTATTTTTGTACTTTTGCAAAATACGGAGCTCCAATATGGAGCATAATAATCAAAAAAATGAATTGTATGAATGCAACGAAGTACGAAATCGACATGCTTGGAGTAGGAGCTGCAGACGCACTACTCGTTCGTTTTTTGACGAAAACGACAAAGCTTATATAATTCTAGTAGATGCCGGTAACTATTGTAACGGTGAGACGATTGCAAAGTTTGTAAAAGAGAGATATAATACTTTTCAAATTGATTTAGCAATATGTACACATTGTGATGATGACCACTTTGGAGGTTTCATATTCCTGTTAGAAGATATGAAGAATAACCCACAAACAAGTGTAGATATTAAAAAAATTTTAATCAATGACCCAGGATTACATATCACACAAAACGATGTGAAGTATTATCAAAACCTTGATAATGTTCGCAAAGAGGCTCGTTCCGTATACGATGGACATGGCAACAATCTTTTGGAATTGATTTGGGATTTGTCACGCAAAAGAAGGTTATCATATTCTGAAGCATTCTCTGATGGATATAATTCAGAATTTGATGGTCTTATAGATATTCTTGGTCCTTCGACAGAGTACTATAGAACCCAAGCCCTTTTATTTCGGAATGATTTACAGCCATATGATTATGCCATAGTTGATGACAGTGAGGATGCGTATGAAATTCCTGAAACAAAAAATATTTATAGTAAAAAATTAGATGAAGCTGGTAACGACCCATCACATCACAATAAAAGTAGTATTATTTTTTTATTTAAGCCTGATGATGAACACTATTTTCTCTTTACAGGAGATGCAGATGAAGACTCTTTTTCTAACTTTAAATATCAATGTGATGTAGATAAAATCAAAAATATTTATTGGATGAAGATTCCTCATCATGGTTCTGCCCACAATATGAGCAACAATATGATCAATCATATTCGCCCATCTATTGCATACGTATCAACTGAGAAATATGGACACTATCTAGATAAAAGCGTGGTAGGTGCGTTAAAAAAGATAGGTACATCAATTTATTCAACTAAGAATTCAGTAAATATCTGGCATCATCATAACACACCCGACAGAGAGGATTATTTTCCTGTAGAAACATTATAAATTATGGACGCAAAAGGGAATAAAATTGGCTTAGCTCTATCCGGAGGAGGGTATAGAGCAGCTGCTTATCATATTGGGACGCTAAGAGCGTTGCAAAAGCTAAAAATTCTAGATAAAGTAGACGTTATTTCTTCTGTTTCTGGAGGATCAATAATATCAGCATATTATTTATTACATAAAGAAAACTATCAAGAATTTGAGAAATCCATTTCTCGTAAACTCAGAATTGGAGTTCTTCACCTAGCTATCGCCAATCTTTTCGCTGTTTTAGCTGGGATAGGAGCACTTATATATTTCGTGGGTTGGTGGACTCTACTCCTATCATTAATTTTGTTATGGTTCTCCAATTACTATATTCTTCCTGTAAGTATTTGGATTGAGAAACAATATAATTGGTTATTTTTTAAAAATGCCACTTTATCAGATTTGCCACAAACTCCTGCTATATCCATAAATACAACAGATGTTGCAAAAGGTAGAAGTTTTAGATTCTCGCGAAACAAGGCTTGGGGATATGATTATATAAATAAGGATGACCAACTAGATGTATTTTCTGGAGAGAATTTTCCTCTTGCAAAAGCAGTCATGGCATCTTCATGTGTACCATTTGCCTTTAGCCCCATCCGAATACCAGAAAAGTACAAAAGATATAATCATTATAAGTGTCCACTACTGGTTGATGGAGGACTTTATGATAACCAAGGTACATACGAATTGACTGAATCTTCCGATAAAGACATGCATGCCAAATATATTATCGTAAGTAATGCAGGCAATACAGAACTTACAGATCAGTGGATAACAAACATACCTCTGATGCTTGTCCTTACATCAAACATTTTGATGAAGAGAATTGAACGAATGCAATCCAGATACAACATGTTTGAAACGGATAATGTTAAACGCAGAATTGCTAACATTGCTCTGAGTTACGAAATCTCCGATAGAATCATTATAGGATTTGTTCGTGGAATTAAAAATGGGAATGTATCTGAAGAACTTTACACTTACCACTCAATAACAAAAGATGATGCCCAAAAAATAAAAAGATTTTATGGCAGCAATCGTATCGAAGATAAGAAATTCATCGAATTCATTATCTCGAAAGTGAAACGAAGCATCCTATGGGATGATTTAGAAAAAATCAAACCATCTTCGACAGAAATAAAGATAGCCAAGAAAGTCGGAACCAATCTAATAGGTCTATCACCCAAAAAAATAGAATCGCTAATAAAATTTGCAGAATGGATGGCAACAGTACAGATAAGGCTTTATCTTCCAAACCTATTGGATGTATAACACTCACATTTATCACATACCCTAAATTTTTTAATTGAAAAATATAAATACTTTGCACAAAATAATAATGGAACATATAATCAAATATTACCCAGTAGGCAATGCTGATTGCACACTGATTAAACTGGATAACGGCAAGACCATCCTGGTGGATTGTCAAATACTGGCAGATTTGACTGATGGTCATGGAAAGCAAATAATGTTTGATGTGAAAGAAGATTTACTAAGTGAGTTAAAAAAAGATAGTTTAGAACGTCCATTTGTAGACCTTTTCATCAGTACACATCCTCATGACGATCATTGCAAAGGATTTGCCGAAAACTTTTATCATGGCGATGTGGCTGATTATGATAAAGATAAAAACAAGAATGAGATTATCATAGAAGAACTGTGGATTACTCCTCGCGGCTTAAACAATGGTTTGTCTGCACCTGCAGAAGACATACGTAAAGAAGCGAAACGTCGTAGAAAACTATACGATGATGATGCAAACTTTTATGGTTCTAAAGGGAACTATTTGAGAATTATAGGATACGATAAAGACAAAGAGTTCGACCGTAGATATTGTTATGTTCCAGGAAAACTTGTGACAACTGTTCATGGGGCAAGCTTATCTTGGTTGGAAATGTTCATTCATGCTCCATTTAAGGAAGATGTTGAGACCAGTAAGAAGTATGATGATAAGAATGCAACTTCTGTCGTTGTGCAGTTTGGTTTTAAAATAGACGGATACACGGGTTACAAGAGCCGTGTGCTTATGGGAGGTGATGCTGAACACGAAATCTGGCAACACATTCTTGACAATAATACAGACGAGGAAAAATTAAAGTGGAATATTTTCCTCGCACCACATCATTGCTCTTGGTCATTCTTCAATAATTCAGACAACAAGAATGAAATCAAACCCTCTGCTGAGGATATACTGAACAAGCAGATTGGTAATTCTGCTCATATTATCGCTTCTTCAAATGAAATTAAGAACGACAATAACAATCCGCCTTGTTACGAAGCCAAACAGCAATATATAAAAAAGCTGAAGTCTGGCTCATCTCGGTTTCTCAATACGGCAACACACAGCAAGGTGGGCAATATACCACAACCCATTGTATTTAAAATTGATGAATACGGAAAGACCCTGAAAGAGAATGCTACAGTAGCAGGAGCTACGTCTATTTCTAATCCAGCACCACGAGCCGGCAGATGACAGGTTATAATCATAAAATAACAAATGGCTCTCTAATTAGAGGTGAACATCTAAAACTTTCGAGAGCCAAGGCAATCTACAAGGCAGCCACAGTACATCCTTATATAAAGGATGTACTGTGTTATGTTAATGGTAAGGGTGATGCCGTTATCAAAATGCGTTTGACGCATCTTGAAATTCCAGATGAGCCTATTTATGAAATAAATGCAGAAGAGGAAATTGCAATTATTTGCCATCCTGAAGACATCAATATACCAGAAGTGTATGCGCTAAGAAAAAATTTTCCAACGGAACTACCTCATTCAAATGCAAGATCTTTTGCACGACCTGTTGCAGATTATAAAAAGACAGCGCTATTTTACAAAAGAAGAACGTGGAAATTTGTTGTATATTTCTCAAGATAATTCTAATATAATTAAAGCTGCTGCTCATCTTTTACTGGATAATAAGGACCTTTTTCAATATTATTTTCAACAAATGAAAGAGGAAGAGAAACAACAATTTGTAGATTTCCCCATTTATGTATTTGCCAATTAAAAGAACATACCAATTAAGATAATATGTTATTGTTATGGACGCGAAGCAGTGCATGATTGTAGATTTGGAGCGACGAGGTGACAAGCGGATGTTCATCACCGAACAAGTCGCTTCAATAAGTGAAAATAAGAGTGGACTTTGGACGGTACAGTTCTTATCTTCTTCTCGTGTGTTCAATTACAACCATTCGCGGTTGCTTTACCTGACAAATCCGGAGAAAATAGACATTGGCGAAAAAGGATTGTATATCCAAAATAAGCATATAACGAATATAAGCGAACTGCTCCGCTTTACAGATGGCAGACATTCTTTCTACCGTGTGGCATATACAAATGGCTACTATGAAAACCTTGAAGGAAGTGAAGTCTATGTAACGCGCACTCCGATTGATAAAAACGGCGGTTCGACATGGGATTATCTTCGCGAGCTGGCCGCTGAAACAGGTCTGATGGTGGAAAATGATGAGAACATTCTCATGAAACAATACGACTTGGTGGATTTGAAGCGCGACAATGTACCGTTGGCGCAGTATCTGGGTGACAGGGCGAAGTTAGCTACATATCGTGACCCCAAACAGATATATTATCCTTTCGGTTGTAATGCAAGCCAGAAGGCTGCTGTGGAAGCCGCATTGACGCATCAGGTAAGCATCATTCAAGGTCCTCCTGGGACAGGCAAGACGCAAACCATTCTGAACATCATTGCCAATCTGTTGCTGGCAGATAAAACAGTGCTGGTTGTATCGAATAACAATTCTGCCGTTGAGAATGTGGCGGAAAAACTCGCTGGGGAAAATCTTGACTTTATTGTGGCCAAACTGGGCAGCGTGCAGAATAAGGAGGCTTTTATCGCCAATCAACCCGATTATCTGGATATGAGTGATTGGGCAATAGAAGAGGAACCGGTAAAAAAACAAGCACAAGACTTGCTTCATGCCGTGATCCAAGGCTTTGATTCCCAAACACGCCAAGCCCAGTTGAAGGCAGAATATGACGCTTTGCTGAAAGAAACGAAGTATAATGACATGCTTCAGCAGAAATCCGTCGGCAAAGAGTGGTTGGACGGCAAACGTTCTTCCCAACTGATGAAACTGCTCAATCTTTATAAGCTGAAGATAGAGGACAGACCTAAACCTGATCTCTGGTTTCGGTTGAAGTGGTCATTTTTATTGGGCACGAGGATGTTTTCGTTTCTCGGAGGCAAACCATCAGAAGTAGTTGCGAGCTTGGAAGCGGCCTATTATTTTTCCCGTAAAACTGAAATAGAGCAAGAGTTGGATGCCATTGCCACAACGCTACAATCCATCGACATCAAGCGGTATACGGCGGGGTTGCGTTCCGCTTCTCTTTTGGTATTGAAAAGCAGGATGGCTAAACGGTATCAAGGCTTTGAAAGGAGAAGATTCACCATCAAGGACATTAAACCGAGAACCGAGGAGTTCTTGAAAGAATATCCGGTGGTGCTCAGCACTACCTATTCCGCCAAAAGTTGTATCAGCAAGGATATGGTCTTTGACTATGTGATTATGGATGAAGCATCACAGGTGGACATCAAGACAGGTGCGCTGGCGTTGTCTTGTGCCATGAATACCGTAATCGTAGGCGATGACAAACAGCTTCCTAACGTGGTCAGTAGGGAAGAAGCACAGGCATTGAACGCCATCCAGTCTACGTACAATGTGGATGACAGATACAATGCCGTCACGCACAGTTTCCTGCAATCTTGCGTGGAGGTGTTCAAGGACGCACCAGTAACGCTGCTCCGTGAGCATTATCGTTGCCATCCGAAAATAATCGAGTTCTGCAATCAAAAGTTCTATGATGGCGAGCTGGTGGCCATGACCACAGACCACGGCGAGGATAAGGTGTTACAAGTGGTGCGGACAGTCAAAGGAAATCATGCTCGTGGGCATTTCAACCAACGTGAGATTGATGTGATAACCCAAGAAGTGATGTCTGAATATGTGGATATGGGCACTGTGGGCATTATTACTCCCTATCGTTCACAGGCAGAGGAAATCAATAAGGCCATCGGGACTGATATTGCCAGTACGGTGCATAAGTATCAAGGACGTGAGTGTGACACCATCATTATGAGTACGGTAGATAACGCTCCAACAGAGTTCTCTGATGACCCCAATTTGCTTAATGTGGCAATCTCTCGTGCCAAGACACATTTGTGCATAGTGACCAATGGCAACGATATGCCACAGAACACGAACTTGGCCCAACTCATCGCATATATCCAGTATAACAACTTTGAAGTGAAGGAAAGTAAACTCCATTCGGTGTTTGATTTGCTATACAAGCACTATACGGCAGAACGGTTGGCATACGAACAGACTCATCCGGTCGTATCAGGATACCTGTCTGAGAAGCTTTTATATGATCTGTTGGTCAAAGGCATAGCAAAGTCGGGATTAGCAAATACAGAAATCTTGTGCCATTATCCTTTGGCAAGATTGATTGCAGATTGGGATGCATTGGACGAACAGGAAAAGATATTTGCAGGAAGTCCTCTTGCACACGTAGATTTCTTGATTTACAACTCCCTCACCAAACGGCCGATTCAGACAATCGAGGTAGATGGTTGGCATTTCCATAAAGAGAGTGAAGTCCAACAATTGCGTGATGCTCTCAAAGATCAAATACTCATGAAATTTGGATTGTGTCCGCATCGTATTTCCACAACGGATACGGTGAATGATGAAACGATTATGAAAATGCTCCAGGCAATATCATAAAAGGATAAATTTACCAGATTTACAAAGTATGAATTGAAGAAGAAAATAAAAGCCAATCAAATGAAAATAAATACACTGTATAATAAGTGATTATAGTGTATTTATATCTTCACTTGTTTTGTTTGGCTATTGTCGCTTGGCTCTTTTTTGGTACATTTTTGTTTCTTATTTGTTCCTTAATCTCGGCTTTTATTTGTAGTTTTGCAGCAGAAATAACGAGTAAAAGAGGAGGAACTATGCCACGAGTAAAAAAGCCTGCAAAAGTCAAAGAACCTATCCGTCTTCGGATGAAAGATTTAGCAAACGGAAACAAAAGTCTGTATTTGGATATCTATCGGGACGGTAAACGGACATATGAGT
>ERZ773168.3056-NODE-3056-length-12237-cov-2.694467_pt1 | contig 12237 bp, 9 predicted proteins | sample MGYA00511261_ERZ773168 | MGnify/ENA primary metagenome ERZ773168 (study PRJEB29015, sample SAMEA2737855) | human gut metagenome | biome: human gut; feature: human-associated habitat; material: faeces | place: China | collected 2012 ... | reverse complement strand
AACACCCCAGCCGTATCCGCCGTTCCAGCCTGCAAGTGTTACCGTACCACCACATGAAGCCTTGACAGCCGTTCCCATCGGTACATATAAATCAATACCTGAATGGAAGCTTCCAACCTGACCTGATACAGGATGGACTCTGTAGCCATAGTCAGAAGTAATCTGCATTGTGCTTACCGGATTGATAAATGTAGGAGGAATAAGTGTTCCTCTCTCAATCACTGTAGGTGTAGCCTCAGTGATTATCGTCTGGCAGATAATCTCTCTGTCATACTCAACTCTGTTCGAGGAACTCACAACAGCTATAACCTCTCTGTATCCCGGTGTTCCCTGTGTAACCACATTCTGCTGTCCCTGATACATGCCGTTATTGTCAATATATACAACATCCGCCTGATACTCTTCGCTGTAAGTAACCTCTTCCTTAACCACAATCGAAATCTCCGGTGTAGGAACCGTGATTGTGAGAAGGTCACCCGGCATAATCACACTATTCTCATCAAGGTTCTCATTGAGAGCATATAACTCATCAAGAGAAATATTAGTCTTATCTGCAATGGCTGTAAGACAGTCACCCTGAACTACTTCGTAGGTGCCCTTCTCAGCCTTCTCCTTGGTTATCTCCTCGAGTGCTTCCTCAACGGTCATAACTTCGTTGGCGTTACCGCTTGTCTCAATAACCTCAACATTCTCGGCAAAGCCAACATAGAGAACTCCGTCCTCGAATACCGTCTCATCCGTAACCTGTACCGTGTCCGTTCCGTCGATTGTTGCAAGAACCTTCGCCGCCTCATTCATAGCTATATCCGCTGTGGTCACATTGACTGTTCTTCGTGACATTCCGTTCGATGTACTGTCAACAAGCTCAACCTGAAAGCCCTCGGCAGCTTCTCCGGCAATTCTGTTCTTGGCAGACTCTAACAGTGCAATAACATCTGCCTCACTTCTTACCGTAACCATAAAATCATCGATACGAACTGTATATGCCATATTATCAGGAACGAATGCCGTGGCAGATACCACATTATATAATACGTTCTCAAGCTCTGTCTCATCAAGAAGCTTTCCCGTAACGTTCTCGTCTGCGTAGACCTCAAGATCCGTGTCCGCGTAAACTATCGTTCCATGTTCTTCATTAAGTCTGTTTCTGACCGCCTGAAGTGCTGTCCTTGCAGCATCCTCCGAGTCAGTAACCGCAACCGGTGTTCCATTGAACACAACCGTGTATCCTGCCGTTCCCTGTGCCATCCGGCTGCTGACCTCCGCCTGTACCGGAGATGTAAAACGTGTTGCAAATGGTATAACAAATATAACAAATAAGCAAGCAGCTACTGCAACCTTCAGATAAATATTCTTCAATTTTCTGTACTGCCTGGTAAACTTCATATCATCCTCCAAAAAATGTAAGAACTTACTTAACAATTTTGTAACAAATACATACTACCAAGAATTCCTTGATTTGTAAAGATTTTTTTAAAAAAAACAGGATATTTTTTACGCATATTGTTACAAATTGTTACAAACATTTGAATATTTTTGTTAATATTTTCCACTAAGCTCTCACTAAGGATGCAACCGCCCTCGCTGTATCTGCAAGATTTCTTCCCTGCTCGTCAACAGTAAAATCAGCATACTTTTCATACAGAATGCACCGCTCATCATACAGGTCCTTAAGTGTCTGACCCTCCTTTAACACTACGCCGCGCCCCTCAAGGTTGGACAATCTCTCGTTAATCATCTCATAGGAGGCCTTTAAATATACAACCGTTCCTATTTCCTTGAAATGTCTCATGGCATTTCCGCCGTATACAACGCTTCCACCCGGTGCAATCACGGAATGTTCCGCCTCAAGCTCTGCGTTTATTCTGTCCTCTATATGCAGGAATCCGTCATTGCCTTCGGCGGCAATTATTTCCTTCAGAAGTCTTCCCTCCTTTTCCTGAATAACAAGGTCAGTATCTATGAAGTGATAACCGAGAATCTTTGCGAGAACCACTCCGACCGTACTCTTTCCTACTCCGGGCATACCTATAAGTATGACATTATCTTTTTTCATGCTTCTTAACATCCTTTCGCTTTGGATTTTTCTTTTTGATCGAGACAGGTTTTTGAACCGAAAATCCGAATCTTCCGAGCTTTTTCCCAAGTTCAAAATATTCGCCATGCGAATATGCCACAAGCCCCGACGCATTGAGGTTAAATCTTCCGTTCTCATCCATATATCTGTCATCTACATTGACATTTACAACCTTGGCAAGGAACATCGTGTGGCTTCCGAGAGGCTGCTCGCTGACAACACGGCACTCAATATTCACCGGGCTCTCCATAATTCCCGGTGCCTTAACTTCCTTAGACTCTGCCTCATGAAGCTTCATCTCGGCAAATTTATCCACGTCCCGTCCCGAACGCACTCCACAAAAATCCGTGGCATACACAAGCTCCTTGGTGACGAGATTTATTACGAACTCACCCGTCTCCCTGATAATATCATAGGAATATCTCTCAGGTCTTACGGATATTGACACCATGGCGGGATTGGTATTCGTCGTCCCTGCCCATGCAACCGTTATAATATTCGCTTTTTCGTTCTCCCTGCCGCAGCTCACCATCACCGCAGGAACAGGGTAGAGCATATTGCCCGGCTTCCAGCTTATCTTTCCCATATATGTTTCCTTTTCTAAATTATTCATTTGACAAAACCGTCAGAATCTCCGGAATGAGCTGTTTTTTACGTGATACCACACCCTCAAGCCTGTACACGCCATCCTCAAGCTTCGGAGCATCAAATCCGTTCTCAATCACATCACCGGCTCCATTGCCGAGTGCGATGAGAAGTGTCTCCGTCGCGATCATGTTCGTGAGCATGAAAAAAATCATGTTAATACCCTGGCTTGCAAGCTGTTCCTTCATGTACGGCATAATCTTATCTTTAATGTCAAGCAGCTCTTCTTCATCCATCGACGATATCTGTCCGACTCCGAAGTTAATGTCATTTACCGAAAATTTCTTGTAATCCTGTGAGAAAATCTCCTGCGGGGTTTTGTCCTTTAAATTGCTTCCTGCACGGAACATCTTTACGGCATACTCCTCAATATCTATTTCCGCCTTTCCTGCAAGTGCCTTCGCCGCCGCCACATCAGCAGGCGTGCAGGTCGGCGAGCGGAACATAAGTGTATCCGAAAGTATTGCCGAGCACATAAGCCCTGCTGTCTTTTTGTCTATATCCACATGGTTCTCATTATACATCTGATATATGATTGTCGCCGTACATCCAAGCGGCTGATTGCGGAAAAATACCGGTCCCATTGTTTCAATACTTCCAATACGGTGATGATCGATAATCTCGATAATCTCGGCCTCTTCCATGCCATCTACTGCCTGTGTCAGCTCATTATGATCTACTAAGATCAGCTTTTTCTTACGCGCACCGAGCAGACTTCGACGGGAAATCATACCAAAATAATTCTCATTCCAATCTAAGATTGGGAAATCCCGGTATCTCTTTTTCGCCATCGTGTCACGAATATCATCCAAATATTCTCCCAGACCAAACGTGATCAGATTTTCACTCTTCATAAAGAAACGGATTGGGATACTCTGGTTTATCAGACGTGATGCCGTAAACGTATCATATGGCGTTTTGATAATATAACAGCCCCTGCTTTCTGCAAGACGGCTGATCGTATAAGAAACCAATGCACCATCACAAACAATAATACATTTTGCGCCCATCTCAATGGCACAAAGCTGTGACTCATAACGGTTTCCAAGAATGACAAGATCATCCTTCTCAATAAAATTCTCCATCAGATCCGGACTGGATGCGGCAATGACAACTTTTCCATTCAGGAAATAGCCATGCTCATTCCCGGAGATCAGTGTTCCGTCCAGTGTTTTGACGATATTGCGGTACTGGGTTCTCGCTGTTGCAAGGATATTATTATCGTACACTTCCATATATGACGTAGCAATATCTCCGATAGTGATCAACCCTTCCAGCTTCTCACCTCTTGTTACCGGCAGTGTCTTAATATTCTCATCTTTCATTCTTGCCCATGCGTCTTTAATGGACATGTGACCAGATACACCCTTAATATGACGGATATCCATATCTTTTACCTGAAGGTGTACATTGTCCAGAAGAGACGGCACACTTACCTGGAATTTATCCAGAACATATGCTGTCTCACCATTTACCTCTCCCGCTCTTTTCGCTATGTATTTTTCTCCTGTGATTTTATTTTTCAGATTTGCATATGCAATTGCCGAACAAATAGAATCTGTATCTGGATTTTTATGTCCGATCACATATACTTTCTTTGGTTTTTTCTGATCCATTTTATATTACTCCATTACTATCTCTTGTTCCTTTACTTTTCAGAATGCCATTTTTTTTACTGTTCGTCAACCCTTGTTCGGATAAAAGACCATTACACTAAATTTTAAACAATATCTCTACCAGTGCCTTCGGTCTGCCACCCGCTGCCGCTGTCTTCTTTGCATACACTTTTCCATAACCGGCTTCCATGATCTTATTCATGATCCGGCGCGCACTTCTGACCGTAATTCCCAGACACTCCGCCAACTGATGTGCATCGAAAATATAACTTTTTCTTACATCTGCAATGGCAATGATCTTCAGAATTGACGTTGTGCTGAGCCCGGTTTTTTCTGAAATTTCCTGTAGCTTCGGATCGGAAGAAATGAGCTGATATTCCAGCTGGATCTCCTTTCCAAGCGGTCCGTGCTGTGTCTGACCGGCATCAATCCAGAAAATCTCCTGCTTTGCATTTTTCAGGGAAAAATCCAGTGCACGTCTTGCGTTCATTTCCGCGTCATTCATCGTGCCTCCGGTTCCGATCCCTACATTCAGGCTGATTTTATTCTCCTCCTGCACTTTTTTTTGCAGATTCAGAAGCTTTCGCTGGTTAAATTCTTCTTGTACAGCCCCGGAATTGGAAAATACAATATATTCTCTTCTTCCTGATGCAAAAATTGCACCTTGGATCCCTTCTGTATATTTGATGATTTCTTTTTCAATATCTGCTTTTGCAAGCATACTTGAATAATAATTCTCTTCTCTGCTCTCATAATCCGTCAGCTGAAAAATCTCAACTGCTGCCTGCGCATATTCTGCTTCCTGAAGCGCACATTCATTTTTTAATTTCTCCAGTGCCACTCTCACTTTTGCCCTGGTCGGAGGCAGATAAATTGCATGGTATCCCTTTTCCTGCAGTGTCTTATACACCCACCGAAGAGAAGTCAGTGCCACATTGACCTTTCCTTCATCCAGAAGCTTCATGTGCCACTCCACATACTGTTCTTCTTCCACTCCTGCCTGAAACGGACAGGAATAAATGTTTCTTGCCAGGATGTCAAATGCATCCAGCAAATCCTCAATGATCTGTTTTTCTACAATATCAATACTAAATGCATCCAGTTCAATATTACTTTTCTGCATCTGCAGAAATGCTCCCGCAATGCTGACTACCGATTTTTCCACCGACACATGTGGCCTGGTGAAATGATAGTTTCTCCCCACAAAACTTTCGATCGCACAGCCCGTAAACAGTACCGCATCACACTCCTGTTCACATTCCTCAATCAGCCGGTCACTTCGGTTAACCTGTTCCTCTTCATAAGCAGCTACTTCTACTGAACTGTCGATTTCTTTTATACTCTTCTTAACAACCTCACAAGATGATTTTGATCCGATAACTCCAACTTTCACAAATTTGTCCCCCGTATTGCGATCTTCTATCCAGAGAACCTGCCGTTGGCAGCTTCTCTCTATATATCTGAATAATTGCTTTAAAAAAGGAACCCCTTAAACGGGATTCCTTTTTATTATAACTCAGAGCCATCAAAAACCACAAGCTTAGAATGCTCTTTTTTTAATTCCAGATAACTTTCTTTTGTCAGCGTCGGTTTGAAATTGTCAAGAATCTGTTTTGCCTTTTTTGCGTTATCATAAAGAAGATCAATGATCGTAAGCGCCATCATCTTTGCCGGAACGATATAAGCAAGTTCCGGGTCCGCAAGACGATAATCCTTGGAGTGAAGTCCTCCGGTTATTCCCTCTGTCCAGATGTGCATACACGGCATGATCTGAGAAAGATCCCCCAGATCTGTAGAACCTGCTGTCTCATAAAGCTCTACAAATGAATCTTTTTCCGCCCCTGTATATTCGATCATATTTTCTTTATATAATGTTGAAAGCTCGCGGTTGGTATTCATCGGAAGATATCCGATCTTATCGTCAATCTCGACTTTTCCTCCGATTGCAAGTGCTCCGGCTTTTAACGCACGGTTCACTTTTTTACTGGCATCCAGCATTCCATCAATTGTGAAAGCACGTACCATGATCTGCATCTTCACAACAGCAGGAACTACATTTACCAGATCTCCGCCTTCTGTAATGATTGCACTTACACGAACCTTTTCTTTCTCCTGAAAAGTCTCACGGAGTGCATGAATGTTGTTCAGTGCCAACTCTGCCATATTTAACGCATTGATTCCTTCATGTGGTGCGAAACCTGCATGCGCAGCTTCTCCGATAAATGTTACCGTCTTTGTCACAAATCCGTTGCAGTCGGTATCAATCGTGCAATGTCTGCCATTTCCAATTTCCATCATGTGACACTGCAATGCCATATCCACATCATCAAAGCCACCACGTTTTAAATATTCCTGCTTGCCGCCGTAAAAACTGATCTTATTTTCACGGATCAGACTGTCACGATAATCATAATCTACGCATTCTTCCGCAGGGATCGCAATAAAATCAACCGCTCCACCCAGTTCCTTCATCACTCCGGATCTTAAAAGACCAATCGCACATCCATACAGATCTGCAAGCTGTGCATGATGACCGCAGGCATGAACATTTCCTTCTGGCGTACTGTCCGGATGTTCTTTGCACTGGATACAGTCCAGCTCTCCGATCACGGCAATTCTTGTATTCCCTTTTTTCGGAGTTGAAACCTTACAGCCAGTATATGCAATTTCCGTCTCCGGCTCTTCTCCAATCTCCTGAAATGCCTTTATCATTCTTTCTGTAGTCTTAAATTCTTTGTAGCCAAGTTCAGGCGTTTTATATACATCATCACCAAGCTGAATGATCAGATCTCTGTTCGCGTCAATCGCGTCCAGACATCTCTGCTTCAGTTCTTCTTTTTCCATCTATGTCGTCCATCTCCTATTCTGCACCCATCAGTCTTCTCAGTACTTTTGTCACTTTCCAGGTCTCATCTGTATCAAGCGCTTCTTCTACTGTGTGTACATTGATCATTCCACATCCCAAAATGACGCTCTTATATCCGTGTCCCGCAAGCACATTTGCATCACTTCCGCCACCGATGATCATTTTATTTGCTGTAATTCTTTCTTCTGCCATTGCATTTACAGTATCCTGGATCAATTCACAGTCTTCTTCCAGCGACAGGACCGGGTAAGCCATCTCATGCTTCATCTCATAACAGGCTCCCATTTCCTCTACAGCTTCCTTGCAGCACTGTTCCATATGTGCAACCTCTGCAGCCAGCTTTTCCATACTGTGTGAACGGATCTCTGCGGTAAATGTAACCTCATCTGTTACGATGTTGGTTGCAGATCCACCTTCAATATGTCCGATATTAGAGGTTGTCTCATAATCAATACGTCCGATGTGCATCTTACTGATTGCCTTTGATGCCACAACAATTGCATTGATTCCTTTTTCCGGTTCAATTCCGGCATGCGCTTTCTTTCCTTTGAAAGTAATCTCAATCGCTTCCATTGCCGGTGCTTTGTATGCGAGAGTCTCTGCTCCACCGGTTGCATCTACAACAACCAATTCCTTGCATGGCAGCATAGACATATCCATGTGCTTTGTTCCCATCATACTAATCTCTTCGGAGCAGGTAAATACAAGATAAATATCTCTGTGCGGTACACCGCTTTCAATGATATCTTCTACCGCTTCCATGATTGCTGAAATTCCAGCTTTGTCATCTCCGCCAAGTGTTGTTGTCTTGTCGGTACTGATGATGTTTCCATTGATCACCGGATTTACATTTCTGCAAGGCTCAATCTGATCCATATGTGCTGCAAATCCAATTGGACGTTCCTTCGTATTTCCTTTTACAAATGCAACGATATTTCTGCCGTTTCCACCATAAGCTTCCCCGGCATGATCTGACTGGAACGGAATGTTCCGTTCTCTCAGCCAGTTTTCTATCCAGTCCGCCATCTCTTTCTCCCCTTTTGACGGGCTGTAGATCTTGATCATCTCAATAAATCTTTCCTGTAATCTTTCTCTCGATAACATCGTTTTTCCTTTCCGGACTTAGTCCTCAAGCTCTTTCTTGTAGATAATCTTTCCTGCGAAAATAGATCCAAATACGGCTACCAGGATAACAACGTATGACGGTGTTCCAGGGAAGAAGGATAAGAATCCGTTTTTCATCAGCCAGTTCATTGCAAATGCAATAACTACTGCAACTACACCAAGCTTCGGTCTTGTGATTGCGAACTGTCCGAATACAGCTCCGTAAAGTGCCGGAAGAAGGAAGTTGAGGGCCTGCTTGAATCCTTCTGGCATCATACCGATAATTGCGTTTCCTGCAATTGCTCCGATTGTCAGAATCACAATATTTACGATGATCGATACAGCGATACCGATGGTTGATACAACAGAACCTTTGTCGCTTCCCATTTCAACACCTGCTGCTTCCTGTGCTACCGAAGAACATGGAACTCGCATGTTGGATGTATTTCCTGAAAGGAATGTCAGATAAGTTCCCGGGATTCCAAGAATCGGGAAATAGGAAATCGGTTCTACAATATAAAATGCTCCACTTACACTGATCTGTGCGATTGTACCTGCAATGATTGCGGATACCGGTGGCATACATCCGTATACAACTGAGATAACAAGTGCCGGTCCAAAACATGTAATGATACCTAATAACATGGTGATTTTTCCCCATTTAACAATATCAGGTATATAGACTTTGTTGTAGTATTCTTTATTCATATCTTTATCCTCTCATTCCTATTAAAATACAGTGTTCCAGATGTAACCAATGAGCATGCCTGAGAACATGGAAATTGCAAAGGCCCATTCTCTAAGCCATCCAATATTCTTTTCTTTCGCTAACTTTGTCAGGATCATCATAAGAATGCATCCTACGATTGTTGCGATTGCCGGTGCTCCGCCAAATGCAAACTGATTCTTTTCGTTGAAGAAGTTTCCTGATGCAAGGTTTGCAAATGCACCAAGCATCGCTCCTGCTGAAATGATCGGAACCATTTTGGAATTTCCTTTTGACATCAGATGGTTTACTTTATCCATCTTATCTGTGAAAAGGAGTGTGAAGATCAGCCATCCAAGTGAACCACAGATCATGGTCCATACACCACAGGCGAATGCAACCGGTGTCAGGTTCTCCAGTGTAGCGCCCATTGCCTGTGCGCCAAATCCGGCTGCCATTGCTTCATAGTTAACGGATCCGATGAAAGAAAGTCTCATCCATGAAACAGGTGCTCCCATTGATACGATCAGGGAGATCATTGTTACCAGGATTACAATAGATGGTCCAATTGAGGAAATGGCACTACTCTTAATTGCCATATTGATCTTTTCCTGTTCAATTCCAATCTCTTTTGCTGCTTTGAGCGACTTTCTGAAAAACAGTACGGACTGAAAAACTACGATTCCTACTGCTATTGCGGCACTCACCCACATCAGAGGGCTGTTTGCCAGTTCCAGATAATTCACGTTTCCCTTCATTTTAAATTCTCCTTTGCCTTTTAGTTTAGGACATTGTCCTTAATATATCCTTATGTTGGTAATGTACAATTTATTTTTTCTTTTGTCAACTTTTTTCACAAATTTCACTATTCAAAATATACACAAATTTTTACCACAATTTTCGTACATAATAACGATTTTTTCTCATTAAGCACAATTTAACCGTCTAACCATCTGGAATCCATACTTTTTATCTATACAAAAATGTGTTATACTAATAAACATATTGAGCATACGTTCAGAAAAATAAACTAACAGAGGTGTTAAGATGGAAAACGAAAAATTACAGGAACAGACAGAAAGCATGGCAGACTACGAAGCACATTTCGATGATGCCAATCCATGGAATGTGGTCGCACGTTATCAGGAAGAAGGAACCAATCTTCACGTAAAAGTAGAAGGAATCGTAAATGGTGGTGTCATCGCCATGGTCGAAGGACTTCGAGGATTCATCCCGGCATCCCGCCTTTCTCTTTCTTATATCGAAGATCTGGAGACTTATCTTCTAAAAGAAATTGATGTCCGCGTGATCGAAGCAAACCAGGCAGAAGGACGCCTGATCTTATCTGCACGTGAGATTTTAAGAGAACAGAAAAAAGCAGAAGATGCAAAAAAACTTGCATCTGTACAGGTTGGAAGTGTTGTAAAAGGTACCGTTGAATCGCTTCAGTCCTACGGTGCTTTTGTACGTCTCGAGAACGGTCTTTCCGGTCTGGTTCACATTTCCCAGATCAGTACCCAGAGAATCAAATCAGCAGACCAGGTACTTCACGTTGGGGACGAAGTAGATGTCAAAGTCATCGGTATCAAAGACGGTAAGATCAGCCTCAGTATCAAGGCTCTTGCCGAAGATGCTGAAAAAGAACAGGAGGAAGAGCTGGAACACGTAGAAATTCCGAAAGTAGAAGCAATCGGAACCAGCCTTGGGGATCTGTTTAAAAATATCAAGCTTTAAAAATTATAATTTAAAAAAGGGAAGCCTGCACTTTCGCAGACTTCCCTTTATCATTGCCTGATAAGTGTCACTGACACTTTATGCGAGAATGTACCCCCTGTACATTCTTTTCTATTTCTCCAGTGCTTCCAGATCCTGCATCCAGACTGCCGCACACGCATCGCTCGGCATTCTCCAGTCTCCTCTCGGAGAAAGTGCCACCGTACCGATCTTCGGTCCGTCCGGCAGGCAGGAGCGCTTAAACTGCTGCGCAAAAAATCTTCGGTAAAAGGTCTTCAGCCATTTCATGATCGTCTCGCTGTCATAAGTTCCTTCAAACGCAAGCTTTGCGAGCCGATAGATCTTTGACGGTTCAAAGCCAAATCTCAGAACATAATACAGATAAAAATCATGCAGTTCATACGGACCTACAAGGTCTTCTGTCTTCTGGGCGATCTCGCCATCCTTCGGTGGAAGAAGCTCCGGACTTACCGGTGTGTCAAGAACATCCAGAAGTACCTCTTTCAGCTCCTGATCCTCACAGGTATCCGCATAATACTGAACCAGATGGCGTACCAGTGTCTTCGGAACAGATGCATTGACTCCGTACATAGACATATGATCTCCATTATAAGTCGCCCACCCAAGAGCCAGCTCCGACATATCTCCGGTTCCGATGACCATGCCCCATTCCTGGTTAGCAATATCCATCAGCACCTGGGTACGCTCTCTTGCCTGTGAATTCTCATAGGTCACATCATGTACCTCTTCATCATGTCCGATATCACGGAAATGCACATGGACCGCATCCGCGATCGGCACCTCTTTCAAAGTGGCTCCCAGCTTCTTCGACATCAGGCAGGCATTCTGATAGGTTCTGTCTGTCGTACCAAAGCAAGGCATCGTCACTGCAATGATATCCTTGCGGTCTTTTCCTGCCATGTCAAACGCTTTCGCCGTCACAAGCAGTGCCAGCGTTGAATCCAAACCGCCGGAAATTCCAACGACTGCTGTTCTCGAGTGCGTATGCACCAGACGCTTCTTCAGTCCCATTGCCTGGATCATCAGGATCTCCTCACAGCGCTTTTCCCTCTCTGCCATATTCTGTGGAACAAAAGGGGTCTGTGCAAAGCTTCTGGTAAGTGCTGTCTCTTCCACACTTATGTGGAACAGTACTTTTGGAAGATGACGTTCTTCCGTTGTCTGGAAAGTTGTATTTTTTCTCCGTTCACTTAAAAGACGGAAAATGTCAATCTCACTGACGATCATCTCGTTGGCAAACCGCTTTGCTTCTTTCAGGATCGTCCCATTCTCTGCAATAATATTGTGTCCGCCAAATACCACATCCGTTGTAGACTCTCCGTCCCCGGCATTTGCATAGACATAACCTGCAATCAGTCTTGCAGACTGTCCCTTGATCAGTTCCTCCCGGTAACTATCCTTTCCAATCGTCTCATCACTTGCTGAACAGTTGACCAGGATGAACGCGCCTTCTCTTGCCGCCTCAATG
>ERZ773168.3051-NODE-3051-length-12250-cov-3.451333_pt1 | contig 12250 bp, 10 predicted proteins | sample MGYA00511261_ERZ773168 | MGnify/ENA primary metagenome ERZ773168 (study PRJEB29015, sample SAMEA2737855) | human gut metagenome | biome: human gut; feature: human-associated habitat; material: faeces | place: China | collected 2012 ... | reverse complement strand
GCCGCAGAAGTTATCCTGGCCGGAGGGGCAGATACAGTCACGGCCCCAGTCGCGGAAGGAGAGAATCAGGCGGTTCAGCAGCGGGTTGTTCGTGTAGACGCAGCCGCCCTCGCCCATGGTCATGTGGTGCGGCGGGTAGAAGCTGGATGTGCCAATGTCGCCCCAAGTTCCTGTGAATCGGGTCTCGCCATTGATGGTGTACTGAGTCCCCAGTGCATCACAGTTGTCTTCAACCAGCCACAGGTTATGTGCATCACAGAACGCCTTGACAGCGGACAGGTCAAACGGGTTACCCAATGTATGGGCAATCATGACAGCTTTCGTCTTGGGAGAAAGAGCAGCCTCCAGCTTAGTGACATCAATATTATACTGCGGCACGGTCACATCCACAAATACCGGAATCGCGCCATACTGAATGGCCGGAGTTACCGTGGTGGGGAAGCCACATGCCACAGTGATAATCTCATCACCTTTTTTGATCTGGCGGTCACCCAACTCAGGGGCAGTCAATGTCATGAAAGCAATCAGGTTAGCGGAGGACCCGCTGTTGACCAGATGGGCAAACTTAACGCCAATCCACTTAGCGAACTCCTTCTCAAACTGGTCTGCAAAGCGGCCTGTTGTCAGCCAGAAATCCAGTGTAGCATCGGTCAGGGCGCACATTTCCTTCTCGTCAAAGACGCGGGCGGCGTAGGTGATGCGGTCACCCTCCTGATAGGGTTCTTTCTTTTCTTTGAAGTCGTGATAGTATTCGGCAACCATTGCTTTAATCTGCTCGCGGGCTTCTGCCTCATTCTTCCATGCCATACGCTTTGCTCTCCTTTTATTGTTTTACATAGTAATAGTACGATATATTTTGCCACTTTCCTGCATAGAAAATGGTTTCCGCTGACGAAAAAGTGGATTGCAGTTCGTAACCGAGCAGTTCAAAATTTCCAGTTTCGCTGTTCAGGAGATATTCCTGCACAGTTTCATCCAGCAGGAAGCCCGGCTGCTCCTGCAGGTCTTTCAATATCTGTGCCTTCAGTTTATCCGGGTCTGCCACGCCGTAATCCGCCACATCCACATAATGTCCGTAATTGTTCCAGCCGGCCGCATGATAAATTGTTCCGATGCCCTGCCCCACTGCAAACGTATTGTCCGGCACATGAGTTGAAAAGTTTTCCAGCTCTGCTGTGATTCCCTGTGTGCTGAAAGCTCCCAGCTTCCAAAGTTCCGCTGTATTCACAACGCCGCCCGGCAGCTGAGCCGCAAAGACACACAGTATCAGGACTGCGATTGCCCCGGCTGTGTCCACGATGGTGCTCTTTAGTCCACGGACTTTCGCACCGAACGTGGTTTCTGCCAATGCCTGTACCGGCAGACAAAGGCAAAGCAGGAATTCCGGCACGCTGACTTCCATATTCAGCCACGCTGCCCGGTTTGCATAGTAACTGAACGACACAAGCCCCAGCGTTGACAGGCATCCCACATAGGGAAGCAGTGTTTTTTTCTCACTGTCCGGCCCGCTTATTGCAGCCGTATGGCTCAGTGCCCATGCAAGCAGCGCTAAGAACAGCAGCAGGATAAACAACCATGGCCGCACTGCCAGACGAATGGGATAACCGATATCATCGTTCATATAGCGGCTGCTGTACAGCGGATAGAAAAACACCTTGAAAATAGGGGCACCGCCGCACGCCAGATTATACAAATTGGTCAGCCCGATAGCGCCCAGCACCGCCAGTGCAGCCCCCAGCAGCATAGCCGCATAGCGCTTCCACTGGCACACCGCGTACCACTTGCTGTTCTGCCACCACTCCACAACACAGCCTGCACACAGACCCGCAATGCAGAAGAGGCCGCTCTCGGTATTCCACAAGACAGCCAGCATACAGATAAGCCAACCGCCCCAAAAGGCAGCGCTGCCCGGCTCCAGTTTTTTCTGTCTGCGAACGACCGCAAGCACATAGGCTGCTAGCAAAGCCGGAAATACCAGTCTATGCGGCTGCAACTGCCAGTAATTTGTCTGGCGATAGGCAAACGGAATCGCCGGAATTGCAAGGGCAAATAACAGCCGCGCCCAGTTTTTGCTTACCAAGTGGTGAACACCGTACAGCAAGGCTGCATTTGTTGCAACGCCAACCAGTGCAATCAACACCTGTACCACAAGCGGCTTTGCCCCAAACAATTTCATGGGCAGCAAAAAGAACAGGCCATAATGCCCATAAATTCCGGTCGTAAGTTCTTCAAACGGAACGCCGTCTGCCACATTGAAGATTGTTTCCACATAGGCTTCGCCATGGTGGAAGTCTGCCACGAAGTAATCCACAAGAAACAATCCGCAGAAATACAAGATCGCCGATACGCCATACCCGACATAGACTGCCCGGACAGAGCAATCCTTTCCTTTCAGGACGCAATACGTGCTCATCCCAAAAAGGAGAATCGTCAGCAGATAAAACAACGGAATGACTCTGGAATCTGTCAGGGACGTCCGTATCTCCCTAGCCGATGCCATCTCTGTGTTGACCGCATAGAGCACATAATACAACAAATACGCAATCGCCGCTCCGATGCCGACAGCCACAACTTTCCGGGAAGCCCCCGCCTGCAGCCTTTTGTCCAGCACATCCAGCGCAGATGCCTGCACCGGCCATCTGCGGAAAAGCACCCCTCTTGCAAGGGCAAACGTTCCGGCAAAAAGCAGCAGCACAACGCCGTAGTTTATCATGTTGCTTTGGATCGGCCAAGGGCGGTACGTCCAAACGCGGGAAAGCCAAAGGACCATGTAGGCCCCACTCAGCAAAATCGCCGCCCCAAAAGAACAGATTGTATTTTTCTGATTTTGGTTCATTCGGCATCCTCTAAGAACGCACGGATTTCTTTTTCCATTTCGGCGGGAATGTCCCCGCCTTCCAGCCAGATTTTGCTGAAAGCCACGGTCTTTTCCATGCACTCGGTCATGTGCCAGCGCGGTGTCCAACCAAAAGTTGTCTTTAGCTTGCTGCAATCCAGCTTCAGGAAGTTAGCCTCGTGTGGGGCGTTGGCCTCAGCTTGGTTTTCCCACGCAGCATCGTCGCCCCAAGCCTGACAGAAAAGATCTACCAGCGTACCGGTAGTCACGCAGTCGCAGTCATCCGGACCCACATTATAATAGCCCGCAAAGCTACCGTCCTCGTACTGGCGCTGGGCGATCAGCAGGTAGGCCGCCAGCGGTTCCAGCACATGCTGGTATGGGCGGGTCGAGTAGGGGTTGCGCACACCGATCTTACGGCCTGCGGCCATAGCGCGGACGCAGTCGGGGATGATGCGGTCATTGGCAAAGTCGCCGCCGCCGATGACATTGCCTGCGCGAGCTGTAGAAATAGCTACAGCCTTGTCGGCAAAGAAACTGTTAATATAAGAATGCGTTGCCAACTCTGAGCAACTTTTGCTGTTGGAATAGGGGTCGAAACCGTCCAAGGGCTCGTTTTCTCGATAACCCCAAGCCCATTCGTTATTATGATAAACCTTATCTGTTGTAACATTCAACACAGAGCGAGGGGCATTACCCTGCTGCTGAGCCAGACGAACACATTCCAACAGATTGACCGTTCCCATCACATTTGTCTCATAAGTATAACGAGGATCTTTATAGCTGTCGCGCACAATAGGTTGCGCAGCCAAGTGTAGCACAATATCAGGCTGTGCTTCGTCAAAGGCCGCTTTCAAGCTATCAAAATTGCGAATATCCCCGATGACACTGTGCATCTGGTCTTCTACCCCCGCAAGGGAAAAGAGGTTGGGTTGTGTAGGTGGCTCCAGACTATAGCCCGTAACCTCAGCTCCTGCCATAAGTAGCATTTTGCACAGCCAACTTCCCTTGAAGCCGGTATGACCTGTCACAAAAACACGCTTGCCGCAGTAAAATTTCGGGTCGTAATGTACCATATGATCAATCCTCCCACTTTTTCCAGGGAGCGTTGCCTGTTGCCAGCAATTTTTCCAGAAGCTGTTTTTCTCTGGCCGTATCCATGCACTGCCAGAACCCCTTATGGGTGTAACTCATCAATTGTCCTTCTTCTGCCAATTTCTGCAGAGGCATTTGCTCAAACACACAGGTATCTCCATCCAGGTAATCAAAAATCTGCGGTTCCAGCACCATGTAGCCAGCGTTGATCAAAGATCCGTCACTTGCCTTCTTTTCACGGAAGGAGCGTACGCTGTTATCCTCTGCAATATCCAGCACACCTTTCTGTTGCTCCTGCATAACAGCAGTCAGCGTTGCAATTTTACCACTTTCTTTATGGAATTCTACCAATTTAGAAATATCAACATCACAGACGCCATCGCCATAGGTCATCATGAAGGCTTCGTTGCCAATGTACGGCTGGATACGCTTGATACGGCCGCCCGTCATTGTATTGAGTCCGGTATCCACAACCGTCACTTTCCACGGCTCAGCGTGATGATTGTGAACAATCATCTCGTTTCTGCCATGGGTGAAATCAAATGTAATATCGCTGGTATGCAGGAAGTAGTCTGCAAACCATTCCTTTATCATATGCTGCTTGTAGCCAGCGCAAATCACAAAATCATGAAAGCCATAATAGGAATATTCCTTCATTATATGCCACAAAATCGGCATGCTTCCAATCTCAATCATCGGTTTTGGCTTGTAGACGCTTTCTTCGCTGATTCGAGTTCCAAGACCACCGGCCAAAATTACAACTTTCATGTTTATAACCACGCCTTTCCGCTGCGCTACAAAACGCAAACAAATAATGGGAGACATTTTTACTATACGCAGCATAGTTGAATTTTATATAATTACTCGAGAGATCAGACGCACCACCGGGCACATAGAGATGCGTAGATAATCTTCCAGTAACTTTTCCACAATTGATTACTATTATTAACCTTATAAGTGAACTGAATCTACTAAAACAATATATCACACATACTGTTGTTTTGCAAGTATTGTGTTCCACTGGAACATCCTGTATAAAAAAGTTGTACTCTTATGTCACCAACAAAAACCGAGTTGGTGACAACAACAGGGGCAGTAAACACGCCCCGGAAAAAGAAAGTAAGGGTAGAAAAATGAAGTACGAAATCGTTGGTATCGAACATGCAGTTGGTGATTTCACTCCGACCTCTGGCCGGAACGCAAACACCGTCCAGCACTATGATATTTACCGTCTGCATACGCTGAAGAACAGCAAGGACGCTTACGGCCAGATTACCGCAGTAGTCCGTGCCACTCCTGACCAGATAGGCGAGATTATTGCCGACCTCGGCGGGAACATTGCCGATGTTCCCGGTCATGTTCTGGATATGGAAGTCCGCAACAGCTTCATCTGCAACAGCTTCCCTGTCAGTGATGCAGCATTGGCAGCGTCTATGTCACCGTCTTTCAGCGGGATCAAAAGATCCTGCCGGAGCATATCGTAGAGTTCCCTTTCCTGCGTGTTCATCTCGACTTCGCACCTTGTAGGTACACAGTCCGGCATATTGAGATAGTCCAGAGCTTTCATGGAAATCGTGATATCCGAGATCCGCTGGTAGATCATCTCCTCTGCTCCCTGTCTTGGTACATACTGGAACACGATACCTGTTGCCGGATTCATCGAGCCTACCTTGAAGTAGGCTTCCCGGTAGCGGCCGATAAACTTTCCAAGGCGCTCCCCGCCATCCAGAATCCCAATGACCAGCTTGATCACAGCTTCAACTGCAGATGTGTCAAAGTGCTGGGTGTGGCTATCGTAGTTTCTGCACTCAAATTTGCTCGGAGAAGTTGCTCGACGGTGGTGTATAAAGCTCACTTATTGCCATATGAAGCTACATCCCCGCTTTTCCAGGCATAAAAAAGAAGCCGCCGATTATTGACTAATCGACGACCTCAAAGTACATCAGAGCGTGAAATATTCACTTTTCTCTTTATAAGTGATTAAGCTCACTTATTTCAGTTTGTAATGATTTTCAGTGATTATAATCACTTATTTTTACCAAATGATAGCTTCACCCAAAACTCTGGGTGGCGTAAAAAGCTCACTTTTTCTAAGTGAACATAATCACTTATTTCCAATAGCCATAAATGAGCTTAATCACTTATTTTTATCGTTCATAGGTACAAAAGTGATTTTATTCACTTGTTGAGTAGACTTGTCAGGAGTGATTATAATCACTGTTTTGTTGAGTAGACTTGTCCGCACTGTCGCCTGCCCACCCGGTCACCTTCCACCTTGCTGCCTTGCAAGCATCCTGGATTCTGACCCGATTGGCTGCCTTTTGCCGACTTCGCCACACCCCCCTCACAGCGCCCCACTGTCGCGTTTAATTGGCGAGGCCGAGAAACTTTCCGCAGCGGACAATTCTTCGCCACACAGGGGCTTTGTGGGGCTTGGATTTTCGTCCAGAGCTTTCCCGTTTTCCACCAAAAACGGAATGTCCAGATCGAAACTCACAAGTTGCTGTCTGGGGACGCTTTTCCCCTCCAGACGATATGTATTGTTCCGGTTCCACCGCATGTCCCGGTAGATCATCCGCACCAACGCCACGCACTTGATCTCGCAGCTGTTGCTCACAGTCAGCTTCGGTGTCTTATGAGCTCCTGCATCCTCAGCCGTACAGTTCTGCACAGCTACCTGTTTTGCCTCTCGGTTGTACAGAAAGCGATAGTGGGTTGGCCAGCCTAATGCTTCCAACGTGCTGCGGAAGATTGTGATCCTTCCATCCTCGACATTAAAAGTCAGACCCAGCATCCGCTGGTTCCATATTCTTTCGTTCACTACTCTCCCCTCCTTAAAAATGGGCGCACTTCCCCCTTGGAGTCCTGGTGGCCGTTTTAATCAAGCCCGGTGTCGGGGACGGTCTTACCCGTCAGCATCCCCACTGATACATAGCCATCCATTTGCTTAACTTCAGATTCTTTCAGATGTTCTTCTACAGGTACGCCAAAAGTACCCGCAATATCATCTGGGTAAAATCCCTTTCTGGTGTTTGCAGGCTTTGTCTCTTGCGCATTTTTCTGGTCTGTTTCATTTTTTCGCTTCTGGCCTTCATGGAAGATCTCCGGCACAAGCAGGTCAAAAACATACAGAGTTTCCCCTTCAAATGAAATTCTGTATCCAAGCATCTTATACCGGCATTCGGTATCCCAGCCCATTTCCTTATACACCAGTTCTGAAAAAGGCTTGCAGGTCATCTTCCGGCTTTTACGTTTATCCGGCTTGGCGATGCACCAGCGCAGGGCATCCTTGTCATTTTCATCACAGCCGCGTACAACAATACGCTTCAAATCACTGTTGAACATGACGTGTACATAAACCACATCTTCCAGCCCAGTGATGCAGGCCATGTTAAATGTGATGCTGTCCTTGCGGATCACGATCGCGGGGTCACGAAGATGTGCAAACAGCTCCTTCCGCACGACCTGGTATCCGTCATAGTAAAATGTACTTTCTAATTCTTCCGCTCTTGCGTCTCTATCGTTTTCTGCCTGCTCTTCTGGCGGCATGGCGTTCGTATTTTCATTCATCTGTGTCAGTCCATCCTTCCATTATTTTTTCCGCTTCATGGAGCAGAGCGTTCAGACCATCTGCGGTAAAAGTATTCATTTCTTCTATCTCTGCTGCCGGCCGGAGTACATCCCAGTTTCCAGAGTAATTTTCCTGCTGTAAAATCCCGACCTGTGCAATACTTGTGATCGACTTTCCAAAAGTACCTGCCCATTCTGGCGGGAAAATGTAAATCGTTTTTTTGACCGTTTCGCCCTCTGCATCCTCGGTGTTTTCCTTTGGCGGCAGAACGATTTCTTCAACCTTGATCATCTCCGGCTCATCCAGTTCAAAGAGCATCAGCTTATTATCGCCGTCCTCCACGAATTGCCCACGGAACCGATAACGCAGGTCTTCATCCCACTCCATGATGTCAAAAAGAGTCTTTGCCAGGCCACGGCAGCCAAGTGTGCTGGCACACCAGCGTCCTTCTTTCAGCCGACCCCAGCGGATCGCATTGGGATTACTCTTTTCACACGGACGGATTGCAACGCAGCGGTCAACCGAATTCAGGAGCAGTTCTACATACTCCACATCTTCAAACTTTTTCAGACAGGCGGTATTAAAACGCAGCTTACCATTGGAGATCGTCATAGCCGGATTCTGTAAAGTAGCAAAATACTGTGCCCGCACAACTTCATATCCTGTCAAATTAAGCCGATTTTTCACATCACCCACAACAGAATCATCCGGCTCCCGCATGACGCTTTCAGATGCTTCCCGGTATTCTTCTGCCGAAAAACCAGTCCAGTCCTTATCAAACGGCACATATCCGCGTAAGATTCCATCATCCACCACACTCAGGACTGGCAGTGGGCGATTTTTCTTTGTATAACTCCGGGATGCCCGCAGATGATTTGCCGCATTATAGACTTCCCTGGACACAATTGCCTCATGATGATCTCTCTGCCGGTACTGCGTCCGGTCGTTATTGTTTTTCTTTGATTTATGCGTCAGGAAATTCGGTGTGAAGGTCTTCCTTGCCAATACATCCCCACAATGGCGTTCATTAGCAATGACTCCTGCAAGAGTGCCGGGATTCCACTCCGTGTTCCCCAGTTTTGTCTTCCGGCCATATTCTGTCAGTAGCTCTGCAATCTCGGTGAAAGAAAATCCATTCAGGTACAGATAGTAAATCACCTTCACCGTCTGTGCTTCGTCCCGATTCACCACAAGGCTGCCATCCTCGTCCTGGTCATATCCGAGCAGGGCCGGCGTAAGGAACAGTCCACGGCTGAACCTACGGTCAATGGACCAATTCATAATGATAGACTTGGAATGAGATTCTTCCTCTGCCACGGATGCCAAAATCGTCAGGATCATGCGGCCGTTACTGTCCAGTGTGTAGATGTTGTCCGCTTCAAATTTTACACCCACGGGCGGGTCAAGATTTTTCAGTGTTTCAATGACGGAAAGACAGTCCACAATGTTTCTGGCGAAACGGGCGATGGACTTTGTGAGGATCAGGTCAATCTTTCCGGCCTTACAGTCCTCGATCAGCTGCTGCATTCCTTTGCGATGCTCCAATGATGTACCGCTGATGCCTTCATCATCATAGATTCCAACGAATTCCCATCCCGGCTGTGCCTTGATATAATCCGTGTAATAATTTTTCTGAAGTTCATACGAAGAAGTCTGTTCATCATTATCAGTGGAAACACGGACATAAGCGGCAACACGACGGATAGAGGTGCTTTCTCCAAGCCCCTCCACAGTTTTTGCCGGGATGACTTCCAACTCAGAAGTATCCACGCCTTTATATCTGTCTCTGATTCTCTGCTTGCGGTCTGCCGCTTCTGCTCCACTGCTTATCATTTGCTTCCTCTCATTCCTCCGGCTTCATGCTCCAGTACCACTGTCGCATCTTCCGGTAACTCCGGATGCCGAGTTCTTTCTTTGTATTTTCTGCTGTCCGGCGGCTGATACCTTCATCGCTCATCCGCATATAGATTTCTCTGGATCTCATGTCACCCCCGGAAAGCAGCTTCTTGATCAGATACGCCGCCTTCTCAGATTTTGACTCAAAAACTGGTGTTTCCGGCTCCGCTGATGGATCTGGCTTAATTTCACACTCCAGCCATTTGAAGCCCTGCTCCGCTGTTATCGAGAATTTGATTTCACCATCTGACGGAGCCAGACTGTTTTTTATCTGCCGCACAATGCGGATATCTGACTTCTCCGCATCCCGTTCTACTTGCAGGACACTCCGGGCAGCCGCAACAACATCAATGCTGCCAAGACTCCGGTAAAGGCCCTTTGTTCCTTCTTTTTTATTAAGGTGTCCGATCAGCACAATAGCGCAGTCATACATAGATGCCCACATACCAAGACGCTGCATCAGCCTTCTGGCTCTTCCTGCAATCTGGAGGTCGGAATCACTTCCAAGATATGCCTGTATCGGATCAATAACTACCAGCCGCGGCCGGAATTCTATAATAGCCTGCCGGATGCGCTCATCATCCAGTGTCAGGCCACTGTATGTTTCTTCATTTATGAAGGCCACATTTCGGCAATCTGCCCCACATTTTTCAAGCCGGGGCTTAATGGTATCTGAAATACCGTCTTCCGAACACTGGTAAATAGCCCTTTGCGGCATTCCGATGGTTTTACCATCTGGCAGGGTCCCTCCCTTAGACAGCTCGGCTATCAGATGCATCATCATTGTGGACTTGCTATCACCAGGGTCGCCTTGCAGCAATGTGATCTTTCCAACTGCTATGAATGGATACCACAGCCAACGAACAGAAGTCGCCTGTACATCACTGTATAATGTAAGAATCCCTTTTTCTCCTTTGTTCGTCATCATCGTCCCTTTCTGTGTGCAGTCTTTTCTACATTTATATTATAGAGTATGTGTGGTGTTTTGACTGCCACCCATCAGGTGGCACATCATCGTTTTTGCCACCCAACAGGTGGCAAAACAGCCTTAGACCACATAACAGATAGAGGTGTAGACCTTTGCGACCTTAGATTTCCTGTAATCAAGTTGCTATGTATTTTTCTCTGCGGGATAATCGTAACAGCCTTATGCGGGTACACATAAGGAGGAACATATATGGCATTAGATTATACTGCACTTGGAAAGCGTATCAGCACCTTCCGTAACGCATCCGGATTAACCCAGGAACAATTTTGCGAAAAGTTGAATGTATCTCGCAAACACATCAGTCAGATTGAAGCGGCAATCAGCCGTCCCAGCCTTGAAACTCTGGTCGACATTGCTAATATTCTTAACATCTCAGCAGATGACCTTCTTGTAGACAGTTTGACGCACTCCGCGTCCACTGCCGATTCCGAGATTCACCGTCTGCTTTTAGACTGTAATGCAATTGAGCAGGAGATTCTCACCCGGATGGTAAAGGAGATGAAAGCAATTTTATACGGCTTAGGAGTTTGATTTTATAACTTGTTGATCATATAACAAAAAAGCCCGCATAAGCCACAGCTGCACTTCGGAACATACTGAAGTGCTGTCTGTGGTTTATGCGGGTAAGGGCAAAAAAAGAAGCCCACCAGCGAACCATGTAGGGATCTACACAGTGCGCCAGTGGGCTAGTATCTGCTTATACTGCCTGCAATGGAGCGTTGTTCATTGCCTCTTTAAATTCATCAACCGTCATTTTCGCCTTTGCTGCCGCTATCTCAATATCGAGAGAGCCATCCTGAACCAAGTCAATAAGCGTAAGAATCTTACCTTCAAGAATGCTCTCATTTCTTAAATCTTCCATCTGCTTGCACACTTCGCTCACTCCTTTCGGGTTTTCTTTAAGATACCTGGTCTTCTCTGCCATTAACGGGAAAATCATATCATTAGCCTGCGTACAGTTAAAATCATGCATCAATTTTCCAACATCAGAATCCCCACGATACTCGCCATTCACATATATGATATGCGTTCCATCATTAAAAGGCTTTCCAGTTGTGGTAATTATATTCTGTATAGAATATAATGGCTGGTTTTCTCCAAAATAATCGTTTTCTGTTATAAAGATCACATAAGTATCTGGTAAACTGTTAAAATCCTCTCCTGCATCAAGATTTTCAATATCCATCATGCTGGAATGATATCTGGCACGGTGTGGGTCTGCTCCGATATCCGCTCTTTGAACTTCTATGTCGTACTTTTTCCCCGTTGAATCTGTACCATAAGCGTCCAAAAGAATAGATTTTGCACCTGTCACACGCTTTAAATCAGCCTGAGTTTCACAAGAAACCAGCTGTAAATCGGTCTTCCCTGTTATAATGCGCAGCACCATTTCCGCTAATGGCACGTTATTTCTAAAAAGGCAACGCATGAAAGTATCATCAATCGGTCTAAAACCTCGTAAACGTTGAAGATCTTCTTGATGATGCCTTTTCTTTCGTTCCTCCAGTGTTTCGGCCATCGGTGCCACCTCCTCAAAGTGTTATCAATCGGAGTATAAAATACCCCTATTGTATTTTCATGTTACCATAAAGCCATCCGTTTATCAAGCGGTCTTCTGTGAACTTTCCAGCAATTTTCACCGGCTTTTCAGACACCGATAAGCATCCTCGATAAAACTCATAAACTCCACGCTGGCACTCTCGATCAGGCATTTCCCATCCACAGCTTTCAACTTTTCCATAACCATTTTTGCCAACGCATCCCCACGCTCTCCAATCTTCAGACCAGCAAGCCCGTTCCAAAATCAAGCACGCTTATCTTCTTCCGGGTCTTCAAATGCCAGACGGGGACCGGAATAAAACTG
>ERZ773168.3033-NODE-3033-length-12302-cov-3.021965_pt1 | contig 12302 bp, 29 predicted proteins | sample MGYA00511261_ERZ773168 | MGnify/ENA primary metagenome ERZ773168 (study PRJEB29015, sample SAMEA2737855) | human gut metagenome | biome: human gut; feature: human-associated habitat; material: faeces | place: China | collected 2012 ... | reverse complement strand
AATAAATTATATTTAATTTTAATTTTAGTTATTGTGCTAATTAGCATTTTTTTATCTAAAACATCTAAGGATGAATTATTTAATAGTTTTAAAAATTTATTTATATCATTTAAAACAGTTTCCTCTTGTGATAAGTCTAGATAATTTAATTTGTTTTCTCTATTATATTGAGCACTTTTTTCATTGTATTTATTTTTGTATTCTGCAAATGCATCAAAATATGTATTTAATGTTACTTCAATATCTTGGTGTCCTAACAAATCTTTTAAAACTTCTGCTGGTGTTCCTGATTCAATTTTTCTTGTAGCATAAGAATGCCTTAATACATATTGTTTTTCTCCAAAGCCTTTTCCAATATTATTTTTTTGACAAAATCTTTTAAAAGCGCTGTTAGAAGCCTGGACAGACATAAAATCATTTCTTGAATTATCCCAAAACAATAAATTGTATTCATTGTTTTGACTTTCAGAGATAGCTTCTTTTAATATTGCTTCTGAATCTGCGTCTAATTCCAAGTATCTGTCTCCAGAGTATGTCTTGGTCCTATTTCCTAAAATAACCTTTTTATTTTTATTTTTTGTTAAAGATGTACGTATATGAATTTTTTTACTTTCTAAGTCAATATCATCAAGATTTATGGCATATGCTTCACCAGGTCTAAGTCCTAAAACAAGCATGAGTAACCAACCATATTTATATTTTGATTCTGTTTCTTTTTTTATGGCTACAGTAAACTTTTGTTGTTCTGAAATTGTAAAAGCACGAACTTTTTCACTTTTGATTTCTGACCTTGGCTTTCTAAATTCGTCTTTGTCATCAAGAGGATTTAAATATAAAACTTTTTTTCGAACAGCTTTTACAAATGTAGCATTTAGTAAACCATAATCTTTATCGATTACAGAGTCAGAGTACATCGTCATGTAATTTAAAAAATTATGTATGTCTTTATCTGTCACCTGTTGTGCTGGTTTATGCATAAAACTATGTTTATCAAGTCTGTTTAATTTTGAGAGATTGGTGACAAAAGAATTGTCATTAGTTATGTTTTTATTGTATCTATCTTCTACAATGTCTTTAGCAATTTCATATAAAGTTATTTTTGATTTATCTACAATTGTGTTATCGTTGATTTTATTTAATGTTTCAAGATTATTCTTCGCAGCATCCTTTTTCTTTTTGGCATACTTAGGAGAAGTTCTTGTACCATCTTTTTTAGTTGCTTGGCTTACATTTCTTTCGTAAATATAATATCTATCACAGTATTTTAGACATTCGGTACAATTTTTACATTTTTCACATAGTCTTTTGCAATCTTCTCTATTATTACATAAGTCATGGTTACTACAATTTTTGCAAGTTTCACATATAGTTAAATTTGTGTTATCTTTTTTTATCTTTTGAATAAATTCATAAACAGAGCCTTCTCCGTTTGCTCTTCTTCCTTTCACAATAAAAAATACCTCCATTTTCAATAAATTTTTAATACACTATTGAAAAGTGAAGGTTTTTTCTATATAATAATACCAATCACTTTCAATAGTGGGGAAGGAATAAATGTATCGGTTCGTGGTAAAATTGATTACATCTATTCCTTTTTTTTATATTAAACTAATATGCCATACTTTTCGACATAGAAGTTAATACATTCAATCATATATTTACAATCTACGTTAAAGTAGTCTGCTAATTCATACAAATTAAAACCTTGTATGAGTTTTTCTTTTAATTTTTGAAGCGGAACTAAAACAGAATAGGCCCACTTCATTGCTCTATATTCACATTTTTTCTTCTGTATGCTATCAGAATTAAGATAGTATAATGCGTTGCAATAATAATGACCAAGCTCTTCGGCTAAAATTTCTTTTTCTTCAATACTATTATTTATTTGTTTATTATCTAAAGCAATATAATAGTTATTTTCAATTTCAAATATTCTAGCTTTAGTATTAGTCCACTTGTAGTTAAAAATGTCTATATTTTCATTTTCAGCTATTTTATACATATCTAAAACATTCATTACTTCCTCCATCTAAAATAATATTACAAAAATATTACGAAAATATTTATTTTTTATAACAATTACCAAGTTTTTCTTGTAATATTAGTAAAAATATTGTATACTATATGTAATGAGAGTTAACTTGAGAAGGATACGGCTGGGTTCCCAAATGGGAGTAGATACATATTTATGTATTTAGAATCCTTTGCCCCTGGGGTTAACTCATTTTTTTGTTTCTAATTTAATATTCTCTATTAATTGAGGGTTTTCAAAAAGTAAGTTTGTTACGAAGTCTATTAATTTTTGAGAACACATATATCTTTTAGAAAGGTTATGATAGTAAAAATAATCTTCATTATTTTTTAAATTATATTTATTACATATTAAATTGAAATTGCTTTGATGTAAGTTTATTTCAATCATTTTTCTTTTTAAATTATTCATAATTAGTTCTCTAGCATTTTTTTGAGAATATGGGTAAGTAGTGTTTATATCTTTTATTTTATCTACAATGTAAACCGAATCTTCAGCATCTTTAGATACTGCAAAAGTTAATTGCGCGTCTTTAGCATTTTTTACTACTCTTAGATTCAGATTAACGTTTATTGCTAATTTATTATTTTGTTCGCTTTCCAATAAGCTGTTTGCTTCTGATTGGACCTTTTTGTATTTATTAAATATTTCATTTCCATAGGTACTTAGTATTTCTGCATCATTTAAATTAGCATTATTTGTCACTAAAGAAAGAAAAGAAGTGTCTATATTTTTAGTAATATCGATTTTGAAGAAATCAAATAATTTTTGTGAATAATTTAACGTATTAGCTTGTAAAAAAGGTAAGTAAATTGATTCCATTTCTTTTATTATAAAATGAGTAGAAGTATTTCTTAAATCGACAATAATTTCTAAGTTTTTTCGAGTAGGGTCTTTTTCATTTGTAAAAATTTTTTTAATACAGTCAGTTAGGGCGATAGTTCTTTCGGGCTTGTTTTTATAATATATGCTATCCATATCATTATTTTTTATAATATAGGATTTTAACAATAATTCCCAAGCGTTGCATATAAAGAATGCAAAACCTTCTAAACGATATTTTATAGTTGGTTTATTATAAATTTCTATTGCTAATAGAAAAGCTTCTTGTGATTTTTCTAACATTTTATTAATTAATTCTTCTCTTGCTTTATTTTCTTCCATTTATTTGCCCTCATTCTTCTTTTTATTTCTTATAAATTCTACAAATCTATTTATTTCTTCAATATCATTTTCATCAAGTCCTTCAGTATCAATGCCATTGTAATTAGCGTAACGAAAGTCAGTGTTTGTGTCAAAAAAGTAATTTCCATCCTTTTCAAAGATTTGACACATAAGTTGTACTGTATCTACATCAGGACTATTTAATCCAGATTCCCAATTAGCTATAGCAGTGTTAGATGTTTTTCGACCTCTTTGAGTTAGTTCTTCGGCTAATTGTTTTTGAGTCATTTTTTTTTCATTTCTTGCTTCTTTAATTTTTTTATATAAAAACATGATTTCACCTCTCTTATTGAAACAAATATATTTTAGCACATATTTTTAGATATGTAAACAAAAAAATTCAGAAAAACTGAAAAAATTTTTAAAAAAGGTATTGACATTTCAGAAATAATGGAATAATATATAAACAACTTCAGAAAAACTGAAATTGAAAGGAAGTGGAAAAATGTCAGTTGGAAAACAAATAAGATTATATTTGATTGAAAATGGAATTAGTCAAACTTGGGTTTCGGAACAAGCTAGAATTGCTTTACCAAAATTAAATGCATCTTTAAATGATAAAAGAAAATTAGATGTTGAAGAATTTTCATCAATAATTAATGTTTTAAATGAAGATGCAAATAAATTTATAAAAAAATAACCACGAACCGATACTAAAAAGAAAGGAGATGAGGGAATGAATGTAAAAAAGGAAATAAAAATGAATTGGGATGAAGCACCCGACACAATAACCCCAGAGATATATGCACAGATTAGGGGAAGGTCTACACAATGGGCAAGGGACAGATTCAATCAAAAGAATTTTCCAAAAATCGATGGAAGAAATTTAATTGCAGATAAAACTGCGGTTAAATTGTATGATTTAGGAATTAATCCAAAACAAAATCAAAAAGCAGGTATAGATTATTTGATTTTATTAGAAATAAAGAAATTAAATGAAAGGAAGACAGTAAGATGAAGAAGAACAAAAGTAAAAAAGTAAATTTAGAAACAGCAGCATTGATAGGATTAAATGCATTTGCAATCGGAATGTTTTTGCAAAAAGTATTAATATGCGGGACAAGCTGGTTAAGCACAATTGGATATTTAAGGTAGGAGGAAAAGAAAATGGAGATAAAATGTACACCACAAGAATTAAAAGAATTAATTGAAAACAAAAAAGAAACATCAGTTGTCGTAACAACTGATGGAATACCAGCACATAAATTTCCAGTTTTTAATTTTAAAGAATATCAACGCACTTGCAAGGAAGCTCAACAAGAAGTTCCCAGTGAGGAGAAGAACTAGGTTGCCCAGACCAATATTTATCAGCAAAATAACAGTATGCAGCAAAAGAAATATTGTCAAATTTATTGGTTTTAAAATAATCGTTAAAAGAGCCAGGTTTAGTAATCCAATTTGCATCAAATTTATAAGCTTTAGTACATTCAAGTTTTACAATTTGAAAAGTAGAATTTCCAAATAAAGACTTCCAAAAATTAAGTTGTTCTAGATTTTCTACTGCAAATAGACATTGAAACCTTGAAGGATATTGTGGATATTTTAATACTCTTACATATTCAGTCGCAATTTCCCATATACAGGATGGAATATCATTACAAATATTTTGAGCTAGATAATGTATTCCGTGAGCTGATAAAGAGTTGTTGTAAATATTAAAAATATCATTTAGTTCGAAACTGTTCTCTAAAGAAAGAACTTGATTAATATATAGACTTTTTGCTCTGTCGATATGATAGACAAACATATATACACCACCTTTCGACAAAATTATATCAGGTGGAAAATAAAAAGTAAAGGAGGGAATAGCAATGCCAAAAAGATTAGAAAAACTTTATATAAAAATAAGTGATGAAGAAATGATTGAAATTAAAGAAAACAAAATAAGATCAACAATAGCTAATATATCAGAAAAATATCATAACATTTTAAATAAATACAAAAAAGAGTTAGCAGACTGCAATCTAACTAACTCGAATCACTAATCATACATAAATGTACTCTTTACTAATTATATCAAATTTTAGAAAAGAGTGCAAGCAGAAAATGTAAAGAAATAAATATTTTATTCGGAAGGAGCAATAATTATGGAAATTGATTTTAAAGTTATAAAATTAGTTGAGCAAATAGTCTATCGTTCATTGATGATAAATCAAAGACATCAAAATACAGTATTTTTTAATTTTAGCGGTCATGTGAATTGGTTTGAAATAAGCATTTTCTTGGAAGGATGGAAAGAGGGGAAAAATCCAGATTTAGAAGAAAAAATATCATTCAATATAGACGATAATATTAGCGAACGCTTAATAAATATATCAAATTATTTAAAGAAAATTGGCTTTGAAGATGAAGAAGGGGATGTAGTTGCTGAAGAAGATTTTGATGTTTTTCAATTAATTGATGAAGAACGCAATTTAGACAATTACCGAGAGAATAAGGAGGAAAAATAAGATATGTTAAAAAGTTATGATGAATTAAGAAAAGTCGATGTAAGTAAATATACAGAAAAAAGAGATAAAATAGATTATTTAAATTGGGCAAAATGTATTGATTTATTACACGAAAATGGAGCAGAGCAGGTTTACTTTATACCGTTAACAAACGAAAATGGAAGCAGTCTTTTTATGTCAGAAGTAACATTTGAAAACGGAAATGACAAAACAAAAAAGACTAATAGATGTTATGAAACTAAAATAGAAATACATATTGATGACAAAGTTTACTATATGCAAAGTCCAGTTATGAATGGAGCTAATCCAGTTCAGGATAATTCAATGACTCAGCAAAGAGTTTGGAACTCTATGTGTAGAAGTTTCGTAAAAGGTGTTGCAATCTATACAGGTCTTGGATTTGATTTATGGTTAAAAAATGAAGAACATGATGTAAAGAATAGTTGGGAAGATGACTTATCAAAACATAATATATTTAAAATTCAGGAGAGATTACAAATATTAATTTCATCAAAAATGAAAGAGGGACTTACAACAGAAAAAATTGCTTCAAACTTGGGAATTAGTGAAGAAGAATTAAAAGGGTATTTTATGTATTTTAAATTATTAGATAGATTAGAAAAGAAAATTGGAGAAATGAAAGCATGATTGCATCACAAGATAGAAGTGGTTATTTTGGGTGTTCTGACACAACAATGGTAGTTGGTAATTGGAAAACAAAAACATTTGAAAAATGGTGGCTTGAAAAATTAGGACTTTATAAAAATGAAATAAAGAATGACAGTATGCTTGCAGGGACTTTTTACGAGCATAAGATACTAGAGTCACTTAAGATTGAAAATTTAAAGAAAGACGCACAGTTTATCATTGAGGATTTAAAACTAAGAGCTAATTTGGACGGAAATACTGATGAGTGCATTTATGAGGTAAAGACATATAATTCGCAAAAAGAGTTTAAAGTATCTAAACAATATTGGAGACAAGCACAGGTAGAAATGTTTGCAAGTAAAATTTACAAGTTAAATATAGTTGCCTATGCTTTAGCTCCAAAAGATTATGATAATTATTTCAATGATATAGATAATGACAGAATTAGTATGTATGAGATTACATACGATAATAATTTTATACATGAAGAATATTTACCAAAATTAAAAAGATTGGCTGATTGTTTAAAGAGGGGTGAATTTCCAGTATGGTAGGAACAATAGAACAAATAATTCAATATTTATTTATTCAAGATAGAACTAAGAAATATGAAGTAAAAGAATATAAGAGAAAAAGAAGCTTAAATGCAAATAATTATTTATGGGAACTTACAACTGAATTAGCAAACGTATTAAGGACGGATAAAGAAGAAATGTATTTAAGATTGTTACAAAGATACGGGCAAAGCGAAATGGTAAGCGTAGTTGCTGATATAGATGTAAAACCGTATTTTAAATATTACAGCGAAGCTGGAGAATCGATTTTGAACGGAAAAACATTCAAACACTATAAAGTTTATAAAGGTAGTTCAGAAATGGATTCAAAGGAAATGTCAATATTAATTGATGGACTAGTAAGTGAATGTAAATCACAAAATATACCAACAAAACCAAAAACAGAAATAAAAAGTTTATTAGAAAGTTGGGATAATAAATGAAAAAAGAAGAATTTTGCATTATGCCATTGAATCCGTTTTATAGTGTGTGCAGGAAGCCGTATCTACATAGACACGAAGTGTTTTTTGGAAAAGCATACAGACAAAAAAGTATAGATGACGGGCTAATAGTATTTTTAACGCAAGAGATGCATGAGGGTACGAACGGTGTACACGGCAAGAACGGAGATAAATTTAATAGATATTTAAAGCAAATAGCAGAAAAGGCATATAGGGAATATTACGGAAAAACAAAAGAAGAATTTATCGAGAGATATGGAAAAAGTAATTTAGATGATTAAAGCAGCAGAGGTAACATTTTACAAGAGAGGAGAAAACAATGGCAAGAAAGAGAATGTTTGATTTAGGGATAATAGATACTGATTTATTTCTTGAAATGCCACAATCTACTCAGAATTTATATTTTCATTTAGGGATGAGAGCTGACGATGATGGATTTGTCAGCAATCCCAAAAAAATCATAAGAATAATAGGAGCAAATGAAGATGATTTAAAAATATTGTTCTCTAAAGAATTTATTATACCTTTCGAAAGTGGAATAGTCGTTATAAGACATTGGAAATTAAATAATTATATAAGAAAAGATAGGTATGTAGAGACAATATACAAAGAAGAAAAGAAATGCCTCATAGAAGATGAAAATGGAATATATAACTTAAATACAAATGCTGGTATACCAGATGTAAACCAACGGTAGACACAGTATAGAAGAGGTTAGTATAGGTAAGAGTAGTAGAGATAAGAGCGACAGTTGTGGCGACGGCTCAAATGAAATCATTGATTTTTATAATAACAATATAGGACTTTTAACACCGTATCGGATTAGAGGTTTTAGAAAGTTATAGAGAAGAAATGGACTACGAAGTAATTATTTATGCTATGAAATTGGCAGTAGAGGCAAATAAAAGAACTATAAACTATATAAAAGCAATTTTAAATAATTGGAGCAAGATGGGAGTAAAGACATTAATAGAAGCACAAAAAGAAAATAAAGATTTCAAGAAAAAAGATGTCAATAAATTGGAGGAGTTTTAATGCAAAGAAAAGATTTTGTAGAACAGATGATAAAAATACAAACAGCTTACAATAAAAAATTCTCATCAGAAGAATTAAAATTATGGTTTGAAGAGTTTAAGAATGTATCAGCGGATAATTTTAAAAATTCTGTGAGCAAGACAATAAAAGAAGTTAAATTTATCCCTAAAATTGCAGATGTAAAAAGCAGATTGGGGAATAGTTTACATCAAAACCATAGAAAAGAAGAATTTAAAAGTTTATATAAAAATCTAGAATGGTGCGAAATGTATTTAGATGAGTATTAAGGAGGGGACAAATGAAAGTAAGTCAAAAAGACAGAATAATAAATTATATTAGACAATTTGGAAGTATTACGAGTTGGGAAGCCTATAAGGACCTGGGAGTAATGCAGTTAGGGGCAAGAATAGATCAGTTACAGAAAGAAGGATATGTATTCAGGACCGAATGGGAGAGTAAAAAGAATAGATATGGCGAGAATGTAAGTTTTAAGAGATATTATTTAGCGGATATGACAGCTGAAAATATGGAACATATTCCGCAAATTGATTAGGAGGAATTATGAAATATAATTATCCACAATTGCGGTGGAGTATGTGGAAAAGCAATTAGAGACAATTTATGCACACGGGTGTAACAGACTGGAGTTGCTTGATTTCAAAGGATTACAAGTATGTAGGTACATAAATAGCCAGAAAAGCAACTTGAAAGAAATTTCAGGAACACAGGAGAAAATGAGATTATGAATGAAGAAGAATTTTTAATTGAAATGAAAAATTTTTTTGAAAATATAGACAAGCTAAGACTCGATTTGGAAGAACAAATAAGGGAAACGGAATTAGCAAGAAATGATTTGCTACATGAATTAGAGTTAGCAAAACTAGACGGGGTTAGAATGATGAAAGTTGCTAAGACATTGAAAGAAGTTTTGCTTGAGAGACGAAGATACAAAGACGAATTAGCGAAAGTTATGGTTTTAAAAGAGTTAACGGATAAATACAACAACAGGCTGATAACAGGAGATATAATTAAAACTTTGAAAGAATTAAAAGACTTGAAGAAAAAGAACGCAAACAGAAAATATAAAGCTAGAAGAGTTGAAAATTTGAAATGTATGGAGGAATAGGAAATGTATATGGGAAAAATAGAAGTTGGGGAATATGTAAGAACCAATACAGGATTAATTTTAAAATATGATGATGAAAACGAAAGAGCGTTTATAGATAATTTTCTTATATGTCCACAAATTATGAAAGAAAGAATAATAAAACACAGCAAGATAATATCAGAAGTTGTAGAAGCTGGAGACTATGTTAATGGAAAATTAATTCATAAGATAGATAAAGGACCAAATTATTGTTATTTATATTATGGTAAAGGTAAGACATTTGTAGATTATCAAATAAAAACAATACTAACCAAAGAGCAGTATATGGCTAATTGCTATAAAGTAGGAGGAGAAAAATGGGATTAGATATACAAATAAAAGGATTAGACCGAGAAAATACATATCATGGAAGTTATATAAGATTTGCAAATTATAGAATGAAAGTAGCAAAAGCATTTAATGAAACAATAGGAGAGATTTATAAAAAACCTTATTTACATTATGGCTATGAATTTACAGAAGAAGAGGAAAAACAATGGAATGAATTTCTTCCAGATGAAAATTCCGCAATGAATAAGTTTTTATGGCATAGTGATTGTGATGGAAAATTTACATCTAAAGAATGTAAAGAAATCTATAATGAATTAAAAAAAATAGATGTAGAAGAAACATATTATAGTGATAAATATACAATGCATGAGTTATGGTTAAATATGTTCATATATTGTTATAAACATAGAGTAAATATGTGGTTTTATTAATAAGTAGGAGGAGAATATGAGTGTTAAAGGGAAAGTAAAAAGATTAAATAAGCAAATAAAAAACTTGCAAGAAGAATTACAAACATATCAGTTATCTAATAATAGATTAAAAGTGGAATTAGAAGAGCGAAAAGCAGTAAAACAATATACAGAACAATTAGAAAATATAGTTAAATTTGCATTGACTAATCATATAGGAAAATTAAGATGTGGAATGCAAATAGATAGATATGGAATAGATAAAATGCAAGATTTAAGATTGAATATAGATTATTCGAATATGAATAATAGTTACATAATTAGAGTGAGTTATTAGGAGGAGAATAGATATGCAAGAGAAATGTAACAAATGTAATAGTGAAAAATTATTCGTAGAAATACAAGGAAATAGAAGAGGACTATTTTGTAGTGAATGTGGAAAGTGGCAAAAGTGGATTACAAAGCAGGAATTACAGGTAGCAAAATTCAGAGAATATAAAATCATAGGAGAATAGATATGTTAAAAAAAGATATAAAACTTGGTAGCATATTGTATTGGAATACAACTGGAGCATACAATTCAAAAATATCACTCAAATGTGAAGTGATAGACGTAGGAAAAATATGGATATGGGTACACGTGTATGGATGTTTAGCATATAACAATTTATCGATAAATGATTTAAGTGTAAAACCACTATACAAAGTAACTAATAATAATTTAAAGTAAAGGAGTAAAAATATATGAATGAAACAATAGAAAATATAGCGATATTAATATGCGTTACAATAATTTGGGTCGCATTGTCAATAACAATAACAGTTACAAGTAGAGATGATGAAAAAATAAAGTTTTTAGAGCAAAGCTTAAATGAGCAAATAGAAGAAAAGCAAGTATATATGAATATGCTCGAAGAAGAGAGGGGTAAATAAAATATGAAAATATATTATGGTGGTAGAGGAAATGGAAAAACAATAAAAGCAATTAAATTATCTGTAGAAAAACAAATGCCAATCGTATGTTGGAGTTATAAACATAAAAAGCAAATAGAACAAACAGCTAGAGAAATAGACGTAAAAAGGATAATGCCGGAACCAATATTGGTAACAGAAGTAAGAAAAAAAGTAATAGGCAATAGAAGAGGTTTAATAGTTGATGATTTAGATGTGCTTTTAAGAATGGTATTAGATGATAATGTTTATTATGCTACTATGGAAGATTGTAATATAGAAAAGTTAGAGAGGAGTAAATAAGATATGAGTTATGGAAAAAATATAGGGAGTTTAATAGTTGATTTATTAAAATTCGAAAAAGAGCAAAAAGAAAAAGGAAAAGGCTGTTCTGATTGCAAAAAATATAAGACTATGGAATGTCCTAATTCGAAAAAGTGTTATTCAACTTATGACAGACCTTATTTTGAGAGGAGTAACACATAATGAAAGAAAAAACAGATTTTGCAAATTTAATTTGCAGTCAAGATAGTGGCTTAAGTTATCCTAATATGACTGAATGTGAAAGGTATGGAATGACTTGGGGTTGTGATAAAGATTGCCCAGTATTTCAAAGAAAAGAATGTGAATTGCAGGAAGAAAATAATAAACAATTTGGAGGTGTTTTAAGTGAAAGAAAATAGTATAGAAGAAGATATAGAATTGTTACAAGATGAAACAAGCTCTTTAGGATTATTCTTTAAATGCAAAGGTTCAGAAAAATATAAAATAGCACTAGAACATATTTTATCAGATTATAAAAGAGTATTAAAAGAGAATGAAAAAATAAGAAACGGTAGAAATAGATTATTTGAATACGCTACTGCTCAACAAACTACACCTGAAATGTTAAATAAAATTCTAAGAGAAGATTATATTTCAATTCAAAAAGTAAAAGACAAACAAAAAGAAAAAGAATGGGCTTTAGAAAGTTACGATTGTGATGAAGCCGATTACAAGCAAAGTCAAGCAATTGGAGCATGGCAAGTTTTACAAGAACTAATAGAAGAAAGAAAAAAACTTCCTTAAAATTTTGCAGGAACGAAGGAAAATACTTACC
>ERZ773168.3030-NODE-3030-length-12315-cov-5.576509_pt1 | contig 12315 bp, 9 predicted proteins | sample MGYA00511261_ERZ773168 | MGnify/ENA primary metagenome ERZ773168 (study PRJEB29015, sample SAMEA2737855) | human gut metagenome | biome: human gut; feature: human-associated habitat; material: faeces | place: China | collected 2012 ... | reverse complement strand
TTGCTGTGGGTGATGTGGAACTTCTGCTCGGCCTTCTTGCCGGTCAGAACAGCCTGATCGCAGTTGATGACGACAACGTAGTCACCGCAATCGACGTTGGGGGTGTAGTTGACCTTCTGCTTGCCGCGCAGCAGAACAGCGGCTTCAGCAGCGACGTGGCCCAGGCTCTTGCCGGCAGCGTCGAGCAGATACCACTTGCGCTCGACTTCAGCGGGCTTGACGAGAGTAGTGCTCATATCTATTTCCTCCTGATAAGTGTTTCAACGGTTCAATGCACCTTTTGGGGCGCGAGTGTCAGTATACATCACAAGAACGCCCCTGTCAACATCATTTTTCGATTTTTTCAGCTCAGTTTTTTGAATCTCTCGTTTTCTCTTGTTTTCTCTTGAAATCTCGTATTTTCTCAAATCGCATTTTCGTTTCTGTTTTTGCGGCAGAGCGCTACAATTTCAGTCCCGAGTATGTTATACTAATAAAGATGCAGCCCCACCCCGGGGCTGAGCCTTACATTTATAAGGAGGGCATTCCTTCATGCCGAAAGACATCCACCAGCGCGACACCGCGCAGCAGCGCTCTTCCCGCCTGCTGCTGGCCATGGGCATCATCGTCCTGCTGGGCGCACTGGCCTATTTTGTACTGACCCTCGTGGTCAACCGCCGCACCCCCGCTTCGCCTGACACCCGCTACACCGCCGAGAACGGCATCTCCGTCTACTACGAGTCCGCCGTCTGGCCGGTGTGCGAGATGACCGAGGACGCCACCCTTGGCCGTGCGCTGGAACTGGCCTCTGCCCAGAGCAGCGACGACGCCAACTATCAGGTCGTGCTCTTCCAGAAAGGCACGAAAGACACCTATGAGGACTTCATCGGCCAGTCGGAAAAAGAGCTCAAGCAGGCTTACGGCGTCATTAGCCCCCGGAAAGTCAACCTGAACATCGACGGTGCCGCCGTCACTGCCGTGCGCTGTGATATTCAGGCTTACTACGCCGTGCTGGCCACCATCGAGTACGACAACGGCGACGTCATCTATGTCTCCGGCCTGACCAAGCTGGCCTCCATCAGCGACATCGTCAACCTCGTGGAGAGCGTGAGCCTGTCATGAGCGACACGAAAGCGATGCAGCGGCTCTGCGGCCTGATGCGCAAAGCCGTCCAGCAGTATGAGATGCTGGCCCCCGGCGACCGCGTTCTGGTGGGCGTTTCGGGCGGCAAGGACAGCGTAGCTTTGACCATCGGTCTCGCGCGGCTGCGGCAGTACCTCGGCTTTCCGTTCGAAGTCGTGGCCGTCACCCTCGACCCCCAGTTTGGTGGCAAGCCGGTGGATTACTCCGCGCTGGAAGCGCTGTTCCGGCAGTATGATGTTTCCTATGAGGTGCGCCGCACCCTTATCGGCCCCATCGTCTTCGACTACCGGAACGAGAAGAATCCCTGCTCCCTCTGCGCCAAGATGCGCCGGGGCTCGCTCCACGCCGCTGCCGAAGAGCTGGACTGCAACAAGGTGGCGCTGGGGCACCATCTGGACGACGCCATCGAGACGTTTTATATGAACCTCTGGCGGGAGGGCCGCATCGGCTGCTTCTCGCCGGTGACAGAGCTGTCCGACCGGGGGCTGACCCTCATCCGGCCTCTGCTGCTCGCCACAGAGCAGGAGGTTCGCTGTGCAGTGAAGGAAGAAGGTTTTCCCATCGTCAAGAGCCGCTGCCCTGCCGACGGCGTGACCACCCGGGAGGACACAAAAAACTTTGTCCGGGAGCGGTGCCGCACCGACCGTGCTTTCCGGCAGAAGACCCTTCACGCTCTGCAGGAGAGCGGCATCGACGGCTGGCGTCCTTTGCACCCGGCCCGTACATCAAAAAGGAGGACACAGCCCATGCAGATGCCCGCATTTGAAAAACACGTCTGGGCCGAGATAGACCTTGACGCCCTGCGCCACAATTTCCGCGCCGTGAAGGCCCGGGCCGGGGAGATGCCTCTGTGCGCTGTCGTCAAAGCCGACAGCTACGGCCACGGTGCCGTAGAGTGTGCCAAGGTCTTTGCTGAAGAGGGGGCCGCGTGGCTGGCTGTGAGCTGTCTGGCGGAAGCCCGTCAGCTGCGCAAAGCCGGGCTGACGCTGCCCATCCTCATTCTGGGCCATGTGGAGCCGGGCCGTGTACCCGTCCTCATCCAGGAGGACATCACCGCCGCCTGCTACTCCCTGCCCCAGGCCAAGGCCCTCAGCGAGGCCGCCTGCACTGTCGGCGGAAAAGTCAAAGTCCACCTCAAGGCCGACACCGGCATGGGCCGCATCGGTTTTGCGCTCCGCACCGACTTTGACGCGGCGCTGGCCGGGATGCTGGAAGCCTGCCGCCTGCCGGGGCTGGAGGTGACCGGCCTGTTCCAGCACTTCGCTGTGGCCGACGAAGGCAGCGCCGACAGCGTGGCTTATACCAGCCAGCAGCACGAGCTCTTCGTCCGGGCCTGTCAGGGCCTTGCCGAGGCCGGTTTCGAGCCTGCCGTCGTCCACTGCGACAACTCCGCCGGGGTGATGCTCCACCCCGACTGGCCCGCCGGACTGCCCCGCACCCACTGCATGGCACGCCCTGGCATCATCCTCTACGGCTTCGACCCCAGCGATGAAGTCCGCTTCGGCATCTTCCGCCCGGTGATGAAGCTCAAGACCATCGTCAGCATGGTCAAGGAGATGCAGCCCGGCCAGTCAGCCAGTTACGGACGCCGCTTCACCGCGGAAAAGCCCACCAAGGTCGCCACCCTCTGTGCCGGTTACGCCGACGGCTACCCCCGCCTTTTGAGCTGCGGCAAGGGCATCGTGGAGATAAAGGGTATGCCCTGCCCGGTCCTGGGCCGGGTCTGCATGGACCAGATGATGGTGGATGTCTCGGCTCTGCCCGACGTGCAGGAAGGAGACGAAGCCATCCTGTGGGGCGGCGAAGTGAGCGACAGCGCCGAGACCATCGCCCACAAGACCGATACCATTTCTTACGAGGTGCTCTGCGGCGTTTCCCGCCGGGTGCCCCGCGTTTACCTGGAAAACGGCGGCATCAAAGCCGTCGAGGACTGGATCCTATAAATTTCGGAGGAACTACATGGCAAGAGACAACATCCGCAACTTCTGCATCATCGCGCACATCGACCACGGCAAATCCACCCTCTCCGACCGCATCCTCGAGCTGACCAAGAGCGTGGACGAGCGGACGATGGAGGACCAGATCCTCGACAACATGGACATCGAGCGGGAACGCGGCATCACCATCAAGGCCCGCGCCGTCACCATGAACTACACTGCCAAGGACGGCAAGGTGTACGAGTTCAACCTCATCGACACCCCGGGCCACGTGGACTTTGCTTACGAAGTCAGCCGCAGCCTCGCCGCCTGCGAGGGCGCTATCCTCGTGGTGGACGCCACCCAGGGTGTGGAGGCTCAGACCCTCGCCAATACCTATATGGCGCTGGAACACGACCTCGAGCTGGTGCCTATCCTGAACAAGATCGACCTGCCCTCTGCCCACCCGGACGAAGTGGCACAGGAAGTGGAGGACGTCATCGGCCTGCCCTGCCTCGACGCGCCCCGCGTCTCGGCCAAGACCGGCCTGAACATCGATCAGGTGCTGGAGCGTGTGGTCAGCGACATCCCCGCCCCCACCGGCGACCCGGACGCCCCCCTCAAGGCCCTCATCTTCGACAGCATCTACGACAGCTACAAGGGTGTCATCGTCTATATCCGCGTCTTTGAAGGTACGGTCAAGCCCGGCGACACCATCCGCCTGATGGCCACCGGCGCACAGTTCACGCTGGTGGAAGTGGGCCACATGGGCGCTACCAGCCTGACCCCCTGCGACCAGCTGCAGGCTGGTGAGGTCGGCTACCTGACCGCCAGCATCAAGACCGTGCAGGACACCCGCGTCGGCGACACCGTCACCCTGGCCAACGATCCCACCCCCGAGGCTCTGCCCGGCTACCGTCAGGTCAAGCCCATGGTCTTCTGCGGCATCTACCCCGCCGACGGCGCAAAGTACCCCGATTTGAAGGACGCGCTGGAAAAGCTGCAGCTCAACGACGCCTCCCTGACCTTTGAGCTGGAAACCAGTGCCGCGCTGGGCTTCGGCTTCCGCTGCGGTTTCCTTGGCCTGCTCCACATGGAGATCATCACCGAGCGTCTGGAACGCGAGTTCGACCTCGACCTCATCACCACCACACCCAGCGTCCGCTATCGTCTGACCCTGACCGACGGCACCGTGGAGATGATAGACAACCCGTCCAGCTACCCCGACCCCTCCAACATCGTCAAGCAGGAGGAGCCCTTCGTGGACGTCCACCTCTACACCCCCAACGAATACGTCGGCAGCCTGATGGACCTGTGCCAGAACAAGCGCGGCGTCCTCATCGACATGAAGTATATGGACGACGTGCGTGTGGACCTGCACTACGCCCTGCCGCTGGGCGAGATCGTCTACGACTTCTTCGACGCCATCAAGAGCCGGAGCCGCGGCTACGCCAGCTACGACTACGAGTTCAAGGAGTACCGCGAGAGCGACCTCGTCAAGCTGGACTTCCTGCTCAACGGCGACCCCGTGGATGCTCTGTCCATGATCGTCTTCCGCGACAACGCCTACGCCAAGGGCCGTCGCATCTGCGAGAAGCTGCGGGACAACATCCCGCGCAACCTCTTCGAGATCCCCGTTCAGGCAGCCATCGGCGGCAAGATCATCGCCCGCGAGACGGTCAAGGCCATGCGCAAGGATGTGCTGGCCAAGTGCTACGGCGGCGACATCTCCCGCAAGAAAAAACTGCTGGAAAAGCAGAAAGAGGGCAAAAAGAAAATGCGCCAGCTGGGCAGCGTCTCCCTGCCCAGCGAGGCGTTCACCGCCGTGCTCAAGCTCGACAGCGACGACGATTGATATTGATTTTTCCGCTCCCCTCCCGCCCAGAGGGGAGTTTTTTTCATGTCTGGCGGGCGGCTAAGAATCTTAGTTTAAATCTTGACCTTTCTTCCGACATTGTGTACAATGAGGCTATACTAATCATGTTGTCATTTTATGTCATTTGGTGGCGAACAGAGGAACTTTTCGCACCCAGAAATAAAACGAGAAGGAATGGATGCAACGATGCGGATCGCGATGGTAGGGCATAAGCGTGTTCCCTCACGGGAAGGCGGCATTGAGGTCGTGGTGGAAGAACTGGCGGCGCGGATGGTCATACACGGCCGCACCGTCACCTGCTACAACCGCTCCGGCCATCACGTCAGCGGCAGAGAATATGACGCTGAGCATCTGGACGAGTACCGGGGCATCCGCCTCAAGCATCTGCCCACCATCGACCGCAAGGGCCTCGCAGCTGTGACATCCAGCTTTTTCGGCTGCCTTGCGGCGGCTTTCGGCCCCTATGACGTGGTCCATGTCCACGCGGAAGGCCCTGCCATGTTCTCCTGGATCCCCCGCCTGACCGGCAAGCGGGTCATCCTGACCATCCACGGTCTGGACTGGGCGCGGGACAAGTGGAAGGGTTCCTTCGGCTCCTGGTACATCCGCATGGGTGAAAAGACTGGTGCGCGGTGCGTCCATGAGATCATCGTGCTCAACCACAGCACCCAGAAATACTTTCTGGACACCTATGGCCGCACCACCCACTATATCCCCAACGGTGTCAACCCTGCGGCCCCTGTCCCCGCCGACATCATCCGGGAAAAGTACGGCCTCGAAAAGGACTCCTACATCCTCTATCTGGGCCGGATGGTGCCGGAAAAGGGCTGTCACTATCTGGTGGACGCCTTCAAAAAGCTTGACACTGACAAAAAGCTGGTCATCGCGGGCGGCTCCTCCGACACCCACTGGTACATGGACGAGCTGAAGGAGCAGGCCGGCGGCGACGAACGGGTCATCTTCACCGGCTTCGTAGACGGTCAGCTGCGGGAAGAGCTCTACAGCAACGCCTTCCTCTTCGTCCTGCCCAGCGACCTTGAGGGAATGCCCCTCTGCCTGCTGGAAGCCATGAGCTATGGCAACTGTGTCATCACCTCCGACATCGAGGAGTGTGCCAACGTCATCCACGACAACGGCATCGTCTTCCGCAAGGGCGATGTGGACGACCTCGCCCAGAAGCTCACCTACGCCCTCAGCCACCCCAACACCGTCCGGATGTTCAAATGGCTCGCCGCCGAGTACGTCTGCACCCGCTTCCCGTGGGAGCGCATCGTGGAGGAAACGCTCACGCTCTACGAGAAAAAATAATGGCATTCAAAAAAACGCCTGCTGCATTCGCAGCAGGCGCTTTTCTCTTTAGCGCGAATTTTTCTGCATCCGGCGGTCACGCCCGCCGCGCAGAGTCTGGATAAAATCGAAATAGGCCAGTGCCAGCCGGTATTGCTTCCGTTTCAGGATGCACAGGCCCACCCACTGCCAGCTTGAATCTGCCATCTCCCGGCGGCTCTCGGCCAGCCACTTCGCCGCCCGGGGTCCCTCACAGGCCTTTCTCAGCCACTGGATGCGCTCAGCGTTCGGCATCGTGTCCCGGACGAAGGAGAGCTTGCGTGCTGATTCCAGCACGACACACAGTGCCTCCCGCCCGATAAGGTCGTCATACTCCCCAGGCGTCGGGGCATGGCGGCGCACCACCTCGTCGAACTCCGCCCGCCGGGCCGCGGCTTCGTCGCTGAAGTAGGCCTTCTGGAAGCTGGTCATGGTAGAGGACGGGCGGATATTATAGATGTAATAGGCGCTGCGGAGATAGACGATGCGCCGGAAGGGCGCGTCCAACAGCTGGGTAAAAAAGTAAGCGTCTTCGCCTACACGCAGCGTGGTAAAGCGTAAATCATATTTTTGCAGGTAGTCCCGGCGGCAGAACCGCACCCAGGGTACCGACTCATATTTGGCCTTCCGGAAATCCTGCCAGAATTCCTCGTAAGTATACACCCCGCTCAGCGCAGGCAGATTCGGCCCGCTGCGCCGCAGGGCGCTGCCGTCCTTATCGAGAAACTGCTTGTAGTAGCCATAGACCACCACGTCGGCGTCGGCCTCCCGGGCGGTGCGGAGGGCGTTTTCCAAAAGGTCCGGCAGTACTTCGTCGTCCGAGTCCACATAGCAGATGTACTCACCCCTTGCGTGGTCGAGGCCAAGGTCCCGGGCCGACCCTTGGCCGCCGTTTTCTTTGTGCAGCGCATGGATGCGGGCGTCCTTTACCGCATATTCGTCGCAGAGTTCTCCGGAGCCGTCGGTGCTGCCGTCGTCCACCAGCCAGACCTCGAAGTCCTGCCACGTCTGGGCCTGTAGGGATGCCACACAGCGGGGCAGCAGCGTTTTGATGTTATAAACCGGAACGATGACCGAAACGTCGGGCATAACGGACTCCTTATCTCTTTTCATAAACTGCAAGGAAGCGGTCGGCGAGGGCGTCCCATGTGTTCTCATGGATGACCGTCTCATAGGCCGCCTGCTCCATCCGGGCCTTCTTTTCCGGGTCGGCGGCAGTGTCCAGCAGGGCTTTCGCCCAGCGGGTCGGGTCAGATTTTTCCAGCACAAGGCCGTTCTCACCGCTGCGCAGCAGCATATCCGCACCGCCGTTGGGGGTGGTCAGCACCACCCGGCGGAAGAACATCGCCTCCAGCAGCACCATGCCGAAAATTTCGTACTCCGTCGGCAGCAGGAAGAGATCCGCCTGCTGGTAGACCCCCTTCATCTGATACTGGGGGGCTTTTTTCTGCCAGAAGACGCAGCTTTCCAGCCCCTTTTCCCCGATGGCCGCTTTCACGCTGTCCACATACTCCGCGTCGCCGTCGCCGATGATGTAAAGGCAGGCGTCCGGGTCGCTTTTCCGCACTTCGGCCAGCACATCCAGCAGGAAGAAGGGGTCCCGCCGGGGCTCGATTCGGCCGATATAAAGCAGCTTCAGGCCCGTTTTCTGCGCCCGCATCTTCTGCTCGAGTTCCGTCTGCCCGGCGTCCGGGCGGTCACGCAGGAGTTCCGCGTCGATGCCGACGCCCACCGTCGTCACCTGCTCCGGCGAGAGACGCTTTTCCAGCAGAAATTTCCGGGCCAGCTCACTCTTGGTCAGAAAACGGGTGCCACGGCGGCGGTAGCGCCCCACGAAGAGGGCGTCGAACACTCTGCACATCCGGTTATAGTTCTTGTTGAAGGGCGAGTAGTAGGGGCCGTGGTAGACCACCGTCTTTTCGGGGTATTTCCCCGCCAGATGCCACGAGAACATCTGGTTATACTCGGCGGTCTGCAGCACATCATACCGGGCAAAGAGCTTCCCCTGCCCTCCGACCCAGACGTTTTTGAGCAGGACTTTCCCGTGGCGGTAGAAGACGTTGATGGGCTTTGCACCCTCCACCTCGACCTTTACGGTCATCTCGTCGCCGTCCGTCCAGAACAGGATGTCGGTGGGATGGCCGCGCTTCACCAGCGCCTTTGCAAGTCCCACTTCCTGAATATTGTAGGTGTTCTTGGTCACGTCCAGCACACTGGGCCAGGGGCGAACGATGAGTATTTTCATGGCGGTATCCTCACTGTCTGAGCTGGCTGGCAATATCGGCGTCCACGATCTCCTCGCCGGACTTATGGCGCAGCTGCTCCTGCGACGCGGCGCTCAGGCCGTTATTGACCACGCAGTTGAGGTCGCAGGTGGAGCAGCGGTCCAGCTCTTCCTTCGACACCTTGCCGTCCCGGTAGTCGCGGCAGACTTTCAGCTCATACATACTGTAAGGAGTCTTGGTGAACAGCGCCTTGAACTTATGGGTCAGTACCCAGAAGCCCGGCTTCCAGATATATTTGTGCATGGCCGGCGAGACGGAGCCGATCATCCAGCAGTCGCGGTCGCAGTGGCGCACCTTGGCGCGGACGGCCTCTGCCTCAGGGCTGCTCCACAGCTCGTCCCAGCTCTGGGTGTTCAGGTTGCCCATAACTTCCTTATCCTTGGTGCCGTTGCAGGGCATGACGTCGCCGTAGGGGTCGATGAAGAAGGTATCGAAGCTCATATCACAGGGCAGCAGGCGCTTCTGGCCGTAGAGGTAGTTGATGAGGCCATGGTTGAAGTAGGCGCGGAACCACTTTTTGGGCGAATTGCTCCGCAGCAGCTCGTTGATGAGGGCCTCGAAGTTCTTCGCCACCATGGGGCGGTCGTGGATGATGTTCTTGGCCTCCACGAAGTAGAAGCTGTTGTGCAGGGTGGCGGTGGCGAATTCCATCCCCATCTCATCCGACAGGCGGTAGAGGGGGACGAGGTCGGGGGCGTTCTTGTCCTGCACGGTCATGCCGAAGCCCACATCCTTCATGCCCATCTCCCGGAGTTTTTTCAGGGTGGTGTAGCCGCGGTTGTAGCCGTCGGCGAGGCCGCGTATCTCGTTGTTGGTCTGCTCGAGGCCCTCGATGGAGATGCGGATGCCGATGTCGGGGAACTCTTTGCACAGATCGAGGATACGGTCGGTGAAGAAGCCGTTGGTGGAGATGACGATGCGGTCCGACTTCTTCCGCAGCTCCCGCACGATGTCCTTCAGATCCGTGCGGATAAAGGGCTCGCCGCCGGTAATGTTGGTAAAATACATGGGCGGCAGCTTGCGGATGGTCTCGAGGCTGATCTCTTCCTCGGGCTTCGAGGGTGCCTTATAGCGGTTGCACATGGTGCAGCGCGCGTTGCAGCGGTAGGTGACGATAACGGTCCCGTTCAGTTTCTTGGTTGCCATGAATCCTTCTCCTCCGTTTTTATCCCTGATACAGGGGCATCAGTTTTTCCGCATATTCTTCCACAGTGTCAAAGCGGGTCGTCTCGCAGGCTCTGGTATAAGCGTCCAGCCGGGTGCGGTCGTCCCAGAGGGCGCGTATCTTCTCTGTCAGCGCGTCCGCATTCCCACTCTCGAATAGCTCGCCGTTCACGCCCGCGTCGATGAGCTCCGGGATGCCGCCGATGTCTGCGCCCAGCACCGGCGTGCCGTACATCAGCGACTCCATCACTGAAAAGGGGCAGTTCTCGTACCACTCCGACGGGTAGACGCTGAGCCGCGCCTCCACAATGAGTTTTTCGAGGGCCTTGCCCGACTGGAACCCCACATTTTTCAGGTTCTGGATGCCGGCCAGCTCCCCTTCCAGCGGGCCGCTGCCTGCCGCCACAAAGGGGATGTCCGGCAAGGCCTTGCAGGCTTTCAGGAAGGTCTCGATGCCCTTTTCCTTCGCAAAACGGCCGAAGTAGAGCACATAGTTCTGTTTTTCCACAGCCGGGGCTTTCTTTGTGGAAATAAAGTTGTGCATCGCCACCGTTTTGCCCCGCAGGATGGGGTCGGTGTCCAGCTTTTTCTTCATGAACTCCGAGCAGCAGACAATGGCGTCCAGCTTTTTGTAGACCTTTTTCCACCGCCAGAACGCAGCCTCCGCAAAGCCGATGGCGCTCTTGGCCGTAGAGCCGTGGATGCACTTATTCCGGATGCAGGACGTGAGCTTCCCGCCGAGGCAGTCTTCGCAGACCTGACCATCCACCCGGCAGCACATATGATTCGGGCAGACCAGCTGGTAGTCGTGGGCGGTGTAGAGGATGCGGCAGGCGTGTCCGCTCTCCTTCCGCCATTTGTCCGCCTCGAGGATGATGCTGGGCGTCAACTGATAGTTGAAATTGTTGAGATGAATAACATCCGGTCGAAAATCGTCCAGCACCAGCCGCAGTTTCTGCCGGGCCTCGGAAGAATAAATGGTCTTGAGCGGGTATGTAAGCTTCGTCAGCTTGCTGCCGCCGTGGAAATCCATGCTGCCGGTGTAGGCATCCACCCGGTTGCCCACACAGCGTCCCTCATGCTCCATCCCGAAATACTGCACCTCATGGCCCATCCGTTCCAGCTGCTTTCCCAGCTCGAACATATAGGTCTCAGAGCCGCCGTTGGGGTAGAGGAATTTGTTTATCATCAAGACCTTCATCTCGTCCGCTCCTCACTTTTATACACAGATGTGGAAATCTTCCTCCACATTTTCTTCTTTTCCCTTTTTGTTCCGCTTCTTCTGGCGGCTTTCCTTCACCACGGCCAGTGGTTCTCTCTCGGGATCGACGAGCTCACTGTTTTCCGAAATTTCCAGGCACCACACCATAATAGCCATCCGGTACAGGACGTTGATGGGATAATAGAAGGAAGTATTATCGGTCAGGTAGGTGAAGAAGACATAAAGGTTCATCGCCATCAGCGCATAGGCCGGTATCTCGGTGTACCGCTCCTCCACCCGGTGGATGCGGAATGCCAGCTCAAAGAGTATCCATATCCACCAGCACCAGAAGCCCACTTCCAGATACAGCTCCAGATAGACATTGTGGGTAGCCGCCGTGGCCAGCGGATAGCTGGGGTCTTCGGTGGCGTAGGTATAGATGAATCGGATGCCTCGGCCCATATAGGTCGGCAGCAGCTCGAAGAACTGGCTGAAATATCCGTAAAGGATGTCGCGATACATCAAATCGACGCCGAATTCATTGGCCAGCTCCACGAACAGACCGGATTTTATCATCCAGAGATAGAAAAAGATGCAGCCGCCTGCCACGAGCGCAATGACATCCGTAAGCAGCTGCAGATGTCTCGGTCTCCACTTGCAGAGGATATGGTACATCACCGCCGCACAGAACACCGCCGGGACAGCGATGCGCTTGAAACCCAGCGTGAAGAACAGCGCCGAGATAAGGAAGCAGACGGCCTGGGTCTTGTGGTTTTTCTCCTTGTGGATGGCGTAGTAGATGAGCATGACGCCCCAGCCGTAGACCATATCGTGCAGCTCCATCTGGCGCATCGCACCGCCGGTGTCGTCCGCAAAAGTAATGAGCAGACGAATGTACTCCGAAATAAAAGTCCCGATGCCTGCACTTGCAGCCACCTGCAATGCCACTAAGCCATTCGCCATCGTCATGCCCACCAGCGTCAGGGGCATAGTGGCCTCACCGAACATGTAGACCGCCGCCGACGCGAACATCAGGTTCGTGAGCATATAGAAAATGTTCAGCGAACCGCGCAGGATGTAGTTGAAGGTCTGGAACTCCGTGATCCAGATGGCCACCGACCACATCCAGAACATCAGATAGGGAAAAAAGAAAAGCGCAAAGAAGCGCAGGCAAAAGATAGCCCGGTTGAACATCGGGCGGAGAAAAAACATTGCACAGGCCCACCCGAAGATCAGCAGATTGATGGCATATTTCAGGCCCACCGGCAGACGGTAGCAGGCACAGTAAAAGCTGAGGAACATCAGCACGATATAAAACGCCGCGCTGGCCAGCTTTAGCGGTTTGCTCTTAAAAATATCCATTCGTTGACTTTCCCTGTCTTATTTTCCTCGCCGCGGCTCAATTCACATCCACGACCACCAGTT
>ERZ773168.3026-NODE-3026-length-12326-cov-4.697498_pt1 | contig 12326 bp, 15 predicted proteins | sample MGYA00511261_ERZ773168 | MGnify/ENA primary metagenome ERZ773168 (study PRJEB29015, sample SAMEA2737855) | human gut metagenome | biome: human gut; feature: human-associated habitat; material: faeces | place: China | collected 2012 ... | reverse complement strand
GGCATACCTATGCGACCACGATCTGCCTGTCGAACGGCGTATCTTTGGAAACTCTTTCAAAAATGCTGGGACATAAGAACATCACGACGACGCAGATCTACGCGAAGGTAACCTATCCGATGATCGCCCGGGAAGTCGACATGCTCAAAGAAAAGCTGGCGGACAAATTTTCGGGTGTCTGACTCCTGCTGGATCCAAGCATATTACGATAAATCTCATATCAGTAAGCGGTTACTGATATAAATACCTCATACCTTCGTGCCATCTTTGCAGCAGCAACACTTAGAACAAACCGCTTATGGAAAGTACGGAAGAGATACTTGAAATCGTTCGGGATATCCGTGAGGATATTTCCTATATGAAACGGCATCGTAATATGCTTTGCGGGATGCCGATTCTGGAAGTCGCCGAAGTCTGCGACTTGCTGAAGATGAGCGACCGCCAACTGCGCCGCTATCGGACAAGCGGACAACTTACGGGCTTCCGCTTCGGGCGGCGCCTTCTGTTCTCCACCGCCGAGATCACGCAGTTCATCGAGCGTACGGAGTTGGAGTACCAGCGACGTAAACAGCTTAAAAAGGCTATCCGTAACATCTAATATCCAGTATCATGTCCTCTCAACCTCCTGAAAGAACTTACTATCTGGTGGAGACCGGCACTTTTGAAAGCCTGCTCCGCACACATTTTGCACTGATCCAATCCACCTTGCTCTTCGAGCACCTGTGCAGCCAGAGCGACCGCCCGATGTTCCTCTCATCGGATAAAGTTTGCGAGGTGCTGGGGCTGGAACGCACTGCACTGGAACAACATCGGCGTAAACGCATTATCAAAGCCCGGAGTGTCAATGGACAGATGATGTACAGCGCCTACGATCTGATTGCCCTTACGGAACGTCTTCAACGCCGTAAAATCCAGCGTATGCTCTCTGCTGCCGTGCGTTTCGCTATCCGTTGAATCCGCTGCCGGCATACGGCACAGGGCATTCCTTGCATACTTCATTTTCACCTCTCTTTGTAAGGCCGTCCGTTTCGCACCAGGCGGCCTTTTGTTTCAGACATTCCGACGAAAATATTCAGATAATATCTCATGTGATCGCCGTCTGCGGGGCAAGATAGCGTCAGGGGCTTACGCCCTTTTCGACTTTTTCGCGCGATCTCCACCCTCCGGGTCGTATCGCACGAAAAAGACCGACTGCGGGCTGCCCCTGCCGCTGAATATTCTGCCCCGAAGCCGGCTTCTCACTTTCATAGCGGGTATTCGCCGGCCGTGTTGGAAGCGGTGCAGGAGTTCATTCCGGAGGCGGCCTTGTTCTACCGTGTTACACATGCTGCGGAGAGCCTGAAGAACTATTTCGAGGAAGCATGCACCGGCTTCCGCAGAAACGGTATCCTGTTTCTCGTCCGCAAATACACTTACCCGAAAACCTATTACGAGCTTCATTGCGATTGGTCATTCCTCCGATATGCGGACAACTACTCCTACGGCAAGGCTTTCGACAAGCAATCCGAACCGAATCGTATCGGGGTTTTCACAAAAAGGAAGATCGACGACTGGGTGGAATACCTCACGCAGGGGTACTAGAATCTCGAGCGGATCAATGCGGAGAACGAACGAAAAATAATCGGGTACCGCAACCGGTTGGAGGCGATACTTGATGTGGTTTGGCTCGACAACAAAAGCCGCTGCCATATCACGCGGCATGGGCTGACTTATACTTTCGAGATTCGGCAGACAGTTTATAGCGAACGGATTTCGTTGGATGATCGGTGTCACACGCTCGACGATTTCCTGGCACTTTCCGACAACAAACTCACACTTATATAGCTTGAAATGAAAATGGCCCATGGAACGAAACATTATTATCGAAAATATCTGCTCCGCATGCCACTGCGGCGAACAGCGTGCCGAGGAATATCTGGCCGGTGAACTTCGCAACCTGCGGGAACTGCGGGATACTGGCGCGCTGTGCTACGGCGATCTTGAAACGGCTTGCTCGAGACTGGGACTGGACTTCGATTATACGGACTATTTCTGTCTGGCCTTGTCGCAGAACTAACTCCGATTTACGATGAACAATCTTTGTTTCAACCGTTTCACACTGCAGACAGGCGATGTGGAAGCCCGCCGCAAAATCCTTCGCTGGCTGGCGCTCAATTATCGCATGTACGAATACCTCCCCTCGGATGGCGAGATTCGCGGACGTTTCATCTCGCATAAGCTCTTTCCCGCCGGGGCGTTCCGGTGTCAGATCGGGAAACTGCACGGCGACAGGACGCTGTTCCTGCGGATTGTTTCTGCGGACTTATATACGCTCTAGGTGGAAGGTAACGTCTACCTGAGCGGAACGTGGTACAGAAGCTTCCTTTAATCACCTGCCGTCTGCTCCGAAACGAACGGGCGGCATAATTTCGATAGCATGGCATACGAATCATCTATCCCTTTCGCGGACATCAGGGATTTCCGCGACGCCGAGATCAACGGCATCCCGGCTCTTTTCACTACGTATCGCCTCGATCCTGAAACCCTTCCTGCAGATTTTCACTTGAGCGAAGTTATGGGCGGCCGAGGCAGCGATTTTCAGTGGCTCGTGCCGCTGGCTTTTGCAAACTTCACCGGGACGTTCGTTTCCCGGCAGCCCCTCCTTCAGACAGGAAAGGCATACGCCGGAATACGCTGGTACGGCATCTACGATGTGACGGCTTTCGACGAATGGTCTGAAAGCAACAACGACAACTCTTAAACATTATGCGCCGAAAATTCAAACAGAAGATCAGTTATACCTTCTACGGGTATTTTATCCTGCGTGTGGCTTTCAAGCCTGTATCCGATAATCATTAAAAACGCTTTCAAATGAATATACAGGAATCCGATTTCTGGCGTGCGCTGGAAATCATTACCCGAAAAACCGAATCACGGTGTCGTTCAACACACCGATCGCCGACAACTACTCCCACGGCTATCCGCATCTTATCCATGAGAACAATGCCTCGGTTCTCCAGGAGCTGCATGAGGCGGGTTATTCACTCTCGATGACACCTACAGGATTTTGTGTCATGAAATATTAACCTCAAATGATAAAAACATAACATGTTACAAATTTTATCAGGACAAGAAATGTACGGTTTGGGAGCGAACCTTTTTCACCATCGAAGCCGCCGCACTGCGGATGCAGTTCTATGAGATAGACTTCCTATGTGAGAATGTTGTTGCCAACCCGCCATCAGGTCATAAGGATCCGGGGCTGCACGATGCGACTGCGGCTGCTCGATCTGCGGATTACCGAAAACGGCTACATGTGCGGGACTACCGTGATGATTCCCGGTGCTTTCAAAGGTGAAGCGCTGTCGCATTATATGACGAAAAACTACATCCGCATAGACTCGTGCCGAATCGCATGGAAATGGGACGGGCAGCCCTGCCGGTGCAGTTGGTACGGATAAAGTTGAACTTAAAAAAACGAACATTATGAAAATCATGTGTCAGGAACACTACGACAAGGTAGTACAATACGCCGAAAGCATCGGCGACAATATGCTCCGGGAGTGCCTGGAGCGTCTCGAACGCAGGGACCGGAATCCCTGCTGCCCGTGCCAGATCGAACTTTACAGGGACTTCGCGCCCTATTCGTACCTCTTCAAGAAACGCTATCCCGACGGGCGTTTGGGCCTCGTTGGCGGACTGGTCTATCACGGCCACCCGGATCAATCGCATTGTTTCATCGACGAGCCATTTCACGGCTGGATGATCCACACCTGAAAAGTCGAAATCCGAATCGTCGATCCCGGCCGAAGCAATAAATCCGGCCGGGATTTTGTTTTTATTATTAAATATTGGTAATTTTGCGTAAAGACAGCGTGATTATGAAAACGACATCGGTAGCCCTCGGGGTTTATTTCGAGGATTTCATCAAGGCAAAAATCGCACAGGGGCGTTATAACAATGCCAGCGAGGTTATTCGGGCCGGCTTGCGGCTTTTGGAGGAGAACGAGAGCCGTCTGACGGAGTTGAAAGCTGCGATCCGCGAAGGAGTCGACAGCGGTGTAGCCGAGGAATTCGATCCGGAAGAGCATCTGAAAACCCTGAAAGCGAAGCGGGCGAATGGCTGAAATACGGGTTGCCCGCAAAGCGGTCGAAGACCTCTCCGACATCTGGAACTATACGGCGGATAAGTGGTCGGAACGACAGGCGGACACTTATTACAGGTTACTGATCGCCTCCTGCCGCAAGCTGGCAGGCAATCCCGTGCTGTTCGGCCGGGAATACAAGGAACTCGGGGAGAAAGCGTACGGCTTCAAGGTCAACAAATACATCATCTTTTACCGTATTCCGGCCGACGGGGCGATCGAGGTCGTACGCATCCTTCACGAACGGATGGATTTAAGCAACAGGTTCGCAGATTAACTGCCGTTAAACATCAGCGACAGAACAAGAAATTGTCAGGCAAAATGTTCGGGAGGCGGAGGCTTGCCTTTGTGCGATTCCTATTTCCCGCCGCTGCGGTTTTCGTTTCGTTCGCAGCATTTCCAGACCGGAGAGTTTCCCCGGATGCCGTCCGAAACAGAACGGGCTGCCGGATAACTTTCCGGCAGCCCGTTCGCATCGTTTGTGCCTCGCTGACTTTTCATTCCAAATCTTTTAGCGGAATGGCGTAGACGCAAAAGTCGGGCAGGCGATCCACGACGAAAAGCGTATTGCGTCGAATGAGGCATTTGTAAGGATTCTTGAATTCGACATCGCCGATTTTCGTCAGGTCTTCGAGCACTTCGCCCGATTCGGGATTCACACGGGCGAAACGCACTTTCGAGGAATTTCCGAAACTCACGAACATGCGTCCGTCGTCTGCGAAGCAGACTCCGCGGGGTGTCTGCTCGAAAGTCAGCTCATGTGCGACGCCCAACCTTCCGGACATCAGCAGACTCCTGTCCAGGCGCATGATTTTCCGGGAGCCGCCGACCACGGCATATATTTCTCCCTTGGGGTCGCGTGCAAGTGTATTGTCTTCCGAGCGGCTCCATTTGGCACTTGTTGCGAGCGTAGGAACGCTGCCCGCATGCTGGGATGTCACCAGATGCTCCGGCATGGCATACACGGCATCTAGTATGCTATATACCACCCCGTCTGCGACGGCCACGCTGAAAGCACCTCCCGCGGGCGTCAGGAAATTCAGGCATTCATACGTCTTGGCGTCGAACACGTAGACGCGGCTGCCGGTTCCGGACAGATAGATTTTATCGTAGGAGCGGTAGATTCCCGTGGGTTTGCCGAGCGTCACCTCGGCTCCGGACTGGGGATCTTTCCATGCGGTGATGCGCTTCAGCAGTTTCGGGCTGCCGGTCGAGAGGTCGAAGATATCGAGGCTATAATCTCCGGCCCGCATATCGTTGGCGACATAGAGCAAATTGTCGTAGACATAGAGGTCGCGCGGAGCATAGTCGCGCTGGTCTACTCCGGCCGCCGCATAGTCGAACCGGAAACGCAGTGCGTCGCCTTTGTTGCCGCCGCTGTCCGTTTTCAGAAAATCCGCTCCGCCGGCCAACCCGCCGTCCAGCTCGTCCAACTCGGGATCTTCGATGACATACTGGCCGCGGTAGTAACGCCCCGCAGCTCCGAAATAGGCCAGCCGGTTGTCGCTCCACTGGTCGTAATGGTTGCGTCGGCTGTGCATGAAACGCCGCGAGTAGACGGGGAGCTCCTTGGTGAGGCTCAACCGGAGATAGATCGACTGGCACATCTGCCGCCAGCTGTATTTGCCGCCGCTCTCGCTGATGACGGTATTGTTGCCGTGGGCATAGCCCATGCCGTGACCGAACTCGTGGAAGAGCGCCATGTTGTCGCTCTTGTCGTCGGCATAGTGTCCCAGAAAGCAGACGTCCTGCAACCCCAGCGTACCGCCGCCGCCCAATCCGCCCTGAACGTGGAGCGTTCCCCACGCGAAACTCGGACGGGTCAGGGATTGCGAAAGCAGCGTCTCGGCGCTCAGCGTATTGAGCGCGTTGTCGACGAAGCGGTGGTCGTTGACCCGCAGCGAATCCTGATACTCCTGTGTCGAGAACAGGTAGGCCATGTTCAGCGACATGGCCACGGCCTCGCGGCAATGCGCGGGGTTCATGGCGAGCCAGTAAGGGTGATTCGGGTATTCGAAATTGGAGAAGCTGATGCTCCATGTAGTCTTGATGGCCGCGAACTTCTTGTAATAGGGATCTTCGCATTCGATGCGCAGGGCAAGATCCTCCGATCCCAGATGCGGGTTTTTCAGGATAAGAATGGTCTTCCCCGCCGCGGTCGTATACTCCTTGTCCGCTGAAACGAAGGGAACGGGCGTCCGGAATTCAAGGAACGGAGGCACAATGTCGAACTGCGCCAGCAGGAATTCGTCCGGATAGCCCTCGACCGAGGCCCAGACTTTCAGGTCGCGGATGCGCCGCGGCGAGTAGGCCCGCAGCTGCAACTCCCGGTTTTCGGTCACGGAGACCTGAACCGGCCGGCGGGGATCGAACGAACGTTGCGCCGGATCGAGGAAAATGCTCTCCGGTTCATCGTCCTGCAACATGATAATATGGTTCTCGGAGGTATAGTCTTCCGGGGAGGCCATGTGGATAAGCCCCGAGAGTCCGGCCGCATCCGGATTTCCGCCGAGCGGCGTATCGAGGTTCTCTTCCGAGCAGTTCCAGAATAAGATGCAAAGGCCGGCCGCAGCGAAGAGTCTGATTTTTGCGATGCTGTTTCGAATAAACATAAATCGGTCGTTTTACAGGTTTGACACTCGGTTGTTATTGTACGGATGGCTCTTCGACGATTTCGTGCGTCCGCATGTCCACGAAGAATTCGCGCGAAGCTCCGCGTGCCGCCGGCTCCGAAACCCGCAGCAGATGCCTGCCCGCCCGTTCGTATTCGCGGATTTCGTTCTTGTGCACGGCCATTTTCACCAGAGCCCGCTTCGAGATATCCGAGATCCAGAATACGGAATCGGCCTGTGCCTGAATGTATGCGGGCTGCGAAAAGGCATGTCCTCCGATTGCCGGCAGGCTTTTGCTCCAATTCCCATCGGCCCGGTCGTATATATGGATGCCGTTCCCGCCCGTAACATAATAGCGTTCGGGAGTTACGGCCAGTCCCGTGGGAGCGAAGGCGGGTGAAAGAGCCTGTTCCGGCAGGTCGAGGGCGGCATCGTTCTCCATCTCCGCTGCCGCAGAAATATCCAGCACGTGGATTTTCCGCTGGTTGTAATCCGTCAGCAACAGGCGTCCCGCTCCGTCAGGGCGCATACAGTGCGTTGCGAAATTGTTGTTCACGGCGCCTACCGCCGCACTGCGGCGGTAGCGGGATACCTGCTGGTAGTTCGCAGGCGTTACGTCCGCTTCCCGGTAGAGGCTTACGGTACCGTTCTTGTCCCGGCTGAACACCAGTCCGTCGGCCACAGCCACGGCCTGCGCCTGAAACACGGCGTTGTTCCAGTTGCCGTTGCCGATGCACCCGGCGTATTCGAGTGCCGGGAGCGTGAAGCAGTGAATCCTCGACTCCCGTTCGGCGACATAGAGACGGCCGGCAGTCGGGACGATGGCTTCGATTCTGCTGTCGAAATGTTTCTGCTCGCCGTTGAAATCCCATGAATCCAGCGTGCGCAGCACCTTTTCCCGTTGGGTGTCGAAGAGCAGCAGACTGTTGTCCGCATTGCAGGCTACGAAGAGCGTGTCGCCCAGGCTGCCCAGCGTATAGGGCGTGAAGTCGTCCGCGGAGAGATCCTCCGCCGTAAGAACCCGTTCGGCTTCATAGGAATAATACCAGTAACTTTCGTACTTTTCGGCTTCGGGGGCCGGAGAAGGCGATCCTTCGTCGCTTTTGCCGCAGCGGACGATCGTCAGTATGCTCAACGTAAGGAGCAGGTAGCGCAGCGACAGGATGGAAGAGGAAATTTTCGTTTCGGTAGTTCCATTTTTCATCGTTGTGTTCCGTTAAATAGTGTTTATAGTTTCAAAAAACGAGGGGCGCAAAGATAATTCAAGTTTCGGACATTTCTAACGACCGGGGGCATTTATTTCGTATATCGACAACGGATGTCACTCGGAATCAATGCGATGTAAATGCAATTTCCGGATTGCAGCGGCCTGATGCCGTGTGTTCGAGGCATATCATATCGGTCTCTATCTGTTCTGCAATGCTGCGGGGCGCTCACGGACGCGCTCTTTATCGGCCTCGAATTCTTCGCATTCGGAATGGTTCTCTCCTGTTCTTTACCATAAAGTTTATAAATAAGATTAGAAATGGCTCAAAGTAAAAGATAAGAAATACTTTATTTTAATCTCAAAGGCATTGCTCTCCATCGAATAGAACAGAATTAATTGTCGGCTTGCATATCCGGATCTCGTTTATGTCAATGGTGCTTCCCATTTCAGACAATTTGACAATATTTTGTCGATTGTTTTTATATGGTATTTACACCGATAATATTTAGCTATAGTCCAATATGATCGGGGGAACCTCATTTCCTTAATGAAGATTGCTATTATGTAAACTTAGCGATCTTTGGGCGAAAGAAAAACTGTTTTGCTTTTTGATATTGGAATAAAATGAGATGTGTTTTTTCCCGAGAACCATGCGGAAAAGAAGGAAGCAGACTGCAAGTTGGATGACGATATTGCCTTGTGACGGGTGCGCTGGATTCGGAAATCTCCTATGAACGGTATTGAAGTATGATAAGGATGTGGAGCTGAGACTTGGCGCCAAATAAAAAATTGTGATGTTATCATCTATAAGTGCCGTAGCCTCAATACTGGAATCGGGGCTAGATGAGATACGTGATACCAACTCAAATCTGACGTAGCTACGGAGTTATTGATGGAGAATATGACAATATTCATAAGTCATATGTTTCTCGTCTGCAAGATCAGTCAGCGAAATTCCGGAAACATAGCACGTCTTCGGATGTTTTTGTAGAGTTTCCGGAAGCTATTATGTAATTTTAATAAAACGAGACATTCTAAATCTGCTATTTTGTCGTATTATAAAAATATTATGTCTGTTATTCGGAAAATTAATAATATGGAAAATCATAATTTTGCAACCAATAATCAATATATATTGTTATGCCTTTGTGTAATATACAAGAACATTTGGGGTGCCTTTATTATGTGAAAGAAGAAGATGCATTGTTCCGACACTATCGGTTAGATGATGGCGGAAACATATCGGATATGAACAATGACCGCAGTGCATTACTCTATATTGCCGAAGGCTGTCTCCATGTTGTTTTAGGGCATTACTCTCCGCGCAAAATCGAGAAAGGACAGTTATTGTTTCTACCGAAAAATATTAGATTCTGCGGACAGTCTGTAGGCCTGAGCCGCTTCGTGGCAAGTTTCTTTGCCGGAGGATTGCCTTTTTGTAATAAATATGATCTGGCTAATTTGCGGTGTCAGATATGTCGGTATGGAACCTGCCAAAACTCCCTTCCTCTTCGAAAATTTCCTCAAATTGCTTGTTGCCAAAAAATCGAGTCTTTCTTTTTGAGTCTATCGGAATATCTGGACGACGGGCTTAATTGCGCTCATTTCCATAAAGTCAAGCAGGAGGAGTTATGCATTCTTCTGCGTTGTTATTATTCGCCGGAAGAGCTTTATACGCTCTTGAAATTTGTCATTGGCAATGACGATCGTTTCCGTGATTTCGTGCTCCGGTATTATAAAGATGTCAATGATGTCAGCGCTTTTGCCGCGCTGGCCCATATGAGTGTGCGTAATTTCCAACGCAGATTCAAAGCGGAGTTCAAGCGGCCGGTTTTGGAATGGCTTAACGAGCGCCGTGCTGAAGGTATCCTGCGCGAAATCTGCGATACCGACACCAGTATTTCTGAAATCGCATTGAATCATGGCTTTACAACTCAATCTTATTTTACGACCTTTTGTAAGCACTATTTCGGAAAGACACCTTTGGACCTCCGCCGCCAGAAGTCGGTATTTGTAAAAGGAGACAGTGTCTTTTCTGCCGAAATTTTAGAGAGGACAGACAGTATGCCGGCGTCGAAAAATCGCCGGTGCTTAAAATCAAAAAATAATTAATTCACCCAAAATCTCTGCAAAAGCGTCTATCAGGCAACTATAAACTAAAAACCAAATTTACGAATTATGCGAATCAGCAGATTGATATTGTTTTTATTTTTGCTCGGTAGCTGCTGGCCTAGCTTCGGGCAGGAAACGATGCGGACGGATACAATCAGTGTGAAGATCTACTTCCGTCAGGGGTATTCGACTTTTGAGCCGTCGTTCCGTGATAACGCAGCACGCCTGGATGCATTCGTTGCACGACTTCACGACGCGGCTTTCGATACCTTGCGGCAAGTTCGCTCCATCCGTATTGTAGGCGGTGCATCGCCCGAGGGTGTTTCGAAACTAAACGAGCACCTTTCAAGCAAACGGGCAAAGAATCTGATCTCATGGTTCGAGGGGCATCTTTTGCTGCCGAACCTGACGTACGATGTGGAGTCGCTGGGTGTCGATTGGAAGGGACTGATCCTTCTGGTCGGAGAATCAGATATGCCTTATCGAGACGAAGTGCTGGATATTCTGCATTATACACCCGAGTGGATTATTCGTAATGGTAAGGTCGTCGATGGGCGCAAGCGACAATTGGGGATGTTACATGGCGGCGATTGCTGGCGATATATGGAAGAGTATTTCTTTCCGGAATTGAGAGGTGCTGATGTCCGTGTTGTCTGCCAGGTCGTACGTCAGTCTGAGTCGGCTGTCTTTCCGGCAGAGTGCGATACGGTCGCTTCCACGTCTCGTGATCCGATTGTGGTCGTCCGGCGCGATACAGCCGTTTTCCGCGATACGGTTCGTACTTCCGACGTCGCGGAGCCGCTTTGTAAACCTTTCTACATGTCGCTCAAAACGAACCTGCTCTACGATGTGGCTCTTGTCCCGAATATCGGTGCGGAATTCTTCGTGGGCCGCGGGTGGTCGATCTGCGGCAGCTGGATGTATGCGTGGTGGAAGAGCGATAGGCGTCATCGTTATTGGCGAACGTACGGCGGAGAGTTGGAGCTCCGAAAATATTTCGGACGTCGGGCGTCCGAGAAACCGCTTACGGGGCATCATTTGGGGGTTTACGGACAGATCTTTACCTACGATTTCGAAACGGGTGGCCGGGGATACATGGGCGGCAAACCGGGCGGTACGCTTTGGGATAAGATGAACTATGCCGTAGGCTTGGAGTACGGTTATTCATTACCTGTCGGTCGTCGTTTGAACCTCGATTTTACCGTTGGAGTAGGTTATTGGGGTGGAGAATATCAAAAATACCTTCCTGAAGACGGAGACTATGTCTGGATCGAAACCAGGCAACGTCACTGGTTCGGTCCGACGAAAGCGGAAATATCGTTGGTGTGGTTGCTCGGTCGCGGGAACTATAATACAAAGAAAGAAGGTAAACGATGAAACCGAAGAAGATGAAAAAGCGTGTTTGTACGATAGCTGCCGCCATTCTTGCAGTTTTGACATCCTGCGAGCATAAGGAACTTTGTTGCGATCATACATCCTCGGTCGCTGTAAATGTGATTTTCGACTGGCAGAATGCACCGGATGCAACGCCCCGATCAATGTCCTGCTATTTGTTCCCGACCGATGGAGGAAAGGTGCTGCGTTATGAATTCACGAACCGAACCGGTGGTGTGATTCGGGTTCCTGCCGGACGTTACGACGCCTTGTGCCTGAACAGCGACACGGAAACCATCAACTACCGGAATACGGAGAAAGAGAAGAGTTTCGAGGTGACGACGCGAACCACGGTACTGTTGTCGGGCCTCGCCTCTCTGGGGGGACGTTTGTCCGAAGCACCTCGTGCCGGGGATGCGGAAAACGAGCGCGTAGTGCTGTCTCCGGATATGCTTTGGAGTGACCATGCAGAGAGTATTGAACTGGAACGGACATCTGCGCCGCAGACGGTCACGTTGTATCCGAAAGTGTCGGTTTGCAGATATACGGTCGAAATTCGCAATGCGGAAAATTTGAAATATGTGTCAGGCATCAGCGGTTCGCTGTCGAGCCTGGCAGGAGGTCTGTTTGCCGGAAAATCCGAAACGACCGAGGAACTCGTTACAATCCCCTTCGAGGTTACTGTATCCGCAGACAAATCTACTCTTAGGGGCGGTCTACTGACTTTCGGTCATTGTCCGTCGAAGCAAAACAGACACCGACTGATCGTTTATGCTATATTATCCGACGAAAGTAAGTGGTATTACACCTATGACGTAACGGATCAAATCCATTTGGCTCCTGATCAGCGTAATGTGCATATCGTTTTGGACGGGCTTCCGTTGCCCAAACCTATCG
>ERZ773168.3025-NODE-3025-length-12329-cov-3.389197_pt1 | contig 12329 bp, 9 predicted proteins | sample MGYA00511261_ERZ773168 | MGnify/ENA primary metagenome ERZ773168 (study PRJEB29015, sample SAMEA2737855) | human gut metagenome | biome: human gut; feature: human-associated habitat; material: faeces | place: China | collected 2012 ... | reverse complement strand
CGTGGCAAGGAAAAAGAGTGGGATATTTAGGAGACTCTATTACAGATCCCAACTGTCATGGCGACAAGATAAAGAAATACTGGGATTTTCTGCAGGAATGGCTGGGAATCACTCCTTATGTATATGGTATCAGTGGCAGGCAATGGAATGATGTGCCCCGGCAAGCCGAGCAACTGAAGAAAGAACACGGCGGAGAAGTAGATGCTATCGTGATTTTGATGGGTACGAATGATTTTAATGGCGGTGTACCTATTGGAGAATGGTTTATGGAAACAGAAGAACAAGTGATGGCAGCCCGTGGACAAACCCAAAAGCTGGAAACCCGTAAGAAACGTACTCCTATAATGGATGGAAGCACGTATAAGGGACGTATCAACATAGGAATCAATAGACTGAAACAACTCTTCCCGGACAAGCAGATTGTGTTGTTGACCCCGTTGCACCGTTCACTGGCCAATTTTGGAGAAACGAATGTGCAACCGGATGAAAACTACCAGAACAGTTGTGGCGAATATGTGGATGCCTACGTGCAGGCTGTTAAAGAGGCCGGCAATGTGTGGGGAGTCCCCGTGATTGATCTTAATGCGGTGACCGGATTGAATCCGATGGTGGAAGAACAACTGATTTATTTCTACGATGCGGGATATGACCGTTTGCATCCCAGCACGAAAGGACAGATACGCATGGCACGAACGCTGATGTATCAGTTGCTTGCGTTGCCTGTTATGCTTTAGGCTACCGATGGATAACCGCTCGGAACACAAACCATGCATGATGTATCGTGGTACTGCTCCATCCATAATGCTTTGCCATAATGCGGAATCTCTCTTTGAGGGATGCTTTCCGGTTCCGGGTGGTCATGCCCTCGTCCAGATAGTCGATGATTGTCAGGTGAGTGTTGTGCAAAGTATGTGCTTTTTTCATGATGCGGATGCACCAGTCGAAGTCAGCGGAGAAACGGTACTGCAAATCATACGGCTCTACCAACGTGTGGCGGGGGAAGAATGCCTGATGGCAGACCAACATCCCTTGTTTAAAGCTTTTCCACGTTAAAGTTTCCGGAGCGGATAGCCTGCGCATACGTAGGAAATGACCGTTCTTGTCTACGATGGCTGTTTCTCCATAAAGTACATCGGGAAGTTCGTTGCCGATGATGGTATGTACCATTTGCTGTAATGTATTATCTTCGTGGAAGCAGTCGCCTGCGTTCAGAAAGCAAAGGTAATCACCGGTGGCAAGAGAGATTCCTTTATTCATGGCGTCGTATAATCCTTTGTCCGGCTCGCTGACGACAGTGTGTATCCGCGAACGGTACCGGTCAATGATGGATAAGGTCTTATCTTCAGATCCCCCGTCTACGATAATATATTCGACGTGATGATAGGTTTGTGAGATGACACTTAGAATGGTGTCCTCCAATACCTTCTCGGCGTTGTATGTTACCGTGATGATTGAGAATTTCGGAGTGGGATGGACGCTATGCATATTTTCCTGTTATTTTGTTATAGATATCCGTATATCTTTTGGCAACGATACTCTCCGAATAGTTGCCCAATACCTTGCGGCGGGCTTGTTCTGAGAGTTCGCTGTACTCTGGTTCTGTCAATATCCAGTGAATGCCGTTGGCAAAATCTTCCGAAGACTTGTATTGTGCCACGTAGCCATTGTGCAGATGGTCTATCATTTCGGGAATGCCGCCTACATTGAACCCTACGCACGGTACTCCACATGCCATCGCTTCCATAATCATGTTGGGCAGATTCTCTTCCATCGACGGGATGGCGAAAATATCTACTGAGTTGTATATATTCACTAATTCATGCTCATTCTTTATGTAAGGAAGTGAGTGTACACGAAAGGGAAGCAGAGCCTGTAACTGTTGGGATTGGTTGCCGAATGCAACTATCTCCAATGAATCTTTCCATTCCGGATGCTTTTCTGCCAGCATTTTGCAGGACTCAATTAAATATTCGACTCCTTTCCGCTTATCGGTAATCTTTACCGAACCAAACAGAATTAGTTTTTTGTTTTGCGGCAACATACATTTCGTACGTGCCTCCTCCTTCTTTTGTGGTTTGAAGAGATTCGTGTTAATGGCGTTCGGAATATTGACAATCTCTTTTCCTGCAAGCAATGCACTACTTTGTGCTTGTTCTTTCAGCCAATGACTGCAAGTGACGAAATGAATCGGGGCATGAGCATAAAGTTCTTGTTTGTTGCGGAAAGTGCGATATGACAGATCCTTCCGGCCTCCTTCCTTATATATATAGGGGCAGTGATGGCATTCCTTCCGGTATTTGGTACATTCCCGTGCATAGTGGCAGATACCGGTACAAGGCCACATATCATGCATTGTCCATACTACAGGCTTGCCGGATGACAATATCTTTCGGATATCTTTCAATGAGAGCATTCCCTGATTGACCCAGTGAAGGTGGATGACATCCGCCTGACGGAACTCCGGAAGTGACGTAATGTCCGTGCCGGTATTCGCTATATCTACATCAAACATATGATTCCGGTGAAAACGGTTGGCACTCCAGATGACAAGACGTTCCCACATGAATTTCCATACTTGCAACCAGCTTCTGTTCAACCCGACAACACTAATCTGGTCGGTCTGTTTGTCACGTACCAACATTTTAGCTTTGATACCGTTGTTTTTCAGCGATTCCATCAGACGGCTTGCCGCAACGGCCGGACCGCCCATCTTCTCAGAAGTATTAATAATCAGTATTCTCATTTTCTAAAGTTTGCTTGCCAGCAGGCTTGTATACAGATTGATATATTGTCCGGTTACTACCTTGCCCGAATATTTAGTCATTACTTCGTTTCTCATTGCTTCCGGTGACACCCGCTCTTTCCCTTCGGTAAGTCCCCATTTTATTCCATCGGCCAGACTTTCCGCCGACTGATAGTCAGCCAAGTATCCATTCTCTTTATGGCGGATGATGTCTGCTTGCCCGCTGTTGCCGAACGATACGGGCAGGCAACCGCAAGACTGGGCTTCAATCAGTGTTTGCCCGAAGGTTTCGTAGAGCGAGGCGGACACTGCGACATCGGCTGCCGAATAGATTTGAGAAAGTTCCTTCGCTTGGCTTACCCAACCCATGTCGGTGTAACTGACAGGAATCAACGGAAGAATCTGTTGGGGATATTTGGTCTTTCCGAAGAATATGAGATGCAACTCTTCACTCCGGAAGTCTTTTCGTTGGATTAAAAGGCGAATGGCCTCCATCAACGTTGGGAATCCTTTTATCGGATCATCAATACGGGCAGCCCCGAACACGATAATCCGTTTGTCAGGAAGAGATAATGCTTGTCGGCATTCTACTTTATTAAGTATCCGGAAGTTGCTCAGTGAGAGTGTGTTCGGTATCACTGTGACCGGCTTTCCTTTGAGTAGTGTGCTTTGGCGTACTTGTGAGGCGAGCCAATTACTTACTGTAACGATATTTATTCTTGCCGGAGAGAGTATGCTCTGTTTTTTCTTGAAGACGCGGTGAGACAAGTCGTTGTTCCCGGGAAAACGGAGAAAGTGGCAGTTTCCGCATTCGTTTTTGAATGATTCGCAAGAGTAGGAATAATGGCAGATGGAGGTACATTCCCACATATCGTGCATCGTCCAGACAACAGGTTTGCCGGAGGTGATGACTTGTTGAATATTGTGCAAGGACAGCATGCCCTGATTGATCCAATGCAAGTGAATGATATCTGCCTCTTTGAAAACCGGAAGCCGGGTGACATCGAACCCCGTATTGGCAATGGATACCCTAAAAAGATTCTTCCGGCTGAAAAGATTATTTGCCCAAATAATGAGACGTTCCCAGATAAACGTGAACTTTCTTTGCCAAGACTTACCGACAGTATGTACTTTATCGGAGTGGCTCGTTTTGTGCAGTACCAACATCCCGGTGTCTATTCCGGCACCGTTGAGCGATTCCATCAGACGGTTTGCTGCGATAGCCGCACCGCCCATTCGTTCGGAAGTATTGATGATTAGTACTCTCATGCGCATAAAAGTTTATGCAAATGTACGCTTTTCGTTGCAAATCTATGGTTGCTTGCGATAAGTTTTTACCGTAGTAGTTAAGATTTGCGATAATTCGCAGCTGTAATGTTCTAAATTATATTCCCGTTCTGCCAGTTTCCGACCGTTGGCTCCCATTTGCTGTGCTTCTTCAGGATGGGTGTAGAGGTAACGGATGGCTTGTTTCCATCCTTCCGTATCATTATAGTCTACATAGATACCTGCTCCTTCTTTTTCAATGTCCATTTGAAATTTAGGATTACGTGAGCAAATCACCGGGAGTCCTAATGCAAAAGCTTCTACCAGTGTGGTGAGTCCCACGGTGTAGGGGGTGTCAAGGCAGCAGATGACTACTACTTTTGAATGTGCTACTTCTGTGGCGAGCTTGTGTGGGATGATACCGCCCGTGAAATGTATCCGTATGTTGGTATATGGTATATATTTTTTTAGTAAAAGCTCATAGTTCTTGTCTCCGGCGGCAGGCGTGGTAAACACATCGAGGGGAAGCCCTGTTTCGGCAAATGCTTTTAACAAGGTGGTGAAGTCACGATTCTCTTTCCCGGTAGTGATAAACGTCTTTTCCGGTTCTTCTTCGTTTGCGGCTGGAAGGTGCTGTCTCAGATAGTCATAGAAATCAAGGTCGGCTCCCCAATGTATAAGGTGCAACTGACCGGCGTTGACTTTGCCTGATTTTAAAGAGTCCTCAATTAACGTCTGACTGAAAAAGAACATTTGATCGATACCTCTGTAATAAAAGCGGGAAATCAAATTCTTCAGTTTGTTGGAGTTTCGGACTACGGCTTGATGGTGCCAGATAGCAATGGGTTTGCGATACAATCCGAACGCACGTAAGAAGATAATAAGCTCTAGTCCGTAAAAGGAGGTACCATACAAAAGGTCGTACGGTTCTTTGCAACGTATGATTTCAAAGAAATTGTAGAGTGAGAACCGTATACGGGATGCGAAATGACGGTAATGGTGGAGTATCGGGTGAATACCGTGTTTACTGAAATGAGTGAGCCCATATAATATATGTCCGGGGTGTAAATGGTTCTTCCATTCGTCCAATGCTTCTTGTATGGGGCGTGTGTGATAATAGTATATTTTCATGCGCCGAAGTCTCCTTTCAAGGTACGTTTAATTCGTCGGATCGCTTTGGCCATAAAGCAATTTGTGCGGTGGTAATAGCGTGCGAATGCTTCTCTGGCTTTTTCATTTTCTTCTATTGGCGACCATTTTTCTATTGGGAGCGGTTTCATCCATAAGGTGGAACTGTATAAACCTCCACCGCCGCAGTTGGTGCCGCTTCCATCGAAACCGATGTTCTGAATAAGTGAACGTCCGGTGTTTAACGAGAGGATATCTGCTAGAAACAGGCTGGCATTCCAGCGGATGGCCCATGAATTGTTTTTCCCTTCGATTTGGCGTCTCAGCATTCGTGTGAAAGGATAATTCCCGTTGAGGTCAAATCTCCGTGTGAGGTTACGTTCTTCCAATTGGCGGAGCAGTTCTTTCCCGTCGGGATTGAAATATTTCCATGCTCTGTCCCAAGTAGCCCACCCCCAGCTTCCGGTAAACTTGATAAGAAATGTATCGGGCAGGGAAGGGTCGTTGGTGAAATCACAAGCTTGTATGTGACCGACGCGTGGCTCGTCTTTGTAAGTCTCAAGTGCATCGTTCATAAATTGTAGGAAGTAAGGTGCTGTAATCAAGTCGTCTTCCATTACGATAACCCGCCCGAAGCGGCTGACTTGTGTGGTAACTCCGTCAATGATATTACGCGCAAGTCCCCAGTTCTCTTCCCGTTCGATGAGGGTGATGCTCTTAAATCCTGTTATCTTATGGATATAGTTGCGGACTTCAGTTACAGCTGCCTCGTCTGTGTCCTTGCGGGCTGCATCGGAATAGATGTAGAGCTCACTTTCGGCGGCGAGTGTGTTGTTTTGAAGTGTCTCCATCGTTTGTTTTAAATGTTCCGGACGATTGTACACGAACAGCAATATGGGAGCGTATTTTGTCATTATGTTATTTGGTTTTTGTTACTAGTTCAATAATTTTGCTGCCGAAGTACTGCCAAGCGTTTTCATCGAGAAATTGCCTATATCCAACTAGTGAGGCTTTTTCTTTTTTATGGTCTGAGAGGATGACGGCAATATCATCCAGACTTTTAAATGTGTGAACGTTTAATAGACTGTTGTGGCTGTAATCGATGAATGATCCGGTGGCTGGTCCTATTACCTTTGCCCCGAAAGAAAGGGAATCCATTAATACTCCCGAACTTAATACAGAATCGGGACAGTAAGGAATGAGTACAAAACGGGAGCAGGCTACGTAATTACTTAGCTTTTCAAACGATGGACTTTCGGGGATGATTTTGACATAATCAGGTGCTTTGTCCTGCAATTCTTTCAACAAAGAGGCGGAGGCACATCGTCCGATAATGCAGACATTGGGGTGTTGCTCCGGATGGTTGCGTAGGTATGAAAGATATTCATGTATACCTTTATAGCGTGAGATAGTACCCCATATCAGCAAATCATAAAGAATATTATTCTCGGCAGGTAACTGTCGGGGAAGTCGATTGATGGTAGGATGGTGCAGAAAATGAACTTTTCCGCTGGCTTGCGGATATCTCTGCCGGATGATTTCCAGCCCTTCGGTAGCGTGTGTAAGTATTAAATCCGCTTTCCGGGCGATGAAACGCATGAGGAATTTTTTCATGCCTGTATATCCGTCATTGTGTGGTTTTTTGTTGTGCAGTACCCATACGATTTTCTTCTTTGCCAATTTGAGTATTGTTACGAAACAGATTGCCGTGACAGCTTGTAAAAGTCCGTATTTGAAATCAGGAATACTTTCAAACCAATTGAAGATAATCACGTCTCCCCATCGTTTGGGAGGCAATATGCTAAGAAGCGGGTTTCGGTGTGGAGGATTGATAACAGTACTTTCTCCTTCACGGTTCAAGGAAGCGATGAAATTCTCTATATAGGGATTGCTTTTTTCGTTAGGGTTTTGCCTTAAACGCGGAAATACAGTAAATGTTATCATATTCCTAAGTCATTAATGGATGGCAAATTTACTACAATCTCGGATAAAATACAAGGGAGTGAAAAAAGACTTGATGCATGATTGCAAAAAACGTGTATGGGGATAAAGTTGTTTATGCTGAATGCAACAGACGCAACAGGCTTTCAGAATTCCAACAATACTGCCTGTCTTCATATACCGAATTGTTCGGATGGTATATTTCTGCCTGAATGGATAGCTGCTGACAGCTTGAAAATATCTTTTTGTAACATTGCGCTGTAAGTGGTTGCTTAGGCTTTTCAGAGCAGTTTGCAGTCCTTCCCATGCATTGTACTTTTGTTCCGTATGGTAGGAAGTGGCTTGAGGATGTCTACGCCAATAAACCAGTCCTTCGTCAATGAACTCTATTGGTCCGGAGACAACGGCAGCCAACATTAGCAAGGAGTCATAGGAGATGTTATTCTCTTGTTTCACAGCTTGCTGGAAAATGGGTAGGATATTGCGGTGGAAGAAACATTCGTGTCCCGGGACATATGGTTTCATTAATAGATAAAGCTCGTTGTAAAGTACATTAGATTTGTTCTTTTTTCCCATGGTCTGTTGAATATCCATGGTGAATAGGTAAGAGTTATGAAAAAGTAGAGAATGATTTTTTGCGTGGTTCATCAGAATCTCTATCTTATCCGGTCGCCAGATATCATCTTGGTCGGAAGAGGCGATATATTCACCTTCAGCTTTGGCGAAGGCGGATGAAAAATTGTAATTGAATCCTAGTGGTGCCTCGTTAATATAGAGTTTGACACGTGGGTCTCGTTTTTGATATGCTTCAATAATTGTTACTGTACGATCGGTAGAACAATCGTCTTGTATGATCAATTCATGGATGGGATAGGTCTGGCACAATATAGAATCTATTTGCTGTTCAAGATATTTATCTCCGTTATAGGTACACATAACGACTGAAATGGAAACCGGTGAGCTCGGATTAATATTCATATTTTTGAATTTGTGTAAATACTGTCTGCAAAAATAGCCAAAGAATAATAAACTTGTTTACTTTTGTGTTGGAAATGAATATATGATTATGGAAAAGATTATATTAGTGCCGGTGGGAGGATTAGCTAATCGTATGCGTGCTGTAGCTTCTGCCGTTACCTTGACATATAGAGTAAGGAGAAAGTTGGAAGTACTATGGTTCCGTGATTGGGGACTGAATGCTCCCTTTTTCAAAGTGTTTGAGGAACCGGAGTTGATGAATATATCCTTTTCGGAGACTTCTTGCAAACATTTGCTTATGTATGACCGTCCTCGCAGGCGTAATTTTTATCTTCCGAAACTTTTTCAGAAATTGTTGTTTGAGGATTGTCTGTATGAAAGGGACGTACGTGCTCTTTGTTATAAGGAGTCGGAGCTGGAAGAGTGGGCATCTCAAAGTGGACGGTTGTATATTGCTACTTGTGACCAGTTTGCGAATTACAGTACAAATTTACTTCGTTCTTTGTTTCACCCTGTCGCTTCCGTTTGTGAGGAAGTCGAACGCCGTTTTTGTTACTTTTCCAAGCATACGGTAGGTGTACATATTCGTCGTGCAGATCATACGGTAGCCGTCAAAGTCCATTGGATTTGTTTTTTACACATTTGGACAAAGAAAGTGACATGTATGATGATTTGTGCATCTATTTGGCAACTGATTCGGAAGAGGTGAAACAGCAGTTACGCAATCGTTATGGTGGCAGGGTGCATACGGCTGAGGCGGTTTCTGATCGTGGCTCGATTTCCGGAATTAAGGATGCTGTAGCCGATATGTATACACTGTCACGCACTCAAAAGATTTATGGATCTTCAGGCAGTTCTTTTTCGGAACTGGCTGCCCAATTAGGAGATATTCCCCTGCAAATACTTCGTGTTTAGATTTTCTTTCTTATAAATTCAATGCACTCACGGAATATCACGGATTGTAATTTCCATAAAATCAGAGCGTACAAAGATACTACCAGCACTATTTTTATGAGTAAGGATAAATATAGATTTCGGATTCCGAGAGTGATATAATAAGCGGAGGCAGTCAATGTGGCTGCTAATAAGAAATAAGGAGCGATATCCTTGAGTACGCAGGATAGAGTCAAAGGTATTTCTCTTTTGACGAAGAAATACCAGACAAAAAGCCATAAAATATTGATGGTAATGAACAGATAAATCATCATTGTGATACCATAAGGATAGCTGAGACATGCTGTGATAAGTTGCAAAATGCTGAGTGTGATATTGCAGAACATAAACACGGAAGAACGTCCCCGGCTGACCAATAGGTTTGAGAACAGGTTATTAATAGGGATAAACGCACCCCAGATACAGAGCAACTGCATCATTTGGGCGGAAACGAGCCATTTGTCAGTAATGGTAATCACGATGAACTCTTTGGATACAATGCTGAGGCCGAACATGGCAGGGAAAGAGATAAATGCGGTGAAGCGCAGCATTTTACGGAATACGGCTACCTGACGCTGGGTGTCTTCCGTTATGCTTGCTAATACGGGCTGGGCTACTCCGTTAATCATTCCTGTGATTAAGGAATGTCCCATGTTATTCCATTTGTTTGCTTGGCTGAAATCTCCTACTGCCTGCTTGGTATAGAATTTCCCTAATAGTACGGAGAACAGGTTGTTGTTGATAGTCATGAATATGTTGGTAATTAACATTTTACTACTAAAACCGAACATCTCTTTTATAGGAGAAAAGTCGAAATGGAAGCTAGGCATCCATTTGGCGAAGTACCAATTGAGTATAACGACAACTGCTACGTATACAAGTGATTGTATGGCTATGCCCCAATAGGCAAATCCATTTACGGCAAGGACTATTGCTGTAATACCGGATAATGTAAGTGAGGAAAGGGAAATAATCGTATTTTCTTTCACTTTGAGGTTGCGGAAAAGGATGGCGCGTGGAGCGATCCCTAGACTAGCGATAAAAAAACTTAGGAAAGCCAGCCGGGAAAGGGGGACTAATTCCGGCGTACGGTAAAACTCGGCAATCAGTGGAGCCGACAGGTAGAGTAATATATATAAGATGGCGCTACAGGAAACACTAAACCAGAATACGGCATTGTAATCTTTGTCCGAAGCATTTTTACGGTTGACCAGAGCGGAGATGAAACCGCTTTCCTGCAGGATGTTGGCTATCGTTGAAAAGATGGTCAGCATACCGATCATACCATAATCGGAGCGTGACAACAGACGAGCCAGAACAATTCCGAAAAGAAGTCCCAGCAACTGCTGTAAGCTGTTGCTGAGTCCTCCCCAAAATAATCCTTTGGCTGTCTTTTGTCTCAGTGATTGCTCTTCGCCCATTTTTTATTTTACTTCGCTGCCCGGCTTTACCTCCCGTCCCGGCATAATAACAGCCAAACTGCCATCATTATTTTCGGCGCTCAGAATCATTCCTTCGCTGACGATACCTTTCAGTTTGCGCGGGGCAAGATTGGCGATGAAGCAAACCTGTTTGCCTACCAGCTCTTCCGGTTGATAGTGTTTGGCAATGCCCGATACGATAGTACGTGTTTCCAGTCCGTCGTCGATTTTGAATTGCAACAACTTATCTGCCTTTGGAACTTTCTGGCATTCGAGGATAGTACCTACACGGATGTCCAATTTCGTGAAATCATCGAATTCGATGTTCGGACGAATCGGATTGGCTTTGTAGTTCGCTTCTTCGTTTGCTTTTTTAGTATCAAGCAACTTCTGTACTTGTGCTTCGATAGTAGCGTCTTCGATCTTTTCAAATAGCAGTTCCGGCTTATTCAACTGATGGCCTACGGGCAGCAGATTGTCTTTTCCTAGTTCAGCCCATTCGAATGTGTCCATATTCAGCATCTTACGGAGTTTCTCCGAACTGAACGGCAGGAACGGATCAAAAGCGATGGCGAGGTTGGCAACCAGCTGTAGGGAAATGTTCAAGATAGTGCCTACACGCTCCATATCTGTTTTGGCCAATTTCCACGGTTCTGTGTCGGCCAGATATTTGTTACCGATACGTGCCAGATTCATGGCTTCTTTCTGTGCATCGCGGAATTTGAAAATGTCGAGCAGTTTTTCCACTTCTGCTTTTACGTCTGCAAATTCTTTCAGAGTTTCCTTGTCATAGTCAGTCAATTCGCCCTGTGCAGGTACTTTTCCGTCAAAGTACTTTTGGGTAAGTACCATGGCACGATTCACAAAGTTGCCATATACAGCGACCAGCTCGTTATTATTGCGTGCCTGGAAGTCTTTCCAGGTGAAGTCATTGTCTTTTGTTTCCGGTGCATTGGCGGTCAGTACATAGCGGAGTACGTCTTGCTTTCCGGGAAAATCGGCCAGGTATTCGTGCAGCCATACAGCCCAATTGCGGGAAGTGGAAATTTTATCTCCTTCCAGGTTTAGGAATTCGTTGCTCGGCACGTTGTCCGGCAGAATGTAACTGCCTTCAGCTTTCAGCATTGCAGGGAATACGATGCAATGGAATACGATGTTGTCCTTGCCGATGAAGTGAATCAAACGGGTTTCAGGATCCTTCCACCATGTTTCCCAACTATCGGGAAGTAGTTCTTTGGTATTGGAAATATATCCGATAGGCGCGTCAAACCATACGTACAAAACTTTTCCTTCTGCTCCTTCTACGGGAACGGGGATTCCCCAATCGAGGTCGCGGCTTACGGCACGTGGCTGCAAGCCCATGTCGAGCCAGCTTTTGCATTGACCGTATACGTTGGGACGCCATTCTTTATGATCTTCCAGAATCCATTTGCGCAGCCATGCCTCATGTTTGTCGAGGGGAAGATACCAATGCTTGGTTTCTTTCATTACCGGCTTGCTCCCGCTAATGGCGCTTTTCGGATTAATAAGATCTGTCGGAGAGAGTGAAGTACCGCATTTCTCACATTGGTCGCCGTATGCTCCTTCCGAGTGGCAGTGAGGACATTCTCCGGTGATATAACGGTCGGCGAGGAATGTTTTAGCTTCTTCATCGTAGTATTGTTCGGACGTTTTTTCGATAAATTCTCCTTTGTTATAGAGTGTTTTGAAAAAATCGGAAGCTAGTTGGTGATGGGTAGGCGAAGTCGTCCGGCTATACACATCAAACGAGATACCGAATTCTTTGAATGACTGCTTAATGAGCGAATGATAGCGGTCTACCACATCTTGCGGAGTAATCCCCTCTTTTTTTGCTCTCAGCGTAATAGGCACTCCATGTTCGTCCGAACCGCCGATCATCAAAACCTCTTCCCCTTTCA
>ERZ773168.3019-NODE-3019-length-12349-cov-69.871482_pt1 | contig 12349 bp, 9 predicted proteins | sample MGYA00511261_ERZ773168 | MGnify/ENA primary metagenome ERZ773168 (study PRJEB29015, sample SAMEA2737855) | human gut metagenome | biome: human gut; feature: human-associated habitat; material: faeces | place: China | collected 2012 ... | reverse complement strand
TGGCCGGTGTGGACGGCCGCACCATCACCCAGCGCAACGCGGTGGGCAACGCCATTGCAGACGCCAACGCCACCACCTTTGCCGCCAAGGACGGCTCCAATCTGGTGCTGTCGCTGGATGTGAACGTGCAGGAGATCGCGGAGCGGTACCTGAACGAGGCCATTGCAGCCAATACGGTAGAAAACCGCGGCTGCGCCATTGTGATGGACGTCAAGACCGGTGCCATCCTAGCTATGGCCTCCAAGCCGGACTTTGACCCCAACGACCCGCTGAACTTCACTGCCAACGAGGCTTACCTCAACGAACTGGTGCACGCAGAACCGGAACTTTACGGCATCTATAAAAAGGATGTCGACGGCAACTACATCACCGACGAGCAGGGCAATAAAATTCTGGACGAGGAAGCAGACTATTCCGGCTACTACCGGGATATCCTGTGGAAAAACAAGACCATCACCGAGCTGTACTACCCCGGCTCTGTGTTCAAGGTCATCACCTCTGCCATGGGCATCGACTCTGGCGTGGCCACCATGAACACCACCTTTACCTGCTCTGGCGCTTACGGCGTAGCTAAGGAAACCTACCACTGCGCCGGACGCAAGGCGCACGGCCTGCTCAATATGGCCGAGGCACTGCGCAAGAGCTGCAACATCTACTACATCCAGCTGGGGCAGCGCGTCGGCTCGCAGCAGTTCTATAACTACTTCGATGCCTTCGGCTTTACCGCCCGCACCGGCGTGGACCTGCCCAGCGAGACCAACTTTATGCAGTACTACCGCGCCGACCAGCTGGGCGAGGTGCAGCTGGCTTCCTCCTCCTTCGGTCAGGCCATGGCCATTACCCCGCTGCAGATGTGCACCGCCATTGCGGCCACCGTCAACGGCGGGTATCTGGTCACCCCCCATGTGGTGGATAAGATCACCGATGCCAACGGCAATGTCATTCAGGAGATCGGCGCAAATGTGCGCCGTCAGGTCATCAGCCAGAGTGCCAGCGATGTTATCCGGCAGATGATGGAGTACGAGGTGGGCAACGGCACCGGCGGCGGCAAAAACGCCTATGTGTCCGGTTACCGCATCGGCGGCAAGTCCGGCACCTCCGAGCAGCTGAATATGCACCGCCGCGCCGACGGCGACTATAAAAAGGTGGCCTCCTTCGTGGCAGTGCTGCCCGCCAACGACCCGGAAATTCTGGTCTACGTCATGCTGGACGACCCCAACAACGCCCGGACGGACTATTCCTCCATCCTTGCAGCCCCTGTGGCGGGCAATATCATCAGCGAGGTGGCTCCCTATCTGGGCATCGCCACCGACGGCGAGGACCGCAGCGGCACCATCGTCACCGTGCCGAACCTTGTGGGCACCGAGTGGAGCAACGCGCAGGTGAGCCTGAACATTCAGGGCTTGAAGCATCAGCTGCAGGAGAGTCAGAGCAGCCAGTCCGCTGCCCCGGTCACCTACCAGTACCCCCACGCGGGCGCAAAGGTGCCCTACGGCACCACCATCTACCTGTATACCGATACCTACGAGGGCAGCCGCACCGAGGTGCCGGATGTGACCGGCAAGAGCCCGGACTTTGCCCGCCAGATGCTGAGCGCCGCCGGGCTGAACTGCGTGGTGGAGGGCAGCGGCACGGTGCAGGCGCAAAGCGCCGAGCCCGGCTCCAGCGTGCAGCGCGGCACCATCATCACCCTGACCTGCGGGTAAAACAGCTTTTTCGGCATCCTTGACCAGAGCTTTCAGCATAAAGCACTGCCGCAAGGCAGTGACGGATGAGGGTGCAGCATTCAATAGAACGAGAGGGGATAGAACAATGGAAAAGATCCATGCAAGCAAGCTTCTGGCAGGGCTGGTGCCTGCCGGAAAACTGACCAGTGACCCGGAGGTGGAACTGGTCACCACCGACAGCCGTGAGGTAAAGCCCGGCTGCATTTTTGTGGCCTTCCCCGGCGAGCGGTTCGACGGCCATGATTTCGCCGCCCGTGCGCTGGAGCAGGGCGCGGAGTATGTGGTGGTCAACCATCCCGTGCCCGGTGTGCCGGAAGAAAAGGCCATCCTTTGCCCGGACAGCTACCACGCCATGATGGTGATGGGCGCAAACTACCGCAGCCAGTACCACCCCAAGATGGTGGGCGTGACCGGCAGTGTGGGCAAGACCACTACCAAGCAGATGACCTACGCCGCCCTGAGCAGCTTTGGCGAGACCATCAAGACCGAGGGCAACCAGAACAATGAGCTGGGCATGCCCCGCACCCTGATGCGGCTGGAAAGCAGCACCGAGTACGCGGTCATCGAGATGGGCATGAGCCACGCCGGCGAGATCGACCGTCTGGTGCGGGCAGCACGCCCGGATGTGGGCATCATCACCTGCATCGGCGTGTCTCATATCGGCAATCTGGGCAGTCAAGAGAACATCTGCAAGGCAAAGCTGGAGATCTGCAACGGTCTGCCGGAGGGCGCGCCGCTGGTGCTGAACTACGACGACCCCTTCCTGCGCAAGGCAGTGCTCCCCGCCCATGTGCGCCCGGTGTGGTTCAGCCTGAGCGATGAAAATGCAGACGTCTGCGCCCTGTCCATCCGGCAGGAGACTGACGGCATGAGTTTTGTGCTGGAAGATCAGGAGCACGGCACCTTTGTGGTGAACATCCCCGCCATGGGACGCCACAATGTGGCAAACGCCTTGGCTGCCTACTGCGCCGCCACCCGTCTGGGCTGCGACGCCAAGAGGGTCATCCGGGGCCTTTCCAACTTTGAGCAGACCGGCCGCCGCCAGAAGGTAGTGGACAGCGAGGGCGTGACCGTCATCGAGGACTGCTACAACGCAAACCCGGACAGCATGAAGGCCGCGCTGGCGATGTTCAAGGATTTCCCCTGCAAGCGCCGCTTTGCCCTGCTGGGCGATATGCTGGAGCTGGGCGAGCTGAGCCGCGAGGCACACGAGGAGCTGGGACGTCTTGCCGCCGAGAGCGGGCTGTACTGCCTGATCACCTACGGCGAGCAGGCCAAGCGCACCGCCGTGGTGGCTGCCGCCAAGGGGGTAGAGACCCTGCACGCGGACAGCTACCGCGAGGCTGCCGATGCCCTGCTGAGCCGGGTGCAGCCCGGCGATGCCGTTCTGGTAAAGGCCAGCCACGGCATGGCACTGGAAAAAGTGCTGGATATCTTCTACGAAGAGCATAAAGAAGCAGAAGTATAACTGTTTGGCGAAATGGAGTGTCTGAGTTATGGAGCGTTTCGCCTTGGCAGCGGCGGTGGTGCTGGGCTTTGCCCTTACGGCAGCCCTGTGCAGCCTGTTTGTGCCGCTGCGGCGGGTGCTGGAACGCCGCGAACAAAACCAGCAGCCGGTACAGCCTGAGCAGCCCCGGCCTGCACCTCTGCGCGCCCCGCTGTGGGGCGGGCTGTGTGCGGCGGCGGGCACGGTGGCTGCGGTGGGCGTGGGCTGGCTTGCCGCCTGCGTAGGCCAGCCGGAGCTGCTGGGCAGCGAGGGCCGGCTGATGACACGGCTGCTCACGGCGCTGGCAGGAAGCCTTGCCTTTGGGGCAGTGGGTCTTGCAGAAGATCTTGCCCGGATGCGCAGCCCGGCGGCGCTGGGGCTGCGGCGGGACGTCCGCCTTTTGCTGGAAGCACTGGCCGCAGCATTCGTTCTTTTGCTGCTGCGGGCGGCGGGCTGTCTGCCCCGGGGACTGGGCGTGCCCGGGGCGGGGTATGTGCTGCTGGGCAGCACCGTGCCCTTTTTGTGGGCGGTGCTCATGGTGGCGCTGGCTGAGTGTGCCCGCATCGCCGAGCGGGACGAAGGTACGGTGTGCGGCGCGGCCTTTGTGGCTATGCTGGCGCTGATGATGGCAGAGGCCGGCTTGGGCGTGCCCGGGCTGGCGGTGCTGCCTGCCGCGCTGGCCGGGGCACTGGTGGCACTGGGGCTGTGGGCGTTCCCCCCGGCAAGGCTGGGGGTGGGCTGCTGCGGCAGCCTGCTGGCGGCGGGTGCCATTGGCTGCATCCCGCTCAGTCTGGATATGACCAGCCTGACTGTGCCGCTGGCGCTGCCCTTCTGGGCGGCAGGCGGTCTTTTGGCAGCGCAGCTGCTGTGTGCAAAGCGCACCGGCAAGCCCTTGCGCTGCTGGGTTAAAAAGCATAAAATGAGCCCGGAGACGGTGTTCCTGTGCAGCTTTGCGCTGAGCGCTGTCGGCTATGTGCTGGCGCTGGCGCTGCTGCGCTGGTGCTGACCGGGCACAGAGAGGGAAGGGAGCGCAGATGGCGACTATCCGCAAAAAACACAGAGCGCCGGTGCCGGTGTTCCAGCGAGACCCGGGCCCGTGGTCCCGGCTGCTGATCGACTGGCTGGCCACGCTGGCCGTTATTATGATCTTTGGGCTGGTGATGCTGTTCAGCGCCAGCTACACCACCGGTTACCTGCGCATGGGCGACAGCTTCCACTACATCAAGCAGCAGGCGCTGTGCATGATACTGGGGCTGGGCTGTATGTTCCTGATAAGCTATGTGGACCACCGTTTTCTGCGCAAGATGGTGGTGCCGGGGTACTTCATCGTGCTGGCCATGCTGGCCGTCACCCTGACCATGGCCCCTCTGAACGGCTGCCGCCGCTGGATCCGCTTTGCAGGCCTTACGCTGCAATCCTCGGAGGTGGCAAAGTTTGAGATGATCCTGTTCAGCTCCCATCTTGCAGCCAAGGCACCGCAGGTGGAGCGGCTGGACCCGGAGCGCCGCATCCTGCTTACCCCCCGGGAGTGGCTGCGGGTGCGGGTGTGGAAGCAGCTGGTGGTGCCGGTGCTGCCCCTTATACCGGTGGTCATCCTGCTGGCGATGGAGCCGCACATGTCCGGCATCGTGCTGACGGTGGCGGTGGTGGGCACCATCCTGCTGCTGTCCGGCAGCGGCGGTGTGCTGACATGGGCGGGTGCCATCACGGCGGGCACCCTGCTGGAGACCCTGCTCTCCCATGTGGACTCTATCCCCTACCTGCAAAAGCGTCTGGACGGCTGGACGCAGGATCTGAGCCAAATGACCGACCAGACCGTGCAGAGCCTTTATGCTATCGGCTCCGGCGGACTGAAGGGGCTGGGGCTGGGCAACAGCGTGGAAAAGCAGCTCTGGCTGCCGGAAAGCACCAACGACTTCATTTTCAGCGTGGTGTGCGAGGAACTGGGCTTCATTGGCGCAGTGCTCATCATCGTGCTGTTCGTGCTGTTCATCGTGCAGGGGCTGCTCATCGCCTATAAGGCGGAAAATCTGTACTGCACCATGGTGGGCATCGGCATTATGGCACAGATCGCGTGGCAGGTGTTCTGCAACATCGCCGTGGTCACCAACACCCTGCCCAACACCGGCATCAGCCTGCCCTTCTTCTCCTCCGGCGGTACCAGCCTGATCCTGCTGCTGGCAGAGATGGGCGTAATGGTGAACATTGGCCGCAACGGCGAGCGGGCAGCGCAGCAGCGGGAGCAGATGCGTGCCCAGCGGGAGGCCGCCCGCGCCGAGCGCGAGGCAGAGCTTGCCCGCAAGACCATTGATTTGGCTTCTGCCCGCGCAGCCCGTACAGAACAGTAAAACAAACCGCAAGCCCGCCCGGCCGCAGGCTGGGCGTTTATAAGGAGGAATCACCATGCGTGTTCTCATCGCAGCCGGCGGCACCGCCGGACATATCAACCCTGCACTGGCCATTGCCGGTGCTCTGAAAAAGGCCGACCCTACCGCCGAGATCCACTTTGCAGGCCGTAAGGAGGGCATGGAGTACCGTTTGGTCACACAGGCGGGCTACCCCTTCCACCACATCGAGATCACCGGTTTTCAGCGCAAGCTCAGCCTGCACAACATCAAGCGCAACATCATTACCCTGTGGAATCTGGCCCTCTCCGGTCCCAAGGCCAAGGCCATGATGAAGGAAGTAAAGCCGGATCTCGTCATCGGCTGCGGCGGTTATGTGTCCGGCCCGGTGGTGCGCTGCGCCGCCAAAATGGGCATCCACACCGCCCTGCACGAGCAGAATGCCTTCCCCGGTGTGACCAACAAGCTGCTGGCCCCGGATGTGGATATCGTGTTTGCCGCCGTGCCCGCCGCCGTGGAAAAGCTGGGCGCACCGGACAAGACCCTTGTGGTGGGCAATCCCGTGCGGCCGGAGGTGTTTGTACAGGCCGCGAATCGCGAGGCCATCCGTGCACAGCTGGGTGCGGGCGACCGCACCGTCATCCTGTCCTTCGGCGGCAGCTTGGGCGCACGCCGGGTCAACGAGGTGGTGGCAGACCTGTGCGCATGGGAACAGCATGAGCACAAGCCGGTGCTGCACCTGCATGCCACCGGGCAGTACGGGGTGCAGCTGTTTGAGCAGCTGCAAAAGCAGAAGGATTTTGCCCCCGGCGACAGCCTTGTGGTAAAGGAATACATCAACAATATGCCGGAGCTGCTGGCTGCGGCAGACCTCGTCATCAGCCGCGCCGGTGCGCTGACGCTGGCCGAGCTGGAGGCTGTGGGACGCGCCGCTGTGCTGATCCCCAGCCCCAATGTGGCGGAGAACCACCAGTACTACAACGCCATGGAACTGCAGAAGGCCGGGGCGGCTGTGGTCATTGAAGAAAAAGACCTGACCGGCGAAAAGCTGGTGCAGACGGTTTCTGCCATGCTGGCACAGTCCGGCAAGCTGGCCGAGATGGGCAAAAACGCCCGCAGCCTGTCTGTGGACGACAGTCTGGACCGCATCACTGCGGCGCTGCTCAAGCTGGTAAAGACCCCGTGATGCAGCCCCGGAATAAACAGGAAAGAAGGTGCGAATGATGCAGCAGAACCGTGACCGCAACGGCAGACCCCGGAACCCGAGACCCTATGATCTGAACCGGGATGTGGCGCGCACCTCTGCGCCTTCGCAGGATCATACGCCCCGGAGCACCGGCAGCAGCCGCTACGGCTACAACGGCGAGCCGCTCAGCCGCCCGCCCTCCCGCAGTGCCAACGGCAGTGTGCGCTCCTCCCGGGCAGATAACAGCATCCAGTTCCCCACCCAGACCCAGCCCCGCCGCCCGGCGCAGGGGCAGGGGAGCAATACCACTCAGTACCCCTCTGACAGCCGCCCGGCGGGCAGCAGACCAAAAAACGCGAAGTCCGGCGGCAAGCAGCGTCGCTCGGCAAACAATGCCCGCAGCGGGCAGAACAGCCGGAAAAACCAGAATTACCAGAATGCAAACCGGCAGCACCCGGCAGGCAGCCAGAGCCAGCGTCTGCGCCCGGCGCAGAGCGCCCCGCAGCAAAGCCCTGCCCGGCGAGAAATGCGCAAAAAGCGCAAGGTGACCCGCGCTACCCTGCGCCGCCGCCGGATGCTGCGCCGCCTGACCGCCTTTGCCATGCTGCTGTGCGTCATTGGCGCGGGCATCTACCTGACCATGACCATGCTGTTCCGCATCAATTCCATTCAGGTGCAGACCCTGGACGGCAAGCAGGTGACCGAGATCGCGGGCTACTCCGCAGACAGCATTTTGCAGCGGATGGGCGTGCAGCTGGAGGAAAACATCTTCAGCTTTGAGCCCGGCGAAAAGGCCGCGGTGCTGGAGCAGAACTTCCCGCTGCTGGGCTCCATCAAGGTGATCCGGGACTACCCCAACACCGTGGTGGTGCAGGTGACCGAGGCCGTGCCCGCCTACGCGGTGCAAAACGGCAGCAAGTGGCTTGTGATCTCGGACAAATGGAAGATTTTGTCCGAGGAAAGCACCCAGCCTGAGGGGCTTTGCACCCTGTACGGCGGCAAGCTGCAGGACACCGCCCCGGGACAGGGCTTCTGGTTCGTGGACGATGCGGACGCGGCAAGCGCCTCCGGGTCGGAAACCGCCGAAAGTGAAAGCACGGTGAGCACTGAGACCGCCCGCATGGAAGCGCTGCGCACACTGCGCAGCAAGCTGGAGGAATACGGCCTGTCGCAGGACGTGACACGGCTGGAGGTGGCAGACACCGAGCAGCTCGCATTTTTGTATCAGGACCGCATCAGCGTGCTGCTGGGTACGCTGAACGATTTGGATTATAAGCTGGACCGCGCCCGCTATGTGCTGACCAACGCCGACGGCAAGGGCTGCGGCCCCACCGACACCGGGCGGCTGGATTTCAGCCATACCAGCGCCAGCAGCACACGTAAGATCTATTTTGCACAGGGCGAGCCCACCCTGCCCTCCGGCTATGTGGTGCCGCCCAAGGCTGAGGAACCCGCCCCGGCCGAGGACACTGCCGACAGCACGGAAAGCGCAGAAAGCGCGGATGCTGCCGACACCACCGAACCGGCGGCTGAAACGGACACCGAGCAGCTGCCCCTGACCCATCCTGACCGCATGACGGCCAACGAAGAAGAAAACCCCATGTAAAGAAGCTCTTTGGAGGAGACTGTATGAAGCTGGAACAACTGATGGAAGGCGTGCCCTTTACCCTTGTGCAGGGCAGTCTGGATACTGAGATCGCGGATATCATCTACGACAGCCGCAAGGCTGCCCCGGGGCTTTTGTTCGTGTGCATCGTGGGCACCCAGCGGGACAGCCACGCGTTTGCCGCTGACTGCGCCGCCAAGGGGGTCAGCGCGCTGGTCATCCAGCACGACATCGACCTTTCTGCCCTGCCCGGGGTGACCGTGGTCAAGGTGGAGAACAGCCGCTATGCCATGGCGTTGATGAGCGCCAACCTCTTCGGCAACCCTGCCCGGCAGATGACCATGATCGGCGTCACCGGCACCAAGGGCAAGACCACCACCACCCACATGATCAAAAGCGTGCTGGAGGCCGCAGGCCGCAAGGTGGGCATGATCGGCACCAACGGCATCTACTATATGGGACGCCACAAGGACACCGCCAACACCACCCCGGAAAGCTACGAGCTGCAAAAGACCTTCCGGGAGTTTCTGGATGCCGGCTGCGACACCGCGCTGATGGAGGTGTCCAGTCAGGGCCTGATGATGGATCGCGTGGCGGGCGTGCACTACGATGTGGGCGTGTTCACCAACCTTTCGCCGGATCACATCGGCCCCGGCGAACACAAGACCTTTGAGGAGTACCGCAGCTGGAAGGGACAGCTGTTCAAGCGCTGCGACGTGGGCGTGGTGAACATTGACGACGAGAACACCGCCGCCCTGCTGGAAGGCCATACCTGCAAGCTGGTGACCTATGGCCGCGATGAAAAGGCCGACTACCGCGAGACCGGCTACGAGCTGCTGCGCACCCACGATTTTCTGGGCGTTGCCTTCCACGTTACCGGTAAGGACGAGATGGACGTCAAAGTGAATATGCCCGGCGAGTTCAGCGTGTACAACGCGCTGGCAGCGCTGGCCGTGGGCAAGGTGCTGGGTCTGCCGGATGCCGCCATCCACGACGGTCTGGGCAAGTGCGTGGTGAAGGGACGTGTGGAGCTGGTGCCCATCAGCAAAAAGTTCACCATCCTGCTGGATTACGCCCACAACGAGGTATCCACCGAGAGCCTGCTTACCACCCTGCGCGCCTACAAGCCCCACCGTCTGGTGGTGGTGTTCGGCTGCGGCGGCAACCGCTCCAAGCTGCGCCGCTACGGCATGGGCGAGATCTGCGCCAAGATGGCCGATTTCTCCATCCTCACCGAGGACAACAACCGCTTTGAAAAGGTAGAGGATATCATCGCGGACATCCGCGAGGGCATGAACAAGGGCAACCCGGACGCGAAGTTCGTGGAGATCCCCGACCGTCTGGACGCGCTGCACTACGCAGTGGATCACGCACAGGAGGGCGACCTGATCGCCGTCATCGGAAAGGGTCACGAGACCTACCGCGACCGCGAGGGCGTCAAGACCCCCTTCCTTGAGCGGGAACTGCTGGAAGAATACGCCCAGCAGATCGGACTGGAATAAGAAATATTATTATTGCGGGAAAGGCCGCTGCACAAAGTACTGTGCAGCGGCCTTTTTGCGCCCTGCGGGTGCCCCTATATAAAAAGGAAGCAAACTGTGACAGAAATGTAAAAGATAAAAATATTTAACTAAAACCATTGACTTATCCAACGGTTTGATTATAATGGTCGTGTTCGATACCTCATAAATTTTAGGTAAATAATTAAAAACAAACAGTGGACATAAAGGAGAATACTACCATGACTTTCGAGGAAATGAAGAAGATCGTTGTCGATACCCTGAGCTGCGATGAGGACAAGGTGACCATGGAGGCCAGCCTGACCGAGGATCTGGAGGCCGACAGCCTGGACGCTGTGGAGCTGAACATGGCACTGGAAGAGGCCTGCGGTGTGTCCATCCCCGATGAGGAGCTGGCAAACCTCAAGACCGTGGGCGATATCTTCAACTACATCAATGCCCATGTCTGAGGCTGACCGAGGCGAAACGCGATGAACAGTATCAAAGACCTGCTGCCGGGCAGCATGCGGGAGCGCACCTTCCAGCTGAAGGCCCGGCGGGATGCGGGTGCCGTGTGGAACGACCCGCAGTTCGTGGAATGCAAAAAGTGCGGACGCCGCGCCACCCGCCAGATCTGGAACAAGGCACAGTACGTCTGCCCCAACTGCGGGGTGCACCTGCCCATCGGCGGGTACTACCGCCTGAACCTCATCCTTGATAAGGGCAGCTTCCGGGAACTGGATGCCGACCTTGCACCGCAGGATGTGCTGCAGTTTCCCGGTTACCCGGAAAAGCTGGAAGCGCAGACCGGCAAGACCGGCCTGAAGGAGGCTGTCATCACCGCCACGGGGCGCATCGAGGGCACCCCGGTGGTAGTGGCAGTGCTGGACAGCCGGTTCTTTATGGGCAGCATGAGCACCACCGTGGGCGAAAAGATCACCCGCGCCGTGGAGCACGCCACCGCAAAGCACCTGCCGCTGATCATCTTCTCGGCCAGTGGCGGCGCCCGGATGCAGGAGGGCATCTTCAGCCTGATGCAGATGGCCAAGACCTCTGCCGCCATCGAGCGGTTCTCTGCCCGGGGCGGGCTGTACATCAGCGTGCTGACCCACCCCACCACCGGCGGCGTGACGGCCAGCTTTGCCAGTCTTGGCGATATTATGCTGGCAGAGCCCGGGGCGCTGATCGGCTTTGCGGGCCCCCGGGTCATTGAACAGACCATTGGCGAAAAGCTGCCCGCAGGCTTCCAGCGCAGCGAGTTCCAGTACGAGCACGGCTTTGTAGACAAGGTAGTGCCCCGTACCGAAATGCGCGAAACACTGGCGCAGCTGCTGCGGCTGCACGCCTGAGGAGGGAGCGCCTTATGATCAAGGACATCTTACAACAGCTCGCACCGCTGGATGAAAAAATCGCCGCCCTGCGCGGTGACCCGGCGGACGAGAACATGACCGATATCACCAACCACGCTGCCGAGCTGGCAGAGCTTTCCGCACAGGAGGACGCTTTGCTGTCCGGCTGCGGAGCGCTGACCGCAGAGGACAGGGTCTTTCTGGCACGCCACCCGGAGCGCCCCCACATCGATGAGATCGTGGATGCACTGTTCACCGACTTCTTTGAGCAGTGCGGCGACCGCCAGTGCAAGGAAGATGCCGCCATTCTGGGCGGTGTGGCGCTGTTCCACGGCCAGCCGGTCACGGTCATCGGCCACCGCAAGGGCAGCACACTGGAAGAAAACCTGCGCTGCAACTTTGGTATGCCCGGGCCGGAGGGCTACCGCAAGGCCCTGCGCCTGATGAAGCAGGCCGAAAAATTTGACCGTCCCATCATTACCTTCATCGACACCCCGGGCGCATACCCCGGCAAGGACGCCGAGGAGCGCGGACAGGGCGAGGCCATTGCCCGCAACCTGATGGAGATGAGCGGCCTGACCGTGCCGGTGATCGCAGTGGTCACCGGCGAAGGCTCTTCCGGCGGCGCACTGGCGCTGGGTGTGGCAAACCGCATCCTCATGCTGGAAAACGCCGTCTACTCGGTGCTGAGCCCCGAGGGCTTTGCCAGCATCCTGTGGAAGGATTCCTCCCGCAGCGGCGAGGCCTGCGAGATCATGAAGCTAACCGCGCAGGATCTGTACAAGGACGGCATCGTGGAGGAGATCATCCCGGAGCCGGTGGGCGGCGCACAGCGCGCCCACGGGGTACTGTTCGGCAATCTGGACGAGGCACTGCAGCGGCAGCTGCGCAGCCTTGCCCGCATGAACGGCCGTCAGCTGGCCGAGCAGCGCTACCAGAAATTCCGTCAGATCGGAGAAATGAGGAAAGCATGAAGGGTTTGCGTCTGATCGCCACCGGCGGGGCTTTGCCCGGCCGCACGGTCACCAACGAAGAGCTGAGCCGCACCGTGGATACCAGCGACGAGTGGATCACCACCCGCACCGGCATCCGCACCCGGCACTACTGCACCGAGGGCGAAAACGCCGCCACACTGGCCATTGCCGCCGCAA
>ERZ773168.3016-NODE-3016-length-12353-cov-2.695967_pt1 | contig 12353 bp, 9 predicted proteins | sample MGYA00511261_ERZ773168 | MGnify/ENA primary metagenome ERZ773168 (study PRJEB29015, sample SAMEA2737855) | human gut metagenome | biome: human gut; feature: human-associated habitat; material: faeces | place: China | collected 2012 ... | reverse complement strand
TGTCTCATCTAAAAAAATGCTTTATCTGCAGGGTGCAAATTCGTTAGACCCGAGTTCACAGAAAGTACTTGATGATTATGAATTGCATATCAAGCCGGATGACCAGCTTTATATTACTATTAATAGCAAGGCACCGGAGTTGTTGACACCTTTTGCCAATAGTCAGGTGTTGGGCTCATCCACCACTAGCGGAGCTTCGCAAGAACTGCAAGGACTTCTGGTGGATAAGAATGGCGATATTGAAGTACCTGTTTTGGGAAAAATACATGTAGCCGGTCTTACACGTTTGGAATTGGCAGGGGTAATCAAGAATAAGTTGATAGAAGGTGAGTATATCAAAGATCCGACGGTAGAAGTCCGTTTTAAGGGAGCGAAAATTTTGCTTTTGGGAGAAGTCAACAGTCCCGGTGTGAAAGAACTTCCTAGCGACAGGGTGACTATCTTGGATGCGATAGGGCTAGGCGGTGATTTGCCGCCAACAGCGAAACGGAATAATATACAGGTGATTCGGGAAGAAAACGGAGAGCGCAAGAGCTATACGGTAGATTTGACTTCCAGTGAAGACATTTTTAATTCTCCGGTTTATTATATGCAACAAAATGACGTGGTTTACGTAGAGCCCAATAAATCAATTAATGTGAAGGGAAGTTCTGCACTGACTTACTTATCTGCCGGTAGTAGTATTATAGGTGTGTTGGCTTCCGTACTGTCATTAATCTTTATTCTTGCAAAATAAAAATGGAATATACTCAAGAAAACAAGGAGAAAACGGCTGGAGAGAGTGGTTTTAATATCACTTTACGGGATGTTGTAGAATTGATCATAGCTAATTGGTATTGGTTTGCCATTTCTGTAATTGTCTGTGTGAGTGCTGCTTACTTGTATACTCGTACACTGGTTCCTGTTTATCAGCGTCAGGCCGTCATGTTAGTGAAGACCGGTGGAAAAACAGCTAATTCGGATATATCCGCCATGCTGGAACTTCAGGGAGGAGTAACAGGAAGCGGGGTTGAAAATGAAATGTATATCCTTCGCTCACATCAATTGGTACGTGAGGTAGTCAATCGTCTGCATTTGGATGTGTCGTATGAGGAAGACGGCTTTTTTCGTAATACTTCCTTGTTTGCAGAATCTCCGGTTGAAGTGACTTTTTTTGATCCTTATCACTCTTTTGTTTCAATGAATGTCACTCCGCTGGATGTAAAAAACTACACGATTGCCAATCTTGTCGTAGGAGGAAAGAAGCTCTCAATAAATGGTAATCATGCCTATGGAGACACATTACAGACAGAAGCGGGACGAATGATTGTCAATTTGAAACCTGAGAACCTCTCTACATATATAGGTAAGCCTGTCTTAGTGAAACGTATGAGTCCGGAAGCGGCTACGGCTATTTATAAAGGAGGTATTTCTACTTCTTTGGCGGGTATGGGGACTACGATGGTACAAATCACCTGTGTTGGCAATAATATTTCACGTGCCGATGCGATATTGAGTGCTTTGATAAATGTGTATAACGAAACGATTATTGAAGATAAAAATCGTATAGCTGTAAATACGGCTAAATTCATAGACGAACGCATTGCGGTGATCGGCAAGGAACTGGGAGATGTAGAAGAAGAATTGACAGACTTTAAACAGCGCAATCGTATTATAGGTACAGAAGGTAACGGCTCTCAATATCTGGCTGAGAGCAGTCGTGTAAAAGGTGAAACCTTGCAGATGGAAACAGAATTGTCTATTGCACAATCCATTAAGAGTTATTTGATGGATGTGACCCGCAACAATCAACTGATTCCTAATGTTTCCGGAGTAGGGGATGCAAGTGTGCAAAACCAGATTACCGCTTACAATGAACTTATGCTTCAGCGTAACCATCTGTTGGCTGAATCCGGAGAAAAAAATCCGGTAGTCCAGACGGCTGATAAGAATTTGGCGGAGATGCGTACCGTAATTTCCGGTTCAATGGATAATTATATCAAAAATCTTCGTCTACGATTGGATAGGACACGGGCTGTGGAACATCAGATTAATACTGAGATTCAAGCAGTGCCCAAGCAGGAAAAGATGGCGTTGAGTATTATCCGCCAGCAATCCATTAAAGAGGCATTGTATACTTTCCTGCTGAATAAGCGTGAAGAGAATGCGCTTCAGTTAGCTGTAACGGAGGCTAATATTCGGGTTGTGGAGTCTCCATTTGGTTCTAATGCGCCTATTGCCCCTCATTCTACAACTTTTTTGCTGGCTGCTTTAGCAGTGGGATTAGCTATTCCTTTGGGGATACAAGTGTTGTTGATGCTATGGAATACTTCCGTTCGGGGACGTAAGGACATAGAAGATTATACCACCATTCCGGTGTTGGGTGAGATTCCTTCCCGTAAGGAAGAAGTGGCAGATGATTCCATAGTAGTAGATGAACATAAGAATGATCTTATCTCTGAAGCCTTTCGCTTATTGCGTTCAAACATCAATTTTGTAGCAAAGGACGCTCGTGTAATTATGTTTACGTCTACCATGCCCGGTGAAGGAAAGTCTTTTGTGTCTCGAAACTTGGCAGTGGCATTGGCTATAGCCGGAAAGAAAGTAGTATTGGTAGATACTGATTTGCGCAAACGGACTCAAGCTAAATTAGTGGGTGTCAAACATAAAGAAGGATTGAGTACTTATCTTTCCGGCTTGCATGATGATATAGACAATATACTGGACAAGGGGCTGATTCATCCTGCTGTAGATATGTTGTTGGTTGGCCCTGTACCTCCTAATCCTTCCGAACTTCTGATGAGCGATCGTTTGGAGAAATTGGTAGATGAGTTGAAGAAAAAATATGATTATATAATTTTGGATAATGTCCCTGCGCAGGTGGTAGCGGACGCTACGATTGTAAACCGTGTGGCTGAATTGACTTTATATGTGGTCCGTGATGGAAAACTCGATCGTCGTTATCTACCGGAATTGGAACGTTTACATCAGGAAGGTAAGTTCAAACATCTGTGCATTGTATTAAACGACAGCCATATTGAAAAGAAAAAGTATGGTTACGGCTATGGTTATAGCTACGGTTACGGATATGGCTATGGGGATGGCTACTACTCGGAGACGAACAAAAAAAATAAGAAATAAGGGGAACTTTTTATTATTGGGGGATGAAAGAAAAATTGAATGCTTTTATCCAGTATATAAGTAGAACTTACTTTAGTTACTGGATAATATGGGGAATTGATTTGTTTATTTCAGTATTGTCCACTTGTTTTACTTATTGGTGGATACATTATAACGCGGAGGTGTCTTTAGATAGTGGGGCTATGATTCGAATTGGGATTTTAGCCGCTATTGCGACTACGATAGCTTCCTATCTTTTCCATACTTATCGTAATACCATTCGTTATTCCCAGTTGCGTTGCTTATGGCCGTTGATCTGTTGTTCATCATTCAAATCGGTATGTATAGCGATTGCCATTTTCTTGTGGATTGAACCGTTCGGATTGTCTGCCAATCAGAGATTGATGTTTGTCTTGTTTGATGGAATGTTAACTTTGATTGCTTTGTCTACTTTCCGTATGTTGATGGTGATAGTCTACGAGGCGTTAATTGAATTGATGAATAAGGAGAATATGCGTATTCTCATTTATGGTACAGACGATAAGAGTGTAGCACTGAAGACCCGTTTACTACATAGCTCTCATTATAAGGTTATCGGATTCTATTGTTATGGAACTATTTACAAGCATCGTCGTTTGGCAGGATTCCCTATTTATTATTTCACCAATGAACAAGATTTCCAGCAGCTTATTCGTAAACGCCGTATTCAAGGTATTTTATTTGCTCATAATGAGTCTACCCGTTTAGAGGAAACTCGTTTGCTTCAATATTGCAAGGATAATCATATCAAGACTTTGATAGCTCCTTCTATCAGCGAAGCGGATGAAAACGGTAACTTTCATCAATGGGTACGTCCGGTCAAGATTGAAGACTTGTTGGGACGTCCGGAAATTAATATCAATATGAGTGAAGTTGCCAATGAATTCAGCGATAAAGTAGTAATGGTTACGGGAGCAGCCGGTAGTATTGGTAGTGAACTTTGTCGTCAATTGGCACATCTTGGAATCCGTAAACTGATTATGTTCGATTCGGCCGAGACGCCATTACATAATATTCGTTTGGAATGTGAACGCCGATTTCCACATCTTGATTTTGTGCCTGTGATAGGCGATGTGCGTGTCATAGAGCGTTTACGTATGGTGTTTGATACCTATCATCCTCAAATTATTTTTCATGCAGCTGCTTATAAACACGTCCCGTTGATGGAGGAAAATCCATGTGAAGCTGTATTGGTCAATGTGACTGGTACCCGTCAGGTTGCGGATATGGCAGTTAAATATGGAGCGGAAAAGATGATCATGGTTTCCACCGATAAAGCTGTAAATCCTACAAATGTGATGGGTTGCTCCAAACGTCTGGCAGAAATCTATGTACAGAGCTTGAGCTATGCCATTAAAGAGGGTAAAGTGAAAGGATGTACTAAATTTGTAACTACCCGCTTTGGAAATGTATTGGGTAGCAATGGCTCAGTTATTCCCCGTTTTAAAGAACAAATAGAAAATGGCGGTCCCGTTACAGTGACTCACCCTGATATCATACGCTATTTCATGACCATTCCGGAAGCATGTCGTCTGGTAATGGAGGCCGCCACTATGGGGGAAGGGTATGAGATCTTTGTTTTCGAAATGGGAAAACCGGTAAAAATTGTAGATTTGGCTGCTCGTATGATTGAATTGGCTGGATATAAACCGAATGAAGATATTGAGATACAATTTACAGGACTACGACCGGGTGAAAAACTGTATGAAGAGGTCTTGAGTGATGAAGAAAATACGATTCCTACTCATCATAAGAAGATTAAGATAGCTAAGGTGCGTCGATATGAATATGAGGATATTGTGGAAACATATGATGAATTTGAGAGATTATCCCGTTCAGTACAGATTTGGGAAACGGTGAAGTTGATGAAGTGGATAGTTCCTGAATTTAAGTCGAAGAATTCAAAATTTGAGGAGTTAGATAGTTAGCGTCCGGTTTTTACATATTGCTTAGCCGATGCTAAAATCCGACTATAAATAGTTACAATGATTTTTTGAGGAATGGAAAAGCAAGATACTATCAGCATATTAGTTTCCCAATTACTTTGTAAGGATGATGAAATTCATTCTTTGCGCTCCCCAACTCTCAAGGCTTCAGGAGGAACAGCAATCGGGCAATGCATTGATTCTGGAAAAGCTTGACCGTAGCTTCTGCGAACTTAAAAGCATGCATCGGGATAACAAGAAGCTTGCTACCTAATTCTCGAAAGTTCTATCCGATAAGTCTGAAGCTGAGGCGAAATCTCTTTGCTATCCGAAGTCTTGGAAAAACTGAAAAACCTGCGTGCTTCCAAACTTTATGAACTTGATAAGCAGAAACGTCAGCTATAGGCAAAAGCTTAAGCCTATTTTTGATGATATCCGTAATCAGGTTTCAACTTTGTTCCTGAAGGCTGTTCGTTATGCTGTTAACGAATGGGAGGCTGTATGCCGTTTGCAGAACGGTAAGGCTGAGATTGATAACAACGCCACTGAACGGATGATGAAGCCTATCTGTCTTGACCGGAAGAACTATTTGTTCTGTGGCTCTGAAAAGGCGGCTAAGAATACCTTTTTGATTTACTCTATAATAGAGACCTGCAAAATGGGTGGGCTTCGTCCTGTTAAATATATAGCGGATATTTTAAGAAAACTCATCGGTGGCGAAACGGATTATGCGTCACTTTTACCTATGAATATTACAAAATAATTTAAAGTTTACTCAAGAAAATAACTCAGTATGGGCTATGTACCGTTAGGGGCATGATGGTCATACAGTGAGTGCTTGCATGGCTGCTTTCCATGACCCCATGTGTCAAAATTGGGTGCTAACTAATATGCCGAATGATATTTCTCAAAATAATAAACGAATAGCAAAGAATACTATTGCACTATATTTTCGTACATTCATTACAATGATTGTAGGGTTGTATACAGGGCGTGTTATGTTGCAAGCGCTGGGTGTCGATAACTATGGTATCAATGTAGCGATAGGAGGTATAGTTGGTATGACTTCACTAATTACTGGTGCTATGTCAGGGGCTATAAGCCGTTTTATTACCGTTGCGCTGGGAAGTGGTGATCTTTCTCGCCAAAGAGTTGTTTTTTCTACCTCTGTCAATGTACAAATTTTGCTCTCGTTATTTGTTGTCTTAGCATTAGAAATCTTAGGTGTATGGTTTCTTAATGTAGAAGCAAAGATTCCTGAAGGACGTATGACAGCCGCAAATTGGGTCTTGCAATGTGGTATTATTACGACAGTGGTTGGGTTGTTAAGTTCTCCATACAATGCGGCAATAATAGCTCATGAGCATATGTCAGTGTATGCTTATATGAGTATAATTGATGTTATGGCAAAATTAGGTATTTGTTTCATGGTTATGGCTTATAATGGTGACTGTCTTATTTTATTTGCGCTACTTCAAATGATTGTACAAATGATGATGCAGTGCTTTTATATAAAGCAGATAAGATTTATTGCCACAGGCATTTTGCAGATGTGTCATATCACATACATAGGTTTGATAATTCTTTGTTTAAAGAGATGACTCTGTTTTCAGGTTGGAGTTTTATGAATCATTCAGCATGGGTATTCAGTACACAGGGAGTTAATATGTTGATAAATGTGTTCTTTGGGGTTGCTTTTAATGCTGCTAGAGGAATTGCTATTACTGTTAATGGAGCTGTACAGGGCTTTGTTGGGAGCTTTTCCATGGCTTTTGGACCTCAACTTGTGAAAAGTTATGCCGTCGGAGATTATGAATATGTAATATCATTAAATAATCGCGGTACAAAATTTATTTGGTTTTTAATGTGTTTGTTAGCTATTCCTATTATTATTGAGGCTGATACTTTATTATATCTGTGGTTGGGTGATGTGCCTAATTATTTTTCGTTGTTTTTGCGTTTAACAATGATAGAATCGTTGGCTGTACAATCTGGAGCTCTACTATTACGTCTTATTCAGGCAGATGGTCGTATGCGTACTTATTCTGTTAGGGCTTCATTGGTTATTGGTTCAATTTTTCCATTAACTTGGTTGTGGCTTTATCTTGGTGGTCCAATTTGGGGTGTTTACATTGTAAGTTCTGTCGCCTTCTTAATGATAAATGTAGTGCGATATATTTCCATAAGGGCTATGGTGCCTTTTTCTATGCGTCAACATATAAAAGAATGTCTTTTTCCATGTGTAGTTGTAACTACAATGTCAGTAATTGGGGCATTGGGCATATCCAATATATCCAATATAATGGAGCAGAATATTTTGCGCTTCTTTATAGTGGTATCCTCTGTTATATTATGGACTCTATTTAATATCTATCTGTTTGGATTGTCTCATAGAGAACGTGAGTTTGTTAAGTTGAAAATTTGTGATGTAATTCTTAAAATAAAGTCGTAATAGTTCCCTTATCTGTACATTTTCTCGAATTAGCCTTTCATATAAATTTAGTAAAATAATTTGCGTAAAAGAATAGAGGATATAAGTAATTTATATATGATAAAAAAAATCTTTGATCCTACCATGATACGATTTCTTATGGTTGGTGTGATAAATACCATAGTTGGGACAGGAACAATGTTTCTGTTATATAATTTTGTAGGATGCTCGTATTGGTTTTCTTCTTCTGCGAATTATATTGTTGGAGGTTGTGTAAGTTATTTTTTAAATAAATTCTTTACGTTTAAAAACCGTGAAAAGTCCTGGTTGCAAGTTTTGAAATTTATTATGACAGTGGTTTTTTGTTATTTTATAGGAAATTGCTGTTATGTAGTGTGACGTTATCAAGAGTTCCCCGTCGCTGTTTTCAATAAGGAGGAGATTGAATGAATACGGAGCGAAAAACCTATTGTGTCAATCAGATCATGAAGGGTGAAATTATTTTTGAGCGCGGCAGTGAAGCTGCTTATGTTGGGCTTGTATTGAAAGGTCGAGTACGCATACAGGCAGAGGGTGTTAATTTGGTCATTGGATCCGGACATTTCTTGGGATTGACGGATTTACAGGATGGGATGTATCGTGTTACATATCAAGCTGAAACGGATCTCGCAATCTATATCTTTCGTGCCGGCGAACTTCAGGCGACCCTTCAGCAGATTTTTGAGGCGAACAAGGATTATGCAGCGCTTATGGTTGCTACATTAGGAAAATATATACATGCTCTTGCGGGTGTATATCACACGCTGGAAGAGCAGGCAGAGAGGGATTATGAATTTTTGCAGGAACAGTATAGATCCTATCAGGTGATTGGGCAGGAGTTAGGGATCACAACGGATGAAGTGCCTGGGATTGAAGAGTTGTCGCCGTTGATGCATTGGACGGCATTAGATGAAGAAAAGATCACTTATTATGACATCTTAAGTGGATTGAAACAGGATGTTCAAAAGGCATATTTTGGTGCATCAGAGACGATTGCAGTCTATCATATTAAGGACCAGATCAATCTGCTTCGTGATCTGCTGGATCAATGTGAAGCAGATGCAGCATATCTGCAGAGTTTGGTTGGCCCAATGTTTCGTACAGACAAAAATTTATATTTATCGGTTTTGCATATGGTGGCAACTGCCAAGAGGATTGATGCGGACACGAAAGCCGGGATGGAGATTTTTGATAAGTTGATCGATGAGATCAACCGTTTGGAAGAAGTTTTATACGAACAGGCAAGTATCAATCTGCAGATTGACCATAATTCTATGGATAATGCATACTACAGCCTAATCTGTGATGGGGCATCACAAGAAGAAACAGTGGATGCTTTGACGGAAGAGTTTGCCTTAGTAGAGGAAAACTTTGTCAGCGTTGAAGAGTTAGATCATTCCTTGGAGCACATTTTAAGGTATTCAGAGCTTCCAATAGAACAAACACAGCAATTTGAAGCGGATGTTCGAGCGTTTGCAGCATTGTCGGACAAGATGTCGACGGATGACAACGCAAGAGAATTGCGTCGTAATATATTAAAACAGTATTATCCGCTGTATAAAGCAGTATATTATAAAGAGTATCACAGCACGGAGGAGACACCGATCGAGATCGACCTTTTCCTGCGTTATGGATTTCTAAGTGAGACATTATTGACGGAAGAATTGTTAGAGGAGCTGCTTTCGTTGGACAACGATCGTTCCGGACGTGGAGACTGCCGCGTTTATGATATGAAAGAATGGCTTACCGAGGTTTACGAGGGGCGTAAAAGTCCTTCTAAGAGTGAATTTGATCTGGATTATGAAGATTTTCTGCGAGATCAGAAAAAAACCGGACGGATCACGGAAGCGCAGATGAAAGAGCAGCTCGAGGATCGCGACGCAAAATTGGATTACGAGATTACCAATATGTTCCGCGTAAATCATCGTCTGGTAAGTGGTCAGGCATCGGTATTCGTACCGTTTTTGTTTACGGAAGGAAGTTCAGCATCATTGCAACGTACCTTTTTATCAAAAGATAAGATCAATGCGAGCCTGCGCAAGCTCAGACAGATTGATTATTCGGTATTTTATCGTGAGATGCTGTTTCATAAAGACGATTCGCCGATCACAAAGGAATATATGATGGAAGAGGTGGCACCGGACGTTATTTTGCTGCCTGCTTGTGGTACCAAAGGGATTATGTGGCAGGAACTGAGCGGCCGCAGAAGAAATTCCAAAGGTCGTTTTTTGCTGCCTCATTTCTTTGAAGGGGATTTAGAGCTTGCCATGATTCAGTTGTGCGGTCGTTTTCGCTGGGAGCTGTGTCGCACGATGCAGGGGACTTCGTGGAACAATATTCAGATAAAATCGCTGACAAGTGAATATAGTGATTATATCCAGTTTTACCGCAAAAACAGGGACTTGTCAGAGGACAAGAAAGAAAAATTAAAAATGCAGATCCAGAAATGCAGAAACAATACACGAGAGGTCTTTGTGACGGATTATATTAACTGGATCCGACATGAGGCAAAGGGCGGAATCACGTTAAATAAGACGGTTCGAGAGATTATGGCGACGTATTGCCCGTTTACTAAAAAGATTCGTGAGACAATAGTAGAACAACCGTTGTTCCGAGATGCAATGGCACGCTTTATGCGTGAAACAGGTAAGAAAAATAAAGAATATGCGTTAAAATTCCGTGTATGGGAGAAAGACGGCATAGAAGTCCCGGCAGAGATCATACAGACAAGAGATTTTTACCGCGATCTGTAAATGGGGTGGATCATATCCAACCGCCGTCAAAACGCAGCACCTGGCCGGTCAGGTATTCTCCGCTTTGAGCGACTTGTACAATAAAGTCAGCGGTTTCTTCGGCAGAAGCCGGTCGGCCGACAGGGATTTCCTCAAACAGAGAGCTGCGCTCGTCGTCGGAAAGCTGTCCATTCATTCGGGTATCGATAAAACCACAGGAGACTGCGTTGACAGTAATGTGACTGGGACCGAGTTCTTTCGCCAAGGCTTTGGTGAAAGCACAGACGCCGCCTTTCGTTGCAGAGTAAGCAACCTCGGTGGAGGCTCCTATTTCGCCCCAAACAGACGTGATGTTTATAATTTTGCCATATTGTTGGGCGAGCATGGTTGGAATGACAGCACGACAATTGTAGAATACAGAGGACAGATTGCTATTTACAATGGCAGTCCACTCGTCGTCCGACATATCCTGCAACAAACCAACATAGGAGATGCCTGCGTTGTTGATGAGTAGATCAATATGTGGGTATGTGATCTGTATTTGTGAAAAAAAATCTGCTACTTGAGCACTGTCGCCAACATCGCACTGCATCGCAAGGCAGTTGCGGCCGTTAGCGGTAATCTGCTTTGCAACAGCAGAGAGCGCTGTCATGTCTTTTTGACAGCAGATGGCAAGGTCGTAGCCTGCCGCTGCAAGTTTTAGAGCGGTCATCTGACCGATCCCATGAGATGCTCCGGTTACTATAGCTGTTTTGGCTGTATTCATACTAACCTCATTTCGTGTAAAATTTATCTGTAATAAAAGTAGTATAGCATAATGGCAATATACTTTACAGGGGTAAAAAGATTTGTTATAATAATTTGAATGTTTGTGTAATGAAAGCTGGGGGTTTGATAGCAGCGCATAGATATGCGACGATTAGTGGGAAAAGGAGAAAACAAGCATGAAGGGTACTAAGAATAATATTTGGAAAGTATTTGCTATTAATTTGGGCAAGTCTATCCTGGGAATTTGCATTTTGATCGCCGTTGGATTTGGCAGTTACAAAATATCCTATCACTTCCTATCGAAAAATGCGACTAACGTGAATACGGATAAGGATAGTATTAAGGAGATCATTAAGGAGGCGAAGACAGAGGATATTTCTAAAAACTTAATCTATGTATGTAATGAAAAAGATCAGATCACACATATGATGGTTGAAATATGTAATACTAAGACCAATAATTTGGATTATGTTACAATACCAACAAAGAACGATTATACAATTCCGACAACAATGTATCGCAAACTATGTACTATAAGTGAGAATATTCCGCAGATCATGCGTATCAGCAAGCTGAAACAGTATTTTGAAGATGAACAGCAAGCGTATGGATACGGTTCGTTGATCGTGGAAAAGATGATCGGAACAAGTTTAAGCTATTATACGGTTTTGGATGAGGAAACATATAACAACCATTATCAGGAAGTCAAAGTAAAGGTTAGTTACAAAAAGACTGTGGATGTAGAACAGACCGCATCACCGGTTGCCTCTGCATCGCCGGAGCCATCCGGAGCCAAGACAAAGATGAAGATTTCTTGTGCCAGCGATGCGTATGTGCAGCAGCTTAAAGATCTGAATGGTGATGAATCGAAGATTGCGGATTTTATCAAATCACAGTATGATCGCGTGACTTCCAATCTGACAGTGACGAACAAGATTGGTTATATTCAAAGTTATGAGCAGATGAATGTGGACTATTTCCATTATTGGGGATGTCCGGGAAGCTACGATGGTAAGGTGTTTGTTGTAGATACAAAGGCTGCCAAGAAGTTTTTCAAAGGTCTGATCAATAACGAAGTGCCATATACAATGGCTCAGGATCTTACGACAACGCAAAAAGCGACAACGTCGCCTGCAGCAAGCAGTAATACGACGCCAAAGCCAAAGAGCGGTAAGAAAGCAGTAAGTTCTAAAGGACTTAAGATAATTCTGCTCAACGGCAGTAAGATTGCCGGACTGGCCGGTAAGACACAGCAGAAATTACAGAAGAAGGGGTATACTGTACCTCAAGTAGGGGATTATACTAAAGAGACCTTGACAC
>ERZ773168.3014-NODE-3014-length-12355-cov-3.809106_pt1 | contig 12355 bp, 8 predicted proteins | sample MGYA00511261_ERZ773168 | MGnify/ENA primary metagenome ERZ773168 (study PRJEB29015, sample SAMEA2737855) | human gut metagenome | biome: human gut; feature: human-associated habitat; material: faeces | place: China | collected 2012 ... | reverse complement strand
TCTCGGGATGTGTTTTTCCCCATTCTTCCCAGTACGATTTGGTATTGACTCTATCGTCCAGATTCCCCCAGCCTTTGGTTTCTGTTGTGGTGATCGTGGTGCTGCTCATCGGATACGCACTCGCATCTGTATAATTCGTCTTCAAAACCAGACTACAGCTCTGCTCTGACTGCACCGCCGCATACCCGTCGCAGGAAACCGCAATATCCACTTTCTGGCTGGTTTTCACCGCATCATGATAGGTCAGCGTCACCGTAAACCCCCCATTGGCATCGCTGCTGGCACCGGTGATCTGATACACCTTTTGATTATCGGTGCTTTTTTCTGTATCCAGTGTCACGCCTCTTCCGGCATCTGCACACAGAATGCCATACGCATTCCGCTGCACCTCGTCCCAGTTCCAGTACCGGCTCTGGGGCAGCTGAGTCTGTAATTCGTCTGCCAGATTATTCGCCACAGTCTGATAATTCTGAACCTTTGCCGCCTGCACATAGGCAGAGATATTCGGGGCACAGAGTGCCGCAATGATCGCCATGATCACCAGCACTACGATCAATTCCACAAGAGAAAAGCCTTTTCGATTTCGTTTCATCTCTCTCACCTCTCCGAAAATATACAGACGGACACGCCGAAGCGAAGCTTAACTTAACAGATCCAGAATCTCATTCTTATTATAGGTAGCCGTTAAAGCGGATTCCCAGGAGAAGATGCCTTTCAGGTTGATGGTACGCAATGTCATTTCCACTCCTTTGTTGCGCATCTTGCCGGCATTGGTGAAAGTCTCGGTAGTATCTTCAAAGCCCGAAGTGATGGGGATGGAAGCCTTCACCAGCATATCGTTCGTATTCTTGATATAAGCATCCAGTGAGAGGCTGACACGCGAATCGAACAGGCTCATGTCCACACCGAAGTTGGCCTGGCGCACTTCTTCCCAATGGATGTTCGGATTGGAGAGAGTGGTAGATACCAAAGCAGTGGAGTTATTGTTTCCGAAAGGATAGACACCCGTGTTGTAGGATGCGACAAATCCATAGTTACCGATTTCCTGATTACCGGTCACACCGTATCCGACACGCAGTTTGAGATCGTTCATCAGGAAGTTATCTTTCGGGAACCAGTCTTCCTGAGAGACACGCCAAGCCAGAGATACGGAAGGGAATGTTCCCCATCGGTTGTTCTTACCAAAGCGGGAAGAGCCGTCGCGACGTACGGTAGCCGTCAGCAGGTATTTGTCTTCGTATGAGTAGTTGAGACGTGCCATCAGTGAAAGCAGTGCCCAGTCGCTCTGGCTGCCGCCAAGACTGTACATCTTTTCTCCGTTGTCCATCTCATGGATATTGTCGAACATGAAGATATTTTTCTGTGCGTTCAGATAATCGTAGTTATTCCACTGTGCGGAAGAACCTGCCATCACACCTACACGGTGTTTCTTTGCAAAAGTATGATCGAATACGAAGTAGTTGTCCCACAGGTAGGTGAATGATTTGTTGTCGCTTTTGTAGCGGGAAGATTCTTCTACCGGATTCGGTTTCCAGTCGTATGCCGGCGTGAAGTTGTCGGCAAACCAGAACTTGGCGTCATAGCCGAAGGTACTTTTCAGTTTCAGCCATTTAGTGAAGGTGATCTCTCCGGTGATGTTCGCGAGAAAGTTATATCCTTTCGTCTCGTTAGTCATCATGTGAAGCGTACCGATCGGATTGCGGATACTTCCGTACCATTGCGCCTCCTGTCCGGGACCGCTCCAACTGCCGTCATCATTCTTCACCAGTTGGGTGGGAAGGGCTTTCATCGCATCACCGATACTGTATGTTCCTCCTTCTTTGACATCTGTGCTAAATGTCAGGTTGGTGGTGAATTTCAGCCATTTGTTGACTTGGGCGTCACTGTTCGCCTGAAAATTGAAACGGCGATAATTGACACTCTTCACAATGCCGGACTGATCGAGAAAACCGCCGGACACATAATAATGCGCCTTTTCCGTGCCGCCGGAATAGCTGACCGAATAACTCTGCTTCACTCCCGTGCGCAGCATCTCGTCGAGCCAGTTGGTTCCTTTTCCCAATGAAGAAGGGTCTGCCCAGTAAGGGTTGGTGTTATCGTCATTGTTTGAGAGCATATCATTGCTCAATGCTGCATATTGGGCGGCATTCAGCATATCAGGCACTTTAGTTGCATTCTGTATCGCCCAGTTCGCATTGACCGTTACCTTTCCGGCGCCTTCGGCACCGCGTTTACTGGTAATCATCACTACACCGTTGGCACCGCGCGAACCGTAGATGGCAGTTGCCGAAGCATCTTTCAATACGTCTACCCGTTCCACATCTGCCATATTCAAGGAAGATAAGCCTAAATCGGTGGGAATCCCGTCGATGACAATCAGCGGATTGCTGTTGTTGATCGTGCCCAGACCACGGATTTTAATGGTTACATTGTCCCCCGGTTTGCCGGCATCGATAATTTGCACGCCGGATACTTTTCCCTGCATTGCCTGACCGATATTGGCTACCGGAGAGTCTTTGATATCTTTGACTCCTACAGAAGATACGGCGCCGGTCAGGTCACTCTTTTTCATCGTTCCGTAACCTACTACAACAACTTCGTCCAATACTTCGGTATCTTCCTGCAAGGTTACTTTCAGTGCGGTTTTTCCGTTCACTGAAACAGTCTGCGTCTTATAGCCGACAAAAGAAATGGTCAATGTGCTGTTAGCAGAAACATTTAATGAGAAGTTACCGTCGATATCGGTAATCGTGCCGTTCGTGGACTTGCCTTCTATCACACTGGCACCGATCACCGGTTCGCCCGTGGCGTCCACTACATGTCCTTTTACTGTAATCTGCTGTGCGAATGCACTAAGAGATAGTAACAAGCCCCACATTATTAATAGGAGGCGATGTTCAAAGCCTTTCGACTTTATACTCTGTTCCATGTACATCAATTTAAAGTTAATATTAGGATTACTTTTTGTTTTCACTGAAACAAAAGTATCCACAATTAAATGCGCTTCTTTTGCCAGATAGCAAAAATATAGTGGTTTATACAGTTCAACACAGTATAAAACACTAATAATAAGAATATTACAGAATAGTAACCGTGCTAAAAAAGTAGTGGATTTCTTACTCTTCCACCTTCCCTATTTTCATTACTTTAGCCTCAAACTCATCCCGTTCGCCGAGTGCTTTGTTGCGGACACGTGTCCGGTAATTATAAATAGTGGTCACAGAGTAGCGGAGGAACTGGGCGATCTTGGTACTATCCGTAATCCCCAGACGGATCAGGGCAAAGATACGAAGTTCGGTATTCAGCAGTTCACCCTGCTTGGGCTGCATCGGTTCGACAAGCAACGCATTAAATTCTTCCACAAAGTTGGGGAAGAGTTGCAGGAAGGTCATATCGAAGTTTGCGTAGAACTCTTTCAGCTCTTCTTCGAGGAATTGGGAAGATTTAATAGCTTTATACAACTCCTCTACCCTGCCGGTAGCCGCAATCTTATTCAGGGAACGACGGTATAAGTCCATCTTATCCAAGTAGGTGGAACACTGGTCCATATAGCGACCGATGTATTCCTCTTTAATATAGTTAGCTTCCGAAAGGGTATGGTTCATCTCTTTCAGTTGCGAATTGGAGTCATGAAGTTCACCGTTCAGTTCTTGCAGAAGCGTATTCGTGTCAATCACTTCCCGACGGGCAGCAGCCACTTTCTTCATCTGCTTGTAAACGAAGAATATAGCCACCAGCAGAAAGACGGAAAGCAGACTGATACAAATCAAAGATATCTTCATTTCCTGTTGCTGCCGCTTGGTTTTCAGTTGGTAAGCCTGATCGATGATGGGGAAGACTTGTGAGATTTCCAGGGTACGAAGGCGGGCATTGCAGAGCGTAGCATCTTCGAGCGAGCATTTCAGATAGTTGTATGCACGATCAATGTCTCCGTCTTCATATACAAGAGAGGCGAGTTTCCGTAAGGAAACATATTCTTTGACTGCCGATTTTAAATCAGCGATGGCCGAGAGAGCCAGAAAGTGTTTCTGCCCTTTCTTGTCTCCTTTGAGGCGATAGGCTTCTGACAAGGTATAAGTAATCATCGCCTTGGAATGATCGTCCAAAGAGGGTTTCCGGTAGAAGTCGGTCAGCATGGTTATTGCCTGGTCATATTGGGCGTGTACGGTGCATTTGTCGGCCATCACCAGCACATGGCCCAATGAGTCGGAGGCATTAGTCTGTAAAAGGGAATCCCGATACAGGTCCGTCATCCGGTAATACTCTTTCTTCTCTTTCTCAGTAACGGCATAATCTCCCATCAACCCGTAAATAGTACGATACAAGTGGTAATAATAGGGATAGAGATAATCAGACAGGGTTTTCTTGTCTATCTGTCCCAACTGCTCCAAAGCTTCCTTGTACATTCCGGTGGTTCCCATCACCTCTGCCATATTCATGGCGGCATCATCCAGATAATCCTGTTTGTTCAAATGAGAAGCCAGTTCCTGCTTCCGCTGTGCATATACATACGAAGAGTCCAGATTATAAGCCCGATATTCGTCGAAAAGCCTGCCGCAAAATCCATAACGCTGCTCATCGGAGGTAGCCTCGGACAGCAACTTCTTCAAATCGGAGATACGTGCTTCTTTTTCTGCACCGTAAGTCTGACGGTTCCTGATAATTCCGTCAATCTCACGAAGCAGCATATCTGTACTCTTATCATCATTTCTTGCGCAAAGCAAACAGGGAAGAACAATTGTCACGAAAATCAAAATAATCTTTCTCATAGCGCCATATGTATTATATCTGCAAAGATAAAAGTCTTTCAGAAACCGACATTATTTCTACGGAATATTATTGCGAATATCCGGAAAATGGCTCCTTTATGAAAATGGCGGTTCATGCCACTGAATATATCCACAAAAAAAGAAGTTATCTAATATAAAAGCATATCTTTGTCATCAAAGAAAGGCATTTAATGCTACATCTCTGATCTGCAAATGCCATTTATAAACCCAAATTTCATTCCTATGAAAACTTCAAAACGTTGTTTCATGCTCATCGCTTTCATCGGCTTTTTAATCGAACTGACAGTTCCTTCACATCTTTCCGCACAAGACATTTCGGGCACATGGCATGGTAAACTCTCCCTTCCTGCCGGTTCGTTAACCATTGTATTCCATATCAAACATACGGAACAGGGGACTTATATGACAACTCTTGACAGCCCCGATCAGGGAACCAAAGATATAAAAACGGAAACAACTTCTTTTCAAGACTCTACACTGACTGTTCAGATACCGATTATCCATGCCTCTTATAAAGGAAAGCTGAATGCCGACCAAACCATTACCGGCACATTCACACAAGGAATGCCCCTCCCATTGAATCTGACGAAAGGAGAGTTTAGCGGGCCTAAACGCCCGCAGGAGCCTCAGCCGCCTTTTCCTTATAAGGTCGAAGAAGTCAACGTAAAGAATACGCAGGACGGAATCACTCTGGCAGGCACATTAACCCTTCCGGAGAAAGGGAGTAAATTTCCGGCTGTAGTATTGGTTACGGGAAGTGGTGCTCAAAACAGAGATGAAGAAATCATGGGTCATAAACCATTTCTTGTTATCGCCGATTATCTGACACGTAACGGAATTGCCGTACTAAGATGCGATGATCGTGGCACAGCCGCTTCGCAAGGAGATTATGCAAGTGCTACCAACGAAGATTTCGCAAAAGATACGGAAGCAGCGCTGAACTATCTACGCAGCAGAAAAGAAATTAATACCCGGAAAATCGGCATTATCGGACATAGCTGCGGTGGAACAATCGCATTTGATATTGCCGCCAAAGACTCCAACATTTCATTTATCATATCATTGGCAGGAGCTGCCGTGCGAGGTGACAGCTTGATGCTTAAACAAGTTGAATTGATTTCCAAGTCCCAAGGGATGCCCGATCCGGTGTGGCAGACAATGAAACCGTCCGTTCGCCACAGATACTCTTTATTACAGCAAACGGACAAGTCGGCGGATGAAATCAGAAAAGAAGTTTACGCTGATGTTACCAGAACCATGTCTGCCGAACAGTTGAAAGACCTGAATACCGTACAACAACTATCTGCCCAAATAAACTCCATGACTTCACCGTGGTATCTCCACTTTATGAGATACGATCCGACTGCAAGTCTGAAAAAAATAAAGTGCCCGGTTTTAGCATTAAACGGAGAAAAAGACATTCAAGTAGATGCCGATATGAATCTGACTGCTATCAGGCAACACATCAGCGAGAACGGAAACAAGAATGTGACAATCAAAGTCTATCCAAAACTGAACCACCTGTTTCAAACTTGTGAGAAAGGAACTTTAGCCGAATACGGACAATTGGAAGAGACAATAAATCCGGAAGTCCTGAAAGACATGACTGAGTGGATAAAGAAGCAATAAATTGACTTAAATCAAAATCGTTCCTGACGAACTCATTCTGAGAGATTTTGTTTTACCTTTGCACCCCGTAAAAAATACGCTAAATAAAGAAGGTAAAAAGTAACAGGCATCAGGTTAGGTTTCGTATGAAGAAAAGTCTTATTGCATTGGCATTCGGTACCCTCGGATTGGGTATCGCCGAGTTCGTGATGATGGGTATACTGCCCGATGTAGCCAGAGATTTAAAGATTAGCATCCCTGCTGCCGGACATTTCATTTCCGCCTACGCACTAGGCGTTTGTGTCGGCGCCCCTGTATTGACATTAGCACGTAAATATCCATTAAAACATATATTGCTGGTATTAGTCACGCTGATTATGGTAGGCAATATCTGTGCGGCATTATCACCTAACTACTGGATGCTGCTTATCTCCCGCTTCATCTCCGGACTTCCTCACGGAGCCTATTTCGGGGTCGGTTCTATCGTTGCGGAAAGACTTGCCGATAAAGGCAAAAGTTCAGAGGCTGTCTCCATCATGATAGCCGGAATGACCATCGCCAACCTGTTCGGCGTACCGCTGGGAACTTCTTTAAGCACCATGCTTTCGTGGCGGGCTACCTTCCTGCTGGTAGGACTTTGGGGAATCGTCATTCTGTATTACATCTGGCGTTGGGTTCCTCAGGTAGAAGGGCTGAAAGATACCGGTTTCAAAGGACAGTTCCGCTTTCTCAAAACTCCGGCTCCCTGGCTCATTCTGGGTGCTACGGCATTAGGTAATGGCGGTGTATTCTGCTGGTATAGCTATATCAATCCAATGCTCACTCATGTCTCCGGTTTCTCTGCCGAAAGTATCACCCCGCTGATGATTCTTGCCGGATTCGGTATGGTCATGGGAAATCTGATCAGCGGGCGGCTCTCCGACCGTTACACTCCCGGAAAGGTAGGAACTGCCGCACAAGCACTGATCTGCCTGATGCTATTGCTTATCTTCTTCCTCTCTCCCTACAAATGGGCGGCTGCGCTATTGATGTGCCTCTGCACCGCAGGACTGTTTGCCGTATCCAGTCCGGAACAGATATTGATTATCCGTGTAGCCAAAGGAGGCGAAATGCTCGGAGCTGCCTGTGTACAGGTAGCGTTCAATCTGGGAAATGCCATCGGAGCTTATGCAGGAGGGCTGGCAGTCAGCAGCGGCTACCGTTATCCCGCCCTGACGGGTGTTCCGTTCGCACTGATCGGCTTCATCCTATTCCTGATCTTTTATAAGAAGTATCAAGCCAAATACTAAAGTAACTCCTATAAGAACGAATAACGCAATAAACAAAGCAAACAGGGAACTGCCTTTCAGTATGAAAGCATATTGACGTTTCTGCTGACAGATACATTTTCAGAAGAATGCCAGCCAGCTCTCAAAGCAATAAAACAATGTATCAATATGCAGACTATCTGCATATCCTTTCGATTATATTGGAAGATTATGCAAAAGGGTCGCTACTTAACATGCAGAACATTAATACCCAACCTGCAGAACATTAATGTCTGACATGTCAGCTAACCTTATCCAACGTGTTGGTCATATATATCCAACGTATCAGTCAGCCTTATCCAACGCATCAAGCCTTCATATTTGACAAGATGGACATTACTTTCTAATTATTAGCATTGTAAAGATTCAGATACCACCCTATTTATGAACAAAATACAGATTTTCATTCGCATATTTTCTCCCATTCCCGCCGTCGGGCAGGAAAACGGCATTCTGAAGAGACTAAAAATTCATTTTGTCAATTTGCTCAAAACCTTTTTCCAGCCTGTACAATTATCAGAAAAAGACAGAAAGTGCACCAAGTTTCCCTCATTAGCTCAAAAAATGATTATCTTTGCAAACTAAAATGAGCAGGCTGGCAATCAAAACTGTTTTTATCGGGAGATTAGCGCCAAATCGCTGCTCACATGATATGATTCATTGATAATAAAAGAAATAATAGATTAATATGGCATTGCAATGTGGTATTGTCGGACTTCCGAACGTAGGTAAATCGACACTTTTCAACTGTTTGTCAAACGCAAAAGCGCAAGCGGCAAACTTCCCCTTCTGTACAATCGAACCGAATGTAGGCGTAATCACCGTTCCCGACGAACGTCTGAACGCACTGGCAGAACTGGTACATCCCCAACGGATTGTCCCCACGACTGTAGAAATCGTAGACATCGCCGGACTGGTGAAAGGTGCAAGCAAAGGCGAAGGGCTGGGAAACAAATTCCTCGCCAATATCCGCGAAACAGACGCAATCATCCATGTACTCCGCTGCTTCGACGATGACAACGTGACTCATGTAGACGGAAGCGTAAACCCCGTCCGAGACAAAGAGATCATCGACTACGAACTTCAGCTGAAAGACCTGGAAACCATCGAAAGCCGCATCCAGAAAGTACAGAAACAGGCTCAGACCGGTGGCGACAAGGCTGCAAAACAGGCTTATGACGTACTCGTTCAATACAAGGATGCACTGGAACAAGGCAAATCCGCCCGCACCGTCACTTTCGAAACGAAAGACGAACAAAAGATTGCTCACGAACTCTTCCTGTTGACCAGCAAACCCGTGATGTACGTCTGCAACGTAGACGAAGCAAGTGCGGTAAACGGCAACAAATACGTAGACATGGTGCGCGACGCCGTGAAAGATGAAAATGCACAGATACTCATTGTCGCTGCAAAGACCGAAGCAGACATCGCCGAACTGGAAACATACGAAGACCGTCAGATGTTCCTTGCCGAAGTAGGGCTGGAAGAATCGGGCGTTGCACGTCTTATCAAGTCAGCTTACAAACTGCTGAACCTCGAAACCTACTTCACAGCCGGCGTACAGGAAGTACGTGCATGGACTTACGAGAAAGGATGGAAAGCTCCGCAATGCGCAGGCGTCATCCATACCGATTTTGAGAAAGGATTTATCCGTGCGGAAGTAATCAAATACGATGATTATATCCAGTACGGCTCCGAAGCGGCTGTCAAGGAAGCCGGAAAACTCGGTGTGGAAGGAAAAGAATATGTGGTGCAGGACGGCGACATCATGCACTTCCGCTTCAATGTGTGATTATCGGTAATCACTAACGACTTATTAATTATCACATAAGCATCAATGACATGAAATATCTCATAGCAGGAACCGGTGGAGTAGGCGGCAGTATAGCAGGCTTTCTGTCGCTTGCAGGAAAAGATGTAACTTGTATTGCCCGTGGAGCTCATTTGCAGTCAATACAAACCAATGGTCTGAAATTGAAATCGGATCTGAAGGGTGAACATACGCTTCAGATTAAGGCTACGACGGCCGAAGAGTTCAAAGGAAAAGCGGATGTGATCTTCGTCTGCGTGAAAGGATATTCCGTCGATTCGATTACCGAACTCATCAAAAGGGCATCGCATGAGAAGACAGTCGTCATCCCTATCCTGAATGTTTACGGGACAGGACCACGCATTCAGCGTCTCGTTCCGGGTGTAACGGTGCTCGATGGTTGCATCTACATTGTCGGCTTTGTTTCCGGCACGGGAGAGATCACTCAGATGGGGAAAATCTTCCGTCTGGTGTATGGCGCCCACAAAGGGACACAGGTGGCTCCCGCCATCCTGGAAGCTATTCAGAAAGACCTTCAGGAAAGTGGAATCAAAGCTGAGATTTCTCCGGACATCAATCGGGATACATTCGTCAAATGGTCGTTCATCTCGGCAATGGCGGTCACTGGTGCTTACTATGATGTACCGATGGGTGAAGTTCAGAAGCCGGGGAAAGTACGTGATACGTTCATCGGCCTTTCTACTGAGAGTGCCGCACTGGGACGTAAGTTGGGAGTGGAATTTCCCGAAGACCCCGTCAGCTACAATTTGAAAGTCATTGATAAACTCGATCCCGACAGTACCGCATCCATGCAAAAGGACTTGGCACGGGGACATGAATCGGAAATACAAGGTTTGCTGTTTGACATGATCGCAGCAGCCGAGGAGCAAGGTATCGACATACCAACTTACCGGATGGTTGCCGAAAAATTCACAAAACACTAATTACAAACCGTAAACCGTTATCCAATATGAATACCTTATTATTATCTATCAACTGGAATCCGAATCCCGAACTATTTAACCTGTTCGGCCTTTCTATCCGTTACTACGGGCTATTGTGGGCAGTAGGAATTTTTCTGGCTTACGTCATTGTTCACTACCAGTATCGCGATAAAAAAATAGATGAGAAGAAATTTGACCCCCTCTTCTTCTATTGTTTTTTCGGTATTCTGATTGGAGCACGTCTGGGGCACTGCCTGTTCTACGATCCGGGACAGTACCTGACCAGCGGAAAGGGATTTGTGGAAATGCTTCTGCCGATCAAGTTCCTGGCAGGCGGCGGATGGAAATTCACCGGTTATGAAGGACTTGCCAGTCACGGAGGTACACTCGGATTGATGATCGCCCTTTGGTTGTATTGCCGCAAGACGAAACTTCATTATATGGATGTGGTGGACATGATTGCCGTCGCTACTCCGATCACCGCCTGCTTCATCCGTCTGGCGAATCTGATGAACTCCGAAATTATCGGTAACCCGACCGATGTACCCTGGGCATTTGTATTCGAACGGGTAGATATGCTTCCCCGTCATCCGGGACAGCTCTATGAAGCGATAGCTTATCTGATCCTGTTCTTCATCATGATCTATCTTTATAAGAATTACAGCAAGAAACTGCATCGCGGATTCTTCTTCGGACTCTGTCTGGCTTATATCTTTACCTTCCGTTTCTTTATCGAATTCGTGAAGCAGAACCAGGAAGCATTCGAAGACAACATGATGTTCAACATGGGACAATGGCTGAGCGTTCCTTTCATCATCATCGGTTTCTACTTCATGTTCTTCTATGACCGGAAGAAGGTAGCAAAGAAATGAAACAAATCATAGATATAGAAAACTGGGAGCGGAAGGAGAATTTCAACTTCTTCCGCCACTTCCAGAATCCCCAATTATCCATTACCTCCGAAGTAGAGTGCGGAGGAGCCAGGCAACGTGCCAAAGCGGCCGGACAGTCTTTCTTTCTCCATTATCTTTATGCTGTGCTGCGTGCAGCCAACGAAATACCGGAGTTTCGTTACCGCATCGATCCGGACGGACGTGTAGTGCTCTATGACACCATAGATATGCTGTCTCCCATCAAGATAAAAGAGAACGGCAAGTTCTTCACCACCCGTTTCCCTTACCACAACGATTTCGACACTTTCTATCAGGAAGCAAGGCTAATTATCGACGCCATCCCCGAAGACGGTGATCCGTATGCAGCAGAAAACGGAGAAGTAGCCGACGGAGATTACGGACTGATTCTGTTAAGTGCGACTCCCGACCTGTATTTTACTTCCATCACCGGCACACAGGAGAAGAGAAGCGGCAATAACTACCCGTTGCTGAATGCCGGAAAAGCCATCATAAGGGAAGGCAAACTGGTGATGCCTATCGCGATGACGATTCATCACGGATTTATTGACGGGCATCATCTTTCCTTGTTTTATAAGAAGGTAGAAGAGTTTCTGAAATAATAGTGCTGTTCAAATCGTATTTTCTCATTCCTTTTATCTACCTTTAGCGCGACTAAATGATAAAAATATGAGCACAAAAACACTATTCAAACTACTATGGGTACCTTTCGTCACATCCGTATTCGCAAGTTGCAGTGACAAAGAAGAATTACCTTACACTCCTCCGGAGGAAACGAATGACAGTTACATAAGCCCTGCCGTACCACAAGGTAATAGCTGGCCTGAAGCCTCCATGTCACTTACACAGCCTTTTCTGGGTGCCGGATATGATATTATGGGCAGCTACATAGACAATAATTCGGTAAAAGAACCAGTGCTCGATCTGAGCAAGATAGATAATGAAAAGATTAGCAATCTGGTAGGTTCGAGCGGGGTAGGAGACA
>ERZ773168.3006-NODE-3006-length-12381-cov-2.563524_pt1 | contig 12381 bp, 10 predicted proteins | sample MGYA00511261_ERZ773168 | MGnify/ENA primary metagenome ERZ773168 (study PRJEB29015, sample SAMEA2737855) | human gut metagenome | biome: human gut; feature: human-associated habitat; material: faeces | place: China | collected 2012 ... | reverse complement strand
AGAATATCCGCACACATTGATTGACTTAAACGTCACCAAATCTCCATCTTCCAACCCAGCCTGAATTCACTCAGATCGACCTCGAGATGTCATTCGTTGACGTTGACGATATCCTCGAGTGCCTGGAGGGCTTCGTAAAGCACCTCTACAAGACCGTTCTCAACGTTGATATCCCCACCCCGCTGCCCCGCCTGACCTACGACGAGGCTATGACCCGTTACGGCTCCGATAAGCCGGATACCCGCTTCGGCATGGAGATAACCGACATCTCCGATATCGTAAAGGACTGCGGATTCTCCGTATTCAAGGACGCCGTTGCAAACGGCGGCTCCGTACGCGGTATCGTTGCAAAGGGCGCCGCTGCAAAGCTCACCCGCAAGGAGATCGACAAGCAGACCGAATTCGTACGCGGCATCGGCGCGAAGGGTCTCGCTTACGTAAGGTGGGTAGACGACGCTCCTAACTGCTCCTTCGCAAAGTTCATGGGCGAGGGCGAGCTTGAGGCTATCCTCAGGGCGCTCGGCTGCGAAAAGGGCGACGTTGCCCTCATCGTTGCAGATAAGGACAAGGTAACGCTCCCCGTGCTCGGCGCGCTCCGTCTCAAGATTGCAAAGCAGCTCGACATTATCCCCGAGGGCTGGAACTTCCTGTGGATCGTGGAGTTCCCGTTCTTCGAGTACGACGAGGAATCCGGCGAGTGGCTCGCTATGCACCACCCGTTCACAATGCCGCTTGACGAGTGTATTCCCTACCTTGACACCGACAAGGCAAGGGTACGCGCAAAGTGCTACGACCTCGTGCTCAACGGCATCGAGCTTTCCAGCGGCTCCATCAGGATCACCGATCCGGAGCTTCAGCAGCACATGTTCGAAATGCTCGGCATGACCGACGAGGAGATCAACGCGAAGTTCGGCTTCCTTGTCGACGCATACAAATACGGTGCGCCTCCCCACGGCGGCGCCGGCATAGGTCTCGACAGACTTGCAATGCTGATGTGCGGCTGCGACAGCCTCCGCGACGTTACTGCCTTCCCGAAGGTTCAGAACGCAAGCGAGCTGATGAGCGAGGCTCCCTCCACTGTAAGCGAGGAGCAGCTTAAGGAACTCGGAATAGCAATTACCAACAGCGAGGAATAATTCAACAGGCGGTGTAGTTATGGATAAGCGGGAATACAAGGAACTTTCAGAGCTTGCTGCAAACGGCGGCACAAAGGCGTTCGCGCGGCTCTACGAGACGGTCTACCGCGAGATGTACTACACCGCTTTTTATACCCTCTGCGACGACGCCGACGCGGTGGAGCTGGTCACAGCCTCCGCCCGGGACGGTATGACCACGGTAAATAAGCTGCGCAGCGAGGATGCTTTCCGGGCGTTCATGTTCCGGAACCTCTGTGCGCGGATACGTACAAAGCTCCGTGAATCCCCCGTTCAGCCGGTTCCGGAAAACGGCGGATTCGACATACGCGCTGAATTCTCCAGACTCAGCGACGCAGAACGCCTTGTGGCAAGCATGTACATCGGCGCGAAGCTCCAGCCGGACGAAATATCGCTTTTCACCGGTATGAGCTCCACGGCGGTAAACAAGACCCTTGAAAAGGTGCTGACCGCATTCGAGCTTGACTGAACGGCAAATACAGAACAGGAGGTGAACGCCGGTGACGGTTTCCGAAATACGCAGCCTTATGCTTGAAAAAGTTATCCCCGAGAGCCTGCTCCCGCAGAATATCGCGGTGTGCCTTATGGACGAAAACGCCGCTCCGCCGGAGCTGGACGCGTTCACATTCCTGAACCGCCTGCGCTCCCTCGGGATAGGCTCGGCGGATTTCCTGTACCTGCTCAAGGGCTGCGGCGCTCCCGAGGAAGCGGTCTCGAAAATCGAGCAGCACCCGGATATGAACCTGCAAACGCTCATCGTCACGCTGGAAAGCTCAGGGCTTACGCCGAAGGACTACACCCGTATGCTATACACGGCGCGTCAGCTCTGGGAGCACACCATAACCATGCGTATAGACTCCGGTGAACTGGAAGCGGCGGCTGAGTCCCGACAGGAAGAACAGCCTGAGCCGCAAGATCCGGCTGGATCTGAGGAATCGACTGTACAGGAAGCCCCCGCAGCGGAGGAATCCACACCGGAAGAGCCTGCTGAAACTACTGAGCCGACTGAACCTTCCGAACCGCCCAGACCTGTTCGGACAGCGCGTCAGAAGAAGCGCCGCACCGAGGAATCCTACGAGGACGAATCACCCGATCAGGAAGCTCCGGTGCTGACCGCACGGCAGAAAAAACGCACAATCGACGACCTCGCGGAGGAACTCGGAATAGCGGCAGAGATCGAGGACGAACCTGAGGAAAAGTACACCGCCCGGCAGAGAAAGCGCCGGAAAGAGGAGACGGCTCCAGAAACGGAGCCCGAGCAGCCGGCGGAGGTCAGGGAGGATTCCCCGAAAGCGCGCAGGAATGCGATCATAGCCGCAGCCGCCGGCGCGGCGGTTCTGTTCGCGATTGACCCGCTGATGGATATTCTCGGCTTCACAGCGCCTGGAAGCTCCGGAGGAGAGTTCCAGTTCGCCTCTGATAATGCGGCGGTTTTCTCGGAAATTTACACCGCGTACACAAACGGCAGAATAAGCAGCGAAAAAACGCAGAAGCTGTCGAAAAACGAGCAGATTTTCGGCGATATGCTGATAAACTCCGGCAAGGAGCTCGGCGTATTCAGCAGCGGAAACACGCTGTGGTCTGCGGAGCCTGACGGGATAAGCGTTTACGCGCTGGATTCCGGGGGGCTTGCGGCTCATGTGCTCCCGCCGGAGGGCGCGGAATTCGTTAAGGTCATGCAGACTGATTCCGGCGTTACCGCGGTGTACTCCGGCGATGCGGAGTGCGGTCTCATAGGCGTGGACGACAGCGGCGAAACCTGGAGCTGCGGGCAGTCCGGTACGCTCACGGATATTTTCTGCGGCGAGGACGTCATTCGGCTCGGAAGCGTTTACACGCCGGGATTCACGAAGTCGTTCACCGTGGACGACGTACTTGAGTACCTCCCATACGGATCTAAGAACGGTCAGCTCACCGCGTTCTCCCCTGCTGAAATCGCGGTGAGCGGCTCGGCGGACGGCTGCAGCTACGCAGTCTGGGGCGAGTACGCCGCTGAAAACGGCGAGCAGAAAAAGCGCCTTGCCGCGCTCGGCTCCCCGATATACAGCGGCGCGGAGAGCTTCACCGCCGCAATGACCCGCGAAAACGGCTCCGCTGAACTCACATCTGACGGCGGCAGCCTTGTAAGCGCCGCGCTCCCGGAGATCACCGCCTGCGCGGCAGGAAACGGAGTCATCGCCGACGCCGAGATATCCGACGGCGGCGTTACCGTGTACCTCAGGGACAGCGCCCTGAAGCCGCTCGCGGCGTTTACCACCGGCGGTGAGATAGATCATCTCCGGATAAGCGGGAATGTCGTGTACGTAGGCAGCGGCGGCTCCACTGTTATGGCGGTGGATATCTCCGATACGTCCTCACCGAAGGCGCTCGATCTCACATCGGCTGACGGCGTGGTAAGCGGAGATTACGCGCTCTGCGGCGCGGTAAGCAAAACGGGTATCACGCTGACCCTGTACAAACTTGAAAGCAAAAAGGCAGTCCAGGCGGACAGCTTCGCCAAGGCGCTGACCGCTTCCGAGGTGGAGAGCTTCCGGTTCAGCGGGACAAACTGCTTCGTGATAAACGGCACGGACTGCTCCGGCGCGGCATACCGTTACTTCGACGGCGTTTCAGTCGTCGACGAATTCGCGGAACTTGGACGTTCCCGCAGCCTGCACACCCTCTACGACGACAAGACAGGCTACACCGGCGCGGCCGTTGTTGACGGCAGTCTGAAGCTGCTCAGCGGAGATAAAATTCTGAATTGAACTAAAACCGGGGCGAATGCTCCGGTTTTTCTTTGAAATATTATACATAAGCGAAGGCACAGATTTTGTATATCCTACAAAAATATGAAATCTTGTTGACAGAAAATAGAGAATAGTATATAATTAGTGTATGAGAACTGATTTCCCGGAGGTGCTTTGTTGTGAAATTCAGGCAGATCTGCGCCGCGGCACTCGCAGCTGTAGTGCTGGTAAGCGGCTGCTCCAAACCAGGCACGGAAAGCGTTGATAAATATACCCGCGACGGAGAGGGACGCGTTATCCCGATCTCCGATGAATATATCCCCGCGAATTATACCCCCCGCTCCGACGACTGGAGCGTTATGCTCCGCGAGATTCCCGGCAGCTTCGGTCAGGAGACCGACAAGCTGATACCCGCAGTCTACCTCACTACCTCCGACCCGTCGGCGATCATCAAGGAGGATTACGCCGACTGCACGGTTCAGATAGACGCCGGAATGACAAACGGAAGGTACGAAAGCACAGAAGCGCTCACCGGAAAGATACGCGGCAGGGGCCACTCCACCTGGGAATGGCCGAAGAAGCCCTACAAAATCAAGCTTGACGACAAAGCGTCACTGCTTGGAATGTCCGAGGCGAAGCGCTGGGTGCTCCTCGCGAATTACGCCGATGAATCCATGCTGAGGAACACCACCGCGTTTGAAATGGCGCGTTCCCTCGGGAGCTTCCGTTTCGTGCCGCACGCTATCCCGGTGGACGTCTATATGAACGGGATATATCAGGGAGTATACACGCTCGGCGAGCAGCTTGAAGTCAAGACATCGCGGATTGCGATAGACGACAGCCTCGCGAATGTCGAGACCGGATACCTTCTTGAGATAGGCGGCGCAGACCCCTCCACCGATAAGGAAGGCTGGAATTACTTCAATCTGCCCTCCGGCTGCGGAGTGAACATCAAGATAAAAAGCCCCGACACCGAGGAGGACCCACAGGCTGACTACCAGTGGACGCAGAAGCACTTCGACTTCATCTACGACTATATGTGCAAGGCCGACACCGCAATAACCACCCTGGACGGCTATGAAAAGTACATCAACGTAGACAGCTTCATCGACTGGTTCCTGGTGCATGAGCTGAGCTACAATCTTGACTCCTGCTTCCGCCGGAGCTGCTACATAACAAAGCCTACCCTCAGTCGGCTTGAAATGGGGCCTATATGGGACTTCGACCTGGCCTTCGGCAATATGTACATGGATAACCCGAAGTACGACGACTGGGCTACGATAGGCAGCATGGACAGCAGCAGCTACATCGGCGTTACATGGTTCAACTATCTCATGACCGACGAGGATTTCCGGAACAAGGCGCGCACACGCTGGAACGATGTCCGCGACACGATGGTGAACGCAGCGCTCGGCACCATCGACGCCTACAAGCCGATGGTGATACCCTCTGCTGAGGAGAACTTCGAGATTTGGAACACCCTGGGCGTAGCAAACGGATTCCAGCCGCTGACGATGAAAAACTACAACACCTATCTTGACCAGGTGCTGTATCTCAGGAAGTTCATCAACAACCGCGCAAAGTGGATCGACGAAAATCTATAAGCATATCCCCGCAGAACACCTGCGGGGATAATTTGTGTATTTTTCACAATTGACAACCTCCGTATTGTATGCTATAATAAGCGACGTAAAATTATGATGTGGATTTTTCCGGACGCGCTCCCCTTTTCGCCACACAGCATATGCTGTGTGGTTTTTTTGTGCGATTTTCCGGGTAGGAGGTAAAATGGACAACACCTTTATGAAGGAAAAACCGGTGCTGCCGCTGCTGCTTTCAATGGCGCTGCCGATGGTAATTTCAATGCTGGTGAACTCGCTGTACAACATCGTGGACAGCCTGTTCGTCGCCAAAATAAGCGACAGCGCAATGACCGCGCTGTCGCTGGTGTTCCCGGTGCAGAATTTCATCAACGCCGCCGGGATCGGCTTCGGAGTTGGAATAAACGCCGTGATCGCATTCTACTCCGGCGCGGGCGACAAGGAGCGCGCAGACCGCGCCGCTACGCTCGGAGTGCTTCTTGCCGCTATCCACGGAGTTATACTCACCGTTGTCAGCATTCTGATAATGCCGCCGTTCCTCGAAGCTTTCACCAACGACCAGGAGGTAATACAGCTCGGACTTCAGTACTCTAATATCGCGTTTCTGTTCTCGGTAGTTATAAATCTCGGCATGGCATTCGAGAAAATATTCCAGGCGGTAGGCAGCATGAAAACCTCAATGGTGAGCCTGCTGTGCGGCTGTATCGTCAACATTATCCTCGACCCTATGATGATCTTCGGCTGGGGATTCCCCGAAATGGGTATCAAGGGTGCCGCGCTTGCCTCCGGAATCGGTCAGAGTATTTCTCTTGCAATTTATATCATCGTGTACTTCCTGCGGCCGATAAGCGTGAAACTCAGCAAAAAGCACCTCTCCCCCGACGGCAGAATGATAGGCAGGCTGTACTCAATAGGTGTTCCCGCGGCGCTGAACCTCGCGCTGCCGTCAATACTCATCTCCGCGCTGAACGCAATTCTGGCGGCGTTCTCAGAGGTGTACGTCCTGGTTCTGGGAATATACTACAAGCTGCAAACCTTCCTGTATCTTCCCACAAGCGGAATAATCCAGGGAATGCGCCCGCTTATCGGATACAACTACGGCGCCGGAGAGTATAAGCGCGTCAGCCAGCTTTTCCGCATTGTTCTGCTAATGAGCTGCGGTATAATGACGGTCGGCACCGCCATCTGCCTGCTGATACCCGGTCAGCTAATGGGAATGTTCACTGACAGCCCCGACGTCATCGCCGCCGGAGAGACCGCTCTGCGCATAATCAGCGTTGGATTTATCGTGTCGTCGGTGTCCGTTACGGCCTCCGGTTCGCTTGAAGGGCTTGGCAAGGGAGTTCCGTCGCTTATAATCTCGCTGTGCAGGTTCATTGTGGTGATAATTCCGGCGGCGTTCCTGCTCAGCCGCGCATTTGAAGCAAACGGCGTCTGGAACGCATTCTGGGTAACCGAGCTGATAACCGCCGTTATCTCGCTGTTCATTTATAAGAAGTCGGTAAAACTGCCGTCTGAAGCTAAGAAGTAAAGGTCACCTCTAAACAAAATTACAGGCAGGAGCATTATGGCTCCTGCCTGTTTGTCGTTTGATAATACAATTCCGCTCACTTGACCGGAAGCCCCGCCGAGCATTGCGTTATTTCTTTTCAGCGTCGCGGTGGAGAGTTCTGACCCTCAGCCCTTTCTCCCGGAGGTACGCCGCGGTAAGCTCCGCGAATGTAACGCTGCGGTGCTTTCCGCCGGTGCAGCCGAACGCGATGACAAGACGGCTCTTGCCCTCGGTGACGTAATGCGGAATCAGGAAGGATATCAGGTCGAACAGCTTGTCCCGAAGCTCCTGCGACTGCGGGAAGCTCATAACGTAATCCTGAACTTCCTTTTCAAGCCCGGTCTTGTGCTTAAGCTCCGGAACGTAGAACGGATTCGGCAGGCAGCGGACATCGAAAACAAGGTCAGCCTCCTGCGGGGAGCCGTACTTGAACCCGAACGACATGCAGCTAACGATCATTCCGTCAGAAGCCTTCTCGAGGAACAGACCCGCGATCTGCTCCTTGAGCTGCCCCGTGCTGAGCATCGTGGAATCAATTATGTAGTCTGCATTGAGGCGTATCTTGCTGAGAAGCTCCGCTTCCGCGTCGATAGCCTTGCCGATGTCTCCGCCGGATACCTCGTCGAGCGGGTGCTTGCGTCGGGTCTCCTTGTAGCGCTTCATCAGCACCTCGCGGGAAGCCTCCAGGAACAGCACCTTTACGTCTATTCCGCGGATATGCAGCTTAGTGATGCACTCTTCCAGCTTGAAGAACATCGCGCCGCCGCGTATATCAGTGACTATCGCGACCTTTGTTATCTCGGCGTTTTCATTGCACATCGCGGCGAAATCCGGAATAAGCTGCGGAGGCATATTATCTATGCAGAAAAAACCGATGTCCTCCAGCGCCTTCATCACCGAGGATTTACCCGAGCCGGAAAGCCCGGTCACTATAACGAATTCCATCTGTTGCTCCTTTTCTGGGTCAGGTAACTGCTATTGAAGGATCAGCATTTCGCATTCCAGCTCAACGCCCTTCTTCTCGAGGACTACGCGCTTTACCTCGTTCACCACCGCCATCACGTCCTCAAACGTAGCGTGGCCGCGGTTGATAACAAAACCGCTGTGCTTCTCGCTGACCTGCGCTCCGCCGATGGTGAATCCCTTCAGACCGCACTCCTCTATGAGCGCGGCTGCAAAGTACCCCTCCGGACGCTTGAACGTGCTTCCGCAGCTCGGGAAGTTCAGCGGCTGCTTGTCGCGGCGGCGCTGCATAAGCTCCTCCATACGGGATTTTATCTCAGCCTTGTCGCCGGGGACGAGTTCCATCGTGACCGAGGTTATAACCATGCTGCTCCCGCTGAAAACGCTGTGGCGGTAGGTAAGCTGCATTTCCGCAGCGGACATCTCATGTATCTCCCCGTCGCCGCCGACGTACCGGCATGAGGTCACGACGTCCTTCATCTCGCCGCCGTACGCCCCGGCATTCATGTAGAGCGCTCCGCCCAGTGAGCCGGGAATGCCGTACGCGAACTCCAACCCGGTCAGCGAGTGTTCCAGGGCTGCGGAACACAGCGCGTACAGCGGAACTCCCGCCCAGGCGGTGAGGCTGTTCCCGCGCGCCTCGACCTCCGGCTTCTCGCCGGAAAGCAGGATCACAGCCCCGCGCCAGCCTGCGGAGCTTACCAACAGGTTGCTCCCCCTGCCGAGGATAAAGTGCGGGATATTCTCGCTGCGGCACAGCCTGAGCACGGTCAGGAGCTGCTTCTCGTCAGCGGTTTTTACGAGCAGGTCGCAGGCTCCGCCTATCTTCATGGAGGTATAGGGAGCGAGCGCCGCGTTTTCCTCGCAGGGAATGCCGTCGTTCCGGCAGGCGGCGATCAGTTGGGAATAGTTCAAGGTGTGACCTCCGGTGTGTAGTAGAATTTTGCCGACGCCGCACAAACATGTCCTCCGCGCAGCGCTGACCTGATATAGATTATGCCGGTAAAGCTGCTGTCATTCCGCGAAGGAGAAAACTGCCTCGCTGTCCTCAATGGCGGCGTACACGCTGCGGAGCGCTTCCTGCGCCGCGCCGTAAAGCTCGAAATGTGCAAGCTCCACGTCCTCGCCGCCGTTTATCACGGCGAAGATGGAGCTTTCGTTTATATAGAGGTGGCTGCTCTCGACCAGACGCATGCCGTCCTGTGAAAGAAAAAACATACCGTCTCCTTACTCAGCGAGGGTGTAGAGGAACGCCGCGCCGATTATACCTGCGTCGTTTCCGAGCTGGCAGATACCGAGCTTTGTCGACCTCTTGGGGTCGACGCAGTAGCTATCCTCTGCGATTATCTTCTCAAGCGGCTTGGTGAGGTTGTCGCCCTCCTTGCAGATTCCGCCGCCGATGAGGAGTATCTCCGGCTGGAAAGTATTTACGATGTTTGTAAGTCCGCAGCCGAGGTAGGATATGTACATATCAACGACTCCGGAAGCGCTCTTGTCGCCTGCGCGCCAGCCGTCGAACGCGGTCTTGCCGTCGACGTTATTGATATCGCCTGAGCATATCTCCCACATCTTGCTGGACTTGTCGGCTTCCATAGCTTCCTTGGTCATGTTGATGAGCGCGGTAGCGGAGGAATACGCCTCGAAGCAGCCCTTGCGTCCGCAGTTGCAGGGTCTGCCGCCGTAGTGGACAACGGTGTGTCCCAGCTCGGCGCCGCAGTAGTTGAATCCGGTGTAGATCCTGCCGTCGATGATGATACCGCCGCCTACGCCGGTTCCGAGTGTGACTACTACAACGTCCCTGCAGCCCTTGCCTGCGCCCGCGAGGACCTCGCCGAACGCCGCCGCGTTAGCGTCGTTTTCAACGTAGACCTGCTTGCCGAGGCGTGCGCCGATGAGCGAACGCAGGTCGGTGTTGCGGAATCCGAGGTTGCAGGAATACAGAACCACGCCCGTATCGCGGGAAGCGGTGCCGGGGGTTCCGATACCGATGGAGTTCAGCTCGTCGATAGTTACCTTCGCGTCGTTAAGAGCCTTCCAGACGGTCTCTGCGATAGAATCCGCGATCTCCTCCGCCGGACGCGGGAGGTCGGTCTTGCAGGTTGCCTTGGCTACGATATTGTAATTTTCATCGACCAGACCGACTTTGATGTTAGTTCCGCCGAGGTCGATACCTATATTGTACTTCATTAAAATACACCTTTCTTTTAAATTCGGAATTATGAATTCGGAATTCGGAATTTCGGTGTCCGCTCCGCGGACTGATTTCAATTATTCCAAAATCGTACAACAGCAAAGTAAGCGGAAATGTCCGTTGTAGATTGCTTTTGGAATTCGTCCCGCGAAGCGGGACACATTCATTCCGAATTCCGCATTCCGAATTCCGAATTAATTTTAAATGTTGAGGTCTGACATGATCTCCTCGCTGTCGGAGTCAATCCCGAGCTGATGGAGCAGGTCCTTTGCAGCGTTGTAGCCCATCTTCTTCATACGGTTGTTCATAGTGGCTACCTCGAGAATAACTGCGAGGTTACGGCCGGGCTTTACCGGGATAGTGAGCAGCGGCACCTTAACGCCGAGGATAGTCATATAGTGGGTATCCACGCCCATTCTGTCGTAGGTCTTTTCGGGGGTCCACAGCTCCAGCTCGACCACCATGTCGATCTTCTCGTTGAGCTTAACAGCGCCGACGCCGAAGAGCTGACGCGCGTTGATGATACCGATGCCGCGCAGCTCGAGGAAGTGACGGATATTGTCCGGAGAGCTTCCCACCAGGGTGATGTTGGACGCCTTCTTGATCTCTACCGCGTCGTCGGCGATGAGTCTGTGACCGCGCTTTACAAGCTCGATCGCGGTCTCGCTCTTACCTACGCCGCTCTCGCCGAGGATAAGGACGCCCTCGCCGTAGATCTCAATAAGAACTCCGTGGCGGGTGATACGCGGAGCGAGCTGAAGATTCAGGAAGTTAACCAGCTTAGATGTGAAAACCGATGAGGATTCGTCGGTGCGTAGCAGGGTTGTCTCATGCTCCTTCGCGCTCTCGACAAGCTCAGGGAACACGTCCAGGTCGCGGGTGATGATAAGCGCCGGGAACTTGTAGCTCAGCAGGTTGTCGATACGCTCGCGGCGTACGTTAGGCTCCAGGGTCGAGAGGTAGGAATGCTCCGTTCTGCCCATCACCTGGATACGCTGCTTGTCGAAGTACTCGTAAAATCCAGCGAACTGCAGACCGGGTCTGTTTATCTCATGGTCGGAGATAAGGGTATTGCCGCCGTCATCCGGCATGTATATAACTTCCAGCTTATATTCGTCGATATATATTGCCGGGTAACTGCCCGAATTTTCCACGGTGCAGTTATCAAAATTGACCGTAACGCTCTTATTCTCTTCGGTGTAGACCTTGACACCTCTGCCCGCAGTGAATGTGCAATCTTCAAATGTTGCCTCCTTCGAAGAGTACACCCAGATTGCGTCCTTGAGTAGACTCGGTTTAAACGTTGTGTTTTTAAACTCAGCACTGTTATATCCCCAGAAAGCAGTCCATCCTACGATTTCACAATTTTCAACTACTGTATTATCGGGCCGGATAAAGCCAAGTTTAGTATTCGGGTCCTTAGTTGGGCCGGAACGAAGCGTCATATTCTCGAAGGTAACGGTGCCTGCACCGTCAAAGCTGTAGTCACCATTATACTCTCCGGTCTTATTAGGGTCGGGTACATCTGCACCGATATACCAAACTGTCTTATCGGTGCCCTTACCAACAAAGGTCAGGTCCTTGCCACTGGTCATGCCGGTACTGGGGATTCCATACAAGGAATACTTGCCCTCACCCAGCAGGATGGTGTCGACCCTTTCCGCAGCTTTTACTGCTTCTTGAAGATCCGAGTAGCTTTTGCCTGTGCTCCTAAGTGTCACATCAGAAGGTGCGCCTTCACTGCCAGCACCCTCTGCCGCAAATGCCATCATCGGAAGCATCTGAAACATCATGACAACCGCCAACAGAGCCGCGAGAAAACGGTTCCTACTTTTCTGTTTCATGATTCTTTCATTCCTTTCTTCTTTCTATTTCCCAAACGCATGCATATGTTCTGTTTTTGCTCCGTCACCGCCTTTCCGGGTCTGCTGATTTTGTTTTCAGCATTTTCACTGCCATTCTATACCCCCCCCCGCATATTTTGCAAGAGTTCTACGAAAAATCGTTTCTTTGCATAAAACGCGTCCGGTTTCTTTGGTGATTCAGCAGATTTTATAGCGGTGTTGGATCCTTCTGTTCTCGATGGTCAGATTTCCTTTTGCGAAAAAAAGTCCCCCTGCCTTTTCAGGCAGAGGGACTTCTCTTCACTTACCTTCTATCCAGAAGGAAAACGTTTTTGTGTTCCGCTTAC
>ERZ773168.2992-NODE-2992-length-12438-cov-4.408786_pt1 | contig 12438 bp, 9 predicted proteins | sample MGYA00511261_ERZ773168 | MGnify/ENA primary metagenome ERZ773168 (study PRJEB29015, sample SAMEA2737855) | human gut metagenome | biome: human gut; feature: human-associated habitat; material: faeces | place: China | collected 2012 ... | reverse complement strand
GGCACGGGCACGGTGCAGATCGCGGCGCTCTCGGGCGAGCTGAGCCCGGACGAGCTGGCCCTGCTGACCGGCATCATCCAGCAGCCGGCGGAGCTGGCAAACGGCGCGCGCGCTCTCGACGATTACATAAGCATCCTACAGACCCAGGCCACCGCCGGCGCAGCGTCGTCGGAGGCGGACCTGCTGGCCTTTGCAAAGCAACTCAAAGAACATAAAGGGTATGGTGGTAAAGATGGAACAGAAAGAACTTAACAACCTCTCGGCCGAAGAACTGGACGCCATGGCGGACGCGCTGCTCGCAGCGGACGACGCCAAGCAGGCGGAGACCGCGGACAAGCCCGCGGCAGCCTCTGCGGAGGACGTGTCCGCAGCCGACAAGCCGGAATCGGAAAAGACCACGGAGGAAAAACTCAATGATCTGGTGGAAAAGGGCAAAAAGGCGGGCAAGCTCTCGAGCAAGGACCTCATGGTGCTCGAGGACATGAACCTCTCGAACGAGGAGACGGAAAAGTTCTATGACCGGCTCGAGAGCCTGAACATCGACGTGCTGAGCGACGATGCGCTGCCCCCGGTGGACGAGGACGCGCTGCCCGAGCTCGAGGAGCTTGAGGAGATCGAGGAAGTCACCGAGGAGGAGATGAACGAGACCGAGGCCATGGCCGACACGTTCTCGACCGACGACCCGGTGCGCATGTACCTCAAGGAGATCGGCAAGGTGCCGCTGCTCACCCCGGAGGAGGAGCAGGAGCTGGCCAAGCGCATGGCTGCGGACTCCGAGCTTGCGCTGCATGAGAGCTTACAGTCCGTGCTCGGCTTTACGCCGGAGCTGGCCGCCTCCGTCCGGCAGCGGGAGGACGATACCGACCGCTATGAGGACACGCTGGGAACCTTCCTCGTACATCTGGCCACGCAGCCGATGAGCGAGCAGGACAGCGTGGAATCGTCGAAGCTGCTGCATCTGATCGGAGATTTTGAGCGCATTGCAGACCACGCCGTCAACATCATCGAATCGGCGGAGGAGCTGAAGGAGAAGGGCGTTTCGTTCACAGACTCTGCAAAAAAAGAACTTCAGACGATGCTGAACGCCGTGAGCGAGATCGTCGATCTGACGAGCCGGGCGTTCTTGCAGGACGATCTGACGCTTGCGCGGCAGGTCGAGCCGCTGGAGCAGGTCATTGACAAGCTGAAGGACGAGCTGCGCACAAATCACATTGCCCGGCTCCAGCGCGGCGAATGCTCGCTGGCCGCAGGCTTCGTGCTGTCCGATCTGCTGACAAATCTGGAACGCGTGGCCGACCACTGCTCGAACATCGCGGGCTGTCTGCTCGACATGAAGAACGAGCGCATCGATCTGCACAAGTACCTCGGCGACGTCAAATCCGGCAGCAACGAATTTTTGATGCAGTACAACACGTTTGAGGAAAAATACAAGCTGGCGTAACCGCGCCGGACGCACAGACAATATCAGCACGCACCAGCGCCCCCTGTCATGTCACAGCATGACAGGGGGCGCTGCGGGTATTCACAGCAGAATGCAGATCATCCCGCCGGTGTTTTCGTTGATCATGCGGCCAAGGGTCTTTGTGAGCTTCTGCCGCGCATCGTCCGGCATACGCATGATCTTGGCCGTGACGCCCTCGGAGACAAGCTCGTAGAGCGATTTGCCGAAGATGTTGCTCTGCCAGAGCTTATCGGTGTCCTCTTCATATTCGCCGAGCAGATAGTCGATGAGCTGCTGTGATTCCTGTTCGCCGCCGACCATGGGGCTGATCTCCGTCTCGATCTGCGCGCGCATCATGTGGATGGACGGCGCGCTGGCGCGCAGCTTGACGGCGTAATTGCCGTTTTTCTTCACGATTTCCGGCTTTTCGAGCTTCAATTCCTCTGCGCCCGGCATGACGATGCCATAACCGGTCGCCTTGACCTGTTCGAGCGCGGTCTGTACCTTTTCGTAGAGCTTTTTCGTCTGCGAAAGCTCCCGCAGCATCTGCATAAGCGCCTCGTCGTCCGCGATCTCCACGCCCGCCTGCTTGGACAGTTCTTCGTAGAACAGCGTCTCCGGCAGATGCAGCTCGCAGGTGACCGTGCCAGTTCCGAGATCGACCTCCCGCACGCGGAACGCGTCGACCGGATCAAGCTCCCGCAGCGACCCCATGACGCTTTCCGCCTCGCTGAGGCTCGTGAGCCTTGAGGCGCGGTCAAGCATTGCGTCATACAGGGCGGCCTTGACCGGGTGATCGTCCGGCAGCGCCCGCACCCAGCTCGGCAGGAAGAACCGCAGCTCCTCGACCGGGAATGCGTACATGACCGCTTCGAGCAGCCGCGCAATATCCTGCGTCTGCATCACCGCACAGTCCATCGTCAGCGCCTGCACGCCGTATTCGGCCCGGATGCGGGCGCAGATCGCGTCCGCCTGTCCCTTTTTCGCGTCCTGCGTATTGACGACGACCACGAACGGCTTGCCCGTCTTCTGCATATCCGCAATGGCGCGGGCTTCCGCCTCGCGGTAATCCTCGCGCGGGATATCCGTGACCGTTCCGTCCGTCGTGACGACCACGCCTATGGAGCTGTGGTCCTCCATGACCTTTTTGGTCACCTCGTAGGGTGCGCCGGAACCGGTCTCGCAGACGATCTCGTGGATCATGCAGTCTCTATTATACACCAGATTGTACAGCATGCCAACCTGCCATGCCTCTGCGGGGCCGTGGTGGTTGGGGAAGCCGTTGTACATCAGGTTGGAGTTGGTGGCACCGTCGGTGCGGTCCAGCCAGCTCTTGGGCAGGCCGAACTTTTCCATCATGGCCAGCGTACCCTTGGCGATGACCGACAGGTCGCCCTCGCCGTAGGCCATGCGGCGGATGAGCTCGACCTCCCAGCGGGGGTCACCGGCCTTTTCCCAGGACCAGGGCAGCGAATCGTACTCTTCCTCGCTGATGTACTGGGTGGCCTCCTCGCGGGGCATCCGCAGGATCCACAGCAGATCGCGGTTCAGGTTGCCGTAGTTGTCCCACAGGCCCATATCGTCCACAGCGTGAGCCCAGGCCAGATTGATGACCATGGTGCCGTCGCCCTCGTACTTGAAGTCATGGACGCCGTCCGGGTACACGCGGGTGCCGTACAGCACGGGCATACAGGTGTTGGAGTTGTGGGTGGGCAGGTCGTAATCGGCCAGCGGGTCCACATCGTACTCGGTGTAGCAGCGGATGGGGCAGGAAGAGCAGCCGCCGTTCTTCACGGTGTACTCCGCAGCCGGTGCACCGAAGTCAAAGTAGCCCTTGAAGCAGCGCAGCGCCACCTTGTTGATGTCATTGTAGGGCTGCTCGCCGGTGTCCACAGGGCCGCCGGGGGCCTTTTTCCACATGCGGCCGGGTGCGCCGGACCAGCGGTTCTTGCCGGAGGTGGCGCTGTACTCCGCCCAGCTCTGGGGCTGTGCGGGCACGTTGTGGTTGTTGTTGCCGCCGATGAGGTTGCCCATCATGTAGTTGGAAAGCTCCAGCACCTTCTTGGGGTCGGCCACCTTGACGCTGCCGGTGCCGCGGATGGCCAGGCCCTTCAGCTTCTTGTTGCCCATGGCAGCGCCCAGACCGGCACCGCCGGAGTTGCCGAAGCTGGTGTTCAGGGTGGAGTAATCCACCAGGTTCTCACCGGCGGGGCCGATGGAAGCAGTCTCGAACTCACGGCCGTTCTGCTCCACCATCCACTTGTTGGCAGCAAAGGTACCCTTGCCCCAGATCTCGCTTGCGTCCTCCAGAGAGACTTCGCCGTCCTCGATGCGCAGGTAGACGGGCTTTTCGGAGATGCCGCTGACAACGATGCCGTCGTAACCGGCATACTTCAGCATGGAGCCGATGTGGCCGCCCATGTGTGCATCGATGATGGAGTGGCCCTTGGACCAGGTAGAACGGAAGGTCACGTTCATACGGCCGGAGCAGGGCACGCCGGCACCGGTCAGGGGGCCGACACCAAAGATGACCAGAGCCTTCTCGTCATAGGGGTCCAGCTCCATGGGAGCTTCCTCGTACATAATGCGGTAGGCCATGCCCATACCGCCGATATATTTATGGTATTTTGCGTCGTCCTGGGTGGTGATCTCACCGGTGGTCAGGTTGACGCGCAGGATCTTGCCTGCCCAGCCATAGGTTTCAGCCATTGTTGTTCCTCCTTACAGGTCCTTGTAAGCAGCCTGTGCTGCGCTGGTAACGGCATCCCAGTCCACGATGGACAGAGCGCCGGACGGGCAGCCCGCCACGCAGGCACCGCAGGCGATGCACTTGGAGGACTTGCCGGTCTCGGGATTGACGGTGGGCATGTGCCAGGGGCAGGCCTCCACGCAGGCACCGCAGCCGATGCACTTGTCGGTATCGACCACGCGGATGCCCTGCTCATTGGTGATAATGGCCTTCTGGGGGCATGCATTGCCACAGGCGGGATCCTCACACTGGCGGCAGGTATCCGGGAAGTAGACAAAGCAGTTGTCGGTGCCGGACAGCAGACCGTTGCCGTCGCCGTCCAGATTCAGGCGGCGCTGGATCTTGACGCGGCTGATGTAGGAAGAGCACACACCGTCGTTGGTCAGGGTGCAGTTGATCTCGCACCGCTGGCAGCCGGTGCACAGGTCAGCATTGACCACCAGCAGACCCTGGGGCAGTGCCCAGGTCGCCACAGCACCGGCATCCACCTGCTTCTGAGAGCAGCCGAAGAGGGACAGCATAGATGCGGAAAGGGTGAGTCCTGCAAGGCTCTTGCCCGAGATCTTCATAAATTGACGGCGGGTCATGTCAGCCGTCAGAAAATCAGTTTTTGCCATAGGTTTCCATTCCTCCGTGAGGTCACTCTGCGCAGAGCACCTCGGTTACATAGAAATAAGAATTGTTGACGATGTCCGTGACCGCCGTGGACGTAATGGTTGCACCGGAAAGCGCATCCACCTGGGTCATGTCAGCGCTGACCGTGTCGGCCGCACTGCCCTGGGTGGTCAGATCAGCGGCCTGCAGCTTGTACTCGGCCTGCTTTTCAGCGGACCAGTCTGCATAAGGCACTGCCTGTTTCTCGCCGTCCTGCGCGCTCTTGCTCAGACACGCCGCGTACAGCTTGCGCCGTGCCACAGCCTCAGCACTGTTGTCCATCGGGGGGATGAGTGCGTCGTCCATCGGCTGGCCGTTCAGAGCCGAGAGGGTCAGCCCGGCTTCATACATTTTCCGGGTAGCCTCAGCCTCCGGGGAGGTATCGCCCGCACGCCATGCGGCGGGGTCGAAGGCCTCAGCGGGGGCAGCGTCGGTCTCGGCGCTGCCTGCGGCAGCAAAAGCCGTGCCGGTGGCCGGGTCGGTCACAGTGTAGCGCTTGCCTGCCAGCGTGAAGGGAGCTGCGCCCTGGTACTGGGCCGTGAACTCCGGGTTCTCACACTGGGCACCCAGGCTGTCGGTCTCGGCCTGTGCCAGGATCTTCACATCCAGCACATTGCCATCGCGGTCCAGCGTCACACCGGCCTGCACCTCGCTCTGGAAGCCCTGCTTGCTGCCCACCACATAATATGTGGTGTCATCCAGCTGGTACACCGCGCTCACACCATAGGTGGCAGCGTCGGCATCTGCCAGCGGCAGGGCCGTTCCGGCCACCGTGGTGCGGCTGTGCATCAGCCCGCCAAGGCCAAGCGCCATGGCAAGCGTTGCCGCACCCATGGCCGCATAGCCGGGCAGCCGCCTGCGCCACAAGGACTGCGGCGCATGATTTGCCTGCTTCAATTGTATCACCTGCCTGTTTGATTCAGCTGTGCCCGGAACTCCCGGGCACGAAAACAGCCGTTCCACCTGCTGCAACAGTGCGGAACGGTTTCTTCGTTATAAGAATAACATCTTTTCCACCGGTTAGTCAACGCATACGCACAAACAAAGCCCTACAATTGCTCTCAAAAGCTCTTGCCTCTTGGTGAAATCATGTCTTTTGCCGGATGAGCAGTTTCAATCCATATTCCTCTGCCAGCTCCAGCGACTGTACCGTGGGCATACTCTTGCTCACCAGCGCGGGCACACCGGCCCGGATGGCCTTGCGCACCATATCCACCGGCACCCGGCCGCTGGTAAAGAGCACACACTCCGCCAGCGGCACACCCTCTGTCAGGGCGCAGCCCACGGCCTTATCCAGCGCGTTGTGGCGGCCCAGATCCTCGCACCGGTACAAGATCCTGCCCTCGCGCAGCAGCAGGCAGCTGTGCACGGCATGGGTGGCACGGTAGAGCGGCAGGCCCTGCCCCATGGCATCGGCCAGCGCATCCACCCATGCGGCAGGGATCTCCCGCTGAGGCACCGGGGCCAGCGGCGGCAGCCGCACCGGGCTGGCCAGCGTCAGGTTATCGGTGCAGCAGCTGGGCACCTCCTGCCCGGCCTGTTCCACTGCCGCCAGCGGGTGGCGCAGCTGAACGCTTATTTTGAGGCCCTGCGCGCAGACGGCCACCCGCTCCACCTCGTCAGCGGCGGTGATCCAGCCCTCGGTCAGCAGGCGGCCCAGCGCCAGCTGCGGCAGCAGCTCCGGCGTGCAGACCACCCGGAAGGCTGGCTGTTCGTTGACCAGAATGGCTGCGGCGTGCTCTGCCGCCAGTGTCCGCTCGGTGCCATCGGGCATCCGGACGCTCTCTGCCCCCGGTGCTGCACCGAATTGATCCATGATCTGCATTGGGTGTTCCTCCCCTGTCTGTTTTACTCTGCCCCTATTGTAACACGCTTTTGCTCCGCTGAAAAGCGCCTGTGCCCTCTGGAACAAACTGTCGATCCGTGTCGTTTCCATTTTTCCCGGCTTTGTGATATACTACTGTAAATTGACAGAACCATATCCCAGTACCGAGGTGGAATCCAAATTGAAGCATCTCTTCCGCTCCCTCACACGGGCACGCCGGGCCTACAAGGACACCCGGAACCATGCCCTGACCCTGCTGCACCGGGCCTCCGCTGCCGTTCTGGCGGCCGTACTGGTGCATAAGACCCTGACCCATCTTTTGTTTCTGCCCGCCATGAATGGCATCTGGTCGCTGACACTGCGCTGCTCGCCGGTGAACTACCTGACCAACAACAATGCGCATCAGATCTTTACTTCACCGACCATTTTAGGCGGGATCGTGCTCATCGTCCTTCTGGCGGCGTTCTGGAACCTGTACGGCTTTTCCATCCTCCTGCACGGGTTTGAACTGGCCCGCCGGGGTGAAACACTGCGTCCTGTTTCCCTGTTCGTCCGGTCGCTGGGGGATATCCGCCATGTCCTGCTCCCCAAGAACTGGCCCATCCTGCTTTACTGCGCCCTGCTCATCCCCTTTACAGATGTATTCGTGACCTACAACTATATCTCTCAGCTGGCTGTGCCGGAGTACATCCTTGGGCTTGTCCGGGCAAAGCCGCTCTATCTGGTGCTTTTTTTTCTCATTTTGGGTGCGGCGTTCCTGTTTGCCCTGTTCTGGGTCCTGGTGCTCCCCCTCTTTACGCTGGAACGCAAAAGCCTGTGGGAAGCCGTTCAGGAGAGCGCTGCCCATGTCAAAGCACAGCTGCCCCGGCTGGCCGGTGTGCTGCTGCGGTGGAACCTCAGTGCGCTGATCCGGTCTGTTCTGGTCTTTTTCGGAGCTTCCCTGCTGGTTTACAGCGTGGCAGCGCTGATCGGCCTACGGAGCACCCGCGCCATGCTGCTGCTCGCCCGTGCGCTGTATCTGTTGGAGATCCCCTTCTTCGGCTTTTTGCTGGATTGCAAGGTCACCATGGCCCAGTGCACCATCATCGCATTCTTCTACGATCGCTGCCGTGACTGCTCCTCAGAAGCGCTGCCGGAGGGCAAACCGCACCGCTTTGGCGGCTGGCCCCTGCTCACCGCTGCGGTGGCCGGGGTCACGCTGGCCACCGGGCTGATGGCAGTCTACCTCTACGCTCTGCCTCAGGACGATGCCCTGCTCACCGCCGTGGGCGGCGTGACCCCGCTGGTCACCTTCCACCGGGGCGACTGCACCGTGGCCCCGGAAAACACCCTTCCCGCCTTCCGGTCGGCCATCCTCAAGGGCGGTGACCGCATCGAGCTGGATGTGCAGATGACCAGCGACGGCGTGGTCGTGGTGACCCACGATTCAAACCTGAAACGCTGCACCGGCAAAAACGCAAAGGTCTACGATCTGACCTACGCCGAGGTGGCACAGCTGGACGCAGGCCGCTGGTTCAGCAGCCGCTTTGCCGACACCCAGATCCCCACCCTGGAACAGGTGCTGCAGCTCTGCCGGGGCCGCATCGGCCTGAACGTGGAGATCAAGCCCAGCGCCGCCACCCCTGCTCTGGAGGCTGAGACCGTACGCCTGCTGCGGGAATACGGCTTCGACAGCTCCAACTGCGTCATTACCTCCCAGAGCTACGAGACCCTGCACAAGGTCAAGGCGCTGGCCCCTGAGTACCCCACCGGCTACATTCTGGCTCTGGGCGTAGGCAACTACTACGACCTGCCCGATGCCGACTTTTTCAGCGTGGAGACCACCTTTATCACCTCCGGCATGGTCAACGCCGTCCATCTGCGGGGCAAGACCGTCTCTGCCTGGACCATCGACCGCGAAAAGGTCGCTGCCCACATGCTGGAGCTGGGCGTGGACGACCTCATCACCGACAAGCCCGACATGGTGCAGGACCTGCTGGCCCGGAATCAGCAGGTGGACGACAGCCTGATCGACTTCCGTGACCTGCTCAACGCCCTGCTCCACCCGGAGCAGCCTGCCGACTCCTCCGATGACGCGGAGGAGACCATCACCGATGCCGTGGAAGACCCGGAGGAGTTCGTGGACGCGGCGTGACACAGCCCCCTCTTTCTTGCGGCATCATTGAACCAACGGTCTGTAAAAGTAAAACATCCCCGCACGGCCTGCCGAAACAGGAAGTGCGGGGATGCCTTTTTGTTCAGAGGAATGGGTTATAGAACCTTCCAAAGCGGATGGTCACGGTCAGGCTGATGAGCAGCAGGGCCGCGCCCACGCCCAGGGCAACGAAGTCCCGCCGGGCAAAGGGGCGCTGGGTATACCAGGTGCGCTTGCTGTTCTTGCCGAAGCCGCGCAGCTCCATCGCATTGGAAATGGTGTCGATGCGGTTCAGGCTGGTCAGGATGAGCGGCAGCAGGATGTTGACAGAGTTCTTCATCCGCTTGAAGAAGGGCTCCTTTTTGCCCAGCTCCACGCCGCGGGCCTGCTGGGCCTGGCTGATGCTGTGGTAGTCGCGCTGAATATCCGGGATATAGCGCAGCGCAATGGCAACCGAGTAGCCAACCTTATAGGAGATGCCGATGCTGTTCAGGCTTGCGGCAAACTCGCTGGGGTTAGTGGCGGAAATAAACAGGATAGCCACCGGCAGTGCCACAAAGTATTTGAGCGAGATATTGACCATGTAGAACAGCTGCTCCGCCGTTACATCATACCGCCAGAACAGATGGAACAGCACATGCCGCGTGCCGTACAGCGTGGTGCCCTGGTTGGGGTCAAACAAAAAGATGAACAGGTTATTCAGCAGCAGGAATACCAGCATAAAGATCATCATAAACCGCACTTCGCGCAGTTTGATGTGGCTGAGCTTGAACGCTGCAAAGCTGACGGCCATCAGCCCCAGCAGCACCCAAGTGTTATAGGTGATCATGCTGGCAAAGGTAAACAGCAAAAAGAATGCCAGCTTGGTGGTGCCGGTCATTTTGTGAACAACGCTTTGGCGCGGCAGGTAATTGAGCACGGTATTAGCAGCCATGTGTGCGCACCTCCCTGTCTTCATGGATAAAGCGTTCTACAAAATCTTCCGCCGGGGCAATGCCGCAGCGGTTGGCAAGGGTAAACAGGCTGGTTTCTTTCAGCGCAGCCTGCTCGATGAGTTCAGGGTCACACAGCACGGCAGCAGCGCTGCGGTCGGCAATCAGCTGGCCATCACAGAACACCAATGCGCGCGGGGTGTATTCCAGCATCAGGTGCATATCGTGGGTGATCATCACCACGGTCACGCCCTGCTCGTTCAGCCCGCGCAGGAACTCCATAATGTCGGTATAATGGCGGAAGTCCTGCCCCGCGGTGGGTTCGTCCAGAATGATCAGTTCCGGCTGCTGCACCAGCACGCTGGCAATGGTTACACGCTTTTTCTGGCCAAAGCTCAGTGCGGAAATGGGCCAGTTGCGGAAGGGGTACAGCCCGCAAACCTTCAGGGTATCTTCCACCCGCTGGCAGATCTGTTCCTGGGTCATATCGCTGCCCTGCAAGGCCAGCGCAACTTCCTCAAAGATCATGGTTTTGGAGATCATCTGGTTGGGGTTCTGCATCACATAGCCAATGTGCTGGGCGCGGCGGCGGATGTTATCCTGCGCCAGGTCACGGCCATTCAGCAGCACCTGGCCCTGCTCCGGGGTCTCGAACCCGCAGATCAGCTTTGCCAGGGTAGATTTGCCCGCGCCGTTGCGCCCCACAATGCTGACCATCTCGCCTTTGCCGATGGAAAAGCTGATGTCATGCAGGGTGCTCTGCCCCTTGGTATAGCCAAAGCCAAGGCCGCGCACTTCCAGCAGGTGCTCCGGTGCGGGGCCGGGTTCCGGCAGCGGCAGGGCGTTGAACCACTTGTGCAGGCGGGCGGTATCGGCATCATCCAGCACCACGGTATCCACATGGGCAGGGCGCTTTTCCGGTGTGATGGCAATACCCGCATAGCGCATGGCCGTCAGGTACAGCGGCTCCCGGATGCCGTTTTCGGCCAGCATATGGGTGGCCAGCAGCTCGTCCGGGCGCAGGTCAGCCAAAACAGTACCCTCATTGACCAGGATGATGCGGTCCACATTGCGCCACAGCACATCCTCCAGCCGGTGCTCAATAATCAGCACGGTGGTATCGGTCTTGTGCTGGATCTCGTCGATCAGCTCAATGGCCTGCTTGCCGGTGGCGGGATCCAGGCTGGCAAGGGGTTCATCAAACATCAAAATTTTAACCTGATCCACCATAACGCCCGCCAGGCTAACGCGCTGCTTCTGCCCGCCGGAAAGCTCATGCGGGGCATGATCCAGGCGTTTTTCAATGCCCACCAGCTCTGCGGCATGGCGGGTGATCTCGTGCATTTCCTCCTGCGGGGTGCAGCTGTTTTCCAGCGCAAAGGCGATATCCTCGCCCACCGTCAGGCCGATAAACTGGCCGTCCGGGTCCTGCAGCACGGTGCCCACATGGGCCGAAAGTTCAAAAATGCTGCTGTTGGGCGCATCCACGCCGTCTACCGTCAGGCTGCCGGTGCATTCGCCGGGGCTAGAAACCGGGTTCAGCCCGTTGATGCAGGCCGCCAGCGTGCTTTTGCCGCTGCCGGAAGGCCCGGCGATCAGCACACGCTCACCGGGGTAGATATCCAGGTTGATATCATGCAGCGTCGGCTTTTTCTGCGCACGATACTGGAAGGAGAAGTTTTTGAATGAAATAATGGGGTTTGTCTGTTCAGACATGGGCATGGTACCTCAAAGCAAGATATTCCGGTGCCGCCTTTCCCAACGGCAAAGCGGCAAACAAAAAAGCCTTTCCGCAAACCAAAGGCCACGGGAAGGCTTTGCGATAGCAATTATTCTTTATCCAAAGAGCCTTTCTTGGCAATGGTCTTGGTGTAGGCCAGCACCAGCAGGCCGCCCACGACCACAGCAGTAATGCTGTTGGAAATACCGGCAAACACGCCCTGTGCAAACACCTTTTTGGCAGGCTCCGCATAAATCAGGATGTCCAGCACGGGAGCAACCACGATCCAGCCGATCAGGTTGGCGATCACGTTGGCCAGCGCAAACACGCCAACCTTCTTTTTGTTAAAGTCGCCTTCCTCAACATGCAGCTTTTTGGTGAACAGGCCCACCACAACGCCGACAAAAGCGGAGGTGATGACCCAGCTCCACCATGGGATGCCGCCCCAGGACAGGTCGATCAGAGCATGGCCGATGAAGCCGATCAGGCCGCCGGCAACCGGGCCGTACATAGCGGCCAGCAGGGCCAGCACTGCGTACTGCAGGCTGATGTTGGTGTTAGGCACCGGGCTGGGGATTGCCACAAAACGCCCCAGCACAAAGAACAGTGCTGCGCCGATACCAATGGCGACAAAGGTCTTGCTGCTATTGTTGTTTTTCATAATTCCGCACTCCTTTATAATATTACAAACGATCCCCTTGGAACCTGCCGCAAAACGGCATGACCCAAAGATATGGTAAGTATACGCCCGGTTAAAACCGCTTGTCAATGGGCAAAAACCGCACTTTGCGCTATTTAGACCCTGCCTGCGGCAATTTCATGCGCTTCTGGCAGCAAAAAGCCCCGCCTTTGCCGCCAGAAGCGGGGTATCATTTTGCAAACACAAGTTTGCGTGGGCAGTTTGGCAAATGCGAAGTTATCTTTTTCCTAATGGCAATGCTATTAAATTTCCCAATAATGCAATAACAGCATATCCAACTACA
>ERZ773168.2988-NODE-2988-length-12462-cov-3.566051_pt1 | contig 12462 bp, 10 predicted proteins | sample MGYA00511261_ERZ773168 | MGnify/ENA primary metagenome ERZ773168 (study PRJEB29015, sample SAMEA2737855) | human gut metagenome | biome: human gut; feature: human-associated habitat; material: faeces | place: China | collected 2012 ... | reverse complement strand
GCGGATATGGCGGCAGGGAATTATCCCGTTGCGATTAAGCTGAAATATCGCGACCAGTTCGGCAAAAATTACGAAAAGACGAATCAGTTTTATGTGAACGTCGGCGGTGTGGCAGGCAGAAAGGCGATTCTGGAAATTCGGAACATGCAGGAGCCGGGTGGTGCCTACGGCGTGAATCAGAATTTCACGGTTTCCTTTGATCTGAAAAATACAGGTGCGGTTGCGGCGAAGGATATCGTGGTAACAGCGGAGGGCGTGGATAGCACAGCGGTAGTTCCGAAATCCGCAAGCATGAAGAATATTCAGTCCCTGGCTCCGGGAAGCAGCGCAAGCATGAGCTTTACTTTTGCGGGTACATCGCAGTCTGCGACACAGAATCAGGCAATTCAGTTTACGGTGGAATACACTTCCGGCGGTACGGCAAAAACAACCTTCAAGCAGTACGCAGGGGTAAATATCAGCAACCCCGATAAGGATAAGGACGGCGAGGGAAACACCAGTAAGCCGAAAATTATCGTGAGCAATTATACCTGCGACCCGTTGATTGTGATGGCGGGACAGGAATTTGATTTGAATTTGACCTTGATGAATACGCATAAGCAAAAGGCAGTCAAGAATATCAAAATGTATTTGACCTTGGCAGAGGAAACATCTTCCGAGACGCAAAAATCGGGGAATATCTTTACCCCTGTGAACAGCAGCAATACCTTCTATTTTGATTCCATTCGCCCGAAGGGAACCGTCAATAAGGCACTGCGGCTGTATGTTGTACCCGAAGCACAGCCAAAAACCTATACTCTGACGGTAAACTTTGAATATGAGGATGCCAAGGGGACGGAATATACCGCAACAGAGCTTTTGGGTATCAATGTGAAGCAGGTTACAGAGCTGCAGATTGACGATTTTACCATTCCCGAAACAGTGGAGCAGGGGATGCCCGTAACGGTTGGCTTCAACTACTACAACACAGGGAAGGTTACCCTGAACAACGTGATGATTAAGGTGGAAGGAAACGTGGATTGCCAGAATAAGAATACTTACGTTGGCAACATGGAATCCGGCAGCAGTGATTATTTTGAAACGACATTTACGCCTTACGAGACGGGCGAGGTGCCTGTCAGCATTGTGATTACATACGAGGACCCGAGCGGCGAGACAGTCGAACAGCGCAGGGATATGATCATGCAGGTGACAGAGCCTGCAATGCCCGATGATACGGAAAATCCGGATGCAAGTGCGCCCATGGATAAGAAGCATATTGCGATTGGGCTTGGGCTTCTGGTGATTCTGGCAGGGGCATTGGTGTTCTTTGTGAAAAACCAGAAGGAGCCGCCGAAAAGCACAGCTGAAAGCGTGAGCGGTGCAGAGGATTTGGAGGATGATTTCGAGGAGGACGATTTTGTAGAGGAAGTGACCGAGGTAATCCACGAGGACGATAAAGAGGGGATGTCCTTATGAACAGACGAGACATGATTGATATGGCACTGCGCAACCTCTGGAAGCGAAGGCTGAGGACGGCGCTGACGGTGCTTGGCGTTGTAATCGGGACGGCTTCTATCGTGGTTATGGTTTCTATTGGTATCGGCATGAATAAGGGCTTTGCCAGTCAGCTGGAAAACTGGGGCAGCCTGCAGGTGATTGATGTTTATCCCAGCGGCGGCATGGAATATGACAAAGAAACAGATTCCATGAAGCAGACAAAAAAGCAGGATGAGCTGAACGCAAAGGCGGTTGAGAACTTTCGGCAGATGGAGCATGTGCAGGCGGTTTCGCCCGTGCTTGAGGATTATCTTTACCTGACAGCAGGAAAATACATGGCGGATGCAAGCTTTATCGGCATTGAGCCGGGGGCAATGACCGCCTTGGGCTATCAGGTAGAGGATGGACGTGCCTTATCGGAGGAGGACAGCAAGGCCATTGTGATTGGCGGCGGGGTGGAATTTTATAACCCGAAGCTGAGCTGGGAAATGCGCAATGCCTCCGAGCCGCCGCAGGTGGATGTGCTGAATGAAAAGCTTGGTGTGACATGGGATTGGAGTTACGGCACACGGGACGCAGACAAAACCATTAAGCCTGTGAAGGTGGATGCGGTTGGGAAGATGTCTGCCGACGGGAATAACGGCTGGACGGTCATCATGCCGATTCGAGAGCTGGAGAAGATACAGAAGGAAAAGCAGGCATGGGAGCAAAAGCAAAATGGCGGAAGCAGCAACGGCAATCGCCAAAAGTCCAAGGAATATCAGCGTGTGATGGTAAAGGTGGACGAAATGGAGCATGTGCAGCAGGTGCAGCAGCAAATCAAGGACATGGGCTTTCGTGCCACCAGCCTGACGGATGAATTGGAGGCCATGAAGGAAACCACCAGAATGCTGCGGTTGGTTCTTGGTGCAATCGGTGCGATTTCCATGGTGGTTGCGGCAATCAGTATTACGAATACCATGGTTATGGCAATTTATGAGCGCACGAAGGAAATCGGTATCATGAAGGTTATCGGGGCATCTCTGAAGGATATCAAGGGACTCTTCCTGACTGAGGCGGCTTTTATCGGCTTTTCGGGTGGCATTATTGGGATTATCGTCAGCTATGGAGCTTCGTTTCTAGTCAATTTCGTTGCACAGCGACAGGGAAGCACCATGCAGTCGGCAATTCCCATCTGGCTTGCTTTGGGCGGCGTTGCTTTTTCTACGGCGGTAGGTGTAATTGCCGGGTATTTGCCTGCGAAGCGTGCAATGAAGCTGAGCGCATTGATGGCAATTAAAACAGAATAAAAAAACCTTTTTGGCTGACCTTTCGGACATACCTAAGGTCAGCCTTTTGCTTTTGGCAGAAACTTTTCTGATAGTTTCCCTTTTTCTGCGAAAGCTAAGAGAAATCGGGCAGAAAGGAGAAGCGGAATGCTTGTGGAACTGGCGAGTACACCTGTTGCGGCAGGGTTATTTTTCCTTTATATCAAGGACAAATATGAAAAGGAGCCTTGGAAAATGCTGTTTCTGGGGGTTCTCTTTGGGCTTTATACAGCGGCGGTGGTGTACGCCCTCGGCAGCTTTTTAGAGGAACGGTTTCCGCACGAGGAAACACCGTTTTACACGGCTTTTTTCAGCTCGGCGGGGGTGGAGGAGGCTGTGAAGTTTCTGTTTCTGTTTTTTCTTATATGGGGCAATCGCAACTTCAATGAGCCGCTTGACGGGATTGTATACGGCGTATTTGTTTCGCTCGGCTTTGCCTGGGCGGAGAATGTGATTTATGTGACGCACCCGATTCTTGGCGGCTATGAAACGGCATTTGCGAGGGCGCTGCTTTCCGTGCCCGGACATGGGCTGTTCGGTGTCCGGATGGGATATTATTTTGCGTTGGGGAAATACCGCAGTCGGAAAAGATACCTGCCGCTTGCCTTTTTCAGTCCTTATCTTGCCCATGCATTGTATAATTATTTTCTGCTGAAAAGGGAACCTGTCTTTTGGTTATTTTTTTCAGTTTTAGAGGCTCGGCTCTGGGTTTTCGGGTTAAAAAGAATCAAAGAGCTGCAAAATTGCTCGCCGTTTCGGGAAAAAGTATCAAAAGAGTCTTAGCGGAGGGAGAGAATCTTTTGGAAATACCTTGAAAAAGGATAAAAAACAGGATATACTATAACCAGTGCAAAAACTGAATAGGCGGGAGGAAAAACGATGATAGAAGCAGTCAGCTGCGGTGGCGTTGTGATATACAAGTGGAAGATCCTTCTGCTGTATAAAAATCAGAATGGCAGATATATGGGCTGGGTTCTTCCCAAGGGAACTGTGGAGGAAGGCGAAACCTATCGGCAGACGGCTTTGCGCGAGGTAAAGGAAGAAAGCGGGGCAAATGGCGAGATTATCAAATATGTCGGCAAGACCCAATATACCTTTAAGGGCAGTGAGGATACTGTAAATAAAACGGTACATTGGTATCTGATGAGTGCCAATTCCTTTTACTGCAAACCGCAGAGTGAGGAATACTTTGCCGATGCCGGTTTCTATAAATTCCATGAGGCTTATCATCTGCTGAAATTTAACGATGAACGCCAGATCTTGAAAAAAGCATACTATGAATATAGTGAAATGCGCAAAAACAAAGAGTTTCTGAGAAGAAAATTCGGTGAAAGCAAATCATAAAAGGCAAAAGGAGAGATGCGATTATGAAAAAATATTTTGAAGCTACACCCAACCTTGACGGTTTGAAGGAAAAAATTATCGTCCTGAAAGACGGAGAGGATAGAAAGACACTTATTGCTGTAATCGCACTGGTAACAGCTGTGCTGATTGCGGTAACGGCAGGTGTGGTTTATCTTCTGAAAACAAGAATGGATGATGAATACGAAGAAGATTGGGATTATGACTGGGATGATCTGGATGATGAATTCTGTGAGGATGACGAATGCTGCTGCACAGATAAGGATGTAGATGATTCCGTAAAAGTAGAACAGGCGTAAGAAAATCAAGAGGGTATGGTAAAATTTTGCTGTCACCCTCTTTTTTTGAGGTAAATGGGACATAAAATGAACTTGTGGGATAAAAGATAGCCAAATAAGGTGTGTGAAGAAAAATGGAACATAAATTGCAACTGATTAAAAAAATCGCGCCGGATTTGACAGAGGAAATGATCAAGCGGTATCGTGTTCTGAAAACGGTCAGACTGCTGCAGCCCTGCGGCAGGCGGCTTGTGGTGCTTTCTCTTGGCATGACGGAGCGGACGGTGCGCAGTGAGATTGAACGGTTGAGTGCGCAGGCACTGGTTCATATTTCTAAAATCGGCATGAGCCTGACGGAAGAAGGTATGGAGGTTCTGGAGGGACTGGAGACGATTTTTTCTGCCCTGACGGGGCTTTCCATTCTGGAGGAACGGTTGACGGATGCCCTTGGGGCGCAGAAGGTCTTTATTGCGCAGGGGGACAGTGACAGCAGCGAGCGTGCCAAGAAGGAAATGGGACAGCTTGCGGCGCGCGTGCTTTCTGAAAATACAACAGAGGATTTGCGGATTGCCATTGCAGGCGGCTCTGCCATGGCGGAACTGGTGCAGGCGGCACCGGAATCCGCTGTGCCGATGGCGAAGATGGTACTGCCGGCGCGTGGGAGCATCGGGCGCAGATTGGAGCTGCAGGCGGATACCCTTGCGGCAAGACTGGCGGAAAAGCTGCAGGCGGATTATCGTTTGCTGCACCTGCCGGATAATTTAAGCCCAAGAGTGCTGGAGGAAATGAAGAAAGATCCGGATATTTCCGAAACCATTGCGGAAATGGAGCAGGCGAATATCCTGCTTCTGGGCGTAGGGAATGCTTTGGAGCTTGCGGAAAAACGCCGTTTGGATGAAGCTGTTCGCAAACAGCTGGAAAAGGACAATGCTGTTGCCGAGGCGTGCGGCTATTATTTTGACGGCGCAGGCAAGGTGGTCTATGAAACCCGTTCTATTGGGATTGATTTTAATGATATTGATAAAATGGACTGCATTATCTTAGTGGCAGGCGGCAAAAAGAAGGCAGAAAGCCTGCTTGCAGTCAGCCATAGCATCCCCAACGGCATTTTTGTGACGGATGAAGGTGCAGCTTTGGAAATGTTAAGGCTTGCGGGAAAGTAAATCTTATCGTATAATAGCTTTTGAGGGACGTTTTTTGTCCCAATTAAAGAGCAATTACTTTCATAATAGAGGGAAGATTCGGGAAAACTGAATAAGCAGTTTTGTCGGCAGAAGCACCGACAGCCGTATCGGATAAAGAAAGGAGCAGGACAGATGCTGAATAAGAAAACAGTGGATGATCTTAAGGTAACAGGAAAACGCGTATTGGTAAGATGTGACTTTAACGTACCCCTTAAGGACGGCGTGATTACGGACGAAAACAGAATTACAGCGGCTTTGCCGACCATCAAAAAGCTGATTGACGAGGGCGCAAAGGTAATTCTCTGCTCACACATGGGCAAGCCCAAGGGCGAGGTAAAGCCTGAACTTTCTTTGGCTCCCGTAGCAAAAAGACTTTCCGAATTACTGGACAAGAAGGTTGTTTTTGCAAAGGATGACAATGTAGTCGGTGAAAATGCAAAGGCGGCGGTTGCGGCAATGCAGAACGGCGATGTTGTGCTTCTGGAAAACACCCGTTACAGAAAGGAAGAAACAAAGAACGAAGAAAATTTCAGCAAGGAGCTGGCTTCTCTGGCAGATGTTTTTGTAAACGATGCCTTTGGCACAAGCCACAGAGCGCACTGCTCCACAGTTGGCGTAACCAAATTTGTGCAGGAATCCGCAGTGGGTTATCTGATGGAAAAGGAAATCGCATTCCTTGGCAATGCCGTAAATAACCCCGAAAGACCCTTTGTGGCAATTCTGGGCGGCTCCAAGGTTTCCGATAAAATCAATGTCATCAATAACCTTCTGGAAAAGGTAGATACGCTGATTATCGGCGGCGGCATGGCATATACCTTCGCGGCGGCAAAGGGCGGCAAGGTTGGTAATTCCCTGCTGGAGGAGGATAAGATTCCCTATGCACAGGAAATGATGAAAAAGGCAGAGGAAAAAGGCGTGAAATTCTTAACTCCCGTGGATACGGTGATTGCAAAGGAATTTAAGAATGACACAGAATATAAAACCGTACCGACAGGCGAAATTCCTGATGGATGGATGGGTCTGGATATCGGTGAGGAAACCAGAAAGCAGTTTGCGGATGCCATCAAGGGCGCAAAAACCGTTGTATGGAACGGGCCTATGGGCGTATTTGAATTTGAAAATTTTGCAAAGGGCACAAAGGCAGTTGCAGAAGCAATGGCCTCTATCGATGCAACCACAATCATCGGCGGCGGTGATTCTGCGGCGGCAGTCAACCAGCTGGGCTATGGCGATAAAATGACACATATTTCCACAGGCGGCGGCGCATCGCTGGAATTTTTGGAGGGCAAGGAGCTGCCCGGCGTTGTTGCGGTGGATGATAAATAAGAATTTGTAATAGAACTTGTAAGAAGTAAGAAAGTGTAAGAAAAATGAAGAGAAGAAAAGCAATCGCGGCTGTGCTTGCGGCAGTGCTTTCGCTCGTTTCGGCTTCTGCGGCGTATGCAGAGGAGCTTTCGGAGCAGGAAATGACAAAGCAGGAAGCGGCGGAGGTTTTGGAGCAGGAACCAACAGAGCAGGAGACAGCAGAGCCTCCGCAGGAGGATGCAACAGAACAGCTATCTTATGGAAAGGTTGTTGATGCGGCGGAGGATGCAGAGTCGCTGGAGGGGGAATATATCCCAGTCCTGATGTACCACCACTTTGCAATTCGCAATATGGGAGTTGGCAACGGCGTTGTGACAACCACAAGGGAATTGGAGGATCATCTGCACTATTTCCAATCGCAGGGCTATAAAATCATTTCCTTAGAGGAGCTGGACAGCCTGCTTACGGCAACGGAAAGGGATACCCATGCGGAAGGTCTTGGACTTGGACTGGGAAAGAAATATCTCTGTATTACCATGGATGACGGCTATTTCAGCAATTATGATCTGGCATATCCGCTGTTCAAAAAATATCGTGTGCCTGCGTCTGTGTTTGCAGTGACGGATTATGTGACGAATCAGATTGGTATCCAGAAATTCACATGGAATCAGGCGGCAACAATGGAAAAATCGGGCTATATGAAGGTTTACAGCCATACGGCAGACCATCAGCCTGTTGTGGCAGGGAAGGAAGAGGCGTTCCTTGATTCCATGCACAGAAGCGAGGAAACGCTGACCGAAAACCTCGGCACAAAGCATGTGAAGGCAATGGCCTACCCCAATGGGCGCTATACAGAGGCGGCACAGCAGCTTCTGGATGAGGATGGCTATGTGCTGCAGTTTACCGTGGAAAACAGCGTGATTACAAGAAAGACCAAAAGAGATGCAATTCCGCGTATCACGATTGAATCCGGCATGAGCGGTGAGGACGTTGTGCGGAAAATTGAATTAACTGCAGAAAATACATTTGCTGCGGAAGGAGAAGGAAACGAGACATGAGGAAAAAAATCGTTGCAGGCAACTGGAAAATGAATAAAACACCGAAGGAAGCGGCAGAGTTCTGTAAGCTGATGAAGGAAAAGGTCGTTTCCGATGCGGTTGAGGTTGTATTCTGTGTGCCTTTTGTGGATTTATATCCCGTTCTGGAGGAACTGAAGGGCACAGGCATCGGCGTTGGTGCGGAAAATATGCACTTTGCGGAAAGTGGCGCATATACCGGCGAGGTTTCTGCGCAAATGCTGAAGGAAATGGGCGTTGGCTATGTCATTTTGGGACATTCCGAGCGCAGACAGTATTTCGGTGAAACAGATGAAATGGTCAATCAGAAGGTGAAAAAAGCCTTGGAAACAGGCATTGTGCCGATTCTTTGCTGTGGGGAAACCTTGGAGCAGAGAGAAGCAGGCATTACGATTGAATGGGTACGCATCCAGATAAAGTGCGCTTTGGCAGGCGTTTCTGCCGAGGATGCAAAGAAGGTTGTTGTTGCCTATGAGCCTATCTGGGCAATCGGCACGGGCAAAACCGCAACCTCTGCACAGGCGCAGGAGGTCTGCCATGCAATTCGTACCGTTCTGGCAGAGTTGTACGGCAGGGAAACGGCAGAGGAAATCCGTATCCAGTACGGAGGCAGTGTCAACAGCAAAAACGCGGCAGAGCTGTTCGCGATGGAGGATATTGACGGCGGTCTGGTCGGCGGCGCAAGCCTGAAAGAGGAATTTGTTTCTATCGTACACTATTAAAGCATTTCCTGTGCAAGCAGGCTCACCATCATACCCCTTGGGGTTCGGGGAAAGGATTCCTCGAAGAATGGAGGAAAAAATGGAGAAAAAAACAACAGTTTTGATGATTTTGGATGGCTTCGGTCTGAATGATAAAGCAGAGGGCAATGCCGTAAAGCAGGCAAAGACCCCTGTTCTGGACGGACTGGTGCAGAAATATCCCTTCGTTGAGGGCTATGCCAGCGGTCTGGATGTTGGTCTGCCGGCAGGGCAGATGGGAAATTCTGAGGTCGGGCATCTGAATATGGGCGCGGGGCGTGTCGTTTATCAGGAGCTGACACGCATCACAAAGGCGATTGAGGACGGCGATTTCTTTGAAAACTCCACACTGCTGGAGGCGGTGGAGCATTGTAAGAAAAACAATTCCGCACTGCATCTGTATGGTTTGCTTTCCGACGGCGGCGTGCATAGCCACAATACCCACCTGTATGCTTTGCTGCAGCTGGCAAAAAGAAACGATCTGGAGAAGGTTTATGTGCATGTTTTTCTGGACGGCAGAGATACCCCTCCGACCTCCGGTGCGGAATATGCCGCACAGCTGGAGGAAAAAATGCGCGAAATCGGCGTAGGCAAAATTGCAACCGTAATGGGCAGATATTATGCCATGGACAGAGATAAGCGTTGGGAGCGTGTGCAGGAGGCATATAACGCCATGGTGCTTGGCAGAGGAACCACAGCAACCGATGCGGTGCAGGCAATCAGGGATTCCTATGAAGCAGGCAAGACGGATGAATTTGTTCTGCCTACGGTAATTGTAAAAGAGGACGGCATGGCAACAGCGAAAATCAGTGACCATGATGCGGTGATTTTCTATAACTTCCGTCCGGACAGGGCAAGAGAAATCACACGCTCTCTCTGTGATTCCGATTTTGACGGATTCCAAAGAGAAAGTGTGCCGCAGGATTTGAAATATATCTGCTTTACGGAATATGATGTGACGATTCCAAATAAGGAGGTTGCATTCAAGCCGCAGAAGCTGAAAAATACATTAGGGGAATATATTTCCTCTCTGGGGCTGAAGCAGCTCAGAACGGCGGAAACAGAAAAATATGCACACGTTACGTTTTTCTTCAACGGCGGCGTGGAGGAACCCAATCCCAATGAGGATCGTTGGCTGGTGCCCTCTCCCAAGGTTGCAACCTATGATTTGCAGCCGGAAATGAGCGCAGTTGCCGTAACCGATGGTCTGGTAAAGGCAATTCGCTCCGGAGAATATGATTTGATTATTGTAAACTACGCAAACTCTGATATGGTAGGGCATACAGGCGTGCTTTCTGCCGCAATTAAGGCGGTGGAAACGGTGGATACCTGTGTAGGCAGAGTGGTGGATGCACTGCTTGCGGTGAATGGGCAGATGTTTATCTGCGCCGACCATGGCAACAGTGACCAGATGATTGATTATGAAACCGGACAGCCTTTTACGGCACATACCACAAACCCTGTTCCCTTCATTCTGGTGAATTATACCGACGGCGTGGGATTGCGCGAGGGCGGCAAGCTGGCTGATATTGCGCCGACCTTATTGGAAATGATGGGATTGCCCAAGCCTGCGGAAATGACAGGCACAAGCTTATTGATTGGTAAATAAAATTTGGGGGACAGCGTCCACCGAAAAATAAGGAGGATAAACGAAATGAAAGGTTATTACGAAATTACAGATGTATACGCAAGAGAAATTCTGGACTCCAGAGGTAACCCTACGGTTGAGGTAGAGGTTATTCTGGATGACTGCATTCTGGGCCGTGCGGCTGTTCCCAGCGGCGCATCTACAGGTGCATTTGAAGCAGTGGAGCTGCGTGACGGCGGCGACAGATACAACGGCGTTGGCGTGCAGGATGCAGTGGATAATGTAAACGATATCATTGCAGACGCTATCATTGGTATGAATGCACTGGATCAGGTTGCAATCGATAAGGCGATGATTGCACTGGACGGCACACCCAATAAGGGCAAGCTGGGCGCAAACGCAATCTTGGGTGTTTCCATGGCAGTTGCAAAGGCAGCGGCAGAAGCACTGGATTTGCCTTTGTATCAGTATCTGGGCGGCTTCAATGCAAAGACAATGCCCGTTCCCATGATGAATATTATGAACGGCGGTAAGCACGCAGATAACACCGTTGACGTACAGGAATTCATGATTATGCCCGTTGGTGCAGACTCCTTCAAGGAAGCACTGAGAATGTGTGCGGAAATTTATCATAAGCTGAAAAAGGTGCTGAAGGATAAGGGCCTTTCCACAGCAGTTGGCGACGAAGGTGGCTTCGCGCCCGACCTGCCGACAGCAGACGCTGTTATTGACCTGATTCAGGAGGCAGTTGTAGCTGCAGGCTACAAATGGGGCGAGGATATCAAGATTGCTCTGGATGCGGCTGCAACAGAGCTGTATGATGAAAAGGACGGCAAGTATCACTTCCCCGGCGAAAGCAAGATGCTTGGCAAGGAAACCGTAAGAACCTCTGAAGAAATGGTTGATTTCTGGAAGGCTTTGGTTGCAAAATATCCTCTGGTTTCCTTGGAGGACGGTCTGGCTGAGGAGGACTGGGCAGGCTGGCAGCTTCTGACAAAGGAACTGGGCGATCAGATTCAGCTGGTTGGCGATGACCTGTTCGTTACAAATACAGAAAGACTGCAGAAGGGCATTGACCTGAAGGCAGGCAACTCCATTCTGATTAAGGTAAACCAGATTGGTACATTGACAGAAACCTTCAATGCAATACAGCTGGCAAACAGAAACAAGATGACAGCAGTTGTTTCTCACAGAAGTGGCGAAACAGAGGATGCAACGATTGCGGATATCGTGGTTGCTGTGAATGCAGGGCAGATTAAAACCGGCGCACCTGCAAGAACAGACCGTGTGGCAAAATATAACCAGTTGCTGAGAATCGAAGAGGAACTGGACGATGCGGCAGAATATCCGGGCGTTGATGCGTTCTTTAACTTGAAATAATAAAAAAACGGCATAAAGAAAACCGCCGCCTATTTTCCGAGGGAAGTAGGCGGCGGTTTTTTCGTTATCATTCATAGGTTTCCTCTGCGGGCGCACCCTTTCTGCCGGTTGGGGTTGTGCCAAAGCGTTTGGCATAAGCACGCGTGAAGGAGGAATAGCTGCCGAAGCCGGAACGAAAACAGCTTTCCGTAGCGGAAATGCCCTGCCGAATCAGCTCTCTGGCGTGGAGCAGACGACGTTCCTGTAAATAGCCATGGATAGAATAGCCTGTTTCCTGCCGAAAAAGGCGCATCATGTGATACTTGCTGATGAAAAATTCCTCTGCCAGACGTTCAATCGGAATGTCCTCGGTCAGGTGTGCATCTATATAGTGCAGGATATCCAGAATACGGCTGTTGGTCGGTACGATGGGCTTTGCAAAGGCGGCATCGGGGTTCTGCATTCGGCGTGCAAGCGCAATCAGAAGGCGCAGAAGAAGACCGTTGCTTAAAATGACTCTGCCGTAGGCGTTGCCCTCCAATTCTTGCTCTAAGCCATCTGCCAATGTCCAGATGGCTTCGGGATTTTCCAAATGCAGAACTGCGCCTTTTTTGCCATTGAAAATTTCCTCCAGCTGACAATCGGGCGTAGATTGCTGCTGCAAGAACTGCGGCGATATATAGATAATGATACGCTCGTACAGCACTCCCGGCTCAAATTCCGGACGATGAACACATTGACTGCCGATTAAAACCGCATCGCCGGTTTTTAAATCATACCGCTG
>ERZ773168.2985-NODE-2985-length-12466-cov-5.832165_pt1 | contig 12466 bp, 7 predicted proteins | sample MGYA00511261_ERZ773168 | MGnify/ENA primary metagenome ERZ773168 (study PRJEB29015, sample SAMEA2737855) | human gut metagenome | biome: human gut; feature: human-associated habitat; material: faeces | place: China | collected 2012 ... | reverse complement strand
CAACGTTTATCGGATAGCAATGGATTATTCTGGCAGTCACAAAGAGTCAGCGGAAGAGATATTCCAGGAGGTTTTTCTAAAACTATATACGCACTTTGATACAGTGGATGAAGAATATATGGCAGCATGGCTGGTAACAACAACGAAAAATACAGCTATCAATTATATGAAGAAGCGGGCAAGAGAATGTCCGAAGGCAGATATTGAGCTGTTTTCGGATCTGTACTCGAAGGAATATGCGGAAAGTGCAGAGGAGCATGTATTCCACAAAATTTTACAAAAAGAAAAAGTGGGTTATGGATGGACGATTCTGGATGCATTGTACGAAGAAAATGAAAACTGGTACGAAGCAATTACCATGGTTTACTGTCTGGAGAGAAAACAAAAAGATGTGGCTGAATCTATGGGGATCAGTATCCAAGCACTGACGGGTGTACTGTACAGAGCAAGAAAATGGGTAAAGATACATTACAATTCTGATGATTACACAAAATAGCACCGATGGATATGTAAAGAAAACAGGTGTCGTTCCGGCACCTGTTTTTGAACAATGTAAATAACTGTTGTTAAAAAATTATTTGGAAGCAGCATCTTCGATCAGACCGATAATTGTCTTGATCGGATCCTGCTGAGAAGACTGATTCATTGCATTTATGAAGTCTTCACGGGAATCATAAAGCTTGTGGACAGCTGCGAGAAGCTTTTCATCTGTAAGCTCTTCTTCTTCCATAACCATACTGAATCCCTGACGTTCAAAAGAACGGGCATTCAGAATCTGGTCACCACGGCTTGCATTAGCTGAAAGTGGAATCAGAAGATTTGGTTTGCGAAGAGCAAGCAATTCGCAGATTGCATTTGCACCTGCTCTTGAGATTACAACATCGGCAAGGGCGAAGAGATCTTTCAGTTCATCCTGAATATATTCAAATTGAACATAGCCGTCCAGACCGGTGAGCTTTTCATCGAGCTTGCCTTTACCACAGAGATGAACAACCTGGAAATCTTTTAACAGTTCAGGAAGGATCTTGCGTACTGCGTTATTGACTGCGACTGCGCCAAGACTTCCTCCGACGATCAGGATAACTGGTTTGACTTCTTTGAAACCGCAGAAAGCACGGGCTTTTTCTTTATCTCCGGTGAAAAGCTCCTGACGGATTGGGGATCCGGTAAGGACTGCTTTATCTTGAGGAAGAGAACTTAAAGTTTCCGGGAAGTTACAGCATACTTTTGCAGCTGAAGGAATGGAAAGCTTATTAGCCAGTCCCGGAGTCATATCCGATTCGTGAATGATAACAGGAACATGGTTCTTCTTTCCGGCAATAACAACAGGAACACTTACAAATCCACCTTTTGAAAAAATTACATCCGGTTTTAACTGCTTGATCAGGCGGTTGGCTTCACTGAAGCCTTTCAGGACGCGGAACGGATCCGTAAAGTTCTGAAGGCTGAAATACCGGCGGAGCTTACCGGAAGAGATACCATGATATGGAATTCCCTGCTGTTCAACCAGCTGCTTTTCCATACCGTTGTAAGAACCGATGTAATGTATGTCATATTGCAGTTCCCGAAGACGGGGAAGCAGTGCAATATTAGGTGTAACATGTCCGGCAGTACCTCCGCCGGTCAGAATGATGCGTTTCATAATAAAAATCCTCCCATTGATGGTGCGAATTAAGATTCGCAGTTGATACAGGCAGAGAGACTGCCCTGATATCATAATATTAAACAGGTGAAGGAAAAAGGTCAAGTTAAAGGGAAAAGAAATCCAAAAGAATGAGGTTTAAAATGGAAAAACATGAAGATAATCTGGATAAGCTTTTAAAAGCTGAACTGGAAAAAGAAGCCGGGGAAATCATGGAAGAAATGGACTCGGACGAATCACTGCAGGACATTTCCTTTCCAGAAGACCTGGATGAAAAGATGTGGAGTAAAATCCAAGAATATGAAGAACAGCAGAAAGCATATGAAAAACTGTCAGATGCCGACAAGGAGGCAATCCGTCTCGGACGAGAGGTTCAGGCACTTCGCGGCGGGAACGATATGAAGGATCGGTTTAAGAAAGATGTGGAGAGTGACAGTTATAGAGATAATGTTGTGCCAATTGAGTATGTGAAGCATGAAACAGATAATAAAGCAAGTGACGACGGTACAAATGGAGAGACCGGGAAGAAGAAAGTTAAGAAGAGAAAACGGCACTGGAAGGTATATGGAATCGTGGCGATCGTGGCTGTGCTTGCTATGATGTGGAGTATGGTGAGTATTGGTGGGACGCCGTTCTTTGGAAACCTGTGGACTCAGACTATTGGAGATAGGAAGATGACACAGGTAGATACGGAGAGAGAGGATGGGGATAAGAATAAGGTTGATGATTATGATGAGTCAAAAGTATATGAAGAAATAAAACAAAAGTTTGGTGTTGATGTTGTTAGATTAAAAAGAAATTCAGATGGAATGATGTTGGTACAGAGTGATATTGATGAATCGTTGAAAAGAGTTTGCTTAATTTACAGTAATGAAGAAACTATAATAGAATATCAAATGGTTTTCAATTATAAGGAACAATCGCATGGGTATGATGTAGAAGATAAGAAAATTAAAGAAGAGCAAATAGAAGTAGATGGGAATAAAATTGATATTATTCAGTATGAATTATCAGATGGAAGTGAGGAAAACATTGCGCAGTTTAAGTATGAAGATGTTTTTTATATTTTAAATACAACTATGAAAGAAGAGGAATTTAAAAAAATTTTAAAAAATATATGAAATTAGAACAATTTCCGTAAAATCATCGCGTAAACACCGTGATATAGGGATAGTCCTTCCTTTCTGCCGGCTGGAAATCCTCCATCAACCAGTTCCAGATAAAGCTGTTCTCTCCTTCCTGGGCAATATCTCCATAACAGCTTTCAAACACCACCACATCCGGATATCTGTCCGGATTGATCTTCCAGTAGTCCAACAGACGCTCATCATAGATCATAGAGCAGATCGTATCAGGGGATGCCTGCTTATGTTCTCCGAGCATACAATAGAACTGGGACGGTCCCACATAAAGCACGGTACTGCCGTCCGGCACGGCCTCCGGCCATACAGCCAGATTATTGTTGTAACGGTATGCAGTCATATAATCCGTGAGGATTCCGGCGCGTAATCCCTCTCTGTTGATGCCACGCACATTTTGAATCACATAGGCATGATATTCCTGGGATCCCAGAATCAGCCAGGTATAGGAAAATGCATTCCCAAGCACAAGGATCAGGCACAGGATCTGAATCGCCTTCTTTCCTGCGGTGTTTTCCTTCTGCCAGTAGTCTCCCAGACATACCAGTCCGGCCACTGCTCCCATAATGAGATAGGTGACCAGCAGCATCGGTCCCCAGTTAGACAACAGAAGTACCGAAAAATAATTGACAAATGCCAGCAGGATCAGTTCATAGAACAGCTTTTCCGTCTTGTCTCTGCGCAGATAGGTATAACATCCCGTCAGGGATACTGCCATCAGCAAAAGCTGCGGGTAAATTGCATTAAAGGAACTGAACAGCCAGAACCAGATCTGGATCAGAAATACAATTACGAAAAACAGCATGCCCGGAAGCTGCAGCAGTCCGGGAAGTTTTTTCTTCCATACCTTCTCTATAAACCATCGGATCCCCAGAGACAGCAGCAGGGCACACAGAAGGATCATGGCCATCTCGCCCAGGCTTGACCCCCGTCCCAACAATTTTTCTCCCACAGTAGTCTGATGGGACCCCTCTCCCAGGATCTCGCCTGCCATCTCCAACATTTTCTGCGGTGTCATATAACTCAGAAGATATGTAAACATTACTGCCGCACTTGCCACACAGGGCAGTACATAAGCACAGAGTTCTTTCCATTTTTTCTCTGATCTGCGCACCAGCAGAAATACCAGGCAGCACAAAAATACCAGTACCATACTGGGATAAGCCAGCACATCACAGGTCATGAATATACCTGCCAGCACCAGCCACCGCAGCTCTCCTGCTGTCTGTCTGCCCTCGGAGTCCTTCGCTCCGAAGTATCTCAGAAGGCACAGCACCATAAGTGCAAAGAACCAGTTATGAAGATTGGAATACTCCGGAATAAAAATGGACTTGGGTGTTGTCACATAGTAGAGAAGCCCCATCAGTGCTGCCACATTCTCATCCATCTGCGGCACCGTCCTGCGGATCGTCTTATATAGAAAGACGCTGACGCACGCCTGGATTGGGAAAAATACGAGCCGTAAAAATAGATTCAGATAATTCACTCCACCGGTCAGCATCACAAACAGCCTGATAAAAACTGCCGTAAAAATGGCGGAAGTCTGGTGTGGCTCCCACATTTCAAGCAGCAGCCGGTCTCCCATGGCAAGACGATAGCCCACCATAATACCATAGCCTTCGTCCGTATCAGCACCAATAAATAAATTTTTTGCTGTATATGCAATGATTGCAAGAATACAGATAATTTTCCAGAATTTCTTATTTTTCAGTATATTTTTCATCATGCAGTTATCATAACACAGGATTTTCCCCATAGCAATGACAAGAAACATACATAACTGCAAAACGAGGCCCACCGTCCTGCGGCAAGCCCCGTTTTTATTCAACACAATGAGAGAAACGTATGATGGTATTTTACAATGCTGTTTATACTTCAAAGATCAGATCACCATAGGCAGGTACTGGCCATACCTTCTTGTCAACCATCATCTCCAGTTCATCTACGGGAGTTCTCAGGTCATCCATTGCGGTATGTACCACATCTTTATAGAAGAAAGCAAGCTTCTTGGGATCTTCGATGCCTGCTGCCTCAGCCAGCTTATCCTCCAGAGCAGTCTCTGCAGCCTGTGCCTCAGCCAGCTTCTCGGAAATGCTCTTCAGTACAGTGGTCTGTACGGTTGCATCCGCACCTGCACTCTTAACAGCCAGTACGGTATCCGCCAGAGTCCTGGTATACCCCATAACTGCGGGAATGTACTGCTTCTTCGCCATATCTACCATGGTCAGAGCTTCGATGTTGATGGTCTTGGAGTAGGTCTCATACAGAACCTCCTCGCGGGATTCCAGCTCAGCTTTGGTGAAGATACCGAACTTCTCGAACAGTTTGATAGACTTCTCGGTGGTCAGGGTCTCGGAAGCCTCTACCATGGACTTGATGTTGGGAAGTCCTCTTCTGGCTGCCTCTTCTACCCACTCCTCAGAATAGCCGTTGCCGTTGAAGATGATTCTCTGATGCTCGGTCAGGTACTTCTTGATCAGATCGTGTACGGCAATATCGAAATCGTCTGCTTTCTCCAGAATGTCTGCTGCCTCGCAGAAAGCTTCTGCAACGATAGCGTTCAGAGTGGTGTTGGGGCTGGCGATGGAGTCTGCACTACCTACCATACGGAACTCAAACTTGTTGCCGGTGAAAGCAAACGGTGAAGTTCTGTTACGGTCGGTGGCATCCTTATCCAGATCCGGCAGAGTGGATACGCCGGTCAACAGTTTACCGCCCTGGATGGAATGAGTAGCATCACCGGTCTCAACCAGCTGCTTTACCACATCCTCCAGCTGCTCGCCCAGGAATACGGAAATGATGGCAGGGGGTGCCTCGTTAGCTCCCAGTCTGTGATCGTTGCCGACATCGGATGCACTCTGACGAAGCAGATCTGCATGGGTATCTACGGCTTTCAGGATACATGCCAGTACTAACAGGAACTGGATGTTCTCGTTAGGAGTATCGCCGGGATCCAACAGGTTGACACCGTTATCGGTTCCCAGGGACCAGTTGTTATGCTTACCGGAACCGTTCACTCCGGCGAAAGGCTTCTCGTGCAGCAGGCAGGTCATACCGTGACGTCCTGCTACTTTCTTCATGGTCTCCATAACCAGCTGGTTATGATCTACCGCAATGTTGGCGGTCTCATAAATAGGAGCCAGCTCGTGCTGTGCGGGAGCCACTTCGTTATGCTGTGTCTTGGCGGTTACGCCCAGCTTCCACAGTTCAATGTTCAGATCCTTCATGAAGGAACCGATTCTCTCGCGGATAGTACCGAAGTAATGATCCTCCAGCTCCTGTCCCTTGGGTGCGGGTGCACCGAACAGGGTACGTCCTGCGAAGATCAGGTCTTCACGCTTTAAGTATTTGTCTCTGTCTACCAGGAAATATTCCTGCTCCGGTCCCACGCTAGCTACGACCTTGGTAGCTTCGGTATTGCCGAACAGTCTTACGATACGCAGTGCCTGTGTGCTGACTGCTTCCATGGAACGAAGAAGCGGTGTCTTCTTATCCAGTGCCTCACCCTTGTAAGAACAGAATGCAGTGGGAATGCAGAGGATCACGCCGGTTGCATCCTCTTTCAGGAATGCGGGAGAGGTGATATCCCATGCAGTATAGCCTCTTGCCTCGAAGGTAGCTCGTAAGCCTCCGGAGGGGAAGGAAGATGCATCGGGCTCGCCCTTGATCAGCTCCTTACCGGAGAACTCCATGATCATCTTGCCGTACTCATCGGGATGGGTTACGAATGCATCGTGCTTCTCTGCGGTGATTCCGGTCAGAGGCTGGAACCAGTGGGTATAATGGGTGGCACCGTTCTCGATGGCCCAATCCTTCATTGCCTTTGCTACAACATCAGCGGTGGCCAGAGACAGCTCTCCGCCGTGATCAATGATCTTCTTCACTTCTTTGTATACGCTCTTGGGTAATCTTTCCCTCATCTTACCCAGAGTGAATACCTTACTGCCAAAGATTTCTTCCACGTTTAATACTTCACTCATCTTCGTTTCCTCCTTATTCTTGCTATTTTCCATGCTTCCTGCGACTATTCCGTGCTGACTATTCAGAACCTCCATTCGCAAAATCGTCTCTACGAGACTTTCCTGAACAACAAGTTTACTTGTTGTTTGCTCATTTGAGGTTACTTCGCCGAATAAATATTGACACATATTTTTACGAATGCAAGCATTTGACAAATATGTTCAATATTTACGGCTCTGAATAGTCACAAAAAAAGGCGCTACACTTCCTAGTGTAAACGCCTTCGTTTCGCATTGAAAAATATTAACTTGTGAGGATCGCTCCTCTATGGCTCATTACTATACAACAGATTTTTTTTGAATGCAATACCTTTTTTGAAAAAATTGTAACTATTCAGAACTCCATTCGCAAAATCGCCTCTACGAGGCTTTACTTTTGCATCCGAAGCGATCTCTGAAGTGCTCTATACCTCAAACAACAGATCCGCATAGGTCGGGAACGGCCAGTACTTCTTGTCTACCAGCTTTTCCAGTTCATCCGCAGGTTTTCTCAGTGCGTTCATTGCCACCATGACTTCATCATGATAACAGAATGCCTGCTCCTTGCCTCTCTCCATGGCGGATGCCTTTTTCTCCACCTCGAGAAGTGCCTCGGATGCCTTTTCCATCTCTGTCAGCTTCTGTGTGATCTGCTGCAACATACGGGTAGGCACATAGGTGTCTCCGCCAGCTTCCGTAATAGCAATAACAGCATCTGCCAGCGACTTGCTGTATTTCATGACTGCAGGAATGATCTGCTTGTTTGCCATATCCACCATAGTCAGTGCCTCGATATTGATGGTCTTTGCATAGGTCTCGTACAGTACCTCCGCGCGGGAACGCAGCTCTGCCTCGGTGAAAATACCGAACTTTTCAAACAGATGGATAGCCTTGGGAGTAGTCAGAGTATCTACTGCTGCTACCATGGAAGGAATATTGGGCAATCCTCTTCTGGCTGCTTCCTCTTCCCATTCCCTGGCATAACCGTTGCCATTGAAAATAATACGCTGGTGCTCCGTCATATATTCCTTGATCAGATCATGGACTGCCATATCGAAATCTTTCGCGCCTTCCAGACGGTCTGCAGCTTCGCAGAACGCCTCTGCCACAATGGCATTCAGGGTGGTGTTGGGGCTTCCGATGGAATCCTCGCTTCCCACCATACGGAATTCGAATTTATTTCCTGTAAAGGCAAACGGTGAAGTACGGTTTCTGTCGGTAGCATCCTTTACAAAATCCGGCAATGTGGATACACCGGTGCGAAGTACACCGCCTTCTTTCAGATTGTCTGCTTTACCGGTCTCCACCAGCTGTGCCACCACATCCTCCAGCTGTTCGCCCAGGAAGATCGAAATAATGGCAGGGGGTGCCTCGTAACCGCCCAGTCTATGATCGTTACCTACATTGGACGCACTCTGACGCAGCAGATCCGCATGGGTATCTACAGCTTTCATGATACATGCCAGTACCAGCAGGAACTGAATATTTTCATTGGGGGTCTGGCCGGGCTCCAGAAGGTTTACACCATTGTCCGTAGTGATGGACCAGTTGTTATGCTTACCGGAACCGTTTACTCCGGCAAAAGGCTTCTCATGCAGCATGCAGCGCAGACCGTGCTTGCCTGCCACACGCTTCAGAGTCTCCATTACCAGCTGGTTGTGATCCACTGCCACATTGGCAGACTCGTAGATGGGCGCCACTTCATGCTGTGCGGGAGCCGCCTCATTATGCTGGGTCTTGGATGTTACACCCAGCTTCCACAGCTCGATATTGACATCATGCATGAAACCACCGATACGCTCACGGATAACACCGAAATAGTGGTCATCCATCTCCTGTCCCTTGGGGGCGGGAGCACCGAACAGGGTTCGTCCGGCGAAAATAATATCTTCACGCTGCAAAGCCTTGGCAGAATCTACCAGGAAATATTCCTGCTCCGCGCCAACGGAAGGCAGTACTTTGGTAGCTTCTGTATTGCCGAACAGGCGGACGATACGGATCGCCTGCTTGCTCAGAGCCTCCATGGAACGAAGTAACGGTGTCTTCTTATCCAGTGCTTCGCCTTTATAAGAACAGAATGCTGTAGGGATACAAAGGGTCGGACCGGTAGCGGTCTCTTTGATAAATGCGGGGGAGGTGATGTCCCATGTAGTGTAACCTCTTGCCTCAAAGGTAGCACGTAAGCCTCCGGAAGGGAAAGAAGATGCATCGGGCTCTCCCTTGATCAGTTCTTTGCCGGAAAATTCCATGATCATCCGGCCATCCTCATCAGGATGTGTCACAAAAGCATCATGTTTCTCTGCGGTAATGCCGGTCAACGGCTGGAACCAGTGGGTATAATGAGTGGCACCGTTCTCGATGGCCCAATCCTTCATGGCACTTGCCACTACATCCGCAGTTGCCAGGGAAAGTTCTCCTCCCTGATCCATGACCTTCTTCACTTCTTTGTAAGTACTCTTGGGGAGCCTCTCTTTCATCTTGCCCAGGGTAAACACCTTGCTGGCAAAAAGCTCCTCTACATTCAATTCTTCGCGCATGTCCCTACTTCCCTTCGGTATACAATAGAATAATATCGAATACAGTGTACAACATGTGCGTTATAATGGTCAATTATTATTTTCGAGGTTTTAGTGATAAGTTTTTCCAAAAATACTCTATACTCAGAACACTTCCCAGCAGGATTCCGGGCATCTGATTGTACATCTGTCTTCCACTGGCTTCCCAGAACATTAAAAAAACAACGATACCGACAAATCCCAACTGACAGATCATCAACATTACAGGTGGTTCCTGATCTCTGATAATATTGCGAAGGCTGAGGATCATTCCGATCAGTAACAGCACATACATGGACACCAGATAGCAGAAACAATACTGACAGGTGCGCCAGTAATATTTTCCCCAGGGCGAAAACATTTCCCAGAGCAGGGTTCCATCGCTGTACTCCACGTTCAAAAATGCACTGGCCCCCAGATTTCCGTTGGCAAAATTATAGCTTGCCTTTTTGCGCAAATGTACGGGATTCCAGAATTCCGATCTGTTTTCGCGAATATATTCCATACTGTATTGCTGTTTTTCCTGTCTGGTGGAAAACTCATACATATGATCCACAAACTCTGTGTTGTTGGTCCAGGAACCGTCTTCCTTCATTCCCAGTGCCACCCAGCTGATCACAGGATTGGCTGTTTCAGATGCTTCCTTTGTGATCTCGTAGGAATTGGCCCAGAGCTGCAGAGCCACTCCCAGAATCACGACAAAACCTCCAAACAGCAATGTCACTCGGCGGTCCACCAACACTCTCTGCCACAAGAGGATCACAGCGCATGCGATCAGCGGTATAATCACTGTGATCTTCCATGTGCCTGCCAGTACTGCCATACCGGCCGCAAGCAGCGCCCACAGGGTCTGCCGGCGCTTCCCCCTGGATGCTGCCGCCAATTTCAGGAAAGCCAGTCCCAGGATTCCCATACCGAAGCTCATGGAATCCGTATAAAACACGGCAGTCATCTCCCACATCGGAAGCAGAAATACAAAGGCAAGCAGGATCGGAAATCTCCAGCAAGTATCCCCATTCCGTTCCGCAAGATAACCACAGGCACATGCCACCAGCATCACCAGAATTACATTCCGCAGCAAAACAAAATAAAACGGGGACACATCCATCAGCAATGCCATCCGAAACAGAACGGAAAGCAAAAGCATCGGCTTCAGATTATTCGAATAGGTCAAAAAATAATTGGTGTCTTCCAGTTCTCTCCCGTTCGCCAGATTCAGGGCATCCCGATAGACATAGGTGTAATCCAGCAGAGTATTCTCATTCCCCTGCCGGCTCAATGAAACCACATAAAGCAGCACCCCAAACAATACCAGCGCTACGGCATACAGCGAATTTTTCCGGCCTGTCACCGTATATATTTTGTTCCATGCCGCACCGGCCGCCAGCAGCAACACTGTAGCAGCCGCCACCCCCAGAGCCATCTGCCATGGGATCAGATGATTCCCCGGATACCTGAGTACTGTCCACAACAGCAACAGCATAAAAGCGATGAGAATACTATAGGCACCTATGGACACTCCTTTATGAATTCTGCCTTCCCTTTTCATAAGGCGTTACCTCCGGTCACTCTTTCTCAATCAGCATTTTTCTGACGCAGCAAATCAAATTCCTGCGGCGGCGTGGATAACTTTATCCACAGCACCTGCTTGGGATGGGGTGCACTGTCCACACTTTCTCCCTCCTCGGTGTACATAGCTTCCACCGTGACCGGTACATTGGTGCCGTCAGGCTTCATGATTTCTATGGAATCGCCCACGCAGAATTTGTTCCGCTGCTCGATCCGGCACAGAGAATCCTTTACTGCCTCCACAATTCCCAGATAAATATATTCGTTCACGTAAGTGTTATTATCATAGATCTGCGTATTTTCATCCGGCTTGCCGAAATAGAACCCCGTCGTAAACTGACGATAGGTGCACTTGGAGATCTCCGCCTTGTACCAGTCCATATTTTTCTCGTACAGCTCCGGATCGGCAAAATAATCATCAATGGCCTTCCGGTAGGTTCTGGCTACCGTTGCCACATACAATGCGGTCTTCATACGCCCCTCGATCTTGAGACTGTCGATTCCTGCCTCCACCAGCTCCGGAATATGTTCGATCATGCACAGATCCTTGGAGTTGAAAATATATGTCCCCCGCTCATTCTCGTAGACCGGCAGATATTCTCCGGGACGGGTCTCCTCCACCACCGCATATTTCCAGCGGCAGGGATGTGTACAGGCACCTCTGTTGGCATCTCTTCCTGTAAAGAAATTGCTCAGCAGACATCTGCCGGAATAAGAGATACACATTGCCCCGTGGACAAAACTCTCAATCTCCATTTCCGCAGGAATCTTCTCCCGGATTCCCTTGATCTCTACCAGTGACAGTTCTCTGGCAGACACCACTCTTTTGGCTCCCAGCTTCCACCAGAACAGATATGTCTCATAATTGGTATTGTTGGCCTGCGTGGAAATATGCATCTCCACCTGGGGCCAGACTTCTTTGGCGATCATGAACATTCCCGGATCGGAAATGATCAGCGCATCCGGCTGCTCCGGCTTCATATCCCGCAGCTCGGCAAAATATTTTCTGGCTCCCTCAAGATCATAATTGTGCGCCAGAATATTGGCCGTCACATAAACCTTCACTCCATGTGCATGGGCGAATGCAACTCCTTCCGCCATTTCTTCACTGCTGAAATTTTTTGCCTTGGCCCGCAGTCCAAAAGCTTCTCCGCCGATATAAACAGCATCCGCGCCAAAAATAACAGCCGTTTTTAATACTTCCAGGCTGCTGGCCGGGATTAAAAGTTCCGGTTTTTTATATGTCATTTTATTTCTCCTCTTTTTCTGCAACAGATTCTCTTTCCTGATAAGCACACCATGTCAGATTTAGCGGAAGCATTATCATCACCGGCAGCATATAGCGCAGTTCTCCGTTGACCGGGGAAAGAATGCATACCGCAAACACCAGCAGTGTGGGTACTATCAGCAAAATCCGCTTTCCCTTTTTCGATCCCAGCAGATACACCACATATCCCAGCAGCAGGTATCCGTGAAATCCCGCATTATACAACAGGGAGATCAGCGGGAAAAGTGGGATGATAATCCCACGATATGCGAATATTGGGTAGGATTGTGGGAGTG
>ERZ773168.2982-NODE-2982-length-12474-cov-3.675095_pt1 | contig 12474 bp, 11 predicted proteins | sample MGYA00511261_ERZ773168 | MGnify/ENA primary metagenome ERZ773168 (study PRJEB29015, sample SAMEA2737855) | human gut metagenome | biome: human gut; feature: human-associated habitat; material: faeces | place: China | collected 2012 ... | reverse complement strand
AGATTATCAACTCTTTTTCGAGTTGTCAATCTACAGATTTTTTTGATTTGGTAACGTTAGAACGTTCCCCAATTTTGGGAACGCCTCGTTATCGCTTATTCTATCATAAAATCAAGTGATTCTCAATAGCAAAATTCCTTGAGTTTCCGCAGTTTTATCCACAATGGCTTTCTTTTTTATATATAGTTATTAACAACTTTCAAGAAATGCTTAAAATATAAGGAATCCAAGTCCTTTTTGATGTAAAATTAAAGTGATCAAGCCAAAATCTTACTAAACAAAAAAAGGGATTCCTTATGGTTAATTTTACATCAAATACTTATACATTGAAACGAAAAATTTTGACTTTTACAAATAAAATTTCGAAACGGCTTTCTAAACCCGAACGTAAATTTACTGCCGATATTACTTATGACATACTTGATTCCGGAATCTACATCTGCTTATCTTAGACAGATTAAAAAATGGATTCCAGCAGAACCTGTCATCCACATTGATGATAACGATGTTGTAAAACCAGATGGTTACAGATTTGAATCGCCTGGCATTGTTCGTGATGGCTCCGAAAGCACATCTACTAAAAAAGTTTATAAAAAAGGCTACCACGTAACAGAAGCCTGTGTCCTTACTACCAATCATCATCCGGTGAGTATATTTTCAAAAATACACTCTTCAACAGAAAAGGATTAGGTAATTCGATTAAAATCAAACCGTAAACTTCTTTATCACAATAAATGGACTTTTGCCACAGAATTGCGTAATCGCCGTAAAGGAAAAATCAAAACCAGTGTATTTTACAAAGGAAAAGATCATGCGGCTTACATTTCCCATGTCAAAGTTCAAATCACAGCTTTAAGAAAAAGTGCCTCTAATCCGGAATACTGCCGTTTTTGATTCATTAAAAGCTGGCAGATTGGTGCTTTAGGAGAAGTTATTCATTTCAATGTGCCTTCAGATGATAAACTCTCCCTTTTCTATCACAAAATATGAAAAATACATTGAAATAATTCTGCTTTCCAGAAGTGTATCTATAATTTGATATTGATTATACTTGAATAAATCCGGAACAGCAAGTAATATGAAAAATGTAAGTATTCAAAAAGCAAATTTGAAAAAGAACTTATGAGGGAGAAAAAAGAATGAACAATAAAAGTAGAAAAAAGAAAGATGCTGTTCCAAAGATCAGCCCTTTGAAAGTACTCACTTCCATTCCAGGATTGATAAAAGGAGTCATAGGAATTATAGTGATCGTGCTGATTGTATTTGTTATAAAAAAAGGATTTTTTGATTCAAAAGAGGGAGAGGTGACGACGATCAGTCAGTCATCGATTGAAAAAATTTTAGATATCAGTGAATTATCTACACTTGAGTATACATATAATGCGGTAGCAGCCGGTTATAATGAAGACGGAAAGACGCTTCTGTATCATGTGGCATATGAGGGAACTGTGAGTGCGGGAATTGATTTTGATAAACTGAAAGTGAAAGTGAATCCGGACAAAAAGGAAATAAGGATTACTGTTCCAGAGGCAAGAATTCTGGGCTGTAGCGTAAATGAAGGATCATTGAAATATATTTTCGAGAAAGATAAATATAATACTGCAACAATTTCTGCTGATGCGTACAAAGTCAGCAAAGAAGATCTGAAAAAGAAAGCAAATGAAGAAACCAGGATTACAGAGCTTGCAAAAGAAAATGCGATTTCTGCAATTTCCGGTCTGATTGAACCATGGGTTAATCAGGTGGATGATAAATATACAGTTATAATTAAGTGAGGTGGATACAAATGAAAAAGAAGATCATAAATCTTTCCCTGATCGGGATTCTGCTGATCAGTCTGTTAAGTGGATGCGGAAAGTCAGAAGATAAAGAGGAAGCAAAAAGTACAGAGCCGGATATTATGCAGATCCGTTCCATCTGTAAACTTGCAACAGTAGAATGTTATTATCATAATGTGGCAAAATCCGAAAAGTCGGCAGGTACGGGAATCTGGCATTTGGGAGAAAAGGACAGGCAATTCTGGATTGAATATACCGGAACGGTCAAACTTGGTATTGATATGTCGAAAGTGCAGATGAAAGTAGATAGAACCAATGTAACGGTTACAATTCCTGAAGCTGAAGTACAACAGGTAGATGTAGATGATGATTCATATAATTCTGATTCCTATATTTTTAGTGAAGATGGGATTAATAAAAATGAGATTACTGCGGAAGATGCAACCGGTGCGGTGGAAAATGCCAGAAATGAAATGATAAAAACAGCAGAAAAGAATACAGCACTTCTTGTAAATGCACAGGAGCGGGCAAAAAAGATGATTGAGAATTATATCATGCAGCTCGGAGAAACGACAGGAACAGAATATCAGATCACATGGAAATATGAATGAAAATCTGAAAAAACAATCAGTAAAAAATAGAAAATATGAAGATAAAAAGGTGACGGCGATCAACAGAGATTTCCGTCACCTTTTTGCATAAAGCAAATTAAATACATATAAAATAAACAATTTAAATCACATGAACCATTACAGGCTTTTAAATAAAATCAGCACAGGAAACGAGCAGATCAATCTTTTTCCACTGCGTTTCATCATCAATGCAGTTCCCTTCTTCGACAGAAGCAAATCCACACTGTGGGGAGAGGGCAATCTGATCCCCCACGATTTTCTTGGCTTCATTGTAACGGGCTTTCAATTCATCATGATCTTCAAGAACCGGGTTCTTTGTGGAAATAAGTCCGGCAACAAAAACAGCATCTTTATTGCGAAGAACTTTCCATGGCTCAAAAGAACCGGAGCGGGCATCATCATATTCTACGAAAAATGCATCATAAGGGATTTCTGCAATGACCGGTGCAACCGAGTCATAGAAACCATGGAACAGAGGATTTCCCTTGAAATTTCCTTTGCAGAAATGTGTGGCTATGAAGCAGTCTTCCGGTTTGTTCTGCAGAGCTTTTGTAGAGACGGTCTGGAACCAGTTAAGAACCTGTCCCTTTGTATAGCCGAGAGACGCTACTTTTGCAAGAAAATTATCATCGATCAGGTAAGTCCATGAAGTATCGTCAATCTGGATATAGCGGCATCCATGGTCATAAAAATCACGGATGGCATCCTGATAAGCTTCGGCAACATCATCGATCAGAGTTGTAATATCAGTTCCGTAATAAGGAGTTTCTTTATTTCCGAGCTGAAGAAAATGATCAATAAAGATCATATTTGGACCGGAAATGCATTTTTTGGCAATGACACCGTCATATTTTTGTGCAAGAGAATGAAGAAAATCCCATGCACGAAGCTCCGGGTGAACCTTTTCTTTGTCATAGAAAATCTTTCCGGTAACAGTTCCAAGCTCGATTTCGTTGGGAGTTCCGTTAATTTCTTTTGTAAAATGCAGGGTATCAAAACCATCAAATTCCTTCAGCCAGTCAAGATGCCACCATCTGCGACGAAATTCACCGTCCGTAACATATTTCAGACCGTGAGCAACTTCTTTTTCTACCAGTTGTTCGATTGCGTGATCTTCAATTTGTGTCAGTTGTTCACGGGAAATTTGTCCTTCTTTAAAATTTTTACGTGCCTCTTTGATTTCTTCCGGACGGAGAAAAGACCCTACAATGTCATATGTTAAATTTATCATGCATTTGTACCTCCTGAAATTATACTTTGTGAATTTACATTTAAAAAATTGTGTTGGTTGATATTGTGCCTTTATTATGACAGAAAAAGAAATCTCTGTATAATATTTAAAACTACTGGTTTGATATAGCTTAAAACTATTTTGGAACTGCGTAAAATCATCATAAAAAAGAGAAATAGAGTGGATTGGAGATAGAGAATATCAATTGATTTGCCGATAGACGCTGACAGAGGAAGAATCTGTTTCAGACACGGATCCAGGTGTCTGAAATTATCTGAATGATAAAAACATCGTAGTCAGAAAGAGTTGAAAAAGTAAGAGCCGAGATTTATAATAAAGAAGATTATCGGAGGAACTCTTTTATGATAAATATAAAAAGATATGGATCGCTCTGTCTTTCAGCCATACTGGCTGCGGCGTTTATTCTGACCCCGGCAGTAAAGGCATTTGCTGAGGAAGGGGATACAGCGGCAGACCGGGAAATCCAGCGGCAGACCTGTTATGCAGAACCAACAGACTCAAATGAACTGACGAACTGGCCGCAGGGACCGGCAGTTTATGCAGATTCAGCGATCGTGATGGATATGAACAGTGGTGCAATCTTATATGGAAAGCAGATTGATAAGCAGCATTATCCGGCAAGTATTACAAAGCTTCTGACTACACTTGTTGCATTGGATCATGCGAAACTGACAGATAAGGTGGAATTTTCACAGGACAGTATTTCTTTCCTGCAATATGGAGACGCTCATATCGGGATGCGTGCGGGAGAAGAACTGACGCTGGAAGATTCCTTATATGCCGTATTGCTTGCATCCGCCAATGAAGTATCATACGCAGTTGCGGAGAGTGTTGGAAAAGAGATGGGTGGAGACTACAATACTTTTATAGAGGCGATGAATGAAGAGTCGAAAGCACTGGGATGTACCGGTTCGCACTGGACGAATGCAAATGGTCTTCATGATGAACAACATTATACGACAGCTTACGATATGGCACTGATTGGGGCGGCAGTATATCAGAAGGAAGCATTTCGTACGATCTCTCAGACGCTCACGCATCAGATTCCGGCAACCAATCTGGTGAACGAGGTTAGAACTGTCAATCAGAAGCATAAGATGCTCTGGCCTCAGAATGCAAATTATTATGAGTATTGCAAAGGTGGAAAGACCGGTTATACAGATCAGGCGAGAACGACCCTGGTGACGATGGCAGACAATGGAGAGATGCAGCTGGTTGCAGTGGTGCTGTATGATTTTGGATCAGATGCGTATAAAGATACCCGGGAGATATTTGATTATGGGTTTAATAATTTCTCAAAGATAATGTTGAAAGATCAGGAAAAAGCAGACGGAGTGAAAGAATATAAGGATGAGGAAAATGTTTATGTAGTGCTTCCGTCAGATGTGAAATTTTCAGATCTGAAAGCGGAAGTTAAAAGTAAGGACGGTTCTGTTAATGAGGGAACGGTTACATATACCTATGAGGGACAGATCATGGGAAAGGCGGATGTAACGCTGGATAATAAAAAGCTGGCGGAGAAGTCGGCGATAACAAAAGGAACCGACAAGACTGCAATAACTACAGATACAAAGGAAAAAGAGAGCAGACCGCTGGTACTTATGGCAGTGATCGCAGTAGTTTCAGTGATTGTGGCTGCAGTGGTTCTATGGATAAAATATAAGCAGACAAGGGGCAGAAAGCACCGGCGGAAAAGACGTGGCAGAAAGAGAAAAAAACTTGACTAGCAGGCAGAATCTCTTTATAATAATTCTGTATGGAAGACTACAGGTTAAAGCGATGACGGAGAGAGTAGGATTTATCTGAACATCCCAGCGAGCCGGGGAAGGTGTAAGCCCGGTATCAGTAAGAGATTTCTGAAGATCACTCCAGAGCAGCAACCCCTGAAACGGAAGCATTTAACAGGCATACCGGTGATTCCGGTGAGACAGATTTCGAGGAGTAAGGGTTGACGTGAGTTCTGCGTTAAAGAATACCATATGCGGATCGGGAAGATCCAAGTATGCTGTAACAGGTGGTACAACGAAAGGAATTTCAGACCTTCGTCCTATTACGGACGGAGGTCTTTCTTTATTTTAGAAGATTCCTTTTCCAAAATATATTTTAAGAAAGGATCAAAGCTATGTATAAGAAAGTTTCAACAGACATGAATTTTGTTGAGCGTGAAAAAGAAGTTGAAAAATTCTGGGATGACGAAAATATCTTCCAGAAGAGTATGGATGAAAAAGAAGGATGCCCGGATTATATTTTCTATGACGGACCTCCGACAGCCAATGGCAAGCCGCATATCGGACACGTTCTGACCCGTGTTATCAAGGATATGATTCCGAGATACCGTACAATGAAAGGTTATATGGTTCCGAGAAAGGCAGGATGGGATACGCATGGTCTTCCGGTAGAGCTGGAAGTTGAGAAGATGCTCGGACTGGACGGAAAGGATCAGATCGAGAAATACGGTCTTGAACCATTCATCAAGAAATGTAAAGAAAGTGTATGGAAATACAAAGGAATGTGGGAAGACTTCTCCGGCACAGTTGGATTCTGGGCTGATATGGAGCATCCATATGTAACGTATGACAACAATTTCATCGAGTCTGAGTGGTGGGCTTTGAAGAAAATTTGGGATAAAGGACTCCTTTACAAAGGATTCAAGATTGTTCCTTACTGCCCTCGTTGTGGAACACCTCTTTCTGCACAGGAAGTTGCACAGGGATATAAGGATGTCAAGGAGCGTTCTGCAATCGTCCGCTTTAAAGTCAAAGATGAGGATGCGTATATTCTTGCATGGACAACAACACCATGGACACTTCCATCCAACGTTGCACTCTGCGTAAACCCGGATGAGACTTACTGCAAAGTAAAGGCAGCAGACGGATATACCTATTATATGGCAGAAGCACTCCTTGACAAAGTCCTTGGCAAACTTGCAAAAGAAGAAGGCGAGAAAGCATATGAAGTTCTGGAAACCTACAAAGGAACAGACCTGGAATACAAAGCATACGAGCCGCTTTTCGCATGTGCAGGAGAGGCAGCAGCAAAACAGAAAAAGAAAGCTCATTTCGTAACCTGTGATAACTACGTTACTATGAGTGATGGTACAGGTATCGTTCACATCGCACCTGCATTCGGTGAAGACGACAGCAGAATCGGACGTAACTATGAACTGCCATTCGTACAGTTCGTAGACGGACAGGGTAACCTGACAAAAGAGACACCATACGCAGGCGTTTTCGTAAAGAAAGCAGATCCTATGGTCCTCACAGACCTGGACAAAGAAGGCAAGCTCTTCGATGCTCCGAAATTCGAGCATGATTATCCACACTGCTGGAGATGTGACACACCACTGATCTACTATGCAAGAGAATCCTGGTTCATCAAGATGACAGCAGTTAAGGATGACCTGATCAGAAATAACAATACAATCAACTGGATCCCTGAGAGCATCGGTAAAGGACGTTTCGGCGACTGGCTTGAAAACGTTCAGGACTGGGGTATCAGCCGTAACCGTTACTGGGGAACTCCACTGAACATCTGGCAGTGTGAATGCGGACATATGCATTCCATCGGAAGCCGTCAGGAGTTATTCGAGATGAGCGGTGATGAGAGAGCCAAGACAGTAGAGCTTCACCGCCCATACATCGATGAGATCACACTGAAGTGTCCGGAGTGCGGTGGAGAAATGCATCGTGTACCGGAGGTTATTGACTGCTGGTTCGACTCAGGAGCAATGCCTTTCGCACAGCATCATTATCCATTTGAAAACAAAGAATTATTTGAGCAGCAGTTCCCTGCAAACTTTATCTCCGAGGCAGTAGACCAGACTCGTGGATGGTTCTACTCACTCCTTGCAGAATCCACACTGCTCTTCAATAAAGCACCATACAAGAACGTAATCGTTCTGGGACATGTCCAGGATGAGAACGGACAGAAGATGAGTAAGTCCAAAGGAAATGCAGTTGATCCATTCGATGCACTGAACAAATACGGCGCAGATGCCATCAGATGGTACTTCTACATCAACAGTGCTCCATGGCTTCCGAACCGTTTCCATGGCAAGGCTGTTGTGGAAGGACAGCGTAAATTCATGAGCACACTGTGGAATACTTACGCATTCTTCGTATTATATGCAGACATCGACAACTTCGACCCGACCGCGCATGACCTCAAGAATGAGCAGCTCAGCCTGATGGACAAGTGGATTCTCTCCAAGCTGAACACGCTCATCAAGCGCGTCGATGACGACCTGTGGAACTACCGCGTGACCGAGCCCGCCCTGGCGATTCAGGACTTCGTGGACGAGCTGAGCAACTGGTACGTCCGCCGCGGCCGCGAACGCTTCTGGGGCAAGGGCGATGTGAAGGACAAGGACGCCGCGTTCACCACGCTGTACCATGTGCTGGTGACGCTGAGTAAGGTCTGCGCGCCGTTCATCCCGTTCCTGAGCGAGGAAATCTATCAGAATCTGGTTGTGAACAATGTGCCGGGCGCACCGGAATCCGTGCACCTGTGCGACTTCCCGACGGCGGATGAAAGCGCCATCGACGCGGATATGGAAGCGCAGATGGACGCGCTGGTGGAAGTGGTGCAGCTGGGCCGCGCGTGCCGCAATCTGGCGAACATCAAGACCCGTCAAACCGCCGCGAAGCTCTACGTCAAGGGCGCGTCCTTCTCCGAAAGCTATCAGGCGCTGTGCGAGGATGAGCTGAACGTGAAGGAAGTTGTGTTCACCGAGTCTGCGCGCGAGTTCACGACGTATCAGCTGAAACCCCAGATGCGCACGCTTGGCCCGAAGTACGGCAAGCTGCTGGGCAAGATTGGCCAGCACCTGCAGACGATGGATGGCAACGATGTCGTCGATGCGTTCGAGCGCGGCGAAACCGTGTCGTTTGACATTGACGGCACTTTGGTCACGCTGGGCAAGGATGATGTGCTGACTTCGCCGATGCAGAAATCGGGCTTCGTCGCGCAGGAAGATAAGGGCGTGACGGTTGTGCTGGACACGAATCTGACGCCGGAGCTGATTGCGGAGGGCTATGTCCGCGAAGTCGTCAGCAAGGTGCAGACGATGCGCAAGGAGTCCGATTTCGACGTGACTGACCGCGTGGATGTGCGCTATGAGTGCGGCGACGTGCTGGCGAGCGCCATCGAGAGCGGCGTCGATATGCTCAAGCGCGGTACGCTGGCGGAAGTCGTCGAGCGCGCCCCGATGGACGACACGTTCATCGTCCGCGACTGGTCGATCAACGGTCAGGACTGCAAGCTGGGCGTGCGGGTGCACAAGGCGTAAGAGGGGGAGGCGCCAGAGGCTCTGCCTCTGGACTCCGCAAGGGGCGTTGCCCCTTGACCCCACAAGGGAGTTCCTCCCTTGAACCTTTCGCGCGATTGAGTTGTGCGCGATTGCATACAGTTCTCGCGTGTTTATGCAGGGGGCACCGCAGCGGCGAAATCTAAAAGAGGCGTGGAAACATCACTGCTCCCACGCCTACGTTCAGTTCTGAGCTTCGTCGTCTTCCGGCTTGTGAATTTCGACAAAAACAGGCTTGCTGTTCTTGGCAGTCGCAGCGGAGACCACCGTGCGGATGGCCTTCGCGATGCGTCCCTGCTTGCCGATGACCTTGCCCATGTCCTCTTCAGCCACGCTCAGCTCAAGAATGACGGCTTCCGGGCCTTCCGTTTCGCGGACGACGACCTGATCGGGATGATCGACCAGAGACTGCGCCACAAAGGTGAGCAATTCGCGCATAGGGCATCCTTTCTGCCTGTCGGCTGTCAGATGCGGCAAAACCGCACCGATCCATCTTGCAGAGGGAGCCCCTTACTTCTCGATGACGCCGGTCTTCTTCAGCAGCACGCGCACGGTATCCGTGGGCTGAGCGCCGCAGGTAAGCCAGTACTTCGCGCGCTCGCCGTCCACCTTCACCTCAGCGGGGTGCACCATGGGATTGTAGTAGCCGATTTCTTCGATGAAACGGCCATCACGGGGAGAGTGGATGTCGGCAACGACGACACGGTAGAAGGGCTTCTTCTTCATACCCATTCTCTTCAGACGAATCTTCACGGACATTGGTTTGTTCCTCCTCAATATGTTCAGGAAAGTTATTTATATGGAAATCATATAAGCAATTTATATGATACCACGCAGTAGGGGAGTGCGCAGGCTTTACCGCATTCCGGGGAAGCGCATTCTCATGCGGCCTTTGCCCTTCATTTGCGTTACCTGCTTCATCATCTGCTTCGCCTGTTCAAACTGGCGGATCAGCTGATTGACGTCCTGCACGGTCGTGCCGGAGCCAGCGGCAATGCGCTTGCGGCGGCTGGCATTCAGGACACCGGGATTGCGGCGCTCTTTCGGCGTCATGGAGCGGATGATGGCTTCGGGCTTCTTCATGGCGTTTTCGTCCACGTCGATGTCCTTGCCGGACATGCCCGGCAGCATTTCCAGCATCGACTTGATGCCGCCCATCTTCTTCATGGACTGCATCTGGTCGAGGAAGTCATCCAGCGTCAAATCAGCGGTGCGGGCTTTCTTGGCGAGCTTCTCCGCGTCCTCCTGATCGAAGGCTTCGGAGGCTTTGTCAATCAGCGTCAGCACGTCGCCCATGCCCAGAATTCGGCTTGCCATGCGGTCGGGGTGGAAAGGCTCGATTTCCGAGAGCTTCTCGCCCGTGCCGCTGAACTTGATGGGCTTGCCTGTCACCGCGCGGACGGACAGCGCCGCGCCGCCGCGGGTGTCGCCGTCCAGCTTGGTCAGAATCACGCCGTCGATGTCCAGCTTCTCGTTAAAGGTCTGGGCGACGTTGACCGCGTCCTGACCCGTCATGGCGTCGACCACCAGCAGGATTTCCTGCGGATGCACATTTTCCTTGATGCGGACGAGCTCGTCCATCAGTTCCTGATCAATGTGCAGGCGGCCGGCGGTGTCGATAATCAGCACGTCGCGGCCCAGATACCGGGCGCGTTCGACGGCTTCCAGCGCAGTCTTGACCGGGTCTTGCGTGCCGTGCTCATACACCGGCACATTGACCTGCTTGCCGACGACCTGCAGCTGGTTGATGGCGGCGGGGCGGTAGATGTCGCACGCGGCGAGCATCGGCTTTTTGCCCTGCTTTGCCAGATAGTTGGCGAGCTTGGCTGCCATCGTGGTTTTGCCCGCGCCCTGCAGGCCGCAGAGCATGTAGACCGTCAGCGGGCCGGACGACCACGTCAGGCGGGCGTTTTCGCCGCCCATCAGCTGGGTCATTTCCTCGTTGACGATTTTGATGACCTGTTGGGAGGCGCTCAGCGTGCCGGTGATTTCCGTGCCGACGCAGCGCGCCGTGACCTTCTTGATGAAGTCCTTGGCGACGGCGTAGTTGACGTCCGCTTCAAGCAGCGCCATGCGCACCTCGCGCATACCCTCCTTGACGTTCTCCTCCGTCAGCTTGCCTTTGCTGCTTAGTTTGCGCAGCGCGCCCTGCAATTTCTCTGTCAAGCCCTCAAAGGCCATTGTTTTCCTCCTGATCAAAGCGAATCAGCGCGTCAATCATGCGTTCCGCGTCGTCGTAGCGGCCCTCGCGCATCATTGTCCGGCATTTTTCCAGCCCGTTCTCCACGCGCTGAAACCGGGCGGCAACATGGAGTTTTTCCTCCATCTCGAACATCTTCCGCGCCGCGCGGGTGAGCAGTTCATGCACGCCCTGACGGCTGATGCCGACCTCCTGCGCGATTTCCGTCAGCGACAGGTCCTCCTCGCAGTGCAGGGTGAGCACCTGACGCTGCTTGTCGGTCAGCAATCCGCCATAGAACGCGGAAAGCCAATTCAGCTCGACTTTCTTGCTGATTTCGTCCTGTGCCATGTCAGCGCTCCTTGCTGTCAAGCATTTTCCGTTGACACCGATATATGATACACGATTTTGCCGCGCCTGTCAAGGGGGTTTGCCTGACAGGGCGAATTTTTCTGCGGACTTTTTCACGATTTTTCTGCGAATTGTAACATTCATGCTGCATTGCTTGACCTTTGGAAGCGGCTGCTATATAATGAAAGGGAATAAAGCCCGACTTTGAACGAGGAGGTTTGCTGATGAAGAAGCAATTTCGCCGCGCAGGGGCGCTGATGCTGGCGCTGCTGATGCTGATGACGGCTGCCCCCGCCTTGGCGGAGGATGTGCCGAGTGCGGCAGACGGCACGCAGATAGAGGAGATTATCGGGGAAGAGCCGGCTGTGACGGAAGCCCCGACGGCGATTCCGACGGAGATCCCCACGGAAGCGCCGACGAATACGGCGATTCCGACAGAGATCCCCACGGAGGCGCCGACGGAAACGCCAATTCCGACCGAAATTCCCACGGAAGAACCGACGAATACGGCAATTCCGACGGAAATCCCCACTGAAACGCCGACGGAGACGCCGATTTCGACCGACGCTCCCACCGAAGCCCCGACCGCCACGCCGAATGAGGACGTGTTTGTGCCGGGACTGGCGACCCTCCGCAGCGGCGCGAAGCTCTACGCGAATCAGCAGTTGACGGGCGATGCGGACGTGACCGAAGTGTCCGGCACGGTCTACGCCGAGGCGCGTGCGGACAGCAAGCGCGCAGTGCGGATTGCTTTCTATGATGGGGCAATTGTGCGCACGGCGTGGGTCAAGACCAGCAGCACCGAAATGCTGACGGACGAGCAGACCGCTGCATATGACGCGATTCCCCGCAAGCCGGAGGACGACCTGATGGCGGCGCACGGGCACTTGCTTGCGCCGATTCCAGTGCATCCGGAGCAGAAAGAAACGCCCGCCCCGACCGAAGAGCCGACGGAAGAACCGACCGCCACGCCGGAA
>ERZ773168.2980-NODE-2980-length-12475-cov-18.634783_pt1 | contig 12475 bp, 14 predicted proteins | sample MGYA00511261_ERZ773168 | MGnify/ENA primary metagenome ERZ773168 (study PRJEB29015, sample SAMEA2737855) | human gut metagenome | biome: human gut; feature: human-associated habitat; material: faeces | place: China | collected 2012 ... | reverse complement strand
TCTTGACTTCTTCCAGAACGGCTTTCAGACGTTCCTCAAACTCGCCACGGTACTTGGCACCTGCAACCAGGGAACCCATATCCAGGGCAAATAGCTTCTTATCCTTCAGTCCTTCCGGCACATCACCGCGGACGATACGCTGTGCCAGCCCCTCCACAACTGCGGTTTTACCAACGCCAGGTTCACCGATCAGAACCGGGTTGTTCTTCGTCTTACGGGACAGGATACGAACCACGTTACGGATCTCACTATCCCTGCCGATCACCGGATCCAGCTTCTGGTTTCTGGCCCGCTCTACCAGGTCATAGCCATATTTCTCCAACGTATCATAAGTTGCTTCCGGATTATCACTGACCACTCTCTGATTACCTCTGACCGTGGAAAGTGCCTGCAAAAAGCTCTCTCTGGTGATACCATACTGCTTAAACAATTCTTTCAGCGTCTTGTCAGGCTGTTTTAACATGGCTAAGAACAAATGCTCTACAGACACATATTCATCACCCATGGCCTTCGCTTCGTCCTCCGCGCTGATCAGAACCTTATTCAGATCATTGCTCACATAAAGCTGGCCGCCACCGCTTACCTTCGTCAGACGGTTCACTGCCTGTTCTGCCTCATTCATAAACATCTCTTTTGAAATGTTCATCTTAGTGATCAGCTTCAGGATCAGACTGTCTTCCAGAGTCAGCAAGCTGTACAGCAAATGCTCCTGCTCCAGCTGCTGGTTTCCATGCTCATAAGCGAGCTTCTCACAATTCTGGACTGCTTCCATAGATTTCTGTGTAAATTTATTGATATTCATAACCGTTCCCCCTTTCGGAACTGATGTCATTTCTTTGTTCTATCCGTACTATAACACATGTTATTAGCACTGTCAATAGGGGAGTGCTAATTTTTATAAAAAGTTTTTTACACGTTCATCTTACTGAAAACGATTTTTATCCAAGTGCCACATCCAACACCATCATCACGCTGAATCCGACTGCAAAGAACACGGTACCGATATTGGAGTGCCTCCCCTGAGACATTTCAGGGATCAGTTCTTCTACGACAACATAGAGCATTGCACCGGCAGCGAAGCTCAACAGGTACGGCAATGCCGGAATCACAAGCTGTGCCGCCAGAATCGTCAGCACAGCGCCGATCGGTTCCACAATACCGGAAAGTACACCGCCCACAAATGCCCTGACCTTGCTCTCCCCCTCTGCTCGAAGTGGCATGGAGATGATCGCGCCCTCTGGAAAATTCTGAATGGCGATACCGATGGACAATGCCAGCGCGCCTGCTGCCGTGATCTGCGAATTACCCGCAAGAAAGCCTGCGTACATCACACCCACTGCCATTCCCTCTGGAATATTATGTAAGGTCACCGCCAACACCATCATGGTCGTGCGTCCCAGCTTACTTTTCGGTCCTTCCGCCTGATCACTGCCCACATGAAGATGAGGAATCAGCCGGTCAAGCATGAGCAAAAACAACACACCGGCCCAGAACCCCGCAAATGCCGGGAAGAAGGACAGCTTTCCTAAGTCTTCCGACTGCTCAATGGCCGGAATCAACAGGCTCCAGATCGCCGCGGCGACCATCACCCCGGCGGCAAAGCCCGCAAGGGCACGCTGCACCAGATCGCCAAGGGATTTTTTCATAAAGAACACGCAGGCCGCGCCCAGTGTTGTGCCCAAGAAAGGGATCATGATTCCGATAAAGGTTTCCATTTGTCTCACCGCCTTTGCATTGCAGTATTATTTGTTTCTTCTGAATCCCGCCTCGTCCCGGTATTCGGGATGTTCCTTTAAGTATGGGTCTTTATCGCCGCAGATGGTATAATCGCATCGGCAGCCATCCACGCAGGTAGTCGTCCGCACCAGCCTTGCGTGGAGCAGCTCCATGGACGCATAGTCCACATTGCACAGGGCGGGCATAATATCCGTAAGACCGTGCTTGATAGCAAACTCCGCTGCCGGACACGATGTAAACTCATAATAAATAGGCTTTTTGGTTTCATAAGGCGCAATCGACATCTCGTAATCGTGCCATTTGTCGCAGCCGCTTTTCGCACGAACAAACGCCTTGTACATCAGCTTCCTCCAGAACGGCTTGTTGCAGTCCACAAATTTCAGCTTGCGGAAAGTCGGAAGAATCAGATTTTCCTCCATCTCTTCGATTTCACGGAACGAAGTAACTGCTTTGCAGACCACATAATAGCTCATGATGGCGATGCAGTCGTAGGTGCCGCCTACGCCGTTGTGGAAGTTCTTTTTGCCGCCCAAGTCGGTGCGCCAGTCGGAGAGATAGACCGCGTACTGCCGCTGCACCTTTTCCCATACTGTCTCCCGCTCTGCTTCCGGATAGTGCAGGGCGATTTTCGCCAGGATTTCTTTCTTGCAAGGCTTTGAATACAGCACATGGCTTTTGCGGTCGAATAGAAGCTCGTTGTCCTTCATCTGATTGCCTCCCTCCTTGTTCTTTCTTGCGTGCATGAGACCATCTCAGATTTAACCCGCTTTTCGGCAGACAAACCACGCCATGCTTTTCAGGTTTCCCATGTCCACATCCGTATACATTCCATCCAGCCGTGCTTTCAGACTGGAAAGCGTCTCATAGGGCGGTGTGAAAAAACCTGCCTTTTCATAAACATGCCGGACAAACCAATCCGTCCGCTTGTGCTCATCCTTCACATAAAAGCAGCCGCAGAATGTTCCGCCGGGTCTCAAGACCCGGAAAACCTCCCGATAAGCGGCTTCCTTGTCCGGAAAAGCATGAAAGCCGTTCAGTGACAAAACGATGTCGAAAGTATCGTCTTCATAGGGAAGCGCCCCCACATCGCCCTGCCGGAAGGTTACATTTTTCAGGTGCAGGCGGTCAGCCTTTTCCCGTGCCTGCCTCATCATATCGGGCGAATAATCGAGGCAAGTGATGTCTGCCTCCGGCATAGTCTGATAAACCGGCATGGTCAAAATACCGGTTCCGACAGGCACCTCAAGCAGCTTACCAGAGAAATACTCCGGAATCCCGGACAGTGCCTTTTCCAGATAGGCGTCGTTTTCCGCCTTGTTCATTGCCCACACCAAGCGGCACACCGCTTTCCCACTCAGAGTAGAGCAGGTAATCATGCCGTCATAAAAATTATTCTCGCCGGTCATTCGGTACGCACCGCGAATGGTCTCTTTGCGTTCCATGGGTTTTCCTCCATGTTTCAATCATCACACGACCGTTTCCGGCCTCATTTCTTCAAAATGTCCACGATTTTTGCAAAGTCCTCCTTTGCCTCCTTGAAGATCGGCAGCATACAGTAGCAATGCACCATCTTCGGGCGGGCGGACACCGTATAGGGGACATTTGCCCGTTTGCAGGCTTCCTCAAAGTCCGGCAATGCGCCGTAGAGCACCTCGTCAGCAGAATAGAAGAAGTGAATATCGCCTACGCCGGTAAAATCTCCCCGTGAGCCGGAGAGCATATAGTCCGGCACATTCTCGCAGCCATGCCGCATGAACTTTTCCACCGTCACCATAAAGGCATAGTCGATGGAAACGTCCCGTTTATTGAGCGCCTGCATCCGCGCCTTTTCCGCATCGTTCCACGGCACCTCACCGGGGGATACGGCAACAATGTGCCTTGGCTGCGACAGCGGTTCAGGCTGCGCGTTATTATGCGCCGCAATGCCAAGCGCCAACGCGCCGCCGGAGGAAAAGCCGCAGGTACTGACATTTCCGCCGCCATACAGTGCAATCATTTTTCGATAACATTCGTACACCATCGCGTATGTTTCAGTAATGCAGTGTTCCATGCAGAGCGGGTAAAACGGAAACCACACATCACAGCCGGTCTCGCGGCAGAGCTTACGCATCACAGGCAGGTCGCCTTTGTCCGGGCCGATCACCATACCGCCGCCGAAGAAGTAGAGGATCGCGCGCTCGGACGGCTTCAGATGCTCTCGCACGATCAGGCAGGGAAAGCCGTTTACCGCGATCGTTTCATAATATGCCTTGCGGTCGGTGGGCGTAAAAACGCCACGATGCCGGTTCTGCTTTTCAATTTCCTTTCGCAGTGCATCCTCCGGCAAGGCGAACGCCTTTTTCGCACCGGAGAGCTTGTATACGCTGCGTAAGATAGATGCAAAGATACTCATGATTTAGCCCCTCATTTCCACGCCGTAATGCAGAGCCAGCTTTTCTTTTTGTGTATCTGCACATCGTGAAAGCCCGCCTGCTCCAGATACGTCTTCAGCTCGGCGTCCTTGTAGATGGTCATGCCGCCGATGATCTCCGTCCACTTCTTGTCCTTGTCCGTATCGCCGTTGCTTTCGTTGCAGATGAGTAATGTCCCGCCGGGCTTCAGCACCCGGTAAACCTCCCGGAAGCACTGCGGCAGATCGGGCCAGAAATAGACGGTTTCAAAGGCCGTTACCGCATCGAACCAGTCGCCTGCAAAGATCATATCCGCCACGCTGCCTTGCAGAACGGTGCAGCGGCCCTCCGCTATGGCGGCCTCGTTGACCTTTTTGGATTTCTCCACACTGACGGGGGAATAGTCAATGCCCTTGACAATACCCTCCGGGCATTTTTTCAGAAGTCTCTTGATGTTCGCCCCTCCGCCGCAGCCGCAGTCCAGCACCTTGGCGTCCAGAGTAAGCTCCAAAAAGCGAAGTCCCCACCGTGCCACAGGACTGTGCCCCAGGTTCATCATGGCGACCATGATTTTCCCGCCAAGCCCCACAGGCTTTCTGGTGTTCTCAAAAAATGACATCTTATCACACCTCCGATTTCACACATTCCGTATAGGTCAGCGGAAAAGCGGCCTTTAGAACAACACTTTTTCGCACTGTCCAATCATTCTGTTGCAGAAATTTCAGGTATTCCTCACTCGTCCACTTGCTGTGAAGTGGAAAGCCTGCCAGCTTCATGAAAAAGGCTTTGACCTTGCCGGGAAATGAGTTTTCTGCGTGCGTAAAGGTAGGCGCGATCAGCACACCGTCATCCTTCAGCACCCGTTTGATCTCTCGCAGTGATTTTTCTGGCTGAGGCACAATGTGCAGTGCGTTTGATACGATTACCACATCGAATGATTTGCTCGCGTATGGCAGAGAAAACATATCCTGCACGGAAAAACGCAGCTTCGCAGAGTAATTCCCCCGTTTGGCCTCTGTAATCATTTCCGGAGAGGCATCCGTCGCCTCGATGTGTGCCGCTGATTTTACGATGTGCCTGGCGATCAGTCCCGTTCCGGTAGCCACCTCCAGCACTGTTTTGTCTTTCACGACCGGACGGATCAGCTCATACATTTTCTCGTATACTGCCCTGTCTTTTCGCATAAAGCAGTCATACAGACCTGCATTTCTGTCCCAGAAATTCTTGTGATCTTGCATTACTGTCTCACCTTTCATAGTTAGACTACTCTAACCAGCACGCGCATATCTGCAAGTTAGGTTCTGCTAACTCGTGTATTTAGGAAAAGCCGCATTTCTGCGGCCTTTCGCCTTATTAAATAACTTCCTCCATGTACTGCACACCAGCGTTTTCAGCCACTGAGGATAACGATTCTCAATCTGCTCCTTGTGGGAACAGCCAAAATCTATTTTTTGCACCGTTGCGGTGGCCTTTGTCTTTTTGTCTATATTATACCGTGCTTGCTTCTGATTTGCAATGGTATAGTATTCTATTTTGTAAACTTCCTCTGTCACATCTACAAAAAAGTCTGTTGTATAAACATCAGGATAAAGTTCCCGAAGGTTAATTTTCTTCATTATGTACCTCCATTTCGATTCACGGGTAATTGACAGGTGAATCGAATGGAGGCGGAGACCGACACCGGCAGACAACCGGAACATCTCCGAAAAAATGGTAACAAAAAACGCCAGATTTCCGCGATGGAAAACTGGCGCGCCAAGGACAGTCATTATTATGCTGAATTATACGGAACGATAATGCCGATGCAATGTTATACTTGCCCGGAGGAGAAGCAATGCTTTTTTTAACTGATGTAGATCATGTGAGCTTTGAAAAAGCAAACGAGACACGGCAAAATAACCTCCAATCGACTACCGTGTCCCTGCAAGTCGTCATTGGTTTGTGTGTAGGCGCAAAGAAACGGCGGCTCTGAAAATCAAAGCCGCCGTTTCATAGGCGCGTGAAAATGTGTCTGCTCTGCGACGGCTTTTTTTCTTTTGCCGTCGCAGAGCAGACTGTTTTATAATTCGGTTTTCTATAAATTTGTCTTAACAGTCCATATTGAGAAGTTCAATTACAACGACTTCCGGGCGATTGTTAAAACGGATGGGAATAATGCTGTTACCTAATCCGCGGCTAACCATCATATTTGTACTGCCACTTGTATATAGCCCTGCGTCATACTGTGGCAATAGCCCTTGATTGGGTGCGATCAACCCGCCGATAAATTGTAAACGGAATTGACCGCCGTGTGCGTGTCCGCTTAGAACCAGATCAATACTGCAACGTGCATAGCTTTCAAATAATTCTGGTCGGTGCGACAACAAAATAGTGTAGCTGCTTTCATCATCAACAAGACTACTCAGCTTTGTTCTGACCATAGCTGGGACTTCTCTGAATACGTCTCCTTTTATGGTAAAATCAGGGTCAGAAAGTCCAATAAGCGTTATTTCTTCTGTGTCGTGTTTTAACTGTACAGCTTCATCTTCAAGCACAATTACGCCAATCGTTTTAAGTTCTATTTTGAGTTCATCATACTGTGACAGGCTTGCTTCGTGGTTCCCTGTTACATAATAAACAGGCGCAATCTTAACCGCTTCTTTTGCAAAATCAAGAGCTACTCCAATATCCGTATGCCCTGCGTCCACTAAATCCCCCGTTATTGCAATAATGTCCGGTTTGCTTTCTGATAGCAATTCCAGCAACTTTCTATTGCCTTTCCCAAATTCTGCGTTGTGCAGGTCTGATACTTGTGCTATTCGGAACCCGGAAAATGCGATAGGAATACGGCTACTTGAAATTTTTATGTTACTTACCGTCAACGCTGTATTACCCCAGATCAAATAAACGAGTAGGGCAAAAAATATTGAGCTTATTACGCATAATTTAAGATGTTTTTTCATGTTTTCTCTTTTCCCATCCTCCGTAATTATCTCTGCCGTGCGACGGCTTTTTCTTTTGTCGCTGTCCGACAGATATGACTTTTTCTATTTTATGAATATCATATCAAGGAACGACAAATCCAGCATGAGTAAATCACGCATGTTTTCTGCGTGATTTACTCATGCACTTTTTTACTGTGTTCGATATACTGCTTGTGTACATTGAAAGGAGCGATCAATAATGAGTACACTATTAGAAGTAAAAGACATCACCAAAATCTATCCAAACCAGCCGAAACCAGGACTGGATCATGTTTCTTTTGAAGTAATGCAGGGTGAATTTCTCGGTATTATGGGAGCTTCCGGCTCCGGCAAAACAACGCTTTTGAATGTGCTATCCACTATTGATATTCCTACAAGCGGCAGCATCCGCATGGGAGGGAAAAAAATTCAAGAGCTTAGTCAAACACAGGCAGCCGATTTTCGTAAGAATAATCTCGGCTTTATCTTTCAAGAGTATTTTTTGTTGGACAGTCTGACTGTGCAGGAAAATATTGCAGTTCCCTTGACTTTGCTCCATGAAAGCGCAAAGACGATTGATAAAAAAGTGATGGAGCTTGCGGAACTGTTCGGAATTGCTTCACAACTGAAAAAATATCCCAGTGAATTGTCTGGCGGTCAACGGCAACGTGTAGCGGCGGCTCGTGCAATGGTAAAACGCCCGCCGTTAATTTTTGCAGACGAACCCACCGGGGCATTGGACAGCAGTTCAGCAACGGAACTGCTCTTTGCCCTCTCAGAAGTCAATCAGGCTTTAGGAACAACAATTTTAATGGTAACACATGACCCGTATGCGGCAAGCTATACAGATCGCATTTTGTACTTTAAGGACGGGCATATCATTTCCGAATTGAAACGGTGTAACAGGGAACGCCGTGAATTCTATGAGGAAATCATGCAAGAAGCCGCCAGACAGGACGAAAAGCGTTAAGTGGGGTGGCAACATGAAATTATCCGCAATCGCCTTAAAAAATCTGAAACGGAACTTTTCGTTTTATTCCCTGTACCTTTTTTCCGTTTCTTTTGTCTTGATGATTTACTTCTGCTTTACTTCATTTTCCATGAACCAGATCATCATGGAAAAAATATCTTCGGATGGCAGAGTGGAAACCATGTGCCGGACAGTAGCAGTATTCATCATGGCATTTGTCATTTTTTATATGTTCTATTCCAATAGTTTTTTTATGCGGCGACGTATGAGAGAATTAGGGATTTATTCGCTACTTGGGTATCGAAAATCAACTATATTGAAATTACTGATCTTTGAAAATGTAATGATCTGCTTTGGCGGTATGATTCTTGGGATTCTGACTGGCAGTATTCTCCACAAAATCGTAATCGCCGGGATTGTGACCCTTTTGGGAATATCCGTAGGTCAAAGCGCAATCCCTCTAATTTACCCGGCAGCAGTAAAGGCAATCCTTTCCTTTGTAATCGTCGTGCTGATTACACTTACACTTTCTAACGCAAGTCTGCTCCGAAAATCTACCCTGCTTGATTTGGTGCGACTGGAAAAGAAAACGGAAAAACCGATCCATCCCCATGCAATAACAGCGATATTGGGTGTCGGATTTCTCAGCGCAGGGTACGGCCTTGCATTGGACATTATGCGGGGAAAGCAGTCATTGTGGAATACCATTGGATTTTCTCCTATTGCCATGCTGACACTTCTTTGTGTTGTGGCAGGAACGATTCTGTTTATGTACTCATTCCTACCCTATGTCTGTCAGAAAATCCGGCAGAAAAAAAGCAGACTTTACCATGAAAATACCATTATTGTAGTGCCAAAGTTTATGCACCGCATCCGTTCTAATGCGAAATCACTGATTCTGCTGATCCTGCTGACAGCGGGGACGCTGGCGGTCTTTGGCTCGACGGTTCTTTCTATGTGGTATCCATACCAATCTTTCTGGCGCATTATCCCCTCTGCCATTGAATACCGAGTGACAAATGAGCAGGAAAAGGGAATCTCTTTGCAGGCTTTACAGGAGGCTTGCGACGAACAGGAATACGAAGTTTATGAAACGATTATTTTCAAAGCAAAAGCAACTTCTGATCGTCTGCCGACAGAATACAGTATCAGTGAAGATAAGGGGCGTATTCCCGGATTTGAATGTATCAGCCGGACAGACTATGCCACCCTGCTTTCTCAGCAGGGAAAGAAAGCGGATATTCCAGAATTATCAGATACGGATTGCATTTTAATCAAATACTATCCAGACCATGAACATTCTGACATGGGAGCCTCGTATCATCTGGACTTTGGAACAGGAATAACCGATGTAACAGTAAAACAGACAAGCATTGATAATCCTATTGGCTTTTCAAACAGTGTTGGAACGCTGATTTTGTCGGATAACCTTTATCAAAAAATGCGTGACAGTACCATAGATAGAGTTTCGGTTATCAGTATTAATGGTGAAAAAATGCGCTCTAATGAAACTGCCTACACAGCTTTGAAAGCGTCTATGCCGGACAACATTTATCTGGCAAGCGCATGGCAAAGAGAAAGTACCTTTGTCCGCGATGCAAGTTCCACTTTTTTGCTAATTTGTTTTACTACGATTATTTTCTTAATTGCTACGGGCAGTATTCTTTACTTTCAAAATATTTCGTCCGTAACCTATGACAAACCGGACTATGAAATCATGCTGAAAATTGGATATAGTCACACAATGATTAAAAAATGTGTGCGTCGGCAGATACAGATTTATTACGGTATTCCCTATGTTATTGGATCGCTGCACAGCATTTTTGCGATGATTTGTTATAAGTCTGCACTGATGGACGATCTACTCGGACGGAACAGTGCCGTTGTTGCGCCGATCCTTTTGGCGGTGGCGATCTTCTCCATTATCTATGCTATCTATTACCAGCTAACAAAACGTTCCTGCTATAAAATTGCCTTGATATAAAGCGGCGACTGGCACTTTCATCAGTGTCAGCCGTTGGTTTATTCAAAAATATTTTGGAATAGTAACCTTGAACTCATTGGGAAAGGACAGTACAATATTAGAAAAGGAATGGGGGGAAAAATACGAAAAGCACATATTTCTCAAGACAGATTATTTGTGTGTTGAATCAATTTGCCGTGATCATTTATCTCGGCTTTATAGCGTACAACGGACATTATATAGAAAGCAATTACCTTGTTCATTTTCTATCTTTGTCGCTCTTGTTTTTTGACGCGGCGTATATCTCATATAAGAATGTAAAATGTAATAAGGTTCTGAACCACTTTTCCTTATTGTTATTGTTGCTGGGCTGGCAATTTTTATTGTACCTGTTTGATTTCCGACCAATATCCAAAGCGGTTTCCATGCTGTTGTTGCCTGTCTGTTTTTATCAGTCAGCATATTTCATACAGACATTTTTATTTCAGAGTTCTGCCTATCGGGGGCAAAAAGCACTGCTTGCTTTTTTGAAAATTTCCTGCGTAACAGCAATTATTTGCTTCTTCTTTTCAGATAGGGCTTTTTTCACAGCCTACCAACTGCAATTTTTTATCTCGACACTGGCTCTTGCTGTCGTGGGTATCATGCAGAGAAAACGAATTGTCTTTGTGCTGAAAAGTCAATGGAAACGTCTGCTTTTTCCACTGGCTCTTGTAGTAATTCCATTTGTAATATACCTTTCCGTTTTTCACAGGGAATCGGAATATATGGCAAGTATGGGAAGCTACATACCCGTTATGCTGGCATTTGTATGTATTCATAGTATCGTATTCCAGTACCATCCGCAGCAGGTACAATTTTTAACGCTGTCAGGGGGATATATCGTTGTTCTGGTTTTTGTCGGATTGGTTGGACTTGTTGGAATGGCATATCTTTTTCAAATCCCCCTTATGGCAATTTTGATGAGTGTTTACATAGTGGTTCTGCTGGCACAGGTTTACAATATCCTTTTGTATGTGCGGATTTGCAGACAGCCGACCAACTATAATAACCCCACGGATCGTCAGCACTTCTACGCCTATTCACTGGAACAGATTAAACGGGAAGAAAACTTAAAAAAAGATTTTTCCAACTATTTGCACGATAATATTTTGCAAAACTTGCTTTCCATCAAAAACATGTTATGTAAAGCAGAACAGCCAGAGATAAGGAGGTTACTTCTCGATACGTTGACAGAATTAAATGCTTCCATCCGTTTTCAAATGCAGACTTATCACCCAAATCTGGTAAAAAGTCTGACCTTAAAGGAAAATATTCAAAATCTGCTTGATTCAATGGAAGAAAACCATTCTGCAAATATTTGTTTGGACTGCGATAAAGATGTATTTCTTGTAGAGCCATATAATGTACTCATCTATCGAATGATAAAAGAACTGGTGACAAATGCGTTAAAACATTCCTCCGCGACGACAATCGATGTTCTGCTGATGCAGGAGGACGGACGCATTACCCTAAAGGTGACGGATAATGGTATAGGGTTCAAACCGTTCACTTATAAGTCAGGTTCACATCAGGGGCTTGCTTCTATTGGGGAACAGGTCAGTTTATTAGATGGCACTATGAACATCCAACCCGCTGCTGGTGGCGGAACGGCAGTTGTCATTTCTATGCCTATGAACGGAGGTGATTCGTATGAAAATTTTGTTGGTCGATGACCATATACTTTTTGCCAAAAGTCTTTCGATTGCCCTGTGTGATAATCCAGAGATTGAGCAATTTTCCAGTACAAAGGATATTCAAAATTTGGAAAAACAAATTGCCACAGAACTACCAGATATTTTACTGATTGACATTAACTTAGGAGGACTGACAGACGAGGACGGTTTAATGCTCACACAACATTTGTTGGAGCGTTTTCCAGATCAAAAAATAGTCATTCTCTCTGGCTATAATCTTCCTGTTTATCGCAAAGAAGCAAAGAGGATCGGTGCAAGAGGGTTTATCAGTAAGGATGTAGAACCAGATGAGTTATTGCACATTTTATTGACCATCAAAAATGGGGCAACACACTTCCCACGGGAAGAAGTATTTATAGAAGAACTGACAGACGGGGAGAGAAAAGTTCTCGAATTGGTTGCATCAGGAGTCAGGCGCCGCGAAATTGCTGAACAGCTTTTTATTAGTGAACGAACAGTATCAAATCATTTGCAACATATTTTTGAAAAATTGCAAGTTAGCTCTACCGTTGAGATGATAACAAAAGCTATTAAGCTCGGATATATTGCTCAATCGGTAATATGAAATATAAAGTTTAGAACAAGCACATATCGCAACATTTCACAGGCAGACTATGAAATATAAAATGTATGTGGGTGATGCAATATGGCAAAAATCGAAGATTGCCCCGGTTTTGAAACTTTCGGTGCGGATGTAAAAGAAGCACGGAAGGCGAAGAACCTTGCACGAAAAGATT
>ERZ773168.2969-NODE-2969-length-12498-cov-4.077393_pt1 | contig 12498 bp, 18 predicted proteins | sample MGYA00511261_ERZ773168 | MGnify/ENA primary metagenome ERZ773168 (study PRJEB29015, sample SAMEA2737855) | human gut metagenome | biome: human gut; feature: human-associated habitat; material: faeces | place: China | collected 2012 ... | reverse complement strand
CTATTCATAGGACGGTATCCTTCTTTTCTGCGTAGCACCCACACATTTAGCGGAGAAATGGAATAAAGGATGAATAACAGCAAAAGATAATACGGTAACGTATTGACTAAATACGGAATCACCCCCTCATCAAACAGCCCCGGTATATATGCCGGCCATATATGGCGCAAGATTAAAAGTAGCAATGCGTAAAACACCGTAATAAAGACAAAATTCACTATCGTGACATAAGCCAGCAGCAACAGCTTGCTGATGATACGGAATATTCTGAGTGTTGTTTTCATGCGTATATGATTGAACTATTAACTTCCGGCTAAATATAAAAACAAATTTTGTGCAATCCGGAACAATTACTTATTCATTTGTTTTCATTAAGCAAATTTCATAAAACAAAGACGATAGGTTTCCCCACCGTCTTTCTTGATAGATAATGGTAGCAGTTATTCCTTTGCCGTAGTGCTTTCTAAATCGAACGTCACCGTCATTTCTCTTTCCCTGCCAAAATTATCCCGGACAAAGAATTTCAGTTCCGAACGTCTGGCGCTTGTCGAACGGTAAAAGAGGGTGAATACCTGCTTCACCGGATTTTCCGTATCCAGTCCCGGCACCTCTGCCAACGGTCTCACTTCCCGGTTGACGAGTCTTGCGCCTTCGCAGTCCGTCACCTCTCCCTTGCCTTCCATCTGGATGTAACCGATTTCATACTCCGCCTTTTCATAGTCCCCTTCACGGTCAAGATAAAAGCGTATCTCCACTGTTTCCCCCGTTGCGATCTGCTTTTGCAGATACCATGACGAGAGGCTGAAATCATAATCCTGCCGGATGTCTATTTCATCGTTACAAGAACTGAAGGCCAGCGCCGCAAGCAGTGCGCCTATACATATATATAATACATTTTTCATTTTCTGTTTCTCCTTTCTCTTTTGGTTAGTTGATGATAAAGCGGACGCCCAAACCTACCTGCGTATGGAAGTTCCCCGCATCCGTTCCGAACAGCGCCCTTTCCTTGACTTGGAGCAGGAAGATGATCCGGTCTGTCAGATAGACATCGAAAGCCGCAGTCAGTCCTCCGCCATAAATAAAACTGTCCCCGTTTGTCACTGCCGCCCCGTCAGGAAGCAGGGAGGTTCCCCAGTTGACCGTCTCGAAGCCGCCCAGAGCGGAAAGTCCGATACGGAAACAGACATTCCGGCCCTTATCCGACAATAGGGGAATAAAATAGCCGAGTTCCCCCGTGAACTGCGCTTTGGGTATTGCCTTATTTTCGTAGGTGTACTCTTTTATCTGATAATCCAGACCATACAGCCAGTAGGTACGGTTACGGTTGGTATGTGTAAAGGCCAGCGAGGTGAAGTAGTGGCGTTCGCCGCCACTCTTCCATGAAAGGAAATGATTCACCCCGCCCGATGTGAACTGTATGCCTGTCTGTCCCGGCAGGTCACGCTGTGCGTATGCTTCGCCCGCAAAGAGCGACAACACGGCAGCTGTCAATATGAATAATATTCTTTGCATATACATCATTATATATAGGTTATTATTTCAGATGCAGCTCACTGACCGGTTTTGCCGCCACAAGGTCTGTATTCTCTATGCGGAACGACTGGTGGCGGGCACCGCCTTTCTCGTAAATCTCCACTACCAGCAGCTTGTCATCCGGCAGTGTCAGCTTGGGCAGCACGAAGATGTTGCGTACCGTGGCCTTGCCGTCCACCGTTGTCAGACGGTTGTAAGTCCTTACCGGCTCTATGAAGTTCTCCTGCATGGCCGTGCGCTTGGCCACCTTCTTGTCAACCACCTTGAAACGGATATGGTCAACGTCGAACGAGATGTCCGAGGCGTTGCGCAGGGAAGTATGCAGGTACAGCAGGTCATTGTTGATATAAAGCCCTTTGAGCAGTGTCTGTATGCCGTACTTCTTGCAACCGATATGCCTGATGTCCCTTTTGTTTTTCTTATACAGCGTGTACATGATACGGTTCACCACCAGCGGTGTCTCCCCGCCGAGTTCTTTCAGCTTCACGAACATGCGGTCGTCCGCAATCCCGCCTTCGGGATTGTCCCGGAGCCAGTCTTCCATCTCAATGGAAAGCCAGGCCGGTTCGTCCTTATAAACCACATTAAAAGAATAGAAACAACCGTCGGCAGTGATGACGGAGAAGTTCGTTTCCCCTTCAAAACCTTTCACCGCCGCCTTGATGCGTACTACATTTTCCGCTCCCGTGGCCTTGTCCGCTATGATGTCGAACGAACCCAAATCCACATATTTCACTTCGGAAGGGAAAAGGATATGTACGGTTTTCTGAAAAGTCACCTCAATCTTATGCGGTGAGATAATCTGGTTGGTGGGGAAAATCCTTGTTTCCACCGGTTCCTGCGCCTTTACCGACAATACGGTCAAAAGCATTGCCAATGATAAAATAATTCTTGTCTTCATCTGATTACTGTTTTTTTGAGATTAATAGAAGTTGGTAATTCGCTTTCACGGCCACCTTCACCTCACGCATCTTTGTGGCCAGATATTGTGATCCGCCGCTAAGCACGCCCCTTGTCACGTCCATGACGAGTTGTTGCGAGGCACTGCGTGCGAACGAGATGCTTGTTCCGAAACTGCCCCCGATATTGGCGGCGGCTTCCTTCATGGCGGTACGTTCCGCTGTGTTCGGGACGAAAAGCCCTTCCTGCCCGTCCATATCGTAAGCCGTTAGTTCCACCGGCAGGATATTCCCGCCACTCTCTATGGAGTTTACTGTGACTGCCATTCGCTGCCCCTCAATACGCACCGTACCATATAGCGGAGTATTGGCAGGTACAAGCACACCGCCCACTTGCAGCGGTTCCAGCAACCGGAACTTCAGTCATGCTCCGGTGGTCACTGTCTGATCTTCGGCCACGCAGGCACGTATCGTATTGGCTCCGGCAAGCTGTCCGCCGCCCACGGCCGTGGCAAAACCGTAATTGCGGGGTATCGTGTCGGGTACCGGAGGTACGGCCAGTGACGAAACCACATTTTCCGCGGCACGTCCGGCGGCTATGGCGGCAGGGTTGCCGGACGGACCGCCCGGCTGTATGCTTTTCACCTGCCCGCCCGTCTGTCCGGGGAAATAGCGTGCCGCCATCTCATACGACTTCTCCATCAGTTCCAGCGGGTCCTGCCCGTTCCGTTCACGTTCCAGCTTTTCATTAAGCTCCTTCACCTGCCGTTCCAGATCGCTTACCCTGGGATTCTCCTTCGGTTCCTGATAGAACGAGGTTATCTGTCTTGATATTTGTTGTTGCTGTTGCCGTGACTCCCGGATAGCGTCCTGTTCCGGTGCCGCCTTTTCCGGCTTCAGCCCGTCTGTCGTGTCCGGCATCAGGTAGTCCCCGGCCACATCCTGCAAGGTCCTTACTTTCTCCTGCCTGCGCCTCTTCATCTCTTCCAGTTCGTAGGCCTTCTGTTTGTCGGCCATCGTCTCCGGTGCGATAGCGTCGGGTATCGTGGTATTGATACCTGCCGTCCCTTCCACCGTTTCCGTTGCGTCCGGCTTGAAGATAAACCAGATGAACCCGGCGCAAAGCAGGGACAGAACAGCCGCCACGCCATAGAATTTCAGCTTGTCGGCAGCCTTGCGGCCCGGCTTTTTCCCTTTTTCGGATACGGGCTCCGCTTTCCGCGTTTCCCTGTCCTTTTCTTTCTTATCGGATTGTGTCATTGGATACATTGTTTTTTAATGGTTGGATACTGTCCGCTTGGGGAAGCGCAATCCTTTGGAGATGCCGTACCTCAATCGGAAATTTGTCTGTCCCGCAGAAACCGCCCACGATGTAGGCAAGGTCGATGGCGGCGAAGAGTCCGAGCAGGTAAAGGATGATAATCCTTTGCTGCCGGTAGCTCAACCGTTGCCACCGTCTGCGGAGTTTTATTATATATCGGTCTTTCTCCGTTCTGAACGAGTGGAAGACCTTTTTTATACCGTTATCTTTCATACTGTCCGATGTCCCTGTTTTCGATGATGGTAAAGCTCTCTATCAGAAAGCCCTGCGGGTTGTTGTCGCTCCGGGTTACATTCCTCAGACGGCAGGTGGTGACAAGCGACCTTTCGGTAACGCTGCTCGAACGGATGATGTGCTGCCGGCTATAGGTCTTCATCTCGTATGGATAACTGTTGAAGTTCCCCTGTATGCTGTCCACCGTCAGCGTCTGCGAGATGTTTCCCGCTATCATCCGGTTGAAGTAGCCTTTCTCCTGCAAGTTCCGGTAGTAACCGATGGCACTTTCATCCGAAAGGTAAAGGGCACGTTGCACATTGCTTTCAATGGCGCTCTTGTCCGGTGATAGGGTGAAAAACAGTTCGTGGAAACGTCTGATATGTTCCCTCGCTTCCACGGGGCGGTTCTGCTGCACGTCCTGCGAGAGTGCCAGCATCAGTGACTTTCCGCTGTCCAACACATAAATTTTCTGCCGCTGCGCCTCGGCAAACTCGTATGCCTTTCAGGTAGCGAAGACCGTTACCAGTGCGCATACTCCCAGGAATACCATTCCGAACAGCCGTAGCTGCCGGAATGATGTCTCGATGTTTTTTAATGATTTGAACTCCATGTCTTTTTTCTGTTTTTTAAAGTGATATGTTTAGAACATTTTCTTGATGCGTCCGGCTACCGATCCGCCGACTGCTCCACCGACTGCCGCCGCACCGTTACCGGCCATTTTCCCGGCACCGTTGGCTTTCTGCCCGTAAGCTCCCGCACCGCCTGCCTGGATAATCCACGAAGACACCGTGGGAACGCAGAAATAACCGATGATACCGATAATCATGAATATACAATACACACTGTTGGATGCGTCCGGTATGAATGTCGGGTCCTGCATCTGTTTGATGTCCTGCTGCAGCATCAGAACCTGTATGCGTGAGAGGATAGCCCCGAACAGGTCGCCCACGGGCAGCCATAAGTAAATACAGATATAGCGTGACAGCCATGTGGTGAGCGTACTCTGGAATCCGTCATAGACGGCCAGCGCAAAAGAGATAGGCCCCAAAATCGACAAGACAATCAGGAAAAAAGTCCTCAGTGTGTCTATCAGTAGCGAAGCTGCCTGAAAGAAGAGCTCCAGCAGTTCCCGAAACCATTGCCGCACCTTTTCCCCCATGTCATACACCGCCTTCTGCCCGTACATGTTTATCATCGTGTCCATGTCCCCCAGCGACCAGCCAAGCTCGTCTATTTTCTTGTCAAATTCCTCATCACTCACAAGGAAAGCCTTTGCCGGATCACGCAGCATCGCCTCCCGTTCCAGTTCGTCCTTCTCTTCCTGATACTTCTTCATGTCGAAAGTCTGCTGTTCCACCAGTGAGGAAGTGGCGCTGCATACGGGGGAAAGAATCCCGTTGATTGTCCCCAGCACCATAGTAGGAAAGAACATGATGCAAAGGCCCAGCACAAATGGTCTGAAGAGTGGGAACACGTCTATCTCTTCCGCCCTTGAAAGGGACTGCCACACCCGGTAAGCCACGTAGAACAGGGCACCGATACCGGCCACTCCCTTCGCCACACTGGCCATATCCTCGCACAGCGGCATCATTTCATCGTAAAGCGAACGCAACAACTCATGCAGGTTCGTCCAGTCTATTGATAATAATAACATGGTCTTCTTGATTTAACGGATGAATGATTACCAGTAACGCTGGTCGTGTGTCCCGTACAGGGCAAGCACCCGCTGGGAATCCCCCTTCTTCTTGCTGCGCAGGTACGATATGCCGATATTCTTTCGGGTGTAGTACCATGTCAGGTTCTTGTATTCCAGCACTTCACCGTATATCCGGTTAATGATGTCCAACCGTTCCTTGTCGGTCATCGAGAGTCCGGTTGTCGTGGTCACTTCCTTCAAGTCCAGCAGCAGGTTACTGCTTTCTTCAAGCAGCCGGTTATACCCGAAAGCAATGGCCGAGAGTTCTTCCACGGTAAAATTCGGGTCGCCCATCATCGTATTGAAATTAGTCACGTAAATATCGCTGATGTCACCTACCAGAAGGATAGTCTGTTGTACCTTGCGTGCCCCTTTTACGAGATCGTGTACAGATTTCAAAGCGTCGTAGTAGGCCTTTCCCTGCTGGTAAATCTTTACAGTCTCCTGAAAGTTACTTCACATGTTCTGTGCCGTTGTGGAAGTCTGTACAATTTCATTGGCCGAGTTTACAATGCCTTGAGCAAGGTTCGTAGGGTCTATCACTGCCCATTGTGCTTTGCTTGTCACCGAAAGGGACAGTAGTGCCATGAATAAAATTATCATTCTCTTTTTCATGCGTCTATCTCCTTTCTTTGGTAAGTAAATACCGGCTGTCGTCATCACGGGCAAACAGTCCGTAACAGCCGAACAGCAATACCTCGCTTCCGCTGAAATACCCGATACATCCCGCATCCTTGTTCCCGTGCAGGAAAAGGTCATCCCCTTTCCGAAGCGGGATATTGATTTCGGTATAACTCATTTCTCCGGCGAACAGTGTAGCCTTGTAGCCCTTGAATCCGTCCGTTACGTAGTTGGATTTACGGATTGTCAGCGTGGAGCCGCCTTCCTTGTTCATTCAGTGACCGCAGATGCGGTCGTGTTCCAGTTCCTTCTTCATTTCCCCGATCAGGTTCAGCAGATCCAGATTGGTCAGGGTCGCATCTCCGAGTGCTTCCCTGCATTGGCTTAATAAATCTTTCTTACTCATTGTTGTCTATAGATTAATATGGTTACTTGTTTTCCTGCCGTTTGCTTTCGGCAAGTTGTTTGATAGCCAGTTCGATGTTTCCGCCCAGCTTTTCCGTAAGGCGGGTAAGTTCCAGTTTCTCAGTCTCTTCGGTGGTGTAGCAAAGGTACTCTTCAGCCGAAACTTCTGTCGCATATACCGCACTTTGCGTACCGCCAAGCCCAATCCAGACCTCTTTATAAAGGCGGTTCGCTGCATTGGCAAGATTGATAGAAAGTATCTGGCTGCGTTCCTTGTCCGTCAGGCCGAGCAGGTTCTGTATCTGGTCGAACTTGTTCTGGTACTTCCTCTGGTCAAGCAGTATCTTGCAGTCCGAATTGTTGATGATTGTCTCTTTCACAACGGGGGAAGAGATAATATCATCGACTTCCTGCGTGACTACAACCGCCTCTCCGTAAAACTTTCTGACCGTTTTAAAAAGATAACGAATATAGGATGCCATACCTTCCTTGGCGATTGCCTTTCATGCTTCCTCAATCAGTATCATCTTGCGGATACCCTGCAAACGTCTCATTTTATTGATAAATGTCTCCATAATGATAATCGTGACGACCGGAAATAGGATCGGATTATCCTTCACAACATCCAATTCGAATACGATAAACCGTTTGTTCAGCAAATCCAGTTCCTTGTCCGAGTTCAGCAGATAGCCGTATTCTCCGTTCTTGTAATAAGGTTCCAGCACGTTCAAAAAACCGTCCACATCGAAATCCTTCTCCCGCACGTTCTTGTCTGCCAGCACTTTGCGGTAGTCTTTCCTTACAAAGTCATAGAACGAGTTGAAATTCGGCTTTATCTTCCGGTTCTTCCTTATCTTCTCGATATACAGGCTGACTGCGTTCGAGAGCGCCACCTCTTCCGAACGTCGGGGCGGTTCATCCTCCCTTTTCCACAGGGTGAGTATCAATGTCTTGATGCTGTCCCGCTTCTCGATGTCATACTGGTAATCCTCGGTGAAAAACGGATTGAAAGAAATCGGGTCATTTTCCTTGTATGTAAAATAAATCCCGTCATCCCCTCCGGTCTTTTGATGTATCAGGTCACAGAGTCCCTTGTACGAATTTCCGGTGTCCACCAGCAGGATATGCGTCCCTTGTTCCCAGTACTGTCTCACAAGATGGTTGGTAAAGAAACTCTTTCCGCTGCCTGACGGGCCAAGTATGAACTTGTTTCTGTTGGTCACCACCCCTTTCTTCATGGGCAAATCCGATATGTCGAGGAAGACGGGCTTTCCCGTCAGCCTGTCCACCATGCGAATGCCGAAGGGAGAGAGCGAGTTGCGGTAGCATGTCTCTGCCGTGAAGAAGCAGAGCGCCTGCCCGGTAAACGTGTAGAACGTCTCTTCGGCCGGAAAGTCCGCTTCATTTCCCGGTATGCCCGCCCAATAGAGAGCCGGAAGGTCGGTCGTGTTATGGTGCGGAGTACATTCCATCAATGCCAGTGCGCTTCCCACATCGTTCTTCACCCTGCGGAGTTCGTCCCCGTTTTCTGCCCATGCGATGATGTTGCAATGGCAGCGCACCGACTGCAATCCGTTGGTATGCGCCTCATTCAGGTATTCGTCCAGCCACTCCTTGTTGATCTGGTTGCTGCGGCTGTACCGGGAAAGCGACTGCATGTTCTTCGCCATCTTCTCGAAACGGGAAAGGTTTTCGTTGCTGTCATCTATGAATATCCACTGGTTGTAGATATGGTCGCAGGGCAGCATCACGCCTACGGGTGCGGCATAACTCAGGCGGCAGTCCGAGCGGTCTGTCGAGAGGCGTTCGTACCGCTCGTCCGTCTTAACTTTACCCGGAAGGTCATCGAGGTCGGAAAGTGTATGCAGGCAGAGCCGCTTGTCACCGATACGCATTTCGTCCGGATTCAATTGCATGTCCTGCAACATGGTCGTTCCGTCTGCCGAGAGCGTAAGGTACCGTTCGATAATACCCGGTTCGTTTTCCGTTCCCGTAATCTCTTCCGTGGTCAGTCGTTCCAGCCTGATAAGTCCGCTGTCGTTAACGATACTTTCAAACTGTCCCACCGCTTCCATGAAACGCTCCACCGTTTCCTTGTCCCTTATCTCCTTCGGAACCAGAAAACCACGGCAGAGCGTGTTCCAGTTGCTTTGTTGCCGGGAGCGCTCTTTGGTGGTCTTGGTGAGGAACAGGTAGCAGGCTTGGTGCAGGTAGGGACGTTCGTTGAAGTGGCGTTCAAAACTGCGGGAGAGAAAGCTGAGTTCGTCCCGGCGGATGTCCGGCTCGTATTTCTCCGTGATGAAAATATCCTGTTTGTGCAGGATTGAATAGTTCGGCAACACCTTGATTGCCTTCGCTCATGTGGCGTGCATCGCCTCATATTCTGCGGATGATACCGAAAACACTTCCGGCAGTGTGACCCGGAAAGCGACCGTGATGTCGGCGTCCTTGCTGACGATGCAGCCGTGTTCCACCGCCATGATGGGAAACTTGCTTTCCAGTGTGGATGCTTTTAATATACTTCTCATAATTTACGATTGTTGTTTGTTGATCAGACGTGTGATACGTTTTCGTGAGAGGATTCTCCGGGGATGCTGCCGGGCCGCGAACAGCTTCATCAGTCCGTGGCTGCCGTATTTACGGTTCAGCGTAAAGGTCAGCCATACCAGTACTGTAGCCGCCGATACCCCGAAACCGATGCAGATTCACTGTCCGACGCCCGCCATATACATGATGACGAACATCACGAATACGGCAAGCAGGCCGGTGGCGAAAATAAACAGGTATTGTGCCCGGAGTCCCTTGAACTCAACTTCACGGCCCACCCCTTTATTTATTTCAAAATCAGCCATAAGTTATTGTCTTTTTTATGTTTTTAGAGGAAGAACGACCTCAGAATGGTGGCGGCGACTATCAGAAAGATACAGGCTCCGAACCACGAACTGGCAGTTTTACTCGTGTCGGGGTCGCCCGAACTGAACTTCTGATAGACCTTGATTCCACCGACGAGGCCGATTACAGCACCGATTGCATAAATCAATTTTGTGCCGGGATCGAAATATCCGGTCACGAGTTGTGTCGCTTCGGTAATACCGGCTTGTCCGTTTCCTTGCGCCCTTGCCGCACTTGCTGCCGCAACGGCGGCAAGCATCATAATCAATCTTTTCTTTTTCATTTATCTCCGTGATTTTTTAGGTGATTAAAAAAGCCACGGACTGCCCCCTTTCACTATCCCCATAGGCAGCCCGCAGCCGCTTATGGTTTATTGATTCAGGGGGTAAGTTCCGGCCGGAAATCAGCCGGAGTCATAATATGCCATTTGCATTGTTACATGATTTGGTGGTGAAACTTCATTGTTAATTCTCTCTTGAAAGCGGGATGCGAATCATCCCGAATCGTAATAGCCGTTTGTTCCCATTGTCTTTAACTGTCTTTATCGGTTTATTTCAGATATTCCCCGCACTTGAATCCCTTGCGGGGTGCGTAATCTTCAAAAGAGGTGGACTTGAACAGCCACATCCGGTTCGCCCACCGGGCAAGGTCACGCTCGTACCGCGTAGGCGTCCGTTCATTCCCATAATCCCGGAAAGGGATGACAAAGGGGGTGATGCCCAGTTCCCTAAGTACATTCAGCCGGAACAGGTCCTGCTCAACAGTCGAATTGAATCCTATCAGTACGTAACAGGTTATCTTGTAGGGCTTCACGTGCTTCACCATCTCTTTCAGGCGGTCCCTCAGGTCAAGCTGCGGCAGGTCCCATGCGATATGGATGTTCTGCTTCATCCTGAGCCTGTTCAGGTGCCAGGCCTGTTCCTCGTCCATAATCCTCACGTCCACGCCGTGCAGCTTCACGGGTTGCCCCTCTTTCATCAGATAATCCACTGCCGACCTTCACTGCGGGTTGGCAAAGAAATTGTTGTCCAGTACCTCAATCCATTTCCCTTTCGGGTTCAGTTCCACCGGTTCCACGGTCTGAATGTATCCTTCCTTTTCACGGACGAGGCAGAAAGGACATTTGCGGATGCAGCCTCTTGAAAAGAACTGGAGCGAAAAAGGGTAATCGGGATATATGGAATAGTCCGTCATCCGGCTGTTCTCCACAGCTTCGGGAAGCCTGCCGGCTATGTCATACCCGGTACCGCCCCTTACCACTTCCCCCACATCCAGAAGGTCATAGTCATAATCAGGCGTGAAGGTGAACACCTTGCTTGCCAATACCCTGTCATACCGCCGTCGCGGTTCCGCCCATTCCACCCGGTGCCCTTTTGCCTTGTAACAGGCCGAAAGGCGCATCAGTGCGAAATTGGGGAAGTTATGTCCGTCCACATCTACCAGTCCTATGTTCATACAAATAAAATTTAATGGTGAATAGTTCCTGTTGCCTTACCGGGTGAATGCCGCAAGCGGTCTGTCATCCCGAATCATAATAGCCTTTTGTCATTGCCGTTGTCGTTTTATGGATAAGTTAATGGAATGATTGTCTCTCTGGGAGTTAATACGTTTCCCGTCATAAGGGGAAAACCGCCGTTTGTCAACTTGAATCGAAATACGTCATAAACATGGATGATACGTTTTGTTGTTGGTTTTCTACCGAATCTCTCTCCTTACAGTGATACGGGTTATCAACCCGTATCAAAATAACCTCTTACCATTGTTACCTCCTTTTTTAATTGGTTAGTCACTGTCCGGAGCAGCCTCATTCAAATGTTCGGCTTCATCCAGAAATTTGCTGATACGGCTGTCGCTGCCATTGATACTTTCCAGTATCGAGCGTTCAATCTGCGTATCCTTGATATGGTGGATCGCCCTTAAAAGGGACAATCGTTTGTCTGTCGGAATATCCTTGCCATTGCAGAGGTCGATAATCAGGTCAATCTCTTCCGGCCCGATACCGGCTGCACCGCCCGGATAATCTTCACGGGCACAGTTCAAATCTTCCAGTTCCTCGTTCAGTTCGTCCGTATCCACGTCGTCACCGTTTTCAGTCTGTCCCTTATCATCCTCAAGCCTGCCGGAACTGTCGGCCTCAGAAGCCCGCCACTCTTCCACACGCTTGTCCCGGAACAAATCCGGGATGCGCTCAGGCGGCACTTGTACAGCCTTCTGTGGCACTATTTCCTCGTTTCTGTCAGCAAAAGTAGAGGCATTTTCCTTACCTGCAATAGCCCCGGAACCGGTGGCGTTTATTGGCGGCTGTTGACGTGTACCATAGCTTTTTGTAACGACAAGGCTGTTCGTTTCAGGCCGTTTTTGGGGCGGCTTTTCCATGTTCTTGCCTTTTGCCTTTTCCTTAACTTCATCCTTTTCTTTGCCCTTCATTTCCACTTTTACAGTTGGGCGATTCCTTTCTTCAGCTTCCGGCACTGCCACTGCCGGAACTTCTTTCTTTTCCGTTTTTCCTTTCGTACGCCTGCGTCCTTTCTTCGGTTCTTCTTTTGTCGGATCGAACCATCCGGCAATGCTCCGCAGACCTTTTGCCATCCGGCGGCGCATCTTCCCGAAACATATCTCGCCGAGTCCGCCCCTGAACAGGAACTTGTCCATGAACAGATAAGCAAACAGCAACCAGAACAGAACTATTCCGGCTTCATAGTAACCTGATTGTATATCCATAACCTAAAATATTTTGTTATAACTCTTTTGGAGATAAGTCTTCACCTCATCCGCATGTTTTTCGAAATGCTCTTTCAATACATTATCTATATAGTTGCCTACCGTCAACTGCCGTTTACCGGCAATCCCTACAATAACGGATATTTTCTGGTGCAGTTCCTTGTCTATATATACCCCCTGTCTGCCTTCGCATT
>ERZ773168.2963-NODE-2963-length-12511-cov-6.467405_pt1 | contig 12511 bp, 9 predicted proteins | sample MGYA00511261_ERZ773168 | MGnify/ENA primary metagenome ERZ773168 (study PRJEB29015, sample SAMEA2737855) | human gut metagenome | biome: human gut; feature: human-associated habitat; material: faeces | place: China | collected 2012 ... | reverse complement strand
ACGGAATAGTGGGGCTGGCTGTCGGAAACGGAGGATTTTATGTTAAGACAGACCACCCAGAAAATCACTGCCCTTTATCCAAGACTATCCCATGAGGACGAGCTGCAAGGCGAAAGCAATTCCATTTCCAACCAGAAGCGTATTCTTGAAACCTACGCAAAGCAGAACGGTTTTTCCAATCTGCGCTGGTACACGGACGATGGTTATTCTGGTGCGAACTTCCAAAGACCGGGCTTTCAATCCATGCTTGCGGATATTGAAGCCGGGAAAGTGGCTACTGTTATCGTAAAGGATATGTCACGGTTAGGGCGAAACTACTTGCAGGTGGGAATGTATACCGAGATGATTTTCCCACAAAAAGGCGTCCGCTTTATCGCCATCAACGATGGAGTAGACAGCGCACAGGGCGACAATGATTTTGCCCCTCTGCGGAACATTTTCAACGAATGGCTGGTGAGAGATACGAGTAAGAAAATCAAAGCTGTAAAACGGTCAAAAGGCATGAGCGGCAAGCCTGTTACGAGCAAACCCGTGTACGGCTACCTCATGGACGAGGACGAAAACTTCATCATTGACGAGGAAGCCGCACCCGTGGTCAAGCAGATATACCGTCTGTGCCTTGCCGGGAACGGTCCGACCAAGATAGCCCGTATGCTGACCGAGCAGGAAATCCCAACGCCGGGAACGCTGGAATACCGCAGGACGGGCAGCACACGCCGCTATCACCCCGGCTATGAGTGCAAATGGGCGACAAATACCGTGGTGCATATCCTTGAAAACCGGGAGTACATGGGCTGTTTGGTGAACTTCAAGACGGAGAAACCGTCCTACAAGACCAAGCACAGCATAGAAAATCCCATTGAGAAACAGGCAATTTTCGAGAACCACCATGAGCCTATCATCGACACCCAGACATGGGAGCGTGTGCAGGAATTACGCAAACAGCGCAAGCGTCCGAACCGCTATGATGAAGTGGGCTTGTTCTCTGGTATGCTCTTTTGCGCGGACTGCGGCAGCGTCATGTATCAGCAGCGTTACCAGACCGATAAGCGGAAACAGGACTGCTATATCTGCGGGAACTACAAGAAGCGCACCCATGACTGCACCGCACATTTTATCCGCACCGACCTTTTGACTGCGGGCGTTCTCTCCAATCTACGGAAAGTGACGAGCTATGCGGCAAAGCATGAAGCCCGGTTTATGAAGCTGCTGATCGAGCAGAACGAGGACGGCGGCAAACGCCGGAACGCCGCCAAGAAAAAGGAACTGGAAGCTGCCGAAAAGCGTATCGGTGAACTTTCCGCTATTTTCAAGCGGCTGTATGAGGACAGCGTAAGCGGTCGCATTTCTGACGAGCGTTTCACGGAGCTTTCGGCAGACTATGAAGCCGAACAGCAGGAATTGAAAGAGCGTGTTGCCAGAATACAGGCGGAGCTTTCCAAAGCACAGGAAGCTACCGTAAACGCAGAAAAGTTTATGAACATTGTCCGCAAGCACATGAACTTTGAAGAACTGACCCACACCCTCTTGCGTGAGTTTGTAGAGAAAATCGTTGTGCATGAGTGCAGCTATGACGCAAACGGCACACGCAGACAGGACATTGAGATTTACTATTCTTTCGTTGGCAAGGTGGACTTGCCCGAATGACCGCCCGCCCTATCCGATACCAAAGGCAAGTATCGGATAGGAACGGCAAAATTTTTTACACTTCTATTGCTTCTTTATCACACATAAGCAAACACGCAGGGCATCTCATTTTACGAGACAACAAGGGCAAAATATCCCCAGTCCCAGATCAGCCGTTCAAAACTGTTCTCCAGGTATTCCCAGATATCCTCGTCTTCATATCCCAGCATGCGCGACAGAATTACCATACAGCTGCGCATGGTCTCATAGGAAAGTGCGCCTTCCCTGTGCCAGCACAGAAAAGCGGCATGCCGGATGGCTGCATACTCTAATGCAATCCACTGCAGCTTTACCGTCACATACTCGACGTCGTCCGGCTCCCCCAGACACTCCGAAAAAATCTCTGACTGCAGATAGCACCGCATCAGTGCCTCATATGGAGAAAATGCCTGCGCAAATGCATCGAGATCTTCCTTACGGATCTTCCCGTAATCTTCCGCGATCTGTTCCGCTTCCTCTGCCGCCGGTGTTAAAAAAGCACGGTACAGCCCTTCCTTCCGGTAGTTTTCCGCCAGATCCAGAAACAGCTCATTGCGCTCCACAAATGCCGCCCGGCAATCCGCCCCGGCATGCTCCACCGCATCGGCAAGTTCTTTTCTAAAAGGCGCATCCCCGTATTTGGGGACTTCCGCCTTCCATGAAGTTCCCGCGTCGCACAGATCAAGCGCCATGTAAAACAGCATGCAAAGACTCTGTGCCGGCCGGTACGCACGGTCTGACATGATTGTGAGGAAACGTTTTCTCACCCCATACACCGCTTCATATGCGCCGTAGGAGGCACTGTCTGCCTCATCCGAAAATCGGATGCACTCCCGCCCCCAAAGCAGATCCACGACCGCCGGACAGCAGGGCATCAGAGAATATTCCGTGATCCCCGCCGCCACCTCATGTTTCTCGCGCGGAAACAGCGTACAGGTCTCCGACAAAACCGCATCCCCATAGGTTAAAACCAGCCGGCAGAGCTTTCTCTCATCCAGAAACGGACAGCGCATTTTTTCATTGAGCGTAATGATTCGTCCATCCCCGCATTTTTTTGTATAATCAGATAAGGTCCGTCTTTTCGGACGGACCCCTTCCGGCGTTTCTGTTTTTTTCCATGCGGCAGCCGTCTTACGGTCCACCGCAATCTTCCATTCCTGACAGCATGTCAGACTGCACGCATCCGCGATGCATTGAAACTCATCATAATAATCGGGCTTCATTTCGTTCCCCCTCATGTCATTCTGCCGGCCTCTTATCAGAGAATCTTCGTCGTCCACTTCGAGCAGTCCCAGACCTCTCCCACGATATCCTGGTAAAACTCCGGCTCATGGCAGATTAACAGAACCGTTCCGCGGTACTCCTTCAGCGCACGCTTTAATTCTTCCTTCGCGTCCACATCCAGATGGTTGGTCGGCTCGTCTAAAAGCAGAACGTTGGTCTCTCGGTTCATCAGTTTACACAACCGCACCTTCGCCTGCTCGCCGCCGCTTAAGACTCTCACCTGGCTCTCGATATGCTTTGTGGTCAGACCGCATCTTGCAAGCGCCGCACGCACCTCATACTGGGAAAATGCCGGGAACTCCTCCCAGATCTCCTCAATGCAGGTGCGCTTGTTCTCCCCCTTGATCTCCTGCTCAAAGTAGCCGATCATGAGGTTCTCGCCCTGCTCGACACCGCCGCCAAGCGCGGGAATCAGACCTAGTAGACTCTTTAAAAGTGTTGTCTTGCCGATTCCGTTTGCACCGATCAGCGCCACCTTATGTCCGCGTTCCAGTGCGATCGAAAGCGGCTTCGAGAGCGGCTCCTCATAGCCGATTACCAGATCCTTCGTCTCAAAAATATATCTGCCGGGCGTGCGTCCCACCGGGAAGGAAAACTCCGGCTTCGGGCGCTCCGCCGCAAGCTCGATGACGTCCATCTTGTCCAGCTTTTTCTGCCGCGACATCGCCATGTTGCGGGTGGATACGCGCGCCTTATTGCGCGCCACGAAATCTTTTAATTCACTGATCTCCTGCTGCTGTTTGCGGTATGCCGCCTCAAGCTGTGCCTTTTTTACCGCGTAGACTTCCTCAAACTTGTCGTAGTTGCCGACATAGCGGTCGAGGTGCTGGTTCTCCATGTGGTAGATGATATTGACAACATCGTTCAAAAACGGAATGTCGTGCGAGATCAGGATAAACGCATTCTCGTACTCCTGCAGATAGCGTGTCAGCCACGCGATATGCTCCGCGTCCAGATAGTTCGTCGGCTCGTCCAGCAGAAGAATGTCCGGCTTCTCCAGAAGAAGCTTTGCCAGCAGCACCTTCATGCGCTGCCCGCCGCTTAGATCGGTCACATCATGGTGCAGCCCGAGTTCTAAGAGTCCGAGCGCTCTGGCAACCTCCTCCACCTTTGCGTCGATCGTGTAAAAATCATGCATCGTCAGGGTGTCCTGTATCACGCCGAGTTCTTCCATCATGGCATCCATCTGCGACTCGTCTGCCTCGCCGAGCGCATCACAGATCTGATTCATCTTCTCTTCCAACGCAAACAGCCACGAAAATGCCGACTTTAAGACACTCTCAATCGTCATTCCCGCGGTGAGTGTCGAGTGCTGGTCGAGGTAACCGACCCGCACATTTTTCGCCCACTCCACTTTTCCCTCGTCCGGCATCAGCTTTCCCGTAACGATATTTAGAAACGTCGACTTTCCCTCGCCGTTCGCTCCGACAAGACCGATATGCTCCCCCTTTAACAGGCGGAAGGACACATCGTCCAGTATCACACGGTCACCGAATCCATGCGTCAAATGTTCTACATTTAAAATACTCATCCGTCACCTCTATTTCAGCAGAAAAAAGTACAAAAGTACCACCACGCCGAGCCCAATGCGGTACCAGCCAAACACTTTAAAGTCATGCTTTCTGATATATCCGAGCAGGAACTTGATGATGACAACCGACACCAGAAACGCGCTGACCATGCCGGAAAGCAGAACTGCCCACTCCGTCCCGGTCAGATGAAGTCCGAAATCCATCAATTTTAGCAGGCTTGCACCGAGCATCACCGGAATCGCCAGAATGAACGTAAACTCACTCGCAGCCTTCCTTGACACACCGATTAAGAGCGCACCGATAATCGTTGCACCGGAGCGCGACGTTCCCGGAAACGCAGCCGCGAGCAGCTGGAACAAACCGATCAGAATCGCCATCTGAAACGTAATGTCCCGCATCTGCTCCACACGCGCCTGCTTTGCTGCATTGTGATTCTCCACCAGAATAAAGGCAACACCGAACACAATCAGTGCCACCGCCACACACACCGGATTGTAAAACAGTCTGTCGCAGGTCTCATCCAGCCCCAGCACAACAAATACGATTGCCGGCAGGCAGGACACCACGATCTTGCACCAGTTGATAATGACCGGCATGCGCACCGTGACGGGACCTAACACCCAGTATTCCCTTTTTACAAGGGAACCGCTCTTCTCATTCTGTTCTGCGGCCACGACCGCTTCCGAGGAACTGCGTGCAAACGGCCAGATCAGATTCCAGAACAGCACCACGACCGCCAAAATCGCTCCCAGCTGGATCACTACCAGAAACATATCCCAGAACTGTGCACTTACATCCAGTGTCAGAAACTCGTTTAAGAGGATCATATGTCCGGTGCTGCTGATCGGCAGCCACTCCGTAATTCCTTCTACAATACCAAATATAATTGCCTTTAAAATCTCTGTCATAAATACTCCATTCTTCTCATAACTGCTATGCATCAGCCGCTGCCATGCCACGCTCAGCCGGTACCATGCAGACATGTCATGCCACACTCAACCGGTACCATACATACATGCTATGCCACGCTCGTGCGGACAGGCTCGCTCAACATTTTCTTCGTCTTCTTCAACACATGGAAATATGCCGGGAACAGGAAACAGTCGGCAAAAATCCATGCGACCGGGCTTGCAAAGCACGCTGCCGGATAGCCGAACATCGGAACAAACACAAATCCGACCAGGGTACGCGCCGCCATCTCAAAGACGCCTGCCAGAATTGCAAACTTGCTGTATCCCATACCCTGAATCAGAAACCGCACAATATTCACGAAAGCCAACGGAATGTAGAAGGCACTGTTGCATACCAGAAACAGCCTTACATTTGCAATGACCTCCGCCTGTGCACTCTCCACGAAAAACATGGCAAGCTGATTGCCGCAAAGCCACAGCACCACGAACGCCAGGATCGAATATCCGATTCCCAGAATTCCCGCCGCTTTTAATCCGCCGCTCAAGCGGTCTAACTTCTTCGCTCCCACGTTCTGTCCGCCGTAGGTTGCCATTGTGGAACCGAGCGCATCATACGGGCAGCAGAAGAACATACCGATCTTGCTTCCCGCCGTCATGGATGCCACGGCATTCGATCCGAGCGTGTTGACTGCGCTCTGTAGGATTACGCTGCCGATCGCAGTGATCGAATACTGTAATCCCATCGGCACACCCATGCCGCAGAGGGTTTTCATGTAGCCCTTATTCACTTTCCGCTCTTCCTCATCGGTGTGCAGGATCTCAAACTTTCTCTTGCTGTAGATGACGCACGCGATACCGGAAAATGCCTGCGAGATCACGGTTGCAAGCGCCGCTCCGGCAACTCCCATCGGAAATACAATGATTAAAAGCAGATCCAGTCCGATATTCACAAATGCTGCCAGCGCCAGGAAAATCAGAGGCGTCTTGCTGTCACCCATCGACCTTATCACGCCGGACACCAGATTGTACAGATAGGTTGCCGGAATCCCCGCAAAAATAATGACAATGTAGGTGTAGGCATCGTCAATAATATTCTCCGGCGTCTGCATCAGCTGTAAGATCGGCCGGCAGAATGCCACCGTAAACACCGTCATGACCGCCGCAAAGATCACCGCCAGATAGACGGCATTCATCATAAACGCACGCATTGCCTTATAATCGCCGGCTCCAAACCGGTGCGCCAGAGGAATGGCAAAACCGTTGCACACTCCCATGCAGAATCCAATAATCAGAAAGTTCAGCGAACCGGTCGATCCCACTGCCGCAAGTGCATCCACGCCCAGAAATCTTCCAACAATCAGGGTATCCACCAGATTGTAAAACTGCTGAAACAAAAATCCAAACAACAGAGGCACCGAAAATCCTAAAATGAGCTTCATCGGTGAACCACTTGTCATATCTTTCGTCATAGAATCTACCTCATTTCATACTGTATCTCAGATCTCACCGCAATACTTCTCAAATACCGCAAAAAAGCTGTTCGTCTGAATACTGCCATCCGTGGTAAGCTCAATTCCATCCCACAGATCCGTGTTCAGCCTCGAGGATAACGATGCGACAAATTCATTGTAGACATCGTCAAATGCTTCTTTTTCACGTTTTTCCACAATGTTGGACTTATTCGCTTCCGTCAGCTCTTCATTATATTTATTCAGGCACTTGATAAAATAGTATCCATTTCCGGCAGCGATCATTCCGGAGACGGCATTGTCGTCCAGCTGAAATGCCACCTCCTCCACCTCGTCGGGCAGATCATCCCTCGATACCGTCACCTGAATCGCCGACAATTCGTTATAATTGTTGGCGACGGAGGCAAAATCATCCCCCTGCGCCAGCTTCTGCTCCACCTCGTGCGCCCGGTCTTCGTCCGTGACATAAATCTGCATGATTTCCATCACGCGCGCCTCATCGTCGCTGACCTCCTCGTTGACACCGTTCGTCAGCGAATGATACAGCTTCTGCGCCAGCGCATAGTGCATATAATACTCCGCAATATCCGCCTCGGCGACGTCCATATAGGCGGTCTCATCCTCCGAGAGGGATGCATAATATTCCTTTGCCGCTTCCGCCACCTTCGCAGTCTCATCCTCCGAGAGCGTCACTTCCTGCGACTGTGCCAGCAGATCCATCGTGTATACACGGGTAAGTTCCTCCAGCGTGATGTCCTTCACATAGTCAAGCAGGGATGCGTCTCCAAAGTCATGCTGCCAGAGGTCAATCGTATATGCTGTTCCATAGATATTCTGATAATTTGCCAGATATACCTTTGCCTCCTTTAAGCTGCATGCAGACTTGTCCAGTGTAAACACCTGCCTGCTGCTTAGCGTTCCCGAGACCACAATATCTTTATTGCCAATCTGGCATCCCGTAAGAGCCATTGACAGCGCGCATACGCACGCTGTCATTCCCATCGCCCATCTTTTTCTCATCGTGAAACACCCTTTATCTCAACATCTACATGATATTTTTCAAGATACTTCTCGCCACAGAAATTCCGTTCGCGGATGCCTGCTGCAGTCCTCTCGTCACGGACGCGCCGTCTCCGATCGCACGGAGTCCCTTGACACTCGTCTCGAAGTCAGAGTTTACCACTACCTTATTGGAGTAGAACTTGACCTCCACACCGTAGAGCAGTGTCTCATCACTTGCAATACCCGGCGTTACCTTGTCGAGAGCCATCAGCATCTCCTCGATATCCACCATGATCCGGTGCGGGAATACTAAGGAGAGATCTCCTGGTACCGCATCCTTTAAGGTCGGGATGAGGTTGTTACGGCACAGGCGCTCCTCCGTCGTTCTTCTGCCACGCTTAAAGTCTCCGAATGTCTGCACCAGAATCCTGCCGTCACAGAGCATATTGGAGAGCTGTGCGATCTGCTTGCCGTATTCGATCGGCGTCTTAAAAGGCTTTGTGAAGTTCTTCGATACCAGAATGGCAAAGTTGGTATTGTTGGTCTTTAAATCCTTGGACTTGTAGGCGTGGCCGTTGACTACCGCCAGTCCGTTGTCGTAGTATTCGGTTGCAACCTCGCCGGACGGGTTGGTACAGAAGGTACGCACCTTATCATCGAACGTCGGCGTATGGTACACTAACTTCGCCTCGTAGAGGTTCTCATTCAAGAACTCCATCACCTCATCGCGCACCTCGACGCGCACACCGATGTCCACGGTGCCGACCTTCGTCTCAATATCATGCTGATTGCAGATATGGGAGAACCAGTCTGCGCCCTCACGTCCCACAGCGGAAATGACCTCTGTCGCCGTGTATGTCTCATCCTTGTCGGTGATGACACCCTTGACCTGGTTGTCCTCGATGATGATGTCCTTGACCATGGTGCCAAACTCCATCTCGACCCCTTCCTCTAACAGGTGCTCCTGCAGTCTGGAATAGATCTTGTAGCCTTCCTCCGTGCCGAGATGACGGATCGGGCATTCGATCAGCTTTAAGTTCGCCATGATCGCTTTTCTGCGGATCTCGCGGATTTCCTTCTCTTTATCCACACCGTACACCTTGGAATCCGCACCGAATTTCAGATAAATATCATCCGATTCTTTTAACAGCTCCACGGTCTTATCGTAGCCTAAAATCTCCGGCAGGTTGCCGCCGACATCCGGCGATAAGGACAGTTTGCCATCGGAGAAAGCTCCCGCACCGGCGAATCCGGTCGTGATGGAACACGGCTTGCATCCCACGCATACCTTGGTCTTACGCTTCGGACATTCACGGTTCTCAATCCGTCTTCCTTTTTCAATCATTAACACTTTCAGATCCTTTTTCGCATGAATCAGCTCATACGCACAAAAAATTCCGGAAGGACCGGCTCCTATAATAATCACATCATAATTCTTCATTGCATTCCCTCATTCTTTCTATATATTCTACCATTCTGTTATGTATCTGCCTGCGTTCTTCAAAGCAGACGGCTTAAGCTTCCACGATCAGGTATCTTCCGTCCGGCAGTGCGAACACTTCTGCCTGCTCCGCCAGCTCCTCGCTGCTCATTCCGGCAATATCCGCGCCCTCTTCCTTAAAGTACGCCCGCACTTCTTTCAGATTCTTACAGACCGTTGCAAAACAGTCCGAAAGAAATTCCTCTGCCTCTTCCCTGCTTTCTGCCACAGGTTCCCGAAACAGCTTCTCCTGCTGCGCCAAAAATGTATCCAGGCACATTTCATCGTACATATCTTTTCCTCCGCCAACGTTTTATTTTACCATAAATAGATATCAATTCCAAGCTTCTTTAATTCCCGGTAAATGGCTGCTACCGGAAGCCCTACAACATTATTATAGTCGCCATCAATTTTGTCAACAAAAATCGCACATTTCCCCTGAATTCCATATGCGCCCGCCTTGTCCATCGGCTCGCCGGTGGCAACATAGCGCCGGATCTCCTCCTCGCTCATCGCGCGCATCGTGACATCGGTTTTCTCATGAAACGTCACCTGACCAGCCTTTCCGGACGCATCCAAAAGCACAATCGACACTCCGGTGTATACCTGGTGTGTTCCACCGGAGAGAAGCTTAAGCATACGGCAGGCATCATGTTCGTCTTTGGGCTTCCCTAATATCTGTCCCCCGCAGGAGACAATCGTGTCGGCGCCAATCACCATGAGATCCGAAGGTGTCACCAGTTCCTGATGCGTCTCCTCGTAGGTTCTCACCATGGATGCCACCTCGACGGCCTTCTGTGACGCCAGTTCCTCCACGACTTCGTGCGGTACGCTCTTCGTGATCCGCTCCTCGCCTTTTGCCGGGCAGATTTCAAACGAAATCCCGATCTGCTCTAACAGTTCCTTTCTCCGCGGTGAGGCGGATGCCAGTATGATCTGTCCCATCTCATTTTCTTCCTTTCTGATGTTCTTATCTCTGAAATCAATCGTCCTTTTCCGTGTCCCGTTTACACTTACACCGGTATCACTGCGCCCAGCCGGAATGAGTAGAGAAGCCGCTCCTTCACGCGAAGCGTCCTCTCACTTCCGTGGTTGTAGATCCGCTCCAGCGCCTCGCCGTAGAGCTTTAACTGCGAAGCATAACGGTCCGCCAGTTCCTTGCCGGTTTTCACACGGTCCGTCTTATAGTCCAGCACCACAATGCCGTCCTCCTCAATCCAGAACACATCAATAATTCCCTGGATCAGCGTCAGCTCTTTGTCATCCGCACATTTCTCTCCGTCTCCGAATCCGAATGCCGCGAGCTCCTCGCCCGTAAATCCCATCACAAACGGTTTCTCCCGGTACAGCGTTCCGGCAGTCTCCGCACGCTTCATCCGCTCTCCCGCCGCCGATGTGAGAAACGTCTCGATGAGAGCCGGCTTTACCAGGCGCTTCATCTCCTCCGTGATCTGTCCTCCGGCAAGCATCGCCTCAATCTGTTCCGTGACTCCTGCCGCCGCCGAAAACTGGTAGCACTCCATCACCCTGTGAACCGCAGTTCCGCGCAGTGCACCCTGGTTCTGTCCGCCGGTTTCTTCCTGCTCCATTTTTTTTTGGACAAACGGCGGAACATAGGATTTTCCCTCCGTCTCTAAAAACGCCGGGACAACATCCGTCTCCTCCTCCAGAAGCTTTTCCCGCATCGCCCGATGCTTTAATTCCGACACGGAATATTTGTTTTTGCGCTCCAGATCGCGCTCATACGGATAGGTGAATGAAAACTTCCCGTCAAATTCTGCCACGTCTGCCGCATCCGCCGCTGCAATGCGTGACAGACACTGTTCCAGATTCTCCGTCTCCTCCTCCATGTGACGGCTCTCTGCGTCGAGCAGTTCCTCCGCCGGCACAACGCGCACCTGATAGCGTCCGTGATAGGAAAACACCGCCGGAAGCAGCCAGTCGAAATAGCCTGCCGCGCTCTCCCGGAGCAGATACGGCAGAGGAACATGCTCCGTTTCCGGGAAAAGTTCCTCCTGTGCCGCTTCCCTTAGCGCCGCCAGATCATTTTCTGCATCTTTTCTGCACCCCGTTAAGATCAGCTTCTCCTTCGCGCGTGTGAGCGCCACATAGAGCACGCGGAGCTCCTCGCCCAGATTCTCCAGTTCGATCTGCTTTGCGATGGCGCGCTTTAATATGGTCGGCGTCTTGATCCTGCGCTCGCCGTCGATCCAGTCAATTCCGATTCCCAGTTCCGGGTGCAGCACCATGCGGCTTCTGGTATCCTGCCTGTTAAAATTTCTTCCCAGACCGCACACAAAGACCACCGGAAATTCCAGTCCCTTGCTCTTGTGGATACTCATAATGCGCACGACGTCCTCATTCTCCCCGACCATGTCCGCCTCGCCAAAGTCGACATCGTATTTCTGGAGTTCATCGATGTAGCGCACAAAATGAAACAATCCCTTGTAGCTCGTATTCTCATAGGCGATCGCCTTCTCCACCAGCATGCGCAGATTCGCCCTGCGTCTGGCTCCTGCCGGCATCGCCGCCGCATAATTTCCGTAGCCGCTTTCCTTCAACACGATCTCGATCAGCTCGTGAATCGGGGTGTCCGGCACAAGCGCCCGCAGCCTCTCATACAGCTTCCAGAACTCCCACAGTTTTTTCTCATAACCTTCCGCCAAAGGTTCTTCACTCTGCGCAAGTTTCCTGCAGCGTGCGAGCACACACTCACAGAAAGGCACGCTGCGGTCGTGCGCCCTAAGCCGTCCCAGCTCCTCGTCCGTAAGCCCGGCGATCGGAGACTTAAGCACTGCCGCAAGCGGAATATCCTGTCTCGGATTGTCAAGAATCCGAAGCATCGCAAGCACCGTCTGCACCTCCACCGCCGAGAAATAGCCGGTTGCTGACACCGTATGCGCCGGTATTCCCGCCTCGTTCAACACGGCGGCAAACGAATCGGCATACCCGCTTAGGCTGCGGAGCAGAATCACAATATCGCTGTAACGCACGGCGCGCAGTTCCCCCGTCGCCTTGTCCGTCACCTTCTGCTCTGTCATCAGCTTCCGGATGCGCTCTGCCACAAGCTTCGCCTCATACAGCTTCCGGTCTTCGTACCCGCTGCCCTCTAAGAGTTCTTCGGCACTGTCCGCCACAAGAATCTCCGGTGCAAACATCCCTGCCTCA
>ERZ773168.2955-NODE-2955-length-12538-cov-8.304094_pt1 | contig 12538 bp, 20 predicted proteins | sample MGYA00511261_ERZ773168 | MGnify/ENA primary metagenome ERZ773168 (study PRJEB29015, sample SAMEA2737855) | human gut metagenome | biome: human gut; feature: human-associated habitat; material: faeces | place: China | collected 2012 ... | reverse complement strand
CGTTTCCAGAATATAGATGGCAAATGCACCATAAAGATTTTGTAAAATATGCTTTTTGTCATTGTAACATGAGAGATAATTGCAGACAAGTAGAATTTTACAACTTTTTGATGAAGGTTTTGATGATTTTAAACGAACTTTATCCGAAAAATCAGGAGTAAAGTTTGAAACAAAAGAGTATTAAGGAAAAAGAAAAATGCTGAGACAGGAGAGGTATGCGAGTGCAGTGGAAAGATTGGGAAGGATGGTTGTATAGATTCGCAGGACTACACATAGTTCACCTTGAAAAGAAAAACAGCAAATTATATAATTGCCATAGGAATCATTATCAGTTCCGATTTTTGAATGATTGGAACTTGCAGAGATAATTGATGATGATGAGAATGTTTCACTGCTTGTTTTTTCAAGACTATCAACAGTTGAGGGAACGGATAGTCAGGTATCATATGAAGATTTTATGGAAGAAAATAATGCTGATTTTGTTATCTATATTGTTACCACAAAAGATTATGATTCGGTGGAAGAACCATTAAAACAATTGATGGAAAAATATCCGGATTTAACAGGTGTAGTAGAGTATTGGGACAATGTATCGAATGAAACATTAGGCGAGTTTAAGGAAATGGCAAAAGATGCGACAACACTTACAGGACAAATGCAGTTTCTTCTTAAGACGGATGGAACTTGTATTGAATTTTAGTTTGAAAGGGAACGTTATGAAAAAGAGTATTTTACTATTGGTAACAGCACTGCTATTGACAGGTTTAGCAGGGTGCAGCATGACAAAAAACAGATATAACCATTATGGAGTTGTGAAATATCTTGAAAATAAATATGATGATAAATTCGAATATTATGAAACTTATGGGGGGACGCTGTTTGATTCAGATCCATGGAAGGGATTTATCTGTACCAGTGAAAAATATCCGGGAAAACATATTTTAGTAATTTATGATGTGAAATATAAAAAATATCATGATAATTATCTGGATATTAAATATGCTCGTCAAGTGGATGAATTATTTGATTCTATGTTGTCGGAAGTCTTTGGGGAGAATACATATTGTTTTCCACATTATGAGGATGAAGATATTGATGGGAGTGTATCAGAGTTCGACGGAGATACTACTTTTGAACAATATATAGCAATGAAGCGTCTGTTTTTATATTCTTTTGTAAAAAGTGATAAGAGCAATGAAGAAATTGAACATGAGATGAAAGAACAGTTATTGAATAATGGTATATGGTGTTATGAGATAAACCTCTATTTTGATGAAGATCTTGATGAAAATACTTTGGATTATTTTGCATATAGAAATGACGTAATAAGAAAGGGAAAAAAGTCAAGACATTTTTATGCAAAAATGAAAGATAACAAGACATTTACAGAATGTTATTGGGAGGTGGATTAAGATGTCAGAATTTGATAATGAATCATAATTTAACAGCTTATATAAAAAGTGACAAAAGCAATGAAGAAGTCGAAAGTAAGATAGAGGAACAGATACTGAACAGTGGTATGTATTGCAGAAATATTTGCTTGCATTTTGTGGAGGATTTTGATGAGCAGAGGCTGGATGATGATTCCTACTTATATGACTTAAATGCATCAGCAGTGAGACACTATGTCGCAATCATGAAAGACAATAGAACATTTAGGGAATCTTATTGGGAAGATTGAATGGATATACATGGGGAAGGAAGCTTATGAAAAAGTATATAGTACTGGTAGTAACAACATTAATATTGACAGGTTTAGCAGGGTGCAGCATGACAAAAAACAGATATAACCATTATGGAGTTGTGAAATATCTTGAAAATAAATATGATGATAAATTCGAATATTATGAAACTTATGGGGGGACGCTGTTTGATTCAGATCCATGGAAGGGATTTATCTGTACCAGTGAAAAATATCCGGGAAAACATATTTTAGTAATTTATGATGTAAATCATGATGAATATCATGATAATTACTTCGATATTAAATATGCTCGTCAGGTGGATGAGTTAATAGATTCCATGTTGTTGGAAGTGTTTGGGGATGATCCTTATTATTTTAATCATTATGAAGGTGCAGATATCACCGGGTTGGTATCGCAGTATGATGCAGATACTACTTTTGAAGAGTACATAGCAGAAGAACATATTCATTTAACTGCTTGTGTAAAAAGTGACAAAAGCAATGAAGAAATTGAAAGTAGGATAAAAGAACAGATATTGAAAAATGGTATATTTTGTAGCTGGATTGACTTGGCTTTTGTGGAGAAGTTTGATAAGGAGCGGATGAATGATTCCTCTTACATAAAGGAGGTTGTATCACAGGAACCAGAAGTGAGGCATTATAGTGCAAATATGAAAGATAATAAAACATTTACAGACTGTAATTGGGAGGAGTGAGATGGCAGAGTTTGACAGTAATACAGCCAGTATTTCAGCAATATTAGATGCATATATGTACTTGAATTATCAATATAATCCGGAAGAATCGCAAGAGAAAAATATAAATCAGATATTAGAAGATATAGAATCTTTACATGAAGATAATGAATACTACAAAGTATTAAAAAAAGCTTGTGAGGAAAATCCAAGTCTTGGAGAATATACACTGGTCAGTCAGAGCCATTATGATCATGAGACAAATGGACAGGATTTTTTCAACTATACAGGAGAAAAATGTACAGATGATCCGATACAGGCATGCGCATTCAAAAGTCTGGACGGGGATCTGTATGTGGCATACAGAGGAACAGGTTCTAAAAGATGGGGAGATAATGGACAGGGATTCTCTGACAGGGCAATAGAGAAGCAATTGTTGCAGTTGTAGGAGAGAAAATAACAGGAGAAAATTGATGATAATAGAAAATAGTAACACAAAATTCACAGATGAAGAAAAGTAAAAAGCCGAGATGCCAATATTTGAAAGTGTCTCATAGAATTCATTTTTATAAGGGCAGCTGCTACACAGTCTGAATGTGATATCTTGCTGAATGAATGTCCAGTACCGGCTGCAAAAAATCAACTACTCCGGTACAGGAATACTGTGTTCCATCACGCAGCTGGATCTTTATCAGATCCCCGGTCATTCCATCATAACAGACAAGTGGATGATAACCATTGCTCTGATAGTGAAAGTTAAAGGCTCTGCCTTCCTGTCTGCCGTATGCATCAAGAAGAGTGGAATCCAGATCCAGAATAACAGCCTGTGGCATCTGAATACTGTAAATTCTCATCCGAAGTACTCTGGTAATCGCAAGGAACTGGTTTAAAGTGTCTTCATCCATACGGTTAAAGAATCTTGATACCGTAGGCTGTGATGCAAGCGCATCTTTTTCAAGTATAGACTTGAATACAGGATCATTGGTTTTAAACGCTTTTTCTAAAAGAGTATCTATACCAAGTTTGCTTATGAATTCTTTGATAAGAAGCAAGCCTGCATCGGATGAGAGATCTCCTCCATCAAAATTTATTTTAATCTGTCTATTGATTTCTAAGGCTAAGGTGTTTACAATACTCATAAAGGGCTCCTTTGTTTGGGATTGTTAAGACTTTGAACACCTTAATTTTACCACAAATGGATGCTCTTTTTTCATTCACTTGATAGGTGAAAAGCAATATTCAGCGAAAATACAGTAACTATGTGGCTTTCAGCCACTTTCACGGCTGAGCCGTGAATAATCTAGGTTTATTAAAATGGCAATACCAAACGCAGGACAAGGATTTAAAACCGGATTTTATGCCAGAGAGAATGGATGGATATTGTGATATCATGGAATTTAAGATGCCGCATTTGGATGGCAAATGCATTGTGGGTACAAATGAGAGAATATGTCTGATTATGTTGTGATAGATATTATTGTATATGAGAGAGGAATGTAGGTTATTGTGAAAAGAAAGATTGTGAATATGGGGACGATAGGAATAGTAGTTATAATTCTGCTGGTTGGTGTCTTAAATTATAAACAGGCGGCAGAAACCAAAATGAAAAAGATTGAAACAGAGGAAAACAGAGTAAGAGAAAACAAAACAAATTATACAAACGAACAGGATAGCAGCAACATATGTGAAATGACAGAGGAAGAAGCGGCAAAGGCTGTTTTTGATTACATATATTCAGATTGTGACTATGATTATGACGCAAAGGTTATTTCTACTATGCAGCAGGGAGAAATGGTATATTTATACCAAACGCAGGAAAAAAGTGACTTGCAGTATGAAATGTTACAGAGCAAAGATAGGACAGAAGATGGGCAATATTATGTCTTTGCACACGATACACGTTATGTAACAGATGCCCTTTCGCAGGGCTTCTATGATGAATATCACACGGATTACGCAGTTGATAGGAAGACAGGCGAAGTTCTTCGGGAGTCTCAATGGATAGAGACTGATGCAGGTTATAAATTGCTTTATAGTGAAGCATATGAAAAGGCGGTTAATCAGTTATATTTTAATGAGGATGTTTCAGATGGAAAGATGCTGGAGGAACAAGCTGCAAGAGCTCTTTTTTATTATATGTATTCGGATGAGGGGGATTATGATTCAATAGTTGTAAGAACATATAAACAGGAACAGTCGGTATATGTATATCAGTTTCCAGAAGATCAGGAGTTTCCTTGTGTAAGAAATTTTTCATGTAGAGGTATGACGGAAGATCAGGAATATTATATTTTTGCAGATTATACAGACTATTATACTCATGGTTATGAACCTGTTTTTACTCATTATCATTATCTTACAAGTTATGCTGTTAACAGGGAGACGGGCGAGGTGCTTCGGGAACGGGAATGGAGTGATATAGAGTGTGAGTGGTTGTATAATGAAGAGTATAGAAAAGCAGTTAAATAGTGGAATCTATTTATAGGTAATTGCGAAACAAGTTCGCAATTCTGATTGAAAATACGGAAGAAATATAACGGAAGTTTTATATAGGGAGAAAGTTTTATGCCGGAAGAGAAGGTACAGAAAAATGGAGATGCCATTATAGCAGGAGATTTTACTTTTGAACTGGAAGGAAATTGCCTTCGAAAGTTTTTGAAAGGAATTTTTAAAAAACAATACCAAGATATTGCGTGTGATATGATGGTGAAACACTATGCTTTTTACGAAGAGTTAAGTAAAGTAGGTATTGTAAAAGAAGAGGAGTATGTCACAAGAGAGGCTGTTATTCATTGTGATAAAGTAAAGATGTAAAATTACTTCCTCATCCTGGTCCTCGCCGTTATGAATCTTACAAAGAAAGTATAGTTGACCATTCAGATATTTTATTGGATGAGAGGTATGCGGAAGCATGGGAATATAAGGACAATCCATTTATTTATGTATCTATCATAGGACCTATTTATGCAACGGGAAGTGACTATGGCGATACGGCGGCATCTATAATGCACGATTATTTTATGTGGGATGACGAGGAAAAAGATTGGGAGGAGTATATCCTATGGAGGGAAGGAAAATAAGTTTTGTGGTACTGGCTATGGCAGGTCTGCTGACAGCATGTGGCAGCCGTGTGTGGGGTGATGACAGTGAAATTTCCACAGCATTAGCCTTCGGAGAAGCAGAGGAGTGTACGCAGAATGCCAAAACACGGGAAGATACGATTGTTAAAATATCAGACTGCCTTTCGGAACAGGTGCCGGAGATTGATGACTGGGCTGCTTATGTAGATCTGAAGAGTGATGGGCAGGCGTATTTATATCAAACATATGATCTTGAAACAGAGGAAGTATACAAAGATGGGGCGGGAAGTGAATATTTGGGAGAGTATTATTCCGTTCATGTGAGCGAGATGTGGGAGGATCACAGTGTGAGCTGGAGCACGTTTTATGTGAGTGTCAATTTTGATAAGGTTTTATGGAAGGATATGGTAGGACTGGCAGACAGTGAGTTTGAAGTGTATACATTAGAGGAGTGGAGAAATTCGTCGTATTATCCAAGCCTTGATGACTAAACGGTGTTTTGCATAGATCCTGGGAGGAAAATAATATGATAAAAAATTTTCTTTCATCCATTGTAGTAAGCTTGTTTTTGATCCTTCTTGTGATTTTGTGCAGTGAAAATGATAAAGAAGAAAGCAGACATGAGCCTCAAAATACATGGTTTTATATGCCGACACAGAAAGAAGTAGAATATGAAGGATATTTTTATCCATATAGCTATCGGGATATTTGGCAGGATATCAGTTTGCATATAAAAGAACTGAAATCCTTTCAAAATGGCAGCTTATATGCTTTAGAACTGGATCAGCTGAATGTGACAGATCCGTTCGATCAATTCGCGTTGGGGAGAGAATATCTGGGATATTACTATGTTACGTCTGAGGATATTTATTATATGCCGTCAGACACCGGTGGGTATACGGAGGAGAAAAATGAGATCATAATTTCCGGTCTGGAATCAGATGAGGATTTATTTTTAAAAGAGTGGACGATTGTCTGCTGTGAAAACGGAACGGCTGATGTAGTGGATGATGCCGGATATCATGCATTTGTAGAAGCAGATGGAGAAAAAAGGATCTTTCGTTATTATAATGATTATTTTTACGGTTCAAAAGATTATTTATTGATGGTTTGGGAAAAGGGAAAAGGAATTGTTTATTATATGCATGGAAATGGTCAAAAAAACATGCATGTGGAATTTGGAACAGACTTGAAAAAACAGCAGAAAGAAGATTATGGGTATCCATATAAATTGTTTCATTAACTCTGTAAGAAGTACGGGAGGTGTTTGCACAACATGATTATGATGAACGAAGGGCAAAAGAAGCAGAGGTGTTTATCAATGGCTATCAGTAGGATGAGAAGATATGCAAAGGTGATAGCGTTTTTGGCCATATGTACGGTCGGCATATCAGGATGCGGGAGAGAAAAAGGCGCAGCAGAATTACCATTTTTTGGGACATGGTACATTGAAAAGGTGGCGGTCATTTCAGAAATGTATACAGGAACAACCAAAGATGGAGTGGCGGAAGAGGATTTATATGATTCCGAAGATTTTGTCGGATATGAGCTGGAGTATACTGCAGATTATTTCCGGATAGGGGAAAATACATACACGGATCCTGAATACGGTATGTTTTTTGAAGACATTTTTACTGTGAACGATGGGGGCAAATTTTGGCCACATGTGTGTGATTTTATGGAGGAAGAGGGGATTGACTGGCATGATGATAAATATTACGGTCAAAGAGACGGCATGGAACTGCATTTACTGGTTTATATAGATTTTGAGGAAACGGTGTTTTATGAAACGTATGATTTTATTCCGGTGGGAACACGCTTTACACTTTTGAATGAGGACACTATGCTCGTAGAATTTTGGGGAAAGACGCTTTTGGCGCGGAGAGTTGCGTAACCGTTGTAAAAGCAGTCTAAAATATGGCTTTTAGGAGGGAGGTATTTATAAATGATTAGGTGCAAAATAAGAAAACACACAAAGGCGGTGGCAGTTCTGATCTTATGTGTAGCCGTATGTATCATTCTTATGGCAGCATTTGGCGGAGAAAGGAAAATTCCGTTTTTTGGGACATGGCGTATTGAAAGAGAGGTAATCATTCCGGAGCTGACTCCGGAATTAACATCGGGAATGCCTTTAGAAGAAGCGATGTTCGTTACCACAGACTTTATCGGATATGAACTGGAGTATACCGGAGAATATTACCGTGAGGGAGAACCAACTTCCCGCTATCCTAATAACCCTGTATTGCAGGAACGGACAGCTGAAGACCCACATTACGCCATAAAATATATAACGCTGTCGGAGTTTAATCATTGGGGAATCCTTCAGCCGTATCTCGAACAACTGATTGAGGAGGAAGGAATTAAAATCAATAACATGGAGGATTATGATGAAGAGGAGACATTGCTCTTGCAGGTCAGACACCGGCTATGGGGACATGAGGAGCTGGAGAAAAAATGTACGCTTTTGAACGATGATATGATGCTCATAGAAGATCGGGGAAGGATTTTCTTTGCACGACGGGAAGGGTGGATGTCATGACAGGGGAGAGCAGGTCGATGGAACAAAATGTACTGGAGCGGTCTGGACTTATGAAAGATTTTTTGTCTGAAAAAATAAACGGGTTGAAAGGGGAACGGTTAAAAGAGATCAGAGAAAAATTTGAAAGCAATGTCGGAAATGTGCGAAAGCAGTTTGAGAGTGTTCTAGGGGCGATCACGTCAGAGGCAGAGCAGGAGATTATTGTGATATCTTACCTGCGCGCAAGTTACATCACAGAAACCCATGAGTTTTATGTGGGCGTCTATAAGGGAGAACCTTTTGTAGAAGAAATAAAGCATGGTTTTATTAGTGTCAAACCTTTGCTGGGAAATGTAGAAAAGGATTTCGTGGAGCTGGATCAGGCACTGGAAAGAGAGTTTTTCCGTTTGATTGCAGCAGAGAAAGAGGAGATTCACCGTTGGTATATGGAACAATTGTACCAGGAGTTTGGTACGGTACGGAGATTCAAAGGAAAGAATATTTATTTTGGCGGATTTATGGATGAGATAAGCTTGATTGGAGACGGATAGCAGAGAGGGGGAATGAAAAATCTATGAAATATTAATTTGTTAATAGTATCGTTAGATGAAGAGGCAAGTGATGAAAAGGAATAAACTAATATTTAATAGTACCATAGCTTTTATTCTGTTAATTACAGTTATCTTGTGCGAGGAATGGTCTAAAAAAAAGAGTGAGATGATAGATCAGACATCGTTTTTCTTTGATTATGGAACTGAGACGGCAGCGTTTGAGGCGGAGTTCGCAAGCACCCCTTTTGGAGAGTATGAACAATTACAGATACAAGTGGAACAGGTGGAGCAGTGGGAAAACGGTATTTTGTATACAATGATGATAGAGAGTGATACAGAGGATGACAGCAGATATTTTTACGGCAGGGATAGATTTTTTCTTGGATATTTTTATGTATCGGAAGATAAAATTTACCGAATAGATGAGAATAAGATGGAGGAAGTCAATATAAAAAATGAGGAGGATTTCATCGCAAGAGGGACGGTAGTCTGTCAGGAGATGGGGAAAGAGGATTCACTGAAGGAAGAAAAGGGGTGGCACGAGGAGATTATGGTAGAGGGAACAGTGTGTACCTATCGCAGTTATAATGATCTTACAGAAACAGGATATTATGAGAGGTTTGTTTGGGAAAAGGGGAAAGGTCTGATAGAATATAAGAGTGGATTCGGTGCAGAAAGAGATCGAATTTATCTGTGGAGAGAGACATGAAAAAAGTAGCGAAGAAGGGATTGTGCATAACAGCCGCAGTGATGGTAGTGCTGGTAATAGTCGGTATATTCTGTTTTGTGAGATGGGAGCGGAAAAGTTCGGATCTCTCCTTTCAGTTTGAGGAAACGACTTATACGTATGAAGATGAATATTACGACGTGTTCAAGCTTGTATATCTGCAGATGGTTGGAAGCAGAGATAAGGAAAAGGAAAGAAAAATCAATCAGCTGCTCGAAGATGATAGAAAAAAAGTGATGGAAATGGAACCACCTGATTCTTATCCTGATGATGGGTGGGAATATGGTTTTTATGTAGGAACACATCAATGCGATATAGAATATGCGGATGAGAAGTTTATAAGCATTAGTTACTCTGGATGGGTAGTGCGTCAGCTGAAAGGACCGTATGGATTACCAGCCACAATGATGGCAACGACGATTGACTGTGAGGAGATGAAGGTTCTCGAACTAAAAGATGTTGTATCCGATTTGAATGGTCTGTGTCAAATGCTACTGGACGATAGGTTTGAGGGCATTACGTTATGGGATGGAGTAGGAGATTTAGAGAAGGTAAGCACTACGTATAGATGGGCCGGGGCGGAGTGTGGTCTTCTGGAGGATTTGAATGGCGATGACAGAGATATAGAGTGGTACATAAAAGAGAGGGAGATGTCGTTTTCAGAGAGATGGAGTGCATTTTGGGGAGATGATGTGGACAAAGCTTTGGCAGGAAAGGATTTTGTGATTGTAACCTTGCGTGATTACTATTACCACGAGTATGCGATTGATATGCGGCAGATACGTGAACTGTTAAAGGAAGACTTTGTGAAGAGCATGCTGTAGGCTGGTCAGGGGAGAGTGTGAAGAGATGACTCAGACATCATTTTGAACAGGCAAGGATATAAGTGGAATAAGATGATTGAGGCGGATGGAGCAGCAAGTACCTGCCGCAGCTATAATGATTTGATGCAAGAAAGACTGATACCGTCAAGGGCGGACATCCTGCCATAGAAGAAAATAAAGAGAGAAAAAGTTAGGAAAGGAGGGGAAGTTACGATGCCCATGTGTGGTCTTTGATACCAGAGTGGTAAATACTCTGTTGGAGATGCTACTTTTATGGACGCTGATGATGCGTTTGTTAGTAATATTAGTCGTAGGACAGATGTGGATACGAATGGTTATTTAGATGTAATTGCACATGGAACACCTAATGGCATACAAATTACTCATAATGGGCAACATATGACAGTTGATCACAGAACGGCTTCTAGATTAATACAAAATTCAGATGGTTATAACGGACAGACAATTAGGTTATGGTCTTGTAATACAGGTGCTTTGGATAATGGATTTGCACAGAATTTGGCAAATAAGCTAAATGTTGAAGTTTATGCACCGACAAATTATTTATGGTCAATTATTTTGTTGCAGGTATGAATAATTTGAGATTGCCAGACATGAATAATAGAGAGACATTTCAACTATTTTCTTCAGGAGATAATTAGGAAATGATATGTGAAAAATGTAAAGGAAAAATGAATTGGAGTATCGAAGGTGCTACTCAAGGATGGAGATGCCCTATGTGTGGGTGGAATATAATAACAACATACATTGAAGATATAGATAGAGATGAAACGGAATACAGTCTGTATATAAAAAATGTAACAGAAGTTGATGCAGAAAAAATAAAATTTGTTGCAAAAACAGCTAATGTTAATTTTGTTATTGCGAAGCAAATGCTTGAAAAAAGAGAAGCATGTATATTAAAAGCTAAGGCACCTAAGATTAAACCAGTAATTACAAAATTACAAGAATTGGGGATTGATTTTAATGTAAATCCTTCATTCAATTATTGAGAATGTCTTAAAGATAATTTGCAGATTGTAACTAACTGGTAATTAGTAAAAGCCAGCAAGGATAATCATAACGATTTTCTGCTGGCTTTTATGTCATGTGGTTTTACCATTTCCAATCTGCTAATTCCAAAAGCAGTGCAAAGCAACACTGCATCGCCATACGGAAAACAACTGCGGTATAATAAATGTTCTACAAAGACCTGCGAGACAATCTTAGATGTGGTAGCTGGTGATAAAGTGAAAAATAATGCTTACCAAGATGCAAGGGATATGGCTACCAAGCAGGGAAGCAGACGACTGCAGGCAACAATTTATTTTCTTGCAATCCAGATGGTGCAGCTATCCTCAAAAGGCACACCAAGAAATCCAGTAGTGCGAGCCTACTGCGAGAAGCGTAAGGCAGAGGGAAAAACCAGCCAGCAGGCACTGATTTGTATTTCTAGACGATTAATCAGTATCATTTATGGAGTGTTAAAGAACAGTACGGAGTATCGCATGCCGGTAGTGGAAAATGCTGGCGAAAAGTTGTAGAGCAAATGGCAGATATATGGTAAACTTTTAAGCAGATGTAACAGTCGGCTTTGGGAAGTGTATTCATTTTTCGGGGTAGGAGCATCGGCTTGGATAATTATAAGAGTAAAGAGTCTTTGTCAAGACCAGCTATGGGGAGTCAAGCGGAAATATTTCTGAATTGTTAGAAAATCGTCCAGAGTTGACTGGAACGAATCGAGAGAAATTATTATCTATGGTACAAGACACAAAATTAGCAGCGTATATTAATGAAGTGTATAGACCAGGTGCATCTGTTGGAGATGGTGGAACTGCTGATAAATTAATCATGGAGTTTTATGAAGGAAGTTCCCGTCATTTGCCAAAAGCTAAAGAAAGATTAGTCGGTATAAATAGAATAATAGATTCAGGAAAACTTGGACTGAATGATTTAGATATAGCTGAAGCATTAAGAGATGATTTAGAATACGCTATAGACTTATTCAAATAAAGGAGATTAATAAAAATTATGATTATAGATGATTTTTTGAAACAAATGACAATTTATTTTCCAACAATAAAAAAAGATTTGGATGAACACATACAAGAATTTGGAGAAAGATTGGATACTATTGTTATAGAGGATATTATTATGCCAGAAATTATTGAACTTTTGGAAAAAGACGCGGATACGAAGAAGCTAAAAGTTATATTTGACTATTTTGAGGATGTATGTATTAATTCAGATGATTATCTCAATAATGTTTTTTCTATAACAGCATTGGAAATATTGGGTAATGATAAAAATATATTGGAAAAAGCTAAGAAATATATGGGACCTATAACAATAAAACTTCAGAGGGAAGCTGATATTGCTATAGGACGACAAGTATAAGCACAACAACTAAGCCTCCCCACGGGCAGGCTTAAATCCTAGTCTCACTACCAGACATTTAA
>ERZ773168.2951-NODE-2951-length-12549-cov-2.934288_pt1 | contig 12549 bp, 7 predicted proteins | sample MGYA00511261_ERZ773168 | MGnify/ENA primary metagenome ERZ773168 (study PRJEB29015, sample SAMEA2737855) | human gut metagenome | biome: human gut; feature: human-associated habitat; material: faeces | place: China | collected 2012 ... | reverse complement strand
AAGCAGAGGGAGGTCATAATCGGTTTCTTAACCGCACCTTCGTATAAACTCATTTTTGTAAGGGATTAATTTGTTAGTGATTTATTTCTCAACTGCCACTTCCATGCCATTCACCAAACGCGACTGACCGGCAACTACAACTTGAGAATTATCGGGCACACCGGATTTCAACTCGTATTCCGTACCCATACGCCGACCTAACTCTACCTTATTGTAAGATACTTTACCATCTTTATATACAAAGACATAACGGTCGCCGGAACCTGCCTGCTTAACAATGGCCAGATCGGGAACAACCACGTTGTCTGCTGTGCCGAAGTTTAATGTAGCACGGGCAAACATTCCCGGACGCACACGCTGGTCTCTATTATCCAGCTTGATTTCTACCTGGAACGTGCGGGTAGCAGCGTCTATCGTAGGGTAAATCAGACTGATATTTCCGGTGAATACTTCGTCGCCGTATACATCCAGCTTCACATCTACGGGCGCGCCTTTCTTCACTTTGGTAAAGTAGGTTTCGGAAACATTGATAAGAAGTTTCACCGGAGTGATCTGCTCTACAACCAATACCGGGTTTCCACCACTATACATATCGCCGTTATCATAGTTGCGTGCAGTAACCACGCCATTGATGGGGCTTAGCAAAGCGGTATTCTCCAACAGATTCTTATAAGCCGTCTTTTTCACGTCAAGCTGCATCTTCGAAGCATCCCATTCCGATTTGGAAGCGCCACCCACTTTATAAAGTTCGTCGATACGCTTAAATTCGATTTCCTGATTATCCAGTTGCAACTTGGTTTGTTTCAGATTAGCCGCATCCATCTGCACTAATTTCTGGCCTTTGGATACACGGTCGCCCACTTCTACAAAGATCTGGTCGATACGCACGGGAGAGGAAGGGGCTATATTGTTTTTCACTTCCGCTTCTACCGTTGCCGTGTAATCCTGTATCTGATCTACGGGACGGGCTTTTACATCTGCCAGTTTCACAATGGGTTTCTCGTCCGCTTGTGCTGCCACAGTTGCTTTGTCTTTTCCACCTGTACACGAGCCCATGAACGCTGCTAACAGCAAGGCTACTAATTGGATACCTTTTTTCATATTCCTTAGTTGTAATTTTTTAGTTGTCTATCTTTATTCTTTTCCTAACACCTGATCGAGATCTGCCTTAGCAACCAGGTAGTCGTATATTGATTGATTGTAGGTGAGTTGTGCCTGCGTCAATGATACTTGAGAGCTGTTCAGTTCGAGCACCGTACCTTTACCTACGTCATAGCGTTTCTCGGCAATCACTACCGCTTTCTTAGCCTGCATCACATTTTCCTTATTGCTGACCACTTGCTCTGTGCTCGCGCTCATATTGTTACGGCAACTGACAATCTGCATATTCAACTTTCTCTCCGTATCGATGCGGTTCCAATCGAGCTGACGCATTTGTATACGGGCGGATTTTACTTTTGTAAAGTTGCTTGCCTTATACAAAGGTATGCTGATGTTAAACATCAGGTTGGAACTGTTACTCCAACTGTAATCAAAGAAGTTGATGTTCGGATTGTACAAGGATTGATATTTGTAGGAGAAGCTCATTGAAAGGGTCGGTATAAAGCTCGTTTTCAATGACTTAACATTCTTCTCCAACAACTTCATGTTCAAGTCCAACTGCTTCATCGTGGTATTGTTGTCCAAATTCACATCCTCTTCTTTCAGCTGTTCGGCAAACATGGAGGTCTCATAGTTAGTCAGATTGTCATTAATCTTAATCTCTACATCGGCGGTGATACCCATCAAAACTTTGAGCTGCAATTTAGCCAAAGTCACTGCGTTGGCCGCCGATATCAAGTTGGGCTTGATACTCCGCATCTGCACTTCCGCACTAATCTTATCGTATTCGCTCACTGTCCCCTGCTGATATTTGGCATTGACAACATTGTAGTTATCTTCCGCCAGTTTATAGCTTCCTTGAAGTACCTCGTAACTGTCCTGCGCAAGCATCAACTGATAATAAGCCTTGCTCACCTGATTCACCAGGTCTAGTTTGGAAGCGCGGGATTTCTCTACCGCAAGTTCAATATCCGTCTTTGTCATCGACATGGCGCGATAAACTCCCGGCACAAATAAAGGCAGGTTTATGTTCAATCCGGCATTGGCGGTATTGGTTCCGTCTTGCCCCATCTTGAAGGACATATCATTCAATTTCATCTCAGCCGCTTTAATGGTATGGTCCACCGACCCGGATATGCTGGCTTCCGGCAACAGATTTTGCCAAGCTTCCTTGCTGGCTACTTTCTTTAAAGCGATCTCTTCTGCAGCCACTTTCATTGTGGGATTTTCATCCAATGCAATTTCGAGGGCTTTGTCTAAAGTTAAGGTCAGTATCTCCTTTGCCCCTTGGGTATTCTGCGCCTTTGCAAAGCCGAACGTGCAGAGTACCGCAACTGCCAGAAGAATCTTCTTTCCTGTCAATTCTTTAATTTTGTTCATAAACTGGTTTCTAATTTAATCTTAATTGTTTGTCAATGGGGTACACCTTACTCTCTCGGTGTTCCAATACGATTTTTACGATATTCTTGTATAAAGTCTTCCAGAACCTTCGCTCCTTTCTCTGTGGAAATGCCACGAATATAGGTGAACATGATGGACTCATACACTTCTATAAAAGGATATTCATTGCAGATATCCGTATTCAAAAGTACATCAAACTGTTCTTTCACTAACATATTGACAATGCCAAAGTTTACGTCCGAACGAAAAATTCCCTGTTCCACACCCGCCTTAAAGAAGGACATCGTTTTCTCCGAGTCGCTGTCCTGACGGTCTCTCATTAAACTGTATACTTTCGGATATTTCTTGATGTCTTCAAAAAAACGCTTGTTCGTCTGATGGAACACTTCAATGCTCTTCTGAAACACTGCCAATATCACTTCCAGTACATTGTGAGACTGTTCATATACTTCCTGCAAATAAGCCTCCCTATCGGACTGTGCCTTCAAAATACATTCCTTCAGCAGCGATTCTTTGTCCGAGAAGACTTCATAAAGAGTACGTTTGGAAATACCCAATGATACCGTAATCTGTTTCGGGCGGCCGTTCATGGCGTAAATATCGGAGAAGTTTACGACTGCGGATTTATAGCCGAGATGTTTCAACGGCACATACATCAAATCGAAATGAATACCTTCCAGCAAAAGGTCTGTCGTAACCAATACTTGCTTGTCTGTGTAATCTAGTACGGCTGCGTCGTCACCAACACCTTTCAACGTACTCGGATTTTTAAGTTCTATTTTATCGGTGAGATGACGGATTAACCCGAACTCTCCCAAAGTCGATATTTCTGTTCTATTGCTCATAAGATTGTTAACGTAATATAGGATGATTCTTTATTCTTGTATCAATATGTTTAACTATTAATTCTTGAAATTGTTTTTCCCGATCCATACAGAAACCCACCGTAATAGGCAAACAATATAAATGAGAAAACCATTCCATGGGAAGCGAAGGAAGGTCACGGAGTCGGGCGGCATCTTTCTCCGTGATGATTATCAATTTACTTGTAGAAGTCAACCGCTTGAAGGCCGTTTGTATTTTCTGGATGTCATGCCGATCGAAGGCGTGATGATCCGGAAAGATCAATGAGGTGACATGCTCCGTATATTTATGGATCTCTTTTTCGAGAGGTGCCGGGGATGCGATACCGGATACCAATAAAACCTCTGTAGTAGAGGCCAGCCCTTTTAATGTGCGTCTGGGGGCTTTACCGGAAAAGACGGGTTCCAGCTCCCCGTAAAGAATACGGCTGAAATAGAGCTCTTGATAAGCTGAGAGATGTATATCCTCCTCTATGATCCGGAAGTCTATAGGTTGTATGCATGACTCACATTTCGTGACAATGATCACGTCCGCACGTCGAGCGCCATCCATAGGTTCCCTTAAACGGCCTGCGGGCAAGAGCTTATCTTGCGTATAAAGACGGTGGCAATCGGTTAAAAGGATGTTCAGTGTGGGGGCGACGTATCGATGTTGAAAGGCATCGTCCAGCACGATCACATCCGGGCGCTTATTCTCTGGCAGAGCCAATAGATTGCGGATACCCCTGCGGCGATCAGCGTCTACGGCAACGAGAATATCTGGAAACTTACGTTTCATTTGGTACGGCTCGTCACCGATATCCTTGCTGGTACTTCGCTGATCGGCCAACAAGAAACCGGAGGTTTTCCGTTTATAGCCACGGCTGAGTACAGCTACCCGGTATCGGTCTTTTATCAAACGGATGATGTATTCCGTATGAGGGGTTTTTCCGGTTCCCCCGACAGTCAGGTTCCCCACGCAAATAATAGGCAGATCATACCGCTCTGTCCGAAGGATTTTCCAGTCGAACAGCTGATTCCTGAATCTCACCCCGATTCCATAAAGGAAAGAGAATGGAGTGAGGAGTTTATTGAACTTAATCGTATGATCTGTCAGCATGGCCCAGTTATTATAACGGTTTCATATCATAAGGCATACGAGCTTGGATTCCGCAATTCGTCTTGATATTATTCAACGTCTTGAAGTACTCGAACTCATTACCCAATACATTTTTGACGATAGAGAGTTTCACCTCTCCGAGCTGGCTTTCCAAGAACTCGTCCAAGAAATTCTTGGAACCGCTGACGGTAGTTACGCTATACTGATCCAGATCAGCCAACCCCGCCGCTGTGCTTATAGCTAATTCAATACCGCCCAGCTCATCGACCAAACCTCTTTCTTTCGCTTGCTCACCCGTCCATACCCGTCCTTGTCCGATAGCGTTGACCGCTTCGGTAGTCATACCTCTACCTTCGGCGCAGCGGGAAAGGAACGTTTGGTAGCCTCTTTCCACGTATCCTTGTATCAATGCTTTCTCACTCTCGGTCATGGGACGGGAGAGGTCTCCGAGGTCCGAGAACGTGTTTGTCTTCACGATGTCCGTGGTCAACGCTAGTTTCCCGAATAATCCGGAGGCGTTCGGGAACATGCCGAAGATACCGATGGAGCCGGTCAACGTATTCGGTTCGGCGATGATCTTATTAGCGGCGCATGAGATATAGTAGCCTCCCGAGGCAGCTACGTTGCCCATGGAAACGACCACAGGTTTCACCTTTTTCAACTCGACAACTTGACGCCATATCTGCTCGGATATATAAGCGCTACCTCCCGGGGAATTCACACGGAATACCACGGCTTTCACGTCATCATTGTTTTTTAGCTTGATAAGCTCATCGGCCATTTTCTCCGTGATACTTTGTTCGATATCGTAAAAGTTGCCGGGTGTTTGCTCCTTAATCTCGCCTTCGGCGTAAAGTACAGCTATCTCCGGGGCGTTTTTGGTGGGTGATGCCTTGAGGGTTTTCATTTGAGCTAAGTTGGCCGATCTCAGTTTCTCTCCATTTTGTCCGGCTAGCTCTTTGACGTATGCTTCTACCTCCGGCTTATACTTCAATTCGTCTATAAAGCCACATTCTACCGTTTTCACAGGGTCTGCGAAGAAAAGCCCCTCATTGGCGTAATGGTTGATATCGTTCACGCTGATGCCGCGTGATTCGGCGATGCCTTCGGCTATATTATCCCAGATGGTGGAGATATACGATTGGATTTGCTCCCGGTTCGCCTCGCTCAGCTTATCCAGCATAAAAGGCTCCACGGCACCTTTGTAGGTACCTACCTTAAAAATCTGCATCTCGATACCTACCTTATCCATCAGTCCTTTGTAGAATAGGGTTTGCGAGGCGAGTCCCGTCAACTCAAGGATGCCTTGCGGATTCAAGAATACCTTATCGGCTACGGAACAAAGGAAGTAATTCCCTTGCGTGAAATTATCGGCGTAAGCTACCACGAACTTGCCGCTTTCCTTGAAGTCTATCAGCGATCGGCGGATTGCCTCCAAGCTGGCGCTACCCGAGGAGAGAAGCCCCGATTCGATATAAATCCCCGCGATCTTGTCATTCTGTTTCGCTATCCGGATCGTCTCGAGCAGGTCCTTCAGTGACAGCATGTTTTCCTTGTCGCCCATCAAGGCGGAGAATGGATTCTCCGCCGGGTTATCCGCTAGCGTCCCGTCTAGCTTGATCTTGAATACCGTATTGCTCTTGGGGGTGTAATCAGGTGTGCTACCTACGGTGGCGATATATCCTATAGTCATGGATATCAATACCGTCAGGATTATTCCCATTGCCAACATAACGCCTAGCGTTGAGGCAAACATCATTTTAAAGAATTGTTTCATATCTATTGAAAACTAATTAGATGACAAATGTACGAAAATTTCCTCTACGTCCCGGTCGCTGAGGCATACTTGTTGGTAAACATCTCGCAGAAGCTCCGGGTTGATCTTTTTGAAATCCTTTTCTAAAGGGGTGATGAAAAGACCTCCGATATCGGCAGCTCCCGGGCTGGACAGGAGATGGTCGTTCCCCTCAGCCTCGTATTGCCATGGGCGGTGGCGTTTACGAGGGATAACCGTGATTACCCAATTATTATCGTAATAGGAGCCGAAGATATTCATCATCGGCTCGGGCTCACCGGGAAGTATCGGCAAAGCGGCGTAGATCTTTTTGAAGAGCCGGGTGGCGGCTTCTTCGGTGGCGGCTTGGATGACGAGGCCGGGGCGGAGGTTGCCGGTGAGTGGGTATATACGGTTGTCGTATACACTCGCATACGATTGTCGTATAAATTGGGTTACCTCTTCATCCAGCGGCATGATGCCTCGTGTCACTGCTTGGAAGTGGGCATGATCCGGTGCCGAGGCTCCGCTACGGGGTCCATTGTAGAAGACGGTGAAGGGAGCGAGTCTCCTTGTCAGTTCCAAGAAGTCATTCCATTGCGGCAATATCAGTTGCGGAGTATGTTTCCGGGTAGGGATCGTGAAATGTTGGGGGAAGATCGGGTAGGGGTTGCACAATACCAGATGGCGAAAGCCGAAAGGCAGTCGCTCCTGTTCCACCGGCAGATTCTCGGGACATAGGAAGCACTTGCGTTCTTTTAGGGATCGGGCATCTACCTTGGCCCCGGTGGAAACAATACGGGCGGGATTGAATTGCGCACGTATCGAGAACCCTCCCATATCGAAGGATTTTACTTGCACGGCCTCCAGTGCCTTATAGTTCTTCTCGGCCAATGGCCATGTCACGAGTTGCTTGGACAGTAATTCGGTCGCTTGCGATGAGCTGACCCAGTTGTTTGGTTTCATTGTCTTTCCATGTTTAAGCGGGCCTCGAGTTCCCAAGTCCTGATTTTATCCTTATATATATTATGGTTGTTCATTTTTACGACATCCAATGAGGCGTCGGAGTTATCTTCCCAACGGCGGCAAAGGTATAAGACGTCGTAGATCCGCCCGATCGGGTATTCACGGCTGATACGTAGGCCGAGGGCGTAATCTTCTCCGTAACTGGTGTTCGGGAGGTTTAGTTTCCGTAGCAAGGGTGTATAAAAGGCTCGGGGCGCTCCAAGCCCGTTGATGCGGAGGGCGTTATTGCGGCCGTTCTCGGGAGTCCATTCTTTATGGTCGATAATTCCGGGCGGGATGGTTCGCATATCGAAATCGGTCATTCGGTAGGTTCCGACCACCATGGCGCATCGCTGCTCGTAGAAGGCTTCCACGATCTTACGCAGGGTATGCTCGTCACTGTATACATCATCGCTATCCAATTGGATGGCGAACTTGCCGCAAGCCGAATGGTGTATTCCTATATTCCAGCAACCCCCGATGCCGAGGTCGTCACGCTCCGGCTGGATATGGATAATACGAGGGTCCGTGGCGGCGATCGTTTGGATTCGCTCGGAGGTGCCATCCGTAGAATGATTATCGATAATGATTAGGTTGAAAGGGAAGGACGCCTCTTGTCGCAGTACGGAACGGATAGCGTCCTCGATCGTCCGTACACGGTTACGTACAGGGATAATAACGGAGGCTTCCGTTTGAAATGTCTGCTCGTCAAAACGGACTGGCTTGAAATGAGGGGGCAAGTAGCCGCCTATCATCTTTAAGTGATCTGTACAGGCGGCTTCCATCTCGATCTGTACGGAGCGGTTCTTGGGATCTACATAGTCGAACATCTTCTCTCCGGATTTCCGTAAATCATTCTCTACTTCTGTATATAGATATTCGTTGATATGCGTCAGCGGAGCGTTTTGGGAGACTTTCAGGCGCAAGTCGTAGAGTCCTGCGAATGTATATTCCGTATCCATGGAGGCTATGGCGTTTTGTAGCGTGGAAGAACGATAGAGCAGGAGGGAGCCGAAATTGAAATCATCCCTAAGACTTCCTTTCTGGTAATCGATCACCGGATGGGGGTTGAGTTTGCCCTCCTTCTGCTCGTAATAATCGGAGTAAACCATACCGGATCTTGTATCGTCGGCGATGGCGACAAAACGCTCTAGGGCATACATGCCTAATAGAAGCTCTTCAGTCTTCGTATAAATTAACGTATAATGGGCACTGGCATAGCCGGCTATTTCCCGGAGGGTCTTCGTGCTCCATATATTCTCCGTGCGGATTAAATTGCAGGGATAAATAGCCTTGGCGTGGGGATCGTCCGTGATTAGATAGATCTGACTCACTAAGGACGACTCGGCCAATTGCGCTACCGTTTGTCGTGTAGCTTCTATTTTTCCATAAGGGATAAAGCAATTGATTCGTTTCATTGTATATACTGTATTTTATTTTGTTGTTGAATGGAGAAAAAGCGTAAGATGGACTCCATGAGTCGATTTCGTTCCGACGGTGTTTGAAGCGCCTCAAACGGGAAACTGAGCAAACAAGTCCGATATTTCCCTTCATAAACGATTCCCGCCCCGATATTGTTCTCCGGATATCTCAAGATGGTATGGGCGAGCTTATCCGCCGGAAGTACACCGTCTACCGACTCGATCGAGTAGCAAATAGGGTTCGGACGTGTCCGGAACGTGTATCTGCCGTTTATATATCCGTAAGGGGATGCGCAACTGTTTACGATTCCCTCCTTGCTGGCATTACGGCTAGCCAACTTCCCTTTTAGTACCTCCTCGACGAACGTACGGTCTTGTGCGTTGCCCCAGCTGTCGGAGAAAAGATTCGTCCCGCTTACAAGCAAGTTGCCGCCTTGGGCAAGGTAGCTGCGAAGCGTATCCTGTAAAACGGGAGTGATAACCGGTTGGCGCTGTTTTCCTAAAATCAAGTCAATAATCGGATACGTATCCGGCTTTACGACTCCCTCGGCCAAAGATTTATGGCTACATGAAACAAAGGAATAACCGGTCCCGGCCATGGCCTGCCCATGTATGAAAGGATAATCGAAGGTATTGCCCGCTATGACTTGGCCTGCGTAATTGTTGTAACTATCCCCATGCCCGTTATTATCATTGCTGTTCCATGTGGCGGAACGGCGGAATTCGAATTGATCCCCGATAAATGCGATATCATTCAGATAAGGCACTCCCCGGTCGACGGCATAAAGAAAGCCGGCTAAACTATCCGCCGTACTCTCGAAACTGGCTGGACCGCTGATCCTGTCGAATCCATTGACGATTAATACCGTCTTATCCTTTTCACCTTTAGGAGACCGGTAAACACTTACGATCTCGGAAGGGAAACTGATTCCTCCCTTATTTACGGCAGCTACCTTATAACTATGGATAATACCCGTCTCAATTGGAAGAATGATTTCTTCTCCTTTTACGAGCGTCCCGTTATCGAATCCACCGCTGTCTTTTCGACTATAAAGGATATAGGCGGTTGGTGAGGCACTCTCCTCAAGAGTATCCTGTACGGCTTTCCAGCCGATTCTCACTTTATTCGTTTCTACGAGCTCCGTATACAGACGATCGGGTGGGAGCGGTTGTACGATAGGCTCCTGTTTATTCTGGAAACAGATATAACGGAGCATCCCTTTATAGATCGCCCTACAGATAAGGAAACGGAAGCGTGGGTCTAACCCGTAACGCATATCGGCGAAGTTTTGATGGGATAGTAATTCTAATAGCATCGTTGGGACATCGGGAATACGTGCCTCTATATAAGATTGATTCCACATGCCCCGGCGGCTCCATTGAGGATTGTAAACCTTGCGGACATCGGACAGGATCTGTGTTTGGATCATGTCGGTTAGGTCTCTGGCGATCTCCCGGCTTTTCCGGTTGGTGTAGATTCCGTCGTTGCTTTTAGACATATAGATGCCGAGTGTCCCTATAATTGAGTCATCCGGGGTGGTTCCTGCGTCGGAATGGAATGCGAAGGCCATGTCGATAGGGATATGGGTCTGTTCTTTTAAATAATTAACCCATCGGGGACGTGCGTAAATGTCGTCTTGATAATCATTGCGGAAAGTGCTTTTCGAATAGATACTATCCGGTATTCCCGCCCATTGTAGCCAATATCGGGCCGCCTCGGTAAACCGTGGATACCCACTTGTCTCTGCTTCTATCGGATAGGGACTTTCTAGCGGGCTACGTGCGATGTTCCCCATGCCGCCACCGATCTTGATCGCATCTGCCGTGATAATCTTTCCCGATTTATTGCTTTGATTCGTTAATACGATTCTCTCATGGGCTTGTTCATGTGCCGTGAATTTGAAGTTTCCCAGATAGATCCAAGTCCCACCCCCCATTGTTTGATTGACGGCGATTGTGGTTTCCCCTCCGGCATGATGGATGGTATACAGTGCCTGCTCTGTGCTGTTCGGAAAAGATTGATAGGAGGCATAGACCGCGTAATTCCCCGATTCCGGAATTTCGGGAATCCACTCGATGAGACTTTCTTTTCCTTTCCTCTGTGTGACCGTCTGCCGATAGGTACCTTGCGTAAAAGGGTTCTCCCCATTCGTATAAGTAGCTTGAATATGCCCAAATCCGGCTTTCTCCCCATCCGACCAAGCTTTCTCTCCATCCAATTCCTTATACTCGGATCCCGGAGTAGAGCGATCATTGTCGATAATGATTTCGTGTATTTGAGTGTCCCTTTCCCGGGGGATAAGAATAGTCGCTCCTGCGTTTTCAAGCATCGGGGTCAGATAAGGAAGAACAAAACTCTGCGTAAATAAGTCCTCCACGGTGCCGAACATGCGAGCCCGTTGCCATTCCCAGCGATGGGCGGTCTGGGCGTAATATAAACCATGGCTTTGCCAAAGGGCGATATGACGGTTTTGTAATCCGTTTTTTATCTCATGAGGGCTGGATAGGCTACGGGTTAGCGGGTATTTACTCTCTTTAATGGAGTATAGCCTCTTTTTGTTGGGACGTCCTTTTCTGTCGTATTCGGGAATCAAGCTCTCAATGTCTGTATCTCGGGTCAAGATGACGATCTTGGAGGCATTGGGGAATAGGGGAGCTATACTTGCGTAAAGCTCAGAAACGTTATATTCCCGAAAAGGGATGTCCTCCAAAGCTTCATTGGCGAAAAGCGTGACTTTCTTCTTCTGTATGAGGATGGAGTCAATCTTAATGGTGCGTGAAGACACATATTGCCTTGCGAAAGAGTTTAGCTTTTGATCCAATTGCTTTTTTAAGCTTTCACTATCCTGCCCTTCTGCCGGAAAGCTCCAGAGAAAAATGGATAGTAAGGATATGATGATCCTAACAGGATAGGAGAGTTTTTCTCGCATATTTTTATAAATATTATTGGCTGTCTTATTTCTACAAATTTACGGAAAATCTCCGTAATAACCTCATAAAAAGCCCAGATTGGCGCAATTAAAATTGAATATGAAGAAGGTAGGGGCAAATTGTGGATATTGGGAGAAGTCAAATCTATGTGAACGGCAGCAAGGAGAAGAACGGATTTGTCCCTATCATGGGACGGGTAGCGATTAACGGGACGATGGTGCGGTTCAGTTCAGTTGCGAGCGAACTATTCGTGTTCATGGTCAAGACGCCTATCTGGGGAATGATTATCCCTTCTTGAAGTGTTGGGTTTGCGATAGTATCTCAATGGGAAACGGTGGTAAAGTCAATGGGATAGAGGTGTTATCTCAATGACTTTACGGCCGTGTCCCATAGGCTTTTTTTGTATCCCGGATAAGTTGGTAGGGGATGGTTCAGGGCGCAAAGGGCGCATCTTTGCGAGGTTTGTAAAACTTTTATATTATAAAAAAATTAGCGTCTTACTTATTATATAGATGGAGTAATATATTTTTTTTGTAAAATGTTTTTGCGAACACGTAAAGATGCGCCCTAATGCGCCCTGTGATTTTTTTTGAAGATTTTCTTGATGTCTTAAAGTATAGATAGACAGTTGTTTATGTAATACTGTTCTCTTAGCCCTTTTTTAGTCTTTGGGGCGATATAATCGGCCTAAACTCACATTTACGTGGCCCAAAAGCACGTGTACAGAGCGATTTTCTCGTGATTCCATGAGCAGAAAGCCGTTTTTCCCGTGTGATTTCCTCTCGTCGCTAGGACCCTGTTTATCGTTTTTATACGTGTAAAAGCACTCGTGAGAGCCCTGTTTTCAGTACACGCGGTGACTCGTAAGTTAAAAAAGAGCATCACGTATTATTTAATGTACGCGATCCCCCTCGTGAAAAAAAACTTGCAAAATAATGCCCGATAAATTTGGAT
>ERZ773168.2934-NODE-2934-length-12582-cov-3.894388_pt1 | contig 12582 bp, 7 predicted proteins | sample MGYA00511261_ERZ773168 | MGnify/ENA primary metagenome ERZ773168 (study PRJEB29015, sample SAMEA2737855) | human gut metagenome | biome: human gut; feature: human-associated habitat; material: faeces | place: China | collected 2012 ... | reverse complement strand
CTCGCATGCCGGTATAGCTCCTGAAAAAGCAGCAGCAATGTCCCATCCTGTATACGATTGACCAGTTACTTTTGCTGCAATTCCACAGGATACTACATTCATCGCTGCTCCTATAACAACTTCAGTCCAAAATCTTCCTGTTGGATCTTCTCTGCTATATGGATTATTGTCACAATATACATATAGATTTTTAAAAGATCTGTCCTTTGGTGATGCTACTGTATATTTTATTTCGTCTGTACAAATAAATCTCTTCAGAGCCGGAACATAATATCTACTTTTCAGATAATACATGCCTGTTTCATTATCATAATAATATCCCTTATAGCGGAATGGATTCTGAACACCTACTGTGTCTGCCAGCTCACCAGTAACAGCTACCACTTTTCCCCAGCTGTCATAAGTATATTTTACTACCACTTTTCCATCTGCGTCAACAAGGGCAATGATGTCACCCTGTACATTTCGTACATAAAAATAGGTGATTCCCCTGATGGTAACAGAAATCAGATTTGCCTGGGAGTCATAACAGTACCAGATGATTCTTCCGTCAGTTTTCTCAGAAAGGAGAAGATCTCCTGCCCACTGATATTCAGTCACTGTATTGTCTACTGTTTTTTTCACTCTGGCACCTGTGTGGTCGTAAAGATATTTAATGCTCTTTCCATTTTCTACACCGGAAAGCCTGCGTCCCTGTGTCCAGGTATAAGTTGTTCCTCCTCTGGTAAGCATATTTCCAATGGCATCATAAGTCATTGCTGTGCCATCCCAGCTCAGGAGTTTATCCTTCCATGCACTGTCATAAGTTCCTGTCATTGTCTTCACAGGTGTATCAGGAAGAGTTTCCGCAGTCGTAAATGCGTACTCTTTTTCTACTGTCAGATTACCACCCAGATCATAGGCATAAGTGATGGTTTTGTTTAACTGATGATTATTTTCCCGGATCAACTGGTTTAATTCATCATATCGAAATGTACTCTCACCTGCAGAATCTTTGATACTTATGATATTTCCGTTTGCGTCATATGTATAGTTTAAGGTTTCAGAACCATTCTTAATTGTTTTAGGAAGACTGTAACGGTTCTCCCCATTGTCAATGTAAGAATATGCTGATATATAAGGAGATGCTGTATTCCAGGTACGCCTGGACACTCTGCCGAACTTGTCATACTCTGTAGTTCTTTCACAGGTCTTTGCACATCTGGTCTTTGTTTCTCTGCTGTCCTTGTCATAGGTATATACTGTTTTCATTGTATGTGTTCCGCAGGTATGTACCATTGACTCCATACAGTTATTTGCATCATAGGCATATTCATAAGTGCTCCCCAGCTCATCTCTTACTCTCACCAGACGATCCAGGAAATCATAAAACAGATAGTATGTCTTTCCTGCTTCATATGATTTTACTGCATAAATATTTCCCTGCTTATCATAAGCATATCTGTAAAGATTCTGTTCTTTGCTGTCTGCCGCATCTTTGAAATAAACCATATGAATCCGATTCTGTTTATCATATTCATAACGAATATATGCACCATTTCCATAGCACACTTTTAACAGATTTCCATTTCCATCCTCATATTCATATCTTACTGCCTGTTTCCCGGCTACAGACACATCACTGACATTTCCAAAAGCATTATAGTTAAAATCATAGGCAAAACCATTATGAACAATTCCCGTCAGATTGTCATCCGTATAAGAATAATTATTTCTGACTGTTTCTCTATTTCCATTTACAGTTACTATCTGTGCAGCTGAAAGAAGACGTTCCATGTCATCATAGGTATAACTGATCTTATTCCCCTTTGCATCCTGGAATGCCGTCATCAAATCTCTGGTCATATCCCATGTATAATGAACCGTATTTTCTCCTGCATCTGTCACTGATTTCACATGATTCTTATCTGATGTCATAACTCTGGTAATCCAGGTACCCGTATCCGGAACTTTCGGATCAACACATCCGCTTTTCAGGACATTGCCCGCTGAATCATAGGTAAAACGATATACCACATTCTGTGCGGATGTCCCCTTAACTACATTACGTGTTGTTTCTTCATTGTCATACTCATACTTGAAAGAATTACCTTTCGCATCTGTGATACCTGTCATATCAGACTTACTGTTATACTCAAACTTCGTTACCTGTTCCTGCAAATCTTTAACTGAAATGAGGTTATTTTCATCATCATAAGTATAACTGCATCCAAAATTTTCTTTATATAATGCCAGCCCATCGAAATATGCTATATTTGCATTATGACAGTATGTGTAGGCAACCTCAATACTGGTATAATCTTTCTTTGCTACATAGACGTCGCTGAGGAACTGCCAGTCCATGATATCCGGACTAAAATTTGTATAATGTATATCTGCCTTCCCATCTGTGCCGATAAATCTTACCTCAGTACCAAAACGCCTCTTTTTATCATTATCTGTCTCAGGCAGAGATGTTCCCATTCCCCAGGCATTCACCATATAGGTATCACCTTTTTTTCCGGTAATGTCCACAATCTTCACCAGTTTTTTATCTTTGTCCGGCTCACCGACAAAATGATAAACAGATTCATCCAGACCTGCTACCGACTCTTCTATTTTGTCACGGCTCTTTCGTACAGACAACGGAGCTGTTTTTATCTGCAGATTTGACATTGGAACATAATAAAATTTACTGCCTCTTCTGATCACTCCCCATTCTTTTCCATCAGAATCAACTGAAGTTCCTCTGATTGCCATACGGGTTCCGGCTGTGAGGCTTCCCGCTGCTGCTCCTGATGTACTCCTGGAAGAATAATAGCTGCCGTCCTTTTTTACTTCTACTTTCGCGATATTCCTGCACAGACGTACAATGGCAGAAACCGGCATATAACCGAAAAAGCGATTGCCATCAATCTGCAGTCCCATATAATACCATTTATTTCCATCCGTTCCATCTACAGTTTTTACAAGAGCAGCACAAACTCCTGCATCAATTCCTTCCTGTACTCTGGCACTGGTTTTATCTGCACTTTTATATAAAATGGAGTTTCCTGCTGCTACGAATGCTGAATTTGTTCCTTCATGTCCTCCCAGATATGGAATCGCCTGACCTGTTGAGACATATCCCTCTTTGCCATCTGCTGTCTTTGCATAGTACCAGTTTCTTCCATTCTTCTCGACAGTAATGTATCCGGAAAGTAACTGATGTTTCGTCAGACTGGACAGAACTTCTCCCGTATCTGATGGGGTTTTCCTTAAAACTCCCTGCGAAGATGCAGTTACCAGAAGCTGACTTTTAATCGGAATATTATCTTCGATTCCAACTTCTGAAAGACCATCCGTGTTGCTTTCATTTTTCTCAAATCCTTCTGTAGTTCCAAGGTGGAAATCCCCATTATCAATCAGGTTACATCTGTTAGCGGATGTTCCTGTTTCAAGCTGTGCCATATCACCATACATTACACCTTTGGCATGCCACATAACCATATAAACCTTAACAACAGTATCACTGCTGTCTTCCGGAACAGTAAATGTATTAGTCAGGCGTACAAAACCTTCTGTTGTCTTTTTGATAATTTCACTGTCTTTCAGCTGCTGTACCCCATCTTTGTCCATATAGCGGACTCTCAGAATTGCACCTCCATCTTCTGCAGTCTCACTGACAGATGCTTTTACATACATGGATGCGGTATAGGTTATTCCCTTTTTCACTTTAACATTTTGTGCCCAGTATGCATATCCACTCACAGAAGTGCATTCTGCCTTCAGTGAACGATTTCCCATCATGCATTCAGCTGCTATTGTATTGATTTCTGTATTTCCGGCACCTTCCGGAGAAATCTTTGATGTCCAAGGAGTATTTTCAGCCTGCACTACTGGATCTTTCAGCAGCTGCACTACATTGTCCTGTAACTTGGTAGCATTCTCAAGACGGTTTACATGATTTCCGTCAACATTATATTTACAGCTTACAGCATGCCCAAAACCATCATGTACATGAAGCAGATTTCCATTATTATCAAATCGGTAAATCTCTTTTCGCCCTTTGTTATCTGTAAATTTTGTACTGTTATATCCATACGTCATAGCAAGGCTTTTACCTTTTGTTCCATCTCCATACTCTGCGATAGATTTTACACGATGAGGTTCCTCTGTATAATACCCGTATTTTACCTGATATCCATTAATATTCTCTGCACTGGCAAGCATTCCATTACTGTCATATGTGTAAAATACTTTTTTGCCATCTATATCTGTTACCGTGGTAAGCCTTCCTGCGGTATGGGCAAAAGTCTTCTTATTGCCCGATGGTGATACTGCCTGAATCAGGTTTGCTTCTTCTCCATCGCTTCCCAGAGAATAATTTAGTGTAATAATTCGCCCGGCTCCATCTGTAATATTTTTTACACGATTATTCACATATGAAACCGTTAATTTATTTCCGTTTTTATCTTTTACCGCAATCAAATATCCAGACTCATTAAACACCATACTATTTCCGTCTTTATCCTGTATTGTGTAAGGTTCTTCTGATTTTAAGTTTCGGATCAGGGTCAGATCCAGCCCTGTTTCATCTTTCCACTCTTTAACCGTATTGCCATCCTTTTCTACTTCTTTTTCCACAAAATAATGAACTGTACCATCTGCATCTGTATGAGCATAATAAACATTCCCCGCTATTGATTTTTTATGGATAATCTGATGGAAATTTAAACGAAATCCTTTTCCATATCCAATATTGGTATCCTTATCATTTGTGTTATAAACCAACGATACCTCTGCCGGCATTCTGCTTCCTGATGTTTCCATGACACGATGTTCCAGAATCAGATTTCCGTTATAATCGTTTACATGGACAGTCCCTGCACGTCCGATATTCTGACTATGATACGTCCAGTAATCTTCAAGTCCGGAATAGTTTACATAAGAAATTTCAATTTTGGGTCTGTAATCACTGAGTGAAGAATCCCAGTCTGATGACATCAGCTGTACGGAACCTGATAATTCGTCAATTTCTTTCAGCATCAGCCCATTATTACTGCCATCTCTGTACCACTCCTTTACCATTCTGGTAATATCCATCACAACATATTTGATTTTATCAGCAGTAAACTTGCATAAATCCTGAACTGTTTCTTCATAAATTGGTTTATTATCCCAGTTAATGGTTTTTGATTCCCAGCTCTGAATCACTTTATGTACAGCAATTGTTTTCTCTGCACCATTCTCTCCCAGCGATACCATTACAAGACGTGCATTTACAATCATGTCTCCTGTCTTAATCTCAGGCAACTGGAATTTCAGAAAACTTCTTCTGATTTCGTTTCCTCCTTTTAACCAGAGATTTTCATTGTTATAATAATTGTCTGTATTATTTTTAGATGAAATATAAGCATCTTCAATATCTGTCGCTGCTTTGGAAGTAGTTGTCACAGAATCAATCACTACCGGAAACTTCCTGCTCGCTTCATTTAACCAGTTTCTATCAGGAGTAAATGTAACTCTGCACTTACCATCAGCAGTCATCTCAGCTGACACCTCAATACTTTCTGATTTTGATCCTGAAAAATCTCTCATATATGGAGCCTGAACCCTAAAAATTTCGTTTTGACCTTCATCAAAGAAGAGTACTTCTTTCTCCCTCAACTCAGGTACAAGTCCTTCTGTCTGATAAAGATATGTATATGATTTTGCAGCTTCCTTTCTAAGCAATACCATATCTTCTTTCATACGCATTCCCTTTACACGACAGCGCAGTTCCATTCCCTCCAGGATTTCAGGATAACAAACGGTATTATCTTTCTGTTTTACAGCTTCTACCGTATTACAGTTTTCTACGCCCCATGAAATACTGCCATACTGATCTTTAATCCTCATCATATTATCTTCTGATGTTTTTTTGGCGAAAAATGCCCCAAAAGTTCCCTTCCTGTTTGTGAAACCTTCTTCTGAAACAAGATTTGTTTTTTGTGCATAAACACTTGTTTCATATGACTCTTCCAGCTTATTATCCATTTCCTTCCAGGTTCCATCTGTATCCTTATAATGTACAGGAGCAAGATAAATCTCTGCTGTACAGGAATGGTCCTGATTTTCAAATACTTTTGTATTGATACTTCGTTTCTCTATAAGTTCTTTTCGATTCATATTTACTGTCCTCACTTTCATTTTCTTTTCCAGCCTGCAGTGCTGAAATATTTCGAGCTCGTTTACAGTTATGATTTTATCGAACATTTGTTCTATTTTCCATAGCAAATATGTAAATTTTCCACATTATAATAAATCTTTGAAATAATTCCGGACATTTAGTCTTTTTCCAAACTTATAATATTATCAATTGGCTGTTCTAATATCTTTGAAATATTCATAAGAATCAAAATATCCATCGCAGAACTGCCATTTTCGATCCTGGATACCGTAGCAACAGACACATCTAATAATTCTGCCAGTTTTTCCTGATTATAATGTTTTTGTTTTCTATACTCTCTTACATTATTTCCAATCTGTAATAATTTGGAGTCTACTTTCTTATACATGATACAACACCTCCCGGGCCCATACAAAAAAGCCGCAAAAATATAATCTCTTTTCAGAGTATATTTTCACGGCTTTGAATCTAAAAACAAGAAAATATATTATTGTTTTTGACTGCTCACTCGTTCTATATATAATTTGTTTTTCTTATTAGCCTCCTTATTCTTTAATGTTGAAAATACATCAACAATTCATTTTGTCAGATATTCCTGTAATAAGCAGTCAAACGTTTCTGTCGACTCTCATCACAGTTTTCCAATTGAATTTCAACAGGATTTCTGCATACCGGACATTTAATCCTCACTGTTCCCTTTGCTTCAAGACCAATATCAAACAGTCTTCCATTTCCACAGCAGGGACAATGCACTTTCAAAAATGTTTTCTCTATTTTTGCTTTTCCACCCATACAATCACTCCTTATTCGAACATTTGTTCTTATAATATATCATGCATTGCACCCATATTCAAGTGTTGGTTAAATGTATTTTTAAATTCTACCTTGCAAGAGTAAATTCTATACCTGTAGAATTTACTTCTGCATGGATTTTTCCTTCTTCTTTTTATAAAATACTACTGCAGATGATCCCCTGCCTGTGCAGAAGGAGGATAAAATGAATACAGGAAGACCAAAGGGTAACCAAAAACATCTTGACTTATCTGCACGTATTATAATCGAACAGCATTTAAATAACGGTGATTCATTTAGAAGTATTGCAATAGAATTAAACAAGGATCCAAGTACCATATCCAAAGAAATCAGACGTCATTCCATTATCAGGGAAAGAAGCGCAGATGCATTTGCCCCTATTCCCTGTGCAAACAATTATGATAGTTCAAAGCCGCGGACAAATATATGCAATGTCATGCATATGTGCGGTGATAATGAATGCCGGCGCAAATGTGTCCTCTGCAGAAAATTCAGATGCAGCGATGTCTGTAAATTTTATAAACCAAGAGAATGTGAAAAATTAAATAAACCGCCTTATGTGTGCAATGGATGCAGCAAGAAAACGAATTGCATGATGGACAAAAAGATCTATTCTTCAAAATACGCCCAGGACTCCTATGAAGCCCTTAGGACTACCAGCAGAGAAGGGATCAACCAGACACCGGAAAGTATACAGAAACTGGACATCCTGTTGTCACCGCTTCTCAAAAAAGGACAATCTATTGCCCACATCTACGCATCTCATGCTGATGAGATCGCCTGTTCCAGAAGAACCATATATTCTTACATAGACCGTGGCGTTTTTCAAGCCAGAAACATAGATCTGCGCCGTAAAGTGGTATACAAGCAGCGGAAAAGAAAAACTACTGCCAGCCTTAAAGACAGAAGTTTCCGAAAAGATAGGAGCTATAAAGAATTTCTGGAATATATCGCAGCGAACAAATCTGTTTATGTAGTCGAGATGGATACCGTTGAAGGAGCAAAAGGTACCAGTCCCTGCTTTCTGACTATGTTCTTTCGAAACTGTAGCCTTATGCTTATGTTTCTTTTAGAAGAACAGACCCAGAAAGAAGTAACCAGGATTTTTGATCATTTAACAGAATTACTTGGAATTGAACTGTTCCAGAAACTTTTCGAAGTGATACTTACGGACAACGGACATGAATTTCAGGACCGGCAAAGTCTGGAATATAGCAAAAATGGGGAAGTACGCACACGTATTTATTATTGTGATCCCAACCGTTCTGATCAAAAAGGTGCTCTTGAAAAGAATCATGAATATATAAGGTATGTCCTTCCAAAAGGAACAAGCTTTGAAAAAATGACAGACAAGACAACGCTGCTGTTATTAAATCATATCAACAGCGAAAAACGGGACAGCCTCAATGGACACAGTCCATATGAAGTATCCCGTCTCCTGCTGGATAACAGACTTCATAAAGCATTAGGATTGGCAGAGATACCAGCCGATGAAGTCACATTGATACCAGCATTAATAAAATAATAATAACAATACAGGCACAGGCAAGTTTCATTGCATAGAATTTAGTCTTTCCAACAGACATGTGGAATTTAGTCCTGCACACTATTTCCAGATGTCCTTTTATCATGCAAAAAACTATGCTGTTTATGCCGTATAAAAGCATTATATACTAAAAAAATTAAGTTGTGTATCTCCGAAAATAGAATTTAATCCCGCATAAAATCAAGGTATGTTAGAATGTAGAATTTACTTTTTCATTCAAGCTTTTATAACACTTTTTCATAGTACATTACAGTGGATATCGCATTCCGCTTCGCTATTTGTTCATAATCCAACAACTGCTCCGTAATATATTCCCCTACTACTTATTGCTTTTCGTAACCTCCGCAGGAGACTTACTTGATTCGGTTAAAAGACGAAGGAACCTGCATACCTGCAAGGTTCCTTCGCTTCTTAATATAATATTTTCTACTAATTTTTGAAAATATCGACAAACCTCCTGCCAATCTCATATTCAGACATATTTCTCTATGAAATGATTTCCCGCTATTTCTTTATATGTTTCCGAATCATTGATATTGGAAAAATACCAGGCCGCAGCCTGGCTTTCGTAGCATTCGTATCCATTTTTCCGCAGAAAAGCAAAGACTGCGCCTTTCCGCTCTGTGATTTCTTCAAGCATGGCATCTGCCAGGTCTGTACAGTATACTCCCATAAGAGGTTCCTCATGCCCGCCGTGGCTCAGTATCACTGCTTTTGCATCTGAATGCAGAGATTGGCGAATCAGTGCAGTCAGTTCCTCTGCCGGAACCAGAGGAACATCTACACCAAGTACCAGGCAATATGGATTCTTTGCTTTACGAAAACAGGCTTCCAGCCCTCCCAATGGACCTTTTCCCGGGAAGCGGTCTGGTATAATGGGATATTTATATTTATTTTCACCATGATAGCCAGACAGAAGAATATCACTGATTCCAAGCTTTTCCCCCTTTTCTATCTGCATCTCAAGAAATGTCTTCCCATCTATCGTCAGATCTGATTTGTCCCGTCCCATGCGGCTGCTGGCACCGCCAGCAAGAATAATCATAGAAATTTCTTTCTTTCTCATTATCAGTTTTCCTTTTTGACAAGTATTGATTTTTTCTTCATATTTAAAAACTACAGACAGAAATGTCTGCATAACGGTTAGGGTGTCTTACATATCTCACCCGCCAATCTGTGACATTCCTCTGATTTCATCCTGCTCTGTCTTCGCTTCATAAAAATTATGGCTCACCGGTTTATTCCAGATCACCTGATAAATTGCTTCTTTCAGTTCCGAATCCATGCATCCGCCGCGCATAAGCCCCCGCAGGTCTGTACCTTTCTGATACTGGAGGCATCCTTTCATGAATCCTTCGGATGTAAGACGTACTCGGTTGCACTGACTGCAGAATTTGTGAGTCATGGCACTGATAAATCCGATTTTTCCCTTAAATCCTGCGATTTCATAGTAATGGCATGGGCCGTTTCCGTAGCGTTCATTGACTGCATGCATCGGACCGTAGGCTTCTTCCAGTACTGCTTTGATAGATTCTTCATCCTGGAATGGGAACTGTTTTCCGAATCCGATTGGCATCATCTCGATAAAACGCACATGGATTGGATATTTCTGCGCCAGTCCTGCAATCCCGATGAAGTTTTCTTTTTCCTTGATCACCGGAACGCTGTTGATCTTCAGGGAAAGTCCCGGATGTGCAAGTGCTGCTTTGATTCCCTCAAATACCTTTTCCAGTCCGTCACGTCTCGCTACTTTTTTGAACAGTTCCGGATCCAAAGTATCCAGACTGATATTAATGGCGTCAATTCCTGCATCCAGTAATGCATCCAGCTGCTCGGCGAGCAGGATTCCATTTGTTGTTAATGTCACTTTCTCAATTCCCGGGATCGCCTTGATCTGTTTTGCAAGACTTGCACAGCCCTTACGAACAAGAGGCTCACCGCCTGTCAGTTTAATCTTACGGATTCCCAGATCTGCTGCGCACCTGCAGATGCGGAGAATCTCATCGTATGTGAGGATTTCTGCATGAGAAAGGGATTTTACGCCTTCTTCCGGCATACAGTAAATGCATCTCAGATTACATCTGTCTGTCAGGGAAATCCTTAAATAATCTATTTCTCTTCCATATTTGTCTATCATCGGCTCTACCTGCCTTTTACTTTCTAATAATTGATTTTCCTGTTACCGGATACGGGTGAACCGCAACCTTTGTAACCTTTTCTTCTGTTATTCGCCGTCAAAATCACAGGCAATATTTTCTCTCATAATCGTTTGACACTCCATACTCCGCAGTCTATACTTAATGTATCAAGATTATTAAAATCCTTACCGGACGAAAGGAACTGTCCTATGAAAATCAACGAACAATACCACAACCTGAATCTGCTCGAGAATGTTACCTATGAGTTTCTGGGTCGTGACGGGGAAACTCATGAAGAAACGGAACCCATTCTTGTGGAACACATGATGGATGTATATGTAAATGAACGCCTGACCATGAAACTGGTCTGTATCCCACAACATCTGACAGAACTGGTTCTCGGCCGCCTCTTTACGGAAGGTATCATCTCATCTGCCGAGGATGTGGAGCAGATCTACATCTGTGAATTCGGCAAACGTGCCCGCGTGATCCTGAGTAAAAATAAATCCGGGCAGTCTCATGAGGAAAATGAAGATTATGTTGCTCTTACTCCGACCTGCTGCACCGGAAATCGTGTTCTTAATGATTATTTTATCACAGATCAGCCAATGACGCCAGTTACACCTGTCCCATGGAAAAAACAGTGGATCTTTGATCTTGCAGACTGTTTCGCCAATGGTACCCCGCTTCACAGCCAGACCTGGGCAACTCACAGCTGTTTTCTTGCCTGTGACGGAGAACTGCTCTTTCAGTGCGAAGATATCGGACGTCATAATGCTCTGGATAAGGCCATCGGTTATGCCCTGCGCCATAATATTGACCTGAAGAAATGCGTGGTTTATTCCAGTGGACGTATCCCTACAGATATGGCGATCAAGGCAATCCGCGCCGGAATACCGGTTCTGGCAAGCAAGGCATCCCCTTCCGCCGAGGCAGTTGCCATGGCCAAAGAATACCACCTTACCCTTATCTGTGCCGCGCGACGTGACCGTATGAAACTCTTTACCGGAAATAATCCGACAGAATAAATTCTGCAATACACTCTGCATTGTCCAGTTCAAAGAATGGAACATTTTCCAGTACAGACAGTGCATCTCTTTCCTCTGCATCCAGGTTTGTGGCGATCGCCATCAGTTTTTCCGGATTGCAGACACTTTCTGCCGAATTTCCCTTACGGATAATTTCAATTTTCGGATAAGTACTGTATTTAAATCCTTCCAGTAAGATCAGATCTGCCTCCGGAAAAAATTCTGCCAGCTCTTTTTCGGAAATCTGCGGCTGCTGTTTTACCAGCATATATTTGCCTGCTGAAAAAACTGCTGTGCCGTAGGCTCCGGACTGAAGCTGACAGTATGTATCCGTTCCCGGTACGTCCGGCACGAAATCATGCCCGTCATGCTTCAGCACCGCCACTTTAAGGCCCTTGTCTTTAAAAATCTCCAAAAGCCTGCAGATCAGAGTTGTTTTCCCTGAATTCTTTACACCGCTGATTGCAAATATTCTTTTTCTTTCCACCTGTTTGCTGCTCCTCTCAAAGCAAAATCGCGCTCACTTTATCCCCTGCGTTCAGGCTTCTGCTTTCCTGATTTTCCATGGTTTTTGTATCAATCAGGCAATTGCAGCCGGCCATGGAACTGAGGACTCCGTTAGAGTGAAGACCATTGGGAAGATGAAATTTTCCATTTTCCAGATATGCCCGGATAAAGCGGCGGCCCTTGATTCCTTTTTCAAAGTTATCAGCCATAATGCCATTTACTTCTTTCAGACCGATTGATGGATCCTGCATCATTTTTTCCAATGCAGGACGAATCAAAAGTTCTATGCTGACTGCAACACCAAAAGGATTTCCGGAGAGACTGATGATCGGAATCTCTCTTTCTGAAGCGCAATGATCTGTTGCAGTTATATCGGAAGTCTTTTTATATGCAGAAAACAGTGTAGGCATTCCCGGTTTC
>ERZ773168.2931-NODE-2931-length-12587-cov-3.601819_pt1 | contig 12587 bp, 12 predicted proteins | sample MGYA00511261_ERZ773168 | MGnify/ENA primary metagenome ERZ773168 (study PRJEB29015, sample SAMEA2737855) | human gut metagenome | biome: human gut; feature: human-associated habitat; material: faeces | place: China | collected 2012 ... | reverse complement strand
CCGCACCGCGCCATCCGTGCGGCCCACGCGGGCAAACAGCCCCGTGCGGTTCATGCCGGTGTCGATCTTAATGTGGCAGTCCATGCGCTTGCCGCACCGCTGCAAAACCTCCGCCACGTGGCGGCTGTACTCCAGGGAACAGGAATTGATGGTAATGCGGTTGTCCGCCGCCAGCTCGATCTCCGGGTCCTGCAGGGCGCCGAACAGCAAGATCGGCTTTTCCACGCCGGCCCTGCGGATGGAAAGCGCCTCGTCGATGGTCGCCACGGCGTACCAGTCCACAAGCTCCTCGCTGTATTTTGCGCACACGGGCGTGCCGTGGCCATAGGCGTCCGCCTTGAGCACAAACAGCAGCTTGCAGTCCGGCCCAATGGCCGCGCGCACCTGCCGCAGATTGTGCTGCATTTTGTTCAGATCGATCTCGGCATACGTTCGATAGGGATAGGTGTTCATGTTTTCAACCCTCATGGCGGCAAAGAGAATGAGGCAGGCCCCATTCTCTTTGCCATAGAATTATGATACTTTTTAAAATTACTTCGCCGCAAGGTCGGTTCTGCCGGCCAGAACGGTGTCCAGGATCTCCTGTTCGCTCTTACCGCTGCGCTTGGTGCACAGGGTCACAACGACGCAGATGACGCTCGTCAAAACGGCGCAGGGGATAGCCGGGCCGGAGAAATTTCTGTCCAGCAGGTCCGCAAGGCTCGGAATGAGCAGATAGCACAGGCCGAACAGCGTGCCGCCGACCATGCTGCACATACCGGCAGCAGCCGTCACGCGCTTCGTCCACAGACGGCCGATGATGAGCGTGAGCACCATGCCGGGCATCATTGCGCCAAGCACGTTGTTGATAAACGCCATAACGCCGTCCGCCTTCAGCGAAACAAGGAACGAAGCAAACAGCGTGATGACGACCGCGATGCGGGATGCGTTCTTCATCTTGTTTTCGGGAATGCGCTTGCCGTGGTTGAACAGGGGATAGATGTCCTCCATGAGGATCGTCGCACCCGCAATGGCGTCCGAGTCGCCGGAGGACAGCGTCGCGGACAGGCCGGACACCATCAGCAGCAGGCCAAGTGCCGGAGCCAGAACGTTCGTTGCCATGTAGGCAAACGCGAAGTCCGGGTTCTCCAGGACTGCCAGCACCTCATTGGCGGACGCCATGGTGTAGGCGGACATACCGATGATAGACGGAACGAGCGAGAACAGCAGCGTCATAATGGCTGCAAAGATGAAGCCCTTGCGCGCCGTCTTGGGGTCCTTCGCGGTGTAGATACGGGTGCGGAACGTCGGCGCGCCCATCTCGCCAAGGGCCGACGCCACAATGAGTGAAATTGCCGCCATAAACCCGGTCGAGCCAAGGCCATAGAACGTCATGGCGCCGTTGTTGCCGGCCGCCTCATACGTCGCGCGGATGGCGTCCCAGCCGCCCGCGGACGGAACGGCCTTAATGATGATGGCCGCAAAGCCAACGAGCAAAATGCCCAGCTGAATGACGTCGGTCCACACAACGGCCAGATAACCGCCAACGTAAACATACACGCCGAATGCCAGCACGCACACGATCTTGGAGACCAGCACGTCCATGCCGGTCAAAAACTGCAGATACTTTGCGCCGCCGTTGATGGAGGAGGCAATGAAGATCCATTCTGCAATGAACGTCAGGATGCCCGTGAGCTTGCGCACGGAGCTGCTGCCGTCAAAATAATACTGTGCTTCTTCCGACATCGTGATGAAGTTCTTCTCACGCAGGCCGGAGAACAGCAGGCCAATGAGCACCAGCGCCAGGCAGCAGCCAAGACCATAGGTCGAGCCGCCCCAGCCGCTGCGGAAACCATTGGAAATGGCGCCCATCGAAGAGCCGGTGCCGATCATCGTCGCGCCGATCGTGCCGAAGATCATCAGCAGGTTCAGGCCGCGGCCGCCGGTCAGGTAGTCCGTGCCCTCGCTCTTACCGCGGGAGGAATACCAGCCGATGAAGATCATCACGGCGATATAAACCACAAATGCTACAAGAAATACAGTCGGACTTGTTCCACCAGTCATGTTTTTTCCCTCTTTTTCTGTAAAATTTTGCACTCTTTTTTTAACTGACTTTCGGTTTTTATCTCTTTAAGCGCCTCTCACCTCCCTGCAGAACTGATGCAGCCGCTCCACGGCTGCTTGCAGCATACCCTCTTCACAGGTATAAGCAACACGAATATGTCCCTCGCCGCACGCGCCGAATGCGCTGCCCGGAATGCAGACGACCTTCTGGCGCTCGAGCAGCTGCTCGCAGAATTCCTGGCTCGTCAGGCCAAACGCGCTGATGTCCGGGAAAGCGTAGAACGCGCCCTCCGGCTGGGAGCAGACAATGCCGTCGATCCCGGCCAGCCCGTCCAGCAGCAGCTTTCGGCGGCCCGCAAATACGGTGCACAGCTGTTCGCTCAGCTCCGGATGCTCCAGCGCGATCGCCGCGGCATACTGCCCTGGCGCGTTGGCGCAGGCGTTGAAGTTTTCCTGGCACTTGACCATGCGGTCAATGATGTCCGCCGGTCCAGCGGCATAACCAATGCGCCAGCCCGTCATGGCATAGGACTTGGAGAAGCTGTTCACCACCACGGTGCGCGCCTTCATGCCCGGCAGCTCCGCAATGGAGCGGAACTTTGCACCGGTATACAGCAGCGTGTTATACACCTCGTCCGAGATGACCAGCAGATCGTGCTTTTCGGCAATGGCCGCGATGGCAGCCAGCTGCTCGTCGGAATAAACCTCGCCGGTGGGATTGTTCGGCGAGTTGACCATGATGGCCTTTGTCCTTGGCGTGATCAGCGATTCGATCACGTCCGGCTGCATGGCGAACCGGTCCTCCGCCTTTGTGGGCACGCGCACGGGCACGCCGCCGCAATACTGCACCTGCGCCACATAGTTGAGCCACTGCGGATCCTGGATCAGGATCTCGTCGCCGTCGTTCAGGATCACAAGGAACAGCAGCGATAAAGCTCCCATACCGCCGTTTGTAATGATGATCTCCTGCGCTGGGTCATAGCCCACTGGCGCAACAGACGCGCGTTCCGCAATGGCGCGGCGCAGCTGCATCGTACCGGCGTTCGGCGTGTAGTGCGTCAGCCCCTGCTGCAGCGCTTCCGCGCCTGCTCTGCACACCAGCTCCGGCGTGGGCATATCCGGCTCGCCGATGCCCATGCTGATGACGTCCGTCATCGTGGCCGCGCGGTCAAACATGGCACGAATGGCACCCTGCTTCAGCTTCTTTGCTTTTTCATTGCGAAAATCCATAGTATAACCCCCAAAAAACACCTTACTGCGCAGTAAAAACCACAAAAAAGCGCTTATAAATCACAGTTGAAGCCTGTAGAATGACCTGATACCCTCCCTGTCGGCCCCCAGCAAGCTGCCAGCACGACCGTGAAAAGCGTCCGTCGGTATCCCAACAGGATACTAAGATGATACACTTATGAGAAAGTTCTGTCAAACTTTTTTTCAGCTTTTTATCAGCAAATCATATTTTTTGTTGAATCGTTCCAAAATGAAGCATTTTGATTTGTTGTTTTTGCTGTATTTAAGTCATTGCCTTTCTTCCGATCCTGTAAAAAAGAAAACCAGGCTGCCGGCATTGGCAGCCCGGGGCAAGATCTTCGTCTATAAAATGAGATCCTTCGTCATTTCTGTCCAGATTCCTTGCGGATCGTTTCCAGATAATTATACAGCGTAAATTTGGAAATATTGAGCACATCACAGACCTTTGATCCGGACTTCGTGATGAGGAACGCTCCGCGCCGGTCCAGCAGCTCCACAATGCGCATTTTATCCTCTTTCGTCATGGCCGACGGGTTTTTGCCCACCTCCAGCAGCGCGGAATTGATGAGATAGTCCAGCATCTTGTTCACGTCGCCGCGGTAAAGCTCCATGGCGTCGCCGCTTTCCTCCGTGCGGTTCTGTTTGTGCAGATACTGCTCATATTTGATGGACTCCGTCACGTCCTCGTTGATGGCGATGGACGCCACAGCCACGCCCGCGCCATTGCGGAAAAACAGCGTGGATGAGCGCAGGATCTTGCCGTTTTCGGCATACGTCAGCGTATTGAAGCAGTTGCCCTCGTTGCTGCCGTTATAGCGCAGCGCGCGCAGGCCCAGCAGATCGCCCGTGCCGCCGACTTTGCGCCCCGTCACCTCGCCGTTGCGAATATCCACGATCGTGTGCTCATAGTCCAGCGACAGATCGTGCACCACAAACTCCACGTTTTTTCCAAAATGCCCCTCTAAAATGTCCAAAATATCCGTGATAAGTTTCTTGTTCTGCTTGTAGTATGATTCCATTCCGTACCCCCGGTTTCCCCGCTTTTACACTTTGTGCCGCGCCCCCAGCAGCAGCACGCCCGCTCAGTCTGTTCTGCCGAGCAGGCCCGAGATCGCCCGTGCGCACGAGCAGACTGCATTGGAAAAGAAGATCTCCCGCTCTACGCTCAAACGCGCTGTCGGCAAGGACACACTGATCGCCCCGAGCGGCGCGCCGTGAAAGTCCAGCAGCGGCGCGGCAATGCAGCTGACGCCCAGCTCATGCTCCTCGCGGTCGGCGGCCCAGCCGTTCTGCCGGGCCTTGACCAGCTCGGCGATCAGATCCGCGTAATCGACAATGGTGTGCGGCGTGAAGCGGGTGATGACCGTCCGCTGCCAGATGGCCGCGACCTCCGCCTCCGGCAGGCAGGATAAAATGCTTTTGCCCACCGCCGTGCAGTACATCGGGTTGCGCAGCCCCACAAACGACGCCATGCGCACCGTGCTGTCGCCCATATTCTCTTTGTAGAGGTACACGACCTCGTCGCCGTCGCGCACGACCAGATGGATGGCCTCGTGCGTTGTCGCTGCCAGATGCTCCAGATATGGCCGCGCCAGCGACACGATATTCATGCCGCCCACCGCGCGGCTGCCCACCTCAAACAGGCGCATCGTCAGCCGGTATTTGCCGGATTCGATGTCTTTTTGCACATACCCGCGCGCCACGAGCGCAGCCAGCAGCCGGTGCGTCGTGCTCGTATGCAGTCCGACTGCGGCGGACAGGTCGCTCAGCGCCATGCCGCGCGGTGCATTGGACAGCGCCTCAACAATATCAAACAGCCGGTCGATCGACTGCACGGGCGAATGCCCTTTCTCCATGCTCGTTACCTTCCCCAATCTTTCCCGGGGCAAAGATACGCTCCGCCCCACACTCGTATAACTTTACTATAACACCCCGCGTGCGTCTGCGTCAATGCGCATTCCCGGCATAAAACGAATTTTTTCGCCCCGCCGCCGACTTTCGGGAAAAAACCTATTGACAATTTTCGCCTCATTCTGTTATGATGGCATTGAGCAAATTTTTGCGATATGAAACATCATTCCACATTATGAAATTGCAGAGGAGTGTGACATCACCTTGCGTGAAAAAACCGTCGAATGGGCTCTAAAGGAAAAGATCATCGCCATTGTCCGCGGTATGGAGGCAAAGGACTGTCTGCGCGTAGCGCAGGCGCTCTATGACGGCGGTATCCGCCTCATGGAGATCACCTATGACCAGCGTGACCCGGCCCAGTGGGCCAAAACCGCCGATGCCATCGGCAAGATCGCCGAAGCATTCGAGGGCCGTATGCTCGTCGGCGCGGGCACCGTCACCACGCCGGAGCTTGTCACGCGCACGCGTGACGCGGGCGGCCAGTTCATCATCTCCCCGGACACAAATCCGGCCGTTATTGCCCGCACGCGGGAGCTGGAGCTCGTGTCCATGCCGGGCGCCATGACGCCGTCGGAAATTCTTGCGGCGCACGCCGCGGGCGCGGACCTTGTCAAGCTCTTCCCCGCCGCAGCGCTTGGCTCGGCATATCTCAAGGCCGTGCGCAGCCCCATCAGCCATGTGCGCATCATGGCCGTGGGCGGCATCAATGAGAAAAACGCCGCTGAGTTCCTGAAGGCTGGCGCCGTCGGTCTTGGTGTGGGCGGCAATCTGGCAAACCGGCAGTGGATCGCCGACGGTGCTTTTGAGAAGATCACGCAGACGGCACGGGCGCTCGTCGCCGCCGTCCGCACAGCAGAATAACGAACCATCACCTAACAGAAGGAGAATTACCATGGCAAAACGAGTCATTACCTTTGGTGAGATCATGATGCGCCTGAACCCCATCGGTTATCTGCGTCTGGTGCAGAGCGACCGGTTCGAGGCGACCTACGCCGGCGGTGAGGCCAACGTGGCCGTTTCGCTGGCAAACTACGGTCTGGACGCCGCCTATGTTACAAAGGTCCCGGCCCATGAGGTCGGCCAGTGCGCCGTCAATGAGCTGCGCCGCTATGGCGTCGACACGCAGTATATGGTCCGCGGCGGCGACCGGCTTGGCATTTACTTCTGCGAAAAGGGCGCGTCGCAGCGCGCATCCAAGGTCATCTATGACCGCGCCAGCTCTGCCATCGCGCTGGCAAAGCGCACCGATTTTGACTGGGATACCATCTTTGACGGTGCAGACTGGTTCCACTGGACCGGCATCACCCCGGCGCTCGGCGGCGAACTGCCCGAAATTTGTCTGGACGCCTGCAAGGCGGCCAAGGCGCGCGGTCTGACCATTTCCTGCGATCTCAACTTCCGCAAAAAGCTCTGGACGAGCCAGCGCGCAGGCGAGGTCATGAGCCAGCTGCTGCCCTATGTCGACGTGTGCATCGCCAACGAAGAAGACGCCAAGGACGTGTTCGGCATTGAAGCCGAGGGCACGGATATTAACAGCGGCAAGCTCAACCGCGACGGCTACATCAGCGTGGCGCGGCAGCTTTCCTCCCGATTTGGCTGCAAATACGTCGCCATCACCCTGCGCAGCTCCATTTCGGCCAACGACAACGACTGGGCCGGTATGCTCTATGAAGCCGCGGCAGACAAGGCCTACTTCTCCACCACATACCATGTGCACATTGTCGACCGCGTCGGCGGCGGCGATTCCTTTGGCGGCGGCCTGATCTACAGTATGCTCAGCGGCTATGACGCACAGCAGACCATTGACTTTGCCGTGGCCGCGTCCTGCCTCAAGCACTCCATCGAGCACGACTTCAACCATGTTTCCGTGGCCGAGGTCGCAGCACTGGCCGCCGGAAATGCCTCCGGCCGTGTGCAGCGCTGAGTGCAAGTTTGTTGCGATCTCTCCTTTCTCTCAATCTCTCATATGGAAAAGGGCCCGATCAGCTTCTGCTGGCCGGGCTTTTCCTGTTTTTCGGAAGGCGCACTGTGCATTCACGCATATACGGAAGCCGCCGGGCACGGTTTGCCGCTTGGACGCTTTGCAGCTTCAAACTCTGTCCATTCGCACGGGCGGCAGGAGCCCGCGTTTGGCGTTTTCCCCAGTGTCGTCGGGCGCATCACAGGCGTCATACGGCGCTGCCAGGTCGGGCACGCGCTTGCCAAACGGTGCGCGCAGCCTGTCGCGGACGGCTTTCTGGTTTGGCGTCGCCTTCTCATATTCGGTGGTATAGTCCTCATCTGCAAAATAAAAAGCGTCAAAGCGCGCGGTGTATTCTCCGTCGGCTGCCGACGGCTCTTTCAGCTGAAAGAAGCCGGAGCGCATAGTGTCCCTGGGAACTGCCTGATAGACATTCTCCTTGAGCGTCAGGTATGAAATCCAAAATTTCTGCGCTTCGGATGCCATAGTCGCTACATTGGTCGCTATGTAAATTTGAAATTCAGATCTTCGCCTTTTTGTAGTCGCTAAGGTTTTCTTTTCCGCCGTATTTGCAGCTCGCACCCCGGCGATGGGGAACAGCGCGGACAGAGCTTGGCAGCTCTCACAGCTCGTGGAAGGGGTCTTGACTGCTTTCAACCCCAGCGCATGGCAGCCTGTCTTGCGTCAAAACAAACTGCGTATCTTTCTACGGCCTGCGTTTTCTATGCGTCAACCACGGAAACGAATGAAAAGTTGGCGGTTCGCATTCGCCATGACATGCTGACGCATATGGTAATATAAGCGCCCGGTTTCTTCATTGAACCGGGCGCTTAAAATTAAAAGCAGGCATAACCTGAGTAATTCGGATCGCTTACTCCAGCATGATCTTTCCGTGTTCTTTTTCGTAATCGGCAATGAATTTCAGCATGAGCTGAATAATCTGCGCATTGGCGGAGCGTCCTTCAAATCCGCATACATAACGGAACTTCGCCAAAATATCGCCGTCAACTCGCAATCCAAAATGTTTTTCGTTTGGTTTATCCATCTTGTCATCTCCAATTAAGGTTATTATGGACTCATAATAACTTCTCTACTTGTCCAGATTTTAAAATAGAGTTATAATAGCTTTGAAATTTGGGAGAGGAGAAAAACAGAGGCATATTCACAGACGTCATGGTTAACAACTGACTTACAATCTATCGTGTCTGAAATAGATTGGAGGTCTGAAAATGGAATATGGTTATGCACGCGTATCGACAAAAGAACAGAATGAGGAACGGCAGTTAATTGCACTCGCCGCCTTCGGAATCAAAGACAGTGCAATTTTTGTTGACAAGCAGTCCGGCGAGGATTTTGAACGGACGCAGTATCGGAAACTGATACGCAAACTGAAAGACGGCGATACGCTTGTTATTAAGAGTATCGACCGTCTTGGAAGAAATTCTGGAGCATTGGCGTGTAATTACAAAAGAAAAACGCGCTGCAATTGTGGTGCTGGATATGCTCTGCTGGATACGCGGCGAAACCGCGACCTGACCGGCACACTGATCGCGGACATCGTCTTGCAGCTTCTAAGTTACGTCGCGCAGACGGAACGCGAGTTTATCCGGCGGCGTCAGGCAGAGGGCATTGCGGCAACGAAAGCGCGGGGCGTTCGGTTCGGACGCAAGCCCATGCAGAAACCTGAAAGCTTTATAACGCTTCGGCAAAAATGGGAACTCGGTGAAATATCAGCAAGGCAGGCCGCTGCACAATTAAAAATCACCCACAGAACCTTTCTCCTGTGGGCGAGGGAAAAAACGGATATGTAAGTACAACTTTTTATCCACAAAAACACTGGAAATGCACTTGAAAATTAAGGATATAAATGTTAGCATATAAATATCCAAACGCGGATAATTGCTTTAGAATGTAGCTGGTTAACAAGTTGTAATTCACTACCCAAACACAAATCCGCATTCCGCAATATTAAGATGAACAGCGAGGTGCAGAAAATGTTTCCTTGAACGCAAAATTGTTGTGTAGGAAGGGCAATTTCATGACACAAGTACAAATTTAGATGTCCGTACAACGAAAAATTATAAATTTGAACATCATGGACAATGTAACCCATCTATGAAAAAACAGGAGGAAACGGAAAATGCACAATTATATCAAAAAAGCGCGCATAATCGCACTTGCGTTTCTTTTGCTTGCCAGCGGCTTCTGCAAGGTCAGCGCGGCAGGCGGTGAAATTCAAGCTCGTCCGGGAGACGCCATTCGTTTTACTGTGTCTTTGAACGACAGTGCAACGCTTGCTGGATTCAGAATTTATGTAGATTATGATACATCGGTTTTCTCTCTGAAAAAAACCGATGATGAATTTGCAGTTGAGCAAGGCGATTTCAGTGCAAAAGGAACCATGATACCGAATGTAACGAGTACTGGCTGTCAGGTTCTCTGGTTTCACACATCCAATGTCACTGCAAGCGGATCGTTATTTACAATCACATTGGAAATAGCAGAAAATGCTGCGCCCGGCAACTATGCCATAACCACCAGAGTTTCCGATGCGGACACGGTAGACAGCAAAGGAACCAAAGTCGCAATTTCCTGCAACAGTGGGGAAATTGCCGTTTCCGGCAGCTCAGAGCCGACCGCGCAGGCCAGCATAGCAGCCACATCGACCGAGCAAATTATCGGGACAACATTTATGATGCCAGTGTTCATCCGGGACAATCCAGGGATCGCGGGCTTTACGCTGTCGGTTTCTGTTCCGGATGGGCTGACACTGACCGCAATCCGAAAAGGAAGTCTTCTGTGCAGCGGTTTTTTCATGGAAAATTTAAGTGAAAAATCGGTAACATGGTACGATTCTTCCAATATTTCCGGCGACGGTGAACTTCTACTATTAGATTTCAAGGTTGAGGAAGCTTGTACGGCAGGCGAACATACGGTCTCGCTTTCTCTCTCGGATGGGCTTGCGAAAAATCTGACAGACGAAAATCAGAATGCTGTTTCCGTGAAATTTGAAGATGCCCAGATCCGTGTCCTGCGTTATGTGCGCGGCGATGCCGATGGCGATGGTGATGTTACGGTCGCGGATGCAATCATGATTGCCCGGCATCTGATACACCTGGAGACTCTGACCGGAACATCGCTTAAGGCCGCAGACGTGGATAGAGATGGATACATCACCTCGGCTGATTGCGTCAGACTGGCACGATATTTATCTGAATTGGTAGAGACCTTGTAATAACGAAAAGAGGTTGGCAATGAAAAAGGGAATTATTTGTTTGCTGCTTCTTGCAGCGCTCAGTCTGGGGATCTGTCCGCCTGCAGCAGCCGCTGACAAAACTGCAATGATCTCAGTCGGCTCAGCCGCAGGAACGAGCGGAGATATCGTCCGTGTTCCTGTAGCGATTCAAGACAATCCCGGAATCGCAGGCTTTTCCTTTATCATTTCTTTCGATGAATCGGCTGCATCGCTGGAGAAAATTGAAGCAGGCGATATATTAGAGAGCGGCAGCTTCACACCAAACACAACAAAACGGACGGTTACATGGTTTCATGCGAAAAACATCACATGCGACGGCGTGATTCTATATTTATCGTTCAAATTAAAAAGCCGCGATCATTACGGGTCATTTTCCGTAACCGTTTCTCTGAAGGATGGAAAAGCGAAAAGCCTCTCGAACGAGAAGTCACAGGCTGTCCCTGCGGAAATGAAAAATGGAACTTTGCGTTGCAGAAGCGGGAAAGAAATCATTGCCTCCGGTGTGAGGCAAAACGAAAAGTGGATATTAAAAATTGACGACGCACCCAAGACGCCTGTTCGCGTGATCGTAGCGGGCTATCAGTCTCAAAGGATGATTTGTATTACGATGGAAGTCCGGACATTGACGCTTGGCGAGGAAGAACTATTATTTGAATCCGGGCTGAAGCCAGATGCAGTAAAGGTGTTCTTCCTGTCCGAGACTGATACCCGGCCATTGTGTAAGTCGGTAAATATTGGAGGTGCAAATAATTGATAGAGAAACGGACAATGCGCAAATTACTGAGCAGTTTTTTGATTCTGGCAGTTCTGGCCGGAACAGTGCTGGCTGCGGATACCATGAGCATCAGCGGCGAACGCACACAGGCAGCTCCGGGTGATATCATTACATATGCGGTATCCATTACAAACAATACCGGTGTAGCTGGATTTTTGGTATATGTACAATGCGATACCGATGTGTTTTCACTTGTAAAGGACGACGATGGGGAGTATACAGTCAGCAGCAGTGATTTTTCCCGAAGCGGAACTGTGATGGCCAACCGATACGGCGAGGACGGCTGGCAGATCCTCTGGTTCAACGCACAGAACGTCAAAACAAATGGGACGTTATTTACACTGCAAATGAAAGTCCGAGAGGGTGCGGCATCCGGCAGCTACCCAATTCACATTTCGTATTCCCCAAAAGATACCGTTACAGAGGATGGAGTGCAGACGCCGCTCGCGTGCGTGGACGGCAGCGTTGAGGTGCAAGGGATGCCGGCCGGAAAGGCGGACTCAGAAGCACCGGCGCAGAACGGCGCAGATGGCGGGACGGGCGCTTTTCCTGATGTGCCGAAAACGCATTGGGCCTATTTGTATATTCAAGGACTGGCAGAAAAGAAGATCGTAAGCGGAGATCGGAGCGGCCGGTTTCATCCGGAATCAAGTGTGACAAGAGCGCAGTTTGTGAAAATGCTTGCGGGTGTGATGGGGGCGGATCTTTCGAACTACGCCGGAACGAAGTTTTCGGATGTTTCGGACGGAAGCTGGGCAGCGCCCTATATTGCGTGGGCGGCTGAAAATGGGATCGTAAACGGAACCGGGGAAACGACCTTTTCTCCGGACGCGCCGATCACGCGGGAGCAGATCGCCGCGACCGTGCAGCGCTGTGCAGAGGGATTCGGGATCGCACTGCGCGCAGACGCCGACGAAAAGGCATTCACCGATCAGAGCCAGATCAGCGGCTATGCCCAAGCCGCTGTCTCGCAGATGGCGCAGGCCGGGATTCTCGGCGGCTATGCAGACGGCACATTCCGCCCAAAGAGCCATGCAAGCAGAGCGGAAGCGGCAAAAATACTGGCTGGAATATTTGAAATCGTGCTGGAGGGAAAGAAATGAAAATTTTCAGAAGGGCTGTTTCTGCCTTATTGCTACTATGTTTAGCATTCCTTGTTCATATTAATTATGCCATTGTAGTAAAAGCAGCTGATTATTCATATTTATCGTCGAATTGTACTGATTCGGATATCTTCACGCAGATTAACAAAATCGCTTCGAGCATCGGAGACGGTCGGCACTACTGGAATGCGAGAAAGAAAACATCAGAAATGGCTGAAGCAGCAAAAACAGGAGATTATACATTTGGAACAACATTTTCTCCGTGTGCATGCAAAGATGGAAAGCACT
>ERZ773168.2927-NODE-2927-length-12596-cov-2.770034_pt1 | contig 12596 bp, 10 predicted proteins | sample MGYA00511261_ERZ773168 | MGnify/ENA primary metagenome ERZ773168 (study PRJEB29015, sample SAMEA2737855) | human gut metagenome | biome: human gut; feature: human-associated habitat; material: faeces | place: China | collected 2012 ... | reverse complement strand
CAGCCAGATCCGCAGGAGGCTATCGAAAAGCTGACCAGACGAATTCATCCCGGTGCTATTGTTCTGCTGCATAGCACATCTTCTACTAACGCGCAGATTCTGGATGAACTTCTAACAAAATGGGAAGAAATGGGCTATCATTTTGGTTCTCTTGATGATCTTATAAAAGCTGCTGCATCTTAGAAAATTTTCTCTGTAACTTTACCGGAGGATTCTCTAATCGATCAGTCCATATTTCTTCATCGCATAAGCAATTCCATCTTCTTCAACGGTCTTTGTCACAAATTCTGTATAAGGTTCCAGCACCTGGTCATGCGCGCCCATCGCAATCGCATGCCCGGCATGCCGGAACATTGCCAGATCATTGCTGCTGTCTCCAAATACATATGACTGATCTCTCGTCATTCCAAAATGCTCCAGTACCCAGTCAATCGCAGTTCCTTTTGTATAGCCCTTGAGGATACATTCAAATGTATTACTTCCACGGTCGATTACTTCCATATCATCTTTGATAAATTCAAAAAATGCTTTTTCATCACTTTTTTCATCCGTATAAATAAAGATTTTATCATATGGACATCTTCTCTGCTCCATATAACGCTCGATTCCAAGTCCACGGTTATTCATGTATTTTTTTGTATTTTCCAATCTGTCAAATCTTGAAACTCTTGAAGTGAAATACACATCTTCTGCTCCCTCAAAAATCCCATCAATCTGACATTTTGTCATATAATCAGCGATCTCATCGCCCCTCTCCGGATCCAGATGCTTTTCAAAAATAATTTCTTCATCAAATGTAAAATAAATCCCACATCCACACAAATATCCATCAAATGGAAGTTTTTTCAGTTCCACCGGAACACTGCAGTATGTTCTTCCTGTATTGATAAATAAAAAATGTCCTGCGTCGTGTGCCCTTTTAAGTGCATCTACCGTACTTGCGGGAATCTCTTTTGTAATTTCACTGAGTACGGTTCCATCAATATCAAAAAATAATGCTTTCACAAAAATTTCCTCCTCGTGTACTGTTTCCTGTCTATTCATTCTACCTTTTCCTCCCGGTTATACTCCAATTACACGATACTCATTATACTCATATCTCACCATTATGCGCAACCCTTTTTCATTTTCTGCAAAATATCTGTGATAAATACCATTTTGACTTCTCCATATAAAAGTAATATAATAGATGTTGTACAATTTGAAAAAGGGGTAATAATAATGAATAAAAGAATCGATAAGAAAAAACAGAAAAGAACACTTGAATCAGCAGTAACTGCTACAGCTACATCATCAGCACCGGCTACAGCAACTCCTGTTGTAGAGATAAAAGAAGTTGTAAAAGAAGTCAAAGTACCAGTAGAAGTTCCTGCCAAAAATCCTGCATTCTATGTTCAGTACCAGAGTGCAGAATATACTGTAGCCGCTATCACAGAACGTGTGATTGCTGACTGCAATGCAAAGGGACACGCTGTAGAAACTCCGGAAGCTCTCTCCATTTATCTGAAACCAGAAGACAAAAAAGCATATTACACCCTTGGAGGGTTCAATGGATATATTGAATTATAAAGGAGTATTTTATGGCGCTTAACTTTCAACAGCTTGGAATGCTTGCAAAACTGAAATCCGCATTTTCCACTTTTCAACAGGAGCATCCTAAATTTATGCCTTTTATTCATGCAGTAAAAGGAGATGCATGCCGCAAAGACAGCATCATCGAAATCTCCGTCAAATCTCCGGAAGGACGGAATTATACCACTAATTTCCGTGTTACCGAAAAGGATTTGGAACTTATCCAGATGCTGAAAGATATGCAGGAAAACCAATAAAGTAAAAAAAGCAGGTAAGAAAGGATAAAATTTCTTACCTGCTCTTTTTCTATCTTACTTTAGCATTTCTTTGCTAATACAAAGGAATGGCCTTCCATTTTTATTGCCTGAAGGCTGACTTTTTTACCGGTATATAAATCCATATACTCTCCCTCTTCTTCGATCCAGGCTGTCCGGTCCTCTTCTGCGAAATTAAAAAGTGCTGTCATCTGCTCGCCCTCCAGTTCCCGCACAACTCCAAGGATTCCATTTTCCCAGGTATCAAGCGTCCAGACATTTGCCGATGCGTCAAATACTTTTTCCTTACTTCGAATGGATCTAAGTTTTCCAATTCCATCAAACAGTTCTTTTTGTACCGTTCCTTTTCTCTTTCGTCCGTCTGCCAGCTTCCAGTCAAATTTTCCTCTGTGGATATACCTGGAATCAACCCGTTTTTCCGGATCATTTTTATAAGTATAATCATTTACCTGACCAATCTCATCTCCACTGTAAAGCATTGGAATTCCGGATTGCACCATCATATATGCATGCAGCATCAGATCAAATCTGACTGCTCTTTTTTTCTTTTCTTCATTTTGTTCAAATCCGGCACTTTCAATTCCACACATGGAAGCTGTCGTTGCACAGAATCTGGCATCTCCTGTTATCGGATCTTCATTATAAAGTTCCCCGCGGCTCACACTTTCTGCGATTTTTCCTGTGAAAAAGTCATTCAGATATCTTTTGTGTGGGACTTCCTGCATTCCCCAACCGGCAAGTGTCTGGAAATCCAATCCCCATCCAATATCATCATGACATCTGAGGTAATTTAAGAAAGTATACTCTTTCGGAAGGTTGTTCATAATATCAAGCTGCATCCGTAAAAGTCTGGTATCTCTCGTCGCAACCGTATTCCATGTAGTAGCCATCATAGTTACATTATAAAGCATATGACATTCCGGCTTTTCTATGGTACCAAAATAAGGAACTACTTTTTCCGGTTCCATCACGACTTCCCCTAATAATACAACCGACGGACACACAATCTCCCCGATCATACGCATCATCCTGACTATCGTGTGTACCTGTGGAAGATTTCTGCAGCTTGTCCCCATTTCCTTCCAGATATAAGGAACTGCATCGATCCGCAGAATGTCAATCCCCTGATTGACCAGGAAAAGGAAATTATACATCATTTCGTTAAACACCCTCGGATTCTTATAATTCAGATCCCACTGGTAAGGATAAAAGGTAGTCAACACGTAGTGTCCGATTTCAGGAAGCCAGGTGAAATTCCCCGGTGCAGTTTCCGGAAATACCTGTGGCACTGTTTTCTCATATTCTCTGACATAGTTTTCATTGTCACAGAAAAAATACCGGCTCATATATTCGCCTTCACCCATTCTTGCCTTCTGTGCCCATTCATGATCTTCGGAAGTATGGTTCATTACAAAATCCATACACAGATTCATGTCTTTTTCATGGCAGGCTTCAGCCAGATCTGCAAGGTCTTCTATGGTTCCAAGTTCCGGCTTTACTTTTCTGAAATCCGCAACCGCATAGCCTCCATCGGATCTTCCCTTTGGCGAATCAAGAAACGGCATCAGATGAACACAGTTTACACCACATTCTTCCAGATACTTAAGCTTTCCTTTGACTCCTCTTAAATTTCCGGCGAAATTATCAATATACAGCATCATTCCCAGCATGTTTTTTTTACGATACCACGCCTGATCCTTTTCCTTCTCCAGATCTCTCTTTCGAAGTTTCGCATTTCTTGCTTGATAGTAATTCTTCATCTGTTCACAGAGCTCTGCAAACATTGCTTCATTATCATATAATTCCATATAGAGCCAGCGAAGCTCATCCATATGCTTCGCCAGTCTCTTTTCAAAAATATCATTTGTTTTTCTCATTTTTACTCGACCATTTCCAGATAAATCTGATATGCTTTGTACTCACCAAATTCAAGAGGCATCGGAATTCCAACTTCCATCAGAGCCTCTGCCGGATAAATTTTTCCGGTTCTTGAATCTTTATAGAATTGTCCGGCACGCAGACCTTTCAGTTTCACATAATTTACTGTCATATTTCCATGGATTTCAAGCATAACTACATTTACGAGTACTTCTTTCCCATCTTCTGATGCAAATTCCCATGCGCCGATTTCTTCTGCGAATGGATTACTCAGTCGATAGTAAAGTCCATTTTGTACAAGCTGTGCATATTTTTTGTATTCTACTATCTGTTCCCTGATCTCTCTGCGCTCTTCATCTGTCATTTTCGCCGGATCCAGTTCATAGCCGAAGGTTCCTGCCATGGCACAGACACCTCTTGTATGGAGTGATGTCTTTCTTCCTGTCTGATGGTTCGGAACTGCAGATACGTGAGATCCAACTGCAGATATCGGATACCCAAAGGATGTTCCGTATTGAATCCTTACACGATCCACTGCATCGGTATTATCACTGCACCAGATCTGTGGTGTATAATACAGCATTCCCGCGTCAAAACGACCTCCACCACCACTGCAGCCTTCGATCAGAAGGTCTGGATAGCGGCTTATAATACGCTCCAGGAAATCATAAAGTCCAAGCATATAGTCATACTGCACACTGCCCTGTTCTTCTGCTGTCATAGAATATACTTCTGCCATACTTCGGTTCATATCCCATTTTACATATTCGATATTTCCCTGATCGAGCACCTGACACATCTGCTCATAAACAGCATCCACAACTTCTTTTCTCGAAAAATCAAGGATCAGCTGGTTTCTTCCTTTTACCGGTTTTCTTCCCGGAATCTGAATTGCCCAGTCCGGATGTGCCTCGTAAAGTTTTGAATCCGGTGAGATCATTTCCGGCTCAAACCAGATACCGAATTTTAATCCAAGCTTATTTACCTCATCTACCAGATGTTTTAAACCACCGTTTAATTTTTCTTCGTTGACATACCAGTCACCCAGACTTGATGAATCATCATTGCGGTGTCCAAACCAGCCATCATCCATAACCAGCATTTCAATGCCAAGTTCCGATGCTTTTTTTGCAATGGAAAGTAATTTTTCTGTATTGAAATCAAAATAAGTTGCTTCCCAGTTGTTGATCAGAATCGGACGTTTCTTATCCTTATATTCGCTGCGGATCAGGTGGTTCCGGTAAAGTTCATGGAACTGGTGCGTCATGCCGTCATATCCGGTGTCACTGTAAACCAGCACAACTTCCGGTGTCTGGAAACTCTCACCTTTTTCTAACTTCCAGCAGAAGTTCTCCGGATGGATTCCCATGCCGACACGGACGGTATCAAACTGTCCCAACTCGACCTGTCCAATAAAGTTGCCGGAGTATACAAAATGCATGCCATACACTTCGCCCTGTGACTGGTCGGCATTTCCTGCCGCAAGTGCCATAAACGGATGCTCCTGATGGGAGGACTCACCTCTTACGGATTCCACACCCATAAATCCTTTTTTTACTTTGCGGTGTTCTAACATACGCTCTCTCGCCCAGGAACCGTGCATCGTAAGCAGTGTAAAATCACGGTTATCCATATCCATGGAGAAGGACAGTGCCTTTGTCAGATATAACATCTCGCCGTCATTTTCGATCCGCACGCTTCTTGTGATGACATCCACATCAGAAAATGCCGTGTAAAGCAAAGTTACCTTTAACCCAAGTACCGGATCCTCGCATAGAAGTTCTAATGTCTCACAGGAATCTTCATCGCCGAACGTTGCAGGAAGTCCGGCAAGTCCCGGTTTTCCTGCATAAATTTTATGTGACACATAAAACAGTGATACTGCCGTATGGCCTCCCTCTGTTCTCACAGAAATACTGCTTCTTCTGTAATCTCCGAGTCCGTTTCCTGCATATTCCATCGGAAACGTATCATAGAATGATACTCTCTCTCTGTTATTTTCAGAAGGCACAAACGGTCCCTCTCCCGTGCGGAGCAGATATGCAATGTTTGCATCTCTTAATTTCTTACCATAATATACATGACCGACAAAATTTTCTTTGTCCACGATCCCGATCACATAACTGGAGCCTGGCGTATCCAGTTTGAAAATACGTTCTTTCTCAAAGTATGTAATTGCCACGCCTCTGTTCCTCCTGTTATTTCAGCAAATCTTCTTTTAGTCCGGCAAGTTTCTTTTCTGCATCCTCTAAAGAACTTCCCTTGACACCAAAGTAATATTTGATCTTCGGCTCTGTTCCGGACGGACGCATACAGCACCATGCATTATCGGAAAGTTCATAATAAAGTACGTTTGACTCCGGCAGACCAGTCTTTGTCACCTCTCCGGTTACAGTATCTTTTCTTGTATCCTCTTTATAGTCACGGACTGCAAGCACATCAAAACCACCAAGTCTTTTCGGAGGATTCTTTCTGGAATTGCTCATCAGTTCCTGAATCTGCGCTGCTCCATCGATTCCTTTTAATGTCTTTGTCTCAAGTCCTTCTCTGTAGTAACCGTATTTTTCATACATTGCAAGCATTTCATCCCACAGTGTCATGTTGTTCTTTTTGCACCAGGATGCTACTTCACATAACATCATGACTGCAACGCAGGCATCTTTATCCCTTGCATAAGTACCGGCAAGACATCCGTAGCTTTCCTCTAAGCCAAACACATAATTATAGGTATTCTGCTGCTCGAAGAATTTGATCTGCTCTCCGATATATTTGAATCCTGTTAAAACTTCGATCAGTTTTACACCGTAAGATTTTGCGATTGCTTTTGCCATATCGGTGGTAACGATCGTCTCAACCAGTGCAGGATTTTTTGGCATAGTTCCCATTGCTGTTTTTTCTCTTAAAATATATTCTGCGATCAGCATACCTGACATATTTCCTGTAAATGTCACATATTCGCCGCTCTTTGTATCTTTACAGTAAACACCGAGACGGTCTGCATCCGGATCTGTTGCAAGAACGATATCAGCATCCACTTCTTTTGCAAGTTTTAATGCAAGTTCAAACGCTTTCGGTGACTCCGGGTTCGGGTATGCAACAGTCGGGAAGTTGCCATCCGGTTTTTCCTGCTCCGGCACTACATATACATGCTCAAAACCAAGCTCTTTTAACACGCGGCGCACCGGAAGATTTCCAGTTCCGTGAAGCGGTGTGTATACGATCTTGATATCTTTTGCCATCTCTTTGATGATCTCCGGATGGATGGACTGTTTTTTCAGTTCTTCCATATAACGGTCATCGATCTCTTTACCGATCACATTGTAAAGGCCTGCTGCAACTGCCTCTTCTTTTGCCATGGTCTTTACCTGATCGAAGGAAGTTACTTTTGCAACTTCCGCTAAAATATTTTTGTCGTGAGGCGGTGTGATCTGTGCACCATCTTCCCAGTATACTTTGTATCCGTTGTATTCTCTCGGGTTATGGCTTGCTGTAATTACAATACCGGAAATACATCCTAACTCGCGGACTGCAAAAGATAACTCCGGTGTCGGACGAAGGCTGTCAAATACATATGCCTTAATGCCGTTTGCATTTAAGCAAAGCGCTGCTTCCTCTGTAAATTCTGTGGACATGATTCTTGAATCATGTGCGATCGCAACACCTTTCTCCTGTCCGTTCTGGGAGATGATATAATTTGCAAGTCCCTGTGTTGCCTGACGCACAGTATAAATATTCATACGGTTGGTTCCGGCTCCGATCACGCCTCTTAAACCACCGGTACCAAATTCTAACTGTCTGTAAAAACGATCCTCGATCTCTGCCTGATCCCCCTCGATCTTCTTTAACTCAGCCTTTGTATCTGCATCAAAATATGGATCTGTGCACCACTGTTTGTATGTTTCCATGTAATTGCTCATTCTTCTTCTCCTTTACTTTTCTGCGATTCATTTTTTATTATATTTTGGATTATAACCTTTTTTTAAGTTATTGTAAACTAATTTTAACCTTTTGACTATTTTTATTTAAAAATCAGCTTTTGACCTCAACATCATTTATTAAAAATATCATAATATTTTTTTACGACTTTTTCTGCGGGCTTTGCATAAATTTCATAGTCCATACGGGTCTTTGCGCTCCGCTCCTGATAAAGCTTTGCATCCCAGGACCAGAGCGCCATACCTCCTACCCAGTCTCTTTTACTGCACGCCGTAAACATATCTTCGTACCATTCTGCCTGACCCTTTGGATCCGCATCACCTCTTACACACCAGTCATTTGGCACCTCTTTGGAACCTTTTACCGACATACATCCTGTTTCCGCAAAGAAAAACGGTTTTTGAAATCTGTTTACCACGGTTTCAATACGATCCAGCTGATTTTCCCAGTCACCATAAGGATAATAACCGCTTGATGATATCACATCCACAGCATCCCACCATTTCACACGGTGCTCCTGATACTTATCCGTATTATAAGAAAGAAGTCCGTGATAAACCTGCCTGATATCCGAAAGCAGTCTGCGCCATTCCGTTTCACGATGCTCACTCATCACCATCTCGCAGCCGGCAATAAACATTTCACAGCCATACTGCTCTGCGATCTTTGCATAATGAAGCTGAAATGCCGTATAAGATGTAAACCAGTTCCCCCATTTTGGTTCGCATGGAACATCTTCATCAAAAAAATTAATATGCGCCCGCCAGGTCCCGTTTTTACAGTTTACGGTCGGTTTTAATGCCACACGAAGCCCTATTTCCTTTGCATATTCAATCATAGCGATCAGCTCGTCATCTTCCATCGTCGCCTTTGATGTGAAGCAGATCTCCTCCGACTGCGGTGTCTCCTGTAACCCTCCAGGCACAAATATCACGAAATTTGCGCCGGTTCTCTCCTTCATCATAGCAAGGCTCTCCTTTGCCCCCGGTTTAAAAAAAGCCCCGGCACACGCAAACGGTGCAAAAGTCACCCCACAGATATATTCCATATTTTTTTCCTCCCTTTTCTCAATGCACTCTTAAAAATATAACATTTATTTTACTGATTCTGCCATTAATATAGCATTCGTCATATATATCTGCTATAATTTTTCAAGTTAAAAATTGCATAAATCTATTTTTATGGAGCCGCATATGAAATCTTTATTTGAATATACCGACAAACTGAACAAACCTTACGAATGTTTCTTTTTAGATATGAAGAAAGAATGGCTGCCCGTGCAGCCACACTGGCATTATTTTATGGAAATCCTGTATGTGACAAGGGGCACCGCCCTGATGTATCAGAATGAACAAAGTTATATTGTAAACGAAGGTGACCTGATCGTCTTTCTCCCCTCCGTCGTTCATTCTGTCCATGCAGTGTCCGATGCCCCTCTGCAGTATTATGTTTTAAAATTTGACCTAAGCCAGCTGGATTCTTCCGCTTCACTTACCGGTGGAAGCTGGAATTACAGTGCACTGTTTAACAATGCCATAAATAACGAGCAGGCTGATATTTATTTCCCGGAGGAGATACTCCACTCTCTTCCGGTACAGTCTTTATTTGACGACTGTGTCCGCGAAATGCAAAATATGCAGTATGGGTATCAGATGATCCTGCAGTCAAAGGTCAAAGAACTTCTGACCTGGCTGCTTCGCATCTGGCGCGATGACGGGTTCGATACTGACTGTTATTTTTCTTCACTCACAAAAGAAAACACGATCTATACCATCACGGAATATATTGACCGCCATGCCTGTGAAAATATCCGCGTAGAAGATATTGCCGCACTCTGTCATATGAGTTATTCACATTTCGCCAAAAATTTCCGTGAAATCTACGGGCAGTCCTGTAAAAAATATATTGAATTTATCCGGCTGTGCAAAGTAGAAGATATGCTTCTTTTTACAAATTTTGACTTAAATTATATCAGTCAGGAGACGGGATACGCCGACTGCAGTCACCTGATCCGGTCATTTAAAGAAAAATATGGTGTTTCCCCGCATCAGTACCGCAGGCAGCATTCCTCACCCAGACAGAATCACTGATTCATAATGGATTCAAGTGTACTGGTATCACTTAAAACCGGCATGAGAAACATGATTGCAGTAATCATCAGTGCAGCGATCACCAGTCCGATAATTGAAGTGATCAATGCAACGGTTGCTGTACCGTTCTGCTGTGGTTTTATCTTTTTCGAACAGATTGCACCAAGCAGACCGACCAGACCAAATCCTGCTCCATATCCCACAAACCCTGTCACAATGCCAAGGATTCCAAGAACTAATGATACCGTCGCAATATTTTCTCCCTCACGCTCTGACGGGATGATAATCTCACCTTCTCTCATTTCCACAATCTCGTCTAACTTGCTTCTCCGCAGTAATACGATACATGGAACCAAAAACAGCGGAACTGTCACTACAAGATTTAACACAGAAAGGCTGCCGATCATGTCCGTCATATCACCATTTCCAAAGATGCCACTCGCCATTAATCCGCCAAAATCAACAAGTGCATGAATAATGATACAAATCCATAAATTTCCGCTGCGCAGATAGATTGCTGCAAACAGCACACCGAGCAATGTTGCCTGCAGTGCCTGGATCAATGCGCTGGATAATGGCACACCGGAAAGTACATTCGGGATATGTGCAGCGCCAAAGATCACACTGGATAAAATAATGGCTGCAAGTACTCCCCGTCTTGTGTTTGAAAAACGGTCGGCAAAAAGATTCAACACGATTCCACGCATAATCACTTCCTCATTCATGCCTACGAAAAACATTGTCAATATGTAAATGATGATCCCACCGGCAGAACGCACTCCGTCCGAACCGGAAACACTCTGCAAAAATAACTGTGCAACTGCCACATACACGCAGTAGCCAACCATAAAACCACCGATATAAAATCCTCTTAAAAATCCCACACCGGTTTTCTTAAGCGACTGCTGATATCCCATAAGAAACAGCATACCGATTGCATAGATTGCTACACCGATCTCGGCGATCAGCTGTAACGTGTAACTGTCTGCAATGGATGTCAGATGTGCCACTACTCCTCCAACCAGATTCATCAGCACCAGAAACAGTGCCGTAATCACAATGCCAATGACAATCACAGCTGCCTTTGGCAATCCCAAAATTTTGTTTTTCATACTATTCCTCCTATACTACTTTTCACTGATATTTCCCGCTTCATCTACTGATGCATTGTCCGAGATACTCTCCATATAAGAAAACAACCCCGGTGCGGCATTCGCATCCATCTGTTTTGTCTGCCCGTCCGATGCATAGACCGGAATCAGCGCATAAGAAACTGTTCCATCTTCTGTCACTGTAACTTTCACAGCTGCGGATCTGTCAATATTCTGTCCGAAAATAAAATTACCCAGACTGTAAAACACGGGTTTTCCGTCAATATATTCGATTCCTTCCAGACAATGTGTGTGCGCTCCGACAACCAGATCTGCACCTGCATCCATGCACTGTTTTGCCAGTTCACGCTGCACGGCATTCGGCTGTTCGCTGTACTCTGTCCCCCAGTGTGGAAATATCGTCACAAAATCACAGGTCTGTTTTGCTTCTTTGATCACTTCGATCAGTGCTGTGGCATCATAACAGGTAAACATTCCCGGCGCAGCACTCTCGATCTTCCAATCAGCAGACGGTACCACGCGCGATACAGCGATAAATCCATATTTTTTTCCATTTACTTCCATAATCTGCACCTCTTTTGCACGCTCCACCGAATCTCCGGCACCACCGTACAGGATTCCTGCTCCGTCTAATGCACTGAAAGTGTCTGACAGCGCCGCTCTTCCATAATCTAAGGTGTGATTGTTTGCAAGTGATACAATATCCACCCCCATTTCATTTAACGCCCTTACATAGGAAGGACTGCACCGGAATGTGAACTGCTTGTCTGCCATCGGTTCCCCGCGGTCACTAAATGGAAACTCGTTGTTTACCATCAGGATATCGGCTGCCTTTAACTGTTCTAACAGTTCCGGTGAGACGACACGCTCGATCCCGCCGGCATCATAGGCTGCCTTGAAAGCATTTGCAAAAAGAACATCACCTGTCAGGATGATGGTTGTATCGCCGGAGTCTTTTTGATTATCCTTGTTTGCTGTTTCATCTGATGCACTCCCAGTTCCAGCTGCTGTGGTTGTATCATCTGATTGATTCGCAGTTTCGCCTGCTGTGGCTGCATCATCTGATATGCTTCCATTTTCACCTGCTGTGACTGCATTCTCTGACATGCTTCCGTCTTCACCTGCCGTTTCTGCACCATCCGTCGATATTCCACTTCCATCCGCTGTGGCTGCTCCATCCAGAGTGGTTTGCGCATCAGACATATCCGCCTGCTCCTCTTCTGCCGTCGCCCCCGGCGCAGACGCCGGTTTTGCCTGGCCGCCGGTTAAAATTGCCGCTGCGATCACGCCCGCCACAGTCAGTATGGAAAGTACATAAAGTACGATTCTGATTGTTTTATTCATAGATCCCCCATTTTTGCATTGTTTTGTTTTTCTTTGGTCTGAGAAACACTACAAAAATGACGCCGATGTACAACGATTGTACGCCGACGTCATTTTTATCATAATGATTTGCACCTTAATTGTCAACTGACACAGGATCTTAGTCTACTCAAAATCCACTTCAATACTTCCCATGCCACAGTCAAGTTCCATATTTTTCTCTGCCCCTTCATTTTTGACTTCTTTATCTCCGCTGATGTTTGAGTAAGTTTCACCATCCACATCAATCGAACCAAGTCCGCAGGAAAGTTTGTAGTTATACTCTTTTTCCTCGCCGTTTAAATCGAGTGTCATGCTTCCCATGCCGCAGTCTGCTTTCAGGTTCCCCTCAACACTTTCCTCCATGGAAA
>ERZ773168.2923-NODE-2923-length-12604-cov-10.278827_pt1 | contig 12604 bp, 11 predicted proteins | sample MGYA00511261_ERZ773168 | MGnify/ENA primary metagenome ERZ773168 (study PRJEB29015, sample SAMEA2737855) | human gut metagenome | biome: human gut; feature: human-associated habitat; material: faeces | place: China | collected 2012 ... | reverse complement strand
CCCGAGCTTCCATAGGATGGTTGCTCGGGCTTGGGTGTTGAGTTATTTTACAGCGTCTCACATCTTGTTGAAAAAGTATCATTTGCCCGCGGCGCGGGAGCTAATTAATGCCATGACTGCAAATCAGCAGCAGGAAGATTGCTTCCCCAGTACGAATACTTTGAGCGCTTCGGGATATGTTTTTTCCATATACTTTAATAAATTCTCAACTGTTTCTACAACAGAACAGGATTTCCATACAGGTGTGTCAGGATTATTATAGTAGAAGAAGTTGAACACACCATTCAGCATGCCTCTGTCATGCATCCATTTAAGCGTATGTAAGGCTGCTTCGGCAGAATACAGATCAACATAATCGCCGCCTTTTTTCATGAACGGTTCCATGCAGCGTGTTTCAAATATCATTCTGTACAGCACCCACGACAGATCGCTTACGGTGATCTCGCTGTCTTCATCAAATCCGTAGTAGCACATCAGTTCTTCGCCGAGCTCATGAGAAAGCTCTTTTGGCATTACCTCGCCCTTGTGTTCCAGCGCATAACTCATACCAGCAAGGAACCGGAATATATATTCAGTGCTTGTTTCATCGGATTCATCCGAATCAACTTCGGGGTCGAGACCATTTTCAAGCATTGTCAGGTATTCTGTCATTAATTTGTATTCTTCGGTGTTTACCAGTCAGTCTCTCATGTAAACGGAAGGCTTCAGGTAAGGCTCAAGAGACCTGTAAAGTGTGTCCGACCACTCCGTGCTTTTAAGGTTCACGTAAAGCTTCTTGTTGCCGCTAGTGGATTTTTCTCCGCCGCCGATGTCCATGCATAGTTTGTGGATCCTTTTCAGATCTTCACTTTCAGCGTCCAGCTTTGACTCCACGTCAAGAATGAGCTGCTGGAGGCTTACGCCTTCGACCGAAACAGGAATGATCTTCTTATCAAACTTCAATGCGGTTTCGATCTCGTTACGGCAGGGAATACTGTTGATATAGCTGTGGCTGTAAAAAGCAAGAACGCAGTTGCAGCCCTCAATTGCAGGCATTGCTCTTTCGCTGTCCCACCTGTCTCCGGCCAGCATTTCTCCATCCCACCAGATGTTGTAAACCTGCTGAATCTGTTCTAGCGTCTTAAGCACGATCTCATCTCTGTGCGAGTAGGAAACAAAAGCATAGGGTGCGCCTTCATGAAACATAGATTTTAAAGCAGCCATATAATTACTCCTTTTCTGTTTTGAACATTTATTGCCTTATGCAAGGCGTTTAATCTATTTTATTATATCACATAAATACACGTATTGCAATATGTTTTTTAATTAAAAGAAAAAAGCCAAAAGAAATTAAAAGGTGATGTTGTATAATAAAACTTGACACCACACGCTCAAAATAATATGCTGAAATCAGGAGGGTGAAGGACATGTCAGAAGCAAAGAAATACGACAGGAGTTACAAGGAGCATTCAGTAAAGCCGGTGCTGGAAATAGGGTTAAAGCGAACCGGCGAGGGGCTGAAGATAGCGTACGGAACGCTGTACGGGTGGGTGCAGGCGGCAAAGAACGGTATCTATACCGACACAACGAAAACAAAGAAGTCCCAGAGAACGCAGAAGTACCCGCAGTACGTTATGGATATGCTGTGGGAGCTGAGAAAGGAACAGGACGAACAGTGCGCCGGAATTGGCGACAAGTGGCAGAACTACGGCCGTCTGTTCATCAAGTGGGACGGAAGCCCTATGAACAACAATACTCCCTACTTCTGGTTCAAGGAGTTTTGCGAAAAGAACAGCATAAGGTTCTGCGACATTCACTCGTTAAGGCACTTACACGCAAGCCTGCTCATCAATGCGGGCGTTGATGTGGTTGCAGTATCGGGGGATTTGGGACACTCGCAGGTTTCAACGACAACGAACATCTACTGCCATATGTTCCAAGAAGCACAGACAAGGACGAGCCAGGCAATCGCCGACGCACTTATCTTTGACAAAAAAGAAAAGCAGGGCGGCAAAAAAGCCGAATTTCCTGCTTAAAGACCATAATTTAAAAATAAGAACCTCTGCTGTTACCGAAATCAAAGATTTCGAACAGCAACGGGAACCTTGTTGCTTTGCAATAAAGACCAAATAAAGACCAAGACCAAAATCCGTACAAAAAACACTCCCAAACGGCTCTGTAAAGCCATTCGGGAGTATCGTAGTGTGGTGACCCGTACGGGAATCGAACCCATGATTCCGCCGTGAAAGGGCGATGTCTTAACCGCTTGACCAACGGGCCGTAGAAATGGTAGCGGCAGTCGGATTTGAACCAACGACACCCTGGGTATGAACCAAGTGCTCTAGCCAACTGAGCTATACCGCCATATCTTTCTGTTTTTGTCACTCTGTATCAGCGACTTTTATATTATATCACAGCGCTTTGCGTTTGTCAACACTTTTTTAAAATTTTTTTCGATTTTTTTCGTTCTTCAAAAACGCCGTGATATTTTATATAAAAATCCTTAAATCAGACCTCTGCGTACTGCTTTCTGCCGGTTTCAAAAATGTTACCGCCGACAGCGTCGATTGCAACGATAAGAGGGAATTTATCGAAAGTCAGCTTTTTCACACTTTCACAGCCCAGATCCTCAAAGGCTATTACCTCACACTCGGTTATGCACTGACAGGCGAGTGCGCCTGCACCGCCTATGGCACAGAAGTATACCGCACCGTTGCGTTTTATGGCGTCTACTACGGCAGGCTTGCGTTCTCCCTTTCCTATCATTGCGGATAACCCCATATCGAGCAGCAGGGGAGCGTAGGGGTCCATTCTGCCCGATGTTGTAGGACCGCATGAGCCTATTGCCATTCCTTCTTTAGTGCCGGTCGGGCCTGCATAGTAAATAGCCGCACCGTCTATTTCAAAGGGCAGTTCTCCGCCTTCGTCAATAAGCTGTTTTATACGCTTGTGTGCGGCGTCACGGGAGGTGTATACAGTACCGCTCAGTTCTATCTTGTCGCCGGCTCTTAGCGTTTTTGCCTTTTCTTTAAGTTCGCTTGTGTTAAGTTCCAAGTTTGTACTCCTGTTCGCATTGAATTTATTATGCCGGAAAGCATACACTTCCCGGCATATGATATTTACTTTTGATTAAAGGTCGAAGAATCCCACATTATCCGAGCTCATCTCGTCGTCGTCATCGTCATTGTCGTTAAGACCTTCCATCATCTTGAGATCCCACGAAGGATCGTACTGTGCCGTGTTGGTGGTCATATTGTCATTAATTCCGCCGAGCATGGATGAATAATCGGACATATCAATCTTTTCTTCCTTAGCGGAAGCTGCGGGAGCGGTAGGATCGTCAAACGAGGAAGTCATTCCGTCATCGTCAGACGGTTTAGATGAGGGCGGAGGAGTAATCGTCATGCCGTTCATCTGTGCTTCGAGATCCTTCCAGGGATCGTTCACCTTTTCTTCCTTGCCGGCAACACCCATTGAACGACTTTCATTCAGCTTTTCTTTCGGTTTGTCACCGTTGCGGTCGGAAGTACGTTCGGTCTTAGCTGCGGGAGCAGGCTCATCTGCAAGAAGGTCGCTGAAATCATCGGCTACGGGAGCAGGCTCTGCCTTAGCTGCGGGAGCAGGAGCAGGCTCTTCTGCGAGCAGGTCGCTGAAATCATCGGCTACAGGAGCAGGTTCTGCCTTAGCTGTGGGAGCAGGGGCAGGCTCTTCTGCGAGAAGGTCGCTGAAATCATCCGCAACAGGAGCAGTATCGGCTTTGGGAGCAGATGCTACAACAGGCTCCTCTGCAAGCAGATCAGCTATATCATCTGCCGCAGGAGTTTCCTCAACGAGCAGATCGCCGGTATCTACGTTATCCGCAGAAATGTCATCGTCACCCGAAACTATCTCAAATGAGCTGAGCAGACCGTTGTTGTCTGTCAGCATATCGTCGTCATCGTCATTGTCCGTCTGAGCCGGCATATCCAGCTTAAGCTCGAAGTTATACGGCTCGATCTCCATAGGAGCGTAGGCATCAAGCTCGCTCTCGTCAAGTCCGCCGATATTTTCAAGCTCGCTTTTTGCGTTGATAAGCTCCTCATCATCGGACAGCTTTTCTTCGGGAACGTCAGCCGTGTTATCGGTGGCTGTTTCTGCCTGTGAGGCTTCTTCAACAGCCTTAGCGAGTACATCGTTCACAGCCTTTGTATCTTCAACAGCCTTTGCAACCGCATCGTTTACGGCATTCGCTCCGGCAAGCGCCTTTTCAACGGCTTCATTTACTGAGGCGGTTATGCCGGCAAGAACAGCCTGAATATCTATTGCGGGAGCCGCCGCACCTGATGTAACGCCGTTTGCGAATGTGTCTGCCTTTTCAAGCACAGACTGCTTGTAATCGTATGTTTTCTTTACTGTATCGGCAAAATATGCCTTTGCGGCTGTGATAATCTCGTTCGCTTTGCTCTGAGCGTCATTTATTACAGCGTTTGCATCGGCATTTGCTTTTGCGGAAATTTCTGCAAGCTGAGCAGGGTCAATTGTTCCGCCGCTGTGCTTTGCTTTATCTATTTTTGCTGCTGCCTGCTTTTTGAATTCTGTGAATTCTTCTGTCAGGGCAGAGTATTTGTCCTGCATAACGTGCAGTTCTTTTTCGGTCTGAGCCAGCTTGCGTCTTTCGTCAAGGACCTGTTTTCTGCTTTCAAGGATCTGTGCGTCAAGCTCAGCCTTTTTCTTTTCAAGCTCGGCTGTAAGCTCATCGTTCTGACCTTCATTCGCCTGCTGTTTTTCTTCGAGCGCTCTTTTCAGCTCGTCATTTTCTTCCTTAAGGGCTTTACGCTCTTTGTTGTGCTGTACTATGTATGCCATTACTTCGGCTTTGTCGAAGCCGAGCGGCGAGGTTTTGAATTCGCCGTTTGTAGATGGCGCTTTTTTCTGTTCTGCCATTATTGTACCCCCTGAAAAATCTGGTTATTGTTATTATACCAAAAATTATTCATTAATTCAATAGCGAATTGTAAAGTTTTATCAATTACCCAAAAATGAGAACCGCTATTGGTGATTTTAACGAAAATTTGCTATCGGCTATTGTATTTTATTGAACGGTAGTGTATAATAGTATAACAACCTTAAAATAATTTCGGTTTTTAAAAGATATTAACGAAAGGACTGATATTGATGATCGACAAAACTATGCCGTTTTCGCTCAAGGATGAAAGAGAAAACGAGATGAAGGAAATACTGACAACGGTTTACGGTGCGCTCAAGGAGAAGGGCTATAATCCTATAAATCAGCTCGTCGGCTATATTCTGTCCGAAGATCCTACCTATATAACTACATATAACAACGCCCGCAGCCTGATCCGTCATATTGATCGTGACGAGCTTTTGCAGGCAATGGTCAAGACTTATCTCGGCAGCTGATGAAAACCGCCATTTATTTCAATGAATCACAACCGCTCCTTTACGGATACTATATCTGTAAAGGAGTGATTTTTTTGCACAGAAAAATATCTGCCGCAGTATTTACGGTATTGACGGCAATGTTCATGTGTGGATGCACGTCTGATAAGAATACTGTCGGACAAAGCGCCGGACATAATAACAGAGGTGGCAGAACGCCTGCAGAAACGGCTTTTCTGACGGACGGAAAAGAGAAGGTCTGCTACGGTCAGGGCTATGAAACCGATAGCGATAACCGTCCTGTAGGAGCAATACAGGCACAGGAAAAATACGGGTCATACGGCGGAAGATTCATATTCGGCAAAGACGACAAGACAATCCGCCTGACGTTTGACGAGGGCTATGAAAACGGCTGTACCGGAAAAATACTGGATATTCTGAAGGAAAAGAAGGTTACGGCAACGTTCTATGTGACGCTTGATTATGTAAAAAGCAGTCCTGAGCTTGTGAGCCGTATGATAAACGAGGGTCACGAGGTCGGAAATCACAGCTGTACCCACCCGTCACTGCCGGATATAAGCGATGATATGGTGTTTGAAGAAATACACGGACTTGAAACTTATATTTCCGATAATTTCGGCGGATACAAAACCGTTACGATGCGTCCCCCTCGAGGAGAATTTTCGGTCAGAACATTACGCATTGCCAAAAATATGGGTTATGATACTGTGCTGTGGTCCTTTGCGTACAACGACTGGAATACGGACGCTCAGCCCGACAGGGACACGGCGTACAGGCGAATAACGTCCGCAACGCACAACGGGGCTGTATATCTTCTCCATGCGGTATCCGAAACAAATACGGCGATACTGCCCGATGTCATCGACTACTGGCTTGATAACGGATATACGGTAAAAAGCATTTCGGGATAAAAAAAGAGCATCGGCACATAATAATGCAAGCCGATGCTTTTGTATCACCGCAATTAACACAAAAAAAGAAAACGCTCCCGCAGGAGCGTTACGTTAAATCGTTATTCTCAGGAAACAGCGTTTAACTTCTTAGCAAGCTGAGATTTCTTTCTAGCTGCAGCGTTCTTGTGGATAATACCCTTTGCTGCTGCCTTATCAACTGCTTTAACTGCAACCTTAACGTTGTCAGCATTAGTATCAGCGTCAACCTTCTTCAGAATAGTCTTAAGAGCGGTCTTGTCAGCCTTATTGCGAGCCTGCTTTGTAGCAGATACTAAAACTCTCTTCTTGGCAGATTTAATGTTAGGCACTTACGGCACCTCCTTTATACAGATCTACATATAATCATAGTTATATTTCACAATACGCTTTATTATATCACGTCCAAAACGAAAATGCAATACTTTTTTACGATTTTTTTGAAAAAATTCTTCGGGAGGAAATTTTATGCAGCTTACGGGAAGAACAGATATGGCGGCGGAGTTTGTAAAGGGCAAAAACGGAATAAGATGTGAAAGCTATGAGCTTTACGGAGAAAAGATAACCGAAATAATCGTTTCCGAAAAGGATACCGCTCTTTTTAACCGCCCCTGCGGAAGATATTTTACCGTTGACAGTACGGACGTTCCTTATGCTGACGGTCAGATCCATGCGCTGTGTACGGTGCTTAACAAACTCCTTCCGGAAGGAAAATGTCTTGTCACGGGGCTTGGAAACCCGTCTGTAGCGTCAGACAGTCTCGGCTGGAGAGCGGCAGGCAGGGTGCTTGCGACCTCGCATTTTATAGAAAGTATGCACAATGCGGACGGAATAGGGAATGTGTCGGTAATAAGGACGGATGTTTCGGCAAATTCCGGTATAGACAGTGTCTTTCACGCAATATTCTGTGCGGAGAAGATAAAAGCAGACTATATTGTAGCGATAGACAGCCTTGCGTGCAGTGAGCCGGAACGCCTTTGCAGGAGCATACAGGTCACGGATACCGGCATAACGCCGGGCAGTACCGCAGGCAACAGGAACCGTCTTGACAGAGCGGCGGCAGGCATACCGGTAATCGCTGTAGGCGTTCCTACCACTATGGAGTATGAAAGCGATAACGACAGATTTTTTGTGACAAGATATGATATAGATGCCGAGATAAGCAGGTACGCACATATAATATCCTGTGCGCTGAACCGCAGTCTGTGTCCGTCACTGTCATACAGCGACATATCAATGCTGATGAATTATTCCTGAATATTTGCGGAAAATGAATCATAAGCTGTAACAAGAAAAATCCAACCGTGAAAACACTTGGCGAAAGGAAAGGCTTATGAGAGGTAATAAAAACAAAGGTATTGTAAAGGTTCTTGGCATTGGGCTTACGGCGGCGGTATTATCGTTTACCCTGACGGGCGTAGCTGAAAACGCCGTAACCGGAGCGGTAAGCGGCAAAAGCGTTTCAGACGGACTAAGACAGCTTACCGCACTGAGCGTTATGCTTGCTGTTCCTGTAAACGAATTTGACGGCAGGGATGAAGATGCGGTTTCATCCGAGCCTTGCACAGAGAAACCGGACAATGAAACAAAGACTGAAAAGCAGGAGCAGAAAGCGCCTGCGAACGATAATCCGTCAAGCAGTACGCAGGATATTTCCGGTGAAACGCTGGTGCCGGTCGACGCTCCTGCCGATGTAAAAACACGGCTGATTTCCGTCAACATAAGAAAGGACAAGGACGATCTTACGCAGTATACGGCAAAGGACGGTACGGTCAAGGAAAAGCACTACGGGAAGATCGGCGGTGACAATGTAATAGACCTCGAAAACGGTCAGATAAGAAACTGCACCAAGCTGCCGTCGGAACTTATAGGTGCTGAGGCTGAGAAAAAGCCTTCTGTCACGCTGTCGGACAGCAACGAACCTCAGGTGCTTATAATACATACGCATACGACCGAAAGCTACGAACGTGACAGTGACGGATATTACGATACCGATTATGACGGCAGATCGCTTTGCCCTGCAAACAGTGTTGTGGGAGTAGGGGCGGTGCTTGCGCAGACGCTTGCTGATAACGGAATAAGTACGCTGCACGACGGAACGGTCTTTGACGATCCCGTTTACAACTACTCTTATTCAAGAAGCAGGGAACGAACAGAGGAACTGCTGAAAGAGTATCCGTCAATAAAAATAGTGCTGGACATTCACCGTGACGGAATAGCGGACGGAGATGTGAGAATAGCTCCCGTTGCAGAAATCAACGGCAGAAAAGCGGCGCAGATAATGATAATATGCGGATGTGACGACGGCACGGATATATTGCCGGATTATATGGATAACCTCCGCTTTGCGTCATATTTGCAAAATGCGATAGAAAAAGATAACAAAGGCATAACACGGCCTATGCTTTTCGATTATCGGTTTTATAATCAGGATCTGGCTGAGGCTTCACTGGTTATAGAATTCGGAGCGTTGGCAAATGATATTGAGCAGGTTCGATACTCAGCCGAACTTGCCGGCAGGAGCATTGCAAATTTGCTGAAAAATTATGAACAATAAAAAAGCATACTGCCGTAAAAAGCGTATCGGAAAGATTATGATAAGAATCGGAACACAAGCGTTATAAACAGATAAACCGCCCGGGCATTAAATCCGGGCGGTTACTTTTATGGAGCTTGTGACGGGACTCGAACCTGCGACCTGCTCATTACGAATGAGCTGCACTACCAACTGTGCTACACAAGCATATTTATTCTGATATTCTGATATATTTACACACATTTTCCGTTTTCCGAAAGCGTCCGCTTCACAAGTCAAAACATTGCATAATGCACAATAAACACTTGAAAAGAGCGAGGCGATGTGGTAAAATATATATGGTCATATTTCGGAATACAGTTCCAAAATGACTATATTATTATATCGTATTTTTGATTTGTTGTCAATAGCTTTTTTGACGGAAACGAGGAAAATTTGATAAAAAAAACATCTGTGGCAAGGTGTATCGGTGTAGTTATCGGCGTACTGCTTATTGTTTTTGCAGTATTTCTCGTAGTTACATCAATGCTGTTTTCATTCGGCGGCTCTGCTGCGCCGGATATTTTCGGATATAATGTTTACATAGTGCGTGACAACGATTTCTATCAGCTTAAGGCAGGCACAGCCGCTATAGCGCAGAAGGTGTGGCCCGACGAGGTAAACAACGGAGAGCTTATAATATATAATCGGTATGAAAACGGCGGAGCACAGCTTGCGAAGGTAAATTCCTCCACGCTTAAGGAAGGCGTTATGAGCTTTGATGTTGAAACTCAAGGCGGAGAAAATATCACAATATCACAAAGCCAGCTTGTTGCAAGAGTTAACTATTGCAGTGATTTCTGGGGTGCTGTTATCGGTTTTGCAATGTCGCCGTTTGGCGTTATGGCTATCGCCATACTGCCGTGTATCGCAATAGTAGCATTTGAGATAGTGAAGTTCATTATGTCAAAGCGTCCGGTACCGCAGGTGGAAACGGTCAAGTTGCAGGAAGAAGCTCCTGTGTATGTTCCTCCTGAAAGCGAGGAACACAAGCTGCCAAAAGCAAGCAAGGCCGATGCGAAAAAGGTCGCTATGCCGTCTTTATCCGATAACGTAAAAGTGCCGCATAATCGTGTCCCCGACAGCTCTCACGGTAAAACGGATGATTTCACGGAGCATCTGCGCAGTAAAAAGAATATAGCGGCAAGTGCCGATAACATAAAAGACCGAGCGGATTTTTCCGCCGGAGCAAGAAAAAGGATGGAATCGGACAGAGCAGAGCAGCAAAAGGAAAAGAAAACTGAAGCCGGAAATGTTAAAAACGAAAAAGCCTTGCCCGAAATGACGGAAAAAACGGGTACGGCTGAAGTAACGCACGGCGGCTCCGAGCCTGATATATCGCTTGTATTCAGAGATGACGAGGACAAGAGATATGATATAGATGATATTCTTGCCGATATAGAAAAACGGCATCATTGACGGGCAGAAAACAGAAAGAAAAGTAAGAACGAAAGAGAGCACTAACAATGAATAAAAAATCAGATACTGTGAATTCAGAGCTTCGTGACAAGCTGTTCATAGTATTGGCATTAACCGGCTGTATATCGAATATAGCGGGATTTACCGCAAATGCGGTGATATTCGGATTTACCCCGCAGACCTTCTTCTGTGCGGCTTGCGCACTTGTAATTATAGTATCGTCACTGGTCGGTTTCTTTACCGGAAGGACCTATGTCGCTACGTTTATAATACTTCTTGTGCTTGGGTTTGTCGAGTTTCCGATGTTGTATATTTCATACGGCGCAAGCACGGCAGTGTATATGCTTGTTGCGGAAATCGGTATTATTACTTTTATGAAGCCGGTGCACAGAGTTATAATGGGAGCGGCGGTGTTCATTGCAGATATAGCCGCATTTATTGTCAGAAGCAAATTTCCTCAGCTGAATATGGTTAATGATAATAAGGAGCTTGACACGCTGTTTTCATTTATAATAGCGTTTATAGGCATAATGGTTGCGGTCGCAATAGTGATAGTACAATTTGAACGTCAGGCAAAACAGCTCAGCAAAATGGGCGAGGAGCTTACGCTTGCTGTAAATACCGATCCGCTGACTGAGATAAGAAACCGCCGTTATCTTATAGAATATCTTGAAAATCAGCTTTCGCAGGACGAGAAAAAGAAACACTGTGCGGCGCTTATTGACCTCGATCTGTTCAAGTCGGTAAACGATACATACGGACACGCTGATGGTGATATTGCGATTTCTACGGTAGGGCAGGCATTAGCACAGGAATCTTCGGCAAGTGCTACATGCGCTCGTTTTGGCGGCGATGAATTTGTAGCCGCTTGGGCTTGTAACTCATCTTCTAGTGAAGAAGAAGCTGCTTTCCGTAAACGCATACAAAACTATTTGGATGAATTTAATGCCTCATCCGGCAAACCGTATACGATCAGCAGCAGTCTCGGCATTGTCGTGGCAGTCCCATCGGAGGACATCACATTGGATGAATTTATTAAAGTCACGGATGAAAAAATGTACGAAGAGAAAGCAAAATATCATCAAACGCACAAACGTTAAAATGCATGAATAATTTCATTAATGGAAAGCCTATAAGTGCTTTCCATTAATTGTTTAGGAGGATTTCCAAAATGATAAAAGTATATGATTATTATCAAGAAGAAAATAAAGCTTTGGAAGAACGTTTTACATTGGCAAGTGAGCGTATTTACGAGATTCAAAACGAAGCAGAACTGTGTGCTCCATATGCATCGTATGTCACAATGGTTGCATCCTTTCTATCCGAAATCACGGACACATGGAATTGTGTTGCCACCGGCAGCATATATCATATGCCATTAGAACAATTACAGCAGTTAAACCACTCTTTATATGCTGATATTCTTCCGGAACATTACGCAGAGAGTTACGCGAATCCTGACTATGCCTGCAACGTATTTGGGCTAGAAATGGGACAGCTTCTATGTGCGCTATATGCGGAAATACGAGGCTGTATCGCTTATGTATTTGAGCAGCATTTGCAGTACGTGACAATGGCGATGGAATTATTTTTGGAAGTATACTCTATCTTAGAACAGGAGGACCCCTCCGCAGAAGAAATTCGTCATGCACTATATTATTACTGCTTTGATTACGCAGATATTACCATTGCAGACCGTACCCGTTCGCTGTTAGATCCACGCATGGCATTTGCCAAAAATATTATAATGCAGGCAGACTTAACCGATCTGCGCTATCTATATTATTTTGGGGAATATATTTCCGAAAATGAACTGGAAACCGCCCGTCACTTAAACACACTTTCTCAAGCGAAAATTCAGGCAATGGCGGCCACATATACAGAGGGATTCCGCAAAGGATTTGAATTATATAACATTGATCTGTCCGCAAAGAAAACCGTCAATATCCGTTTCAGCTTAGGATTCGAACAGATCGTTCGCGCCGCCATCCGGCAATTTGCGCAAATGGATCTTGATTGCTGTATTTATCGTGCCGGCGTTAGCATGACAACACGCTCGGCCAGAGGTCGCATCGGATACTTTGGTGCCTCAGCCAACAAACAATATGACTACGATCACCGTATGGATAATGCGCTGATCTTTGACAAGGCATATGCAGACCGCTGTCTCACAGAGCAGCGCAGCGCCTATCAGGATATGAAAGATCTCGCAGCCACCTATGCCGGTCCTGCCGTGATCGAGACATTTGGAGAACATCCTTTTATCCCTGAAAACAAATCAACAACTCCAAAGGACAGCGAC
>ERZ773168.2919-NODE-2919-length-12612-cov-6.026917_pt1 | contig 12612 bp, 9 predicted proteins | sample MGYA00511261_ERZ773168 | MGnify/ENA primary metagenome ERZ773168 (study PRJEB29015, sample SAMEA2737855) | human gut metagenome | biome: human gut; feature: human-associated habitat; material: faeces | place: China | collected 2012 ... | reverse complement strand
GCCTGGTGATCACTGTAATCAACAAGTGTAAGGCTATCGGCGCCGGCACCGCTGCATGGGGTGACTGGTTCCAGCTGTTCTTCGCAACTGCAATGGCAGTGCTGGCAATCTTCCTGGTAGTGGAAGGTGCACAGACCTTCGCTAAGCAGATGAAAGAGAAGAAGGCTAAGAAGGCTGCTTAATATAAGCGCAAGATACAAAAGATAAATAAAGTTTAGCAAAGAGAAATCCCGGAGACTGTGAAAGGCCTTCGGGATTTTTATTGTGTATGCGGGGACCGCAGAAGCGGTGTCCGGAATAATAATGGATGCGGCAATCGCAATATCAGCCCCGCATAAGGAACCGGGGCAATTCTTCAATGGGAATCGGCTTGGAGAACTTATAGCCCTGTAAATAATCTGCATGACTGATGATACACAGTTCTTCCTGGGCATCGGTCTCTACACCTTCGTACAGTACCTTGTAACCCAGACGCTCAAAGGCGGTAGAGAAGTAATCCAGCATGAAGCGGGAATTGGCATCCTGATCCGCCATCAGTAAAAGGCTTCTGTCGAATTTGACCACATCCAGTTTCAGGCTTAAGATCCGGTCGAAATTGGAATAACCGGTTCCAAAATCATCCAGATAAGTACATACCCCCAACTGTTTGAACTCACTGACGCATTCCTGTACCAGTTCGTATTCCGTATCGTTCTGGGACTCCGTAAACTCAACGGCAATGGTGTGGAAGTCGATTCCGGTGGCTCGTACGATGGATTTGAATTCTTCCATGAAGTCCTTTTCGCCCAGCTCTTCCACAGAAAGATTTACGGATACACGGGAGATCTGATAGCCCTCATCTTGCATCTGCTTGATCTGCCTACAGGTCTTATTCAGAATGATCATGCTGAGGCGGTGGATGTAGCCGTATTTTTCTGCCAGAGGAATAAAACGATCCGGGAATACCAGTCCTGTCTGTGGCAGACGCAAACGCATCAGGGATTCTGCGGTATCGTAAGTACCCGTGTGGACATTCCGTACCGGCTGACAATAGACCAGAACGCGTTCGTCATCTAAGGAGCCGTGTTCCGCAATATCCTTCAACTGGGACTTGATATAATGCATTTCTTTATAAGTCTGGTAATCTTCTTCCCCGAAGACACGATAGGAATTCTGCGCTACTTTTTCGGAAAAGTAATTGAATACCTCGTAGAACTGTTCCAGATTCTCACAAAAGTCCAGATGGTCGAAGAGTACCAGCTTGTAGGGAAGCTTATATTCTTCATAATATTTCTGGAACACCTTTTTAATCAGGGATACTGCCCTTTCTGTGGCATCCGGGATATTGTGGCTGTCCACTGCCAGTACGAAGAAGCTGGTGGAAGGATTGAACAACATACCCTTTCGAAAATAATCCGTCCAGAAGCTGTAGAACAGCTTTCCCATTTCCTCTGTCATGACGTATTCGAAATCCATGTCAAAGCGCAGGCACAGGTAGTAGGTATCCTGAGCGGTCTGTCGCTGCTGGCGCAGATATTCATCCAAGGATGCGGAACCCAGGGCACCGGTCTTCGGGTCGTAGGCGTTGGCATGGAGCATGTACAATACCACCAGAAGCGGCAGAAAATAGGTTGTGGCCAGGAAAGAAGTCGTATTCATGGCAGCTTCCATGACTACGATCAATCCACAGACCGTCTCAGTAAATATCAGCATATGGAACAGTGCGGTAGGAAGTCTGCGGCGGTAGCGAACCAACAGAAAGAGGATCACCGCCAGATACAGAAGATATCCGACCATAAAAGGAGTGGACAGGATATTTTCATACCAGATTCCGTAATGATCCTGATGAAATCCCCAGCCGGTCAGAGGAGATGCCAGATCGGCAACTCCGGTCACCACAAGGATGGCGAAGGACAGAAAGGTATATTTCCTGCCGATATTTTTCGGGAAGACGATCAGTATTTTCAGGTAAGCAATATAGAGACAGAACAGGGACAGAAGACTGATATGGTAGACGGCCCGGAGGATCCAGAGTAGGGTGTTCTGTCTGGAAAAAAGGTCGGCATAATAAAAGGCGATATTGGAAACTGCGGCAATGAAAAGCAGGGCAAAACAGGACTTGAAGATCCGAAAGGTCCGGCTCTGTTTAATGAAAGTCTGTCGGATCAGTAACAATGCCAGAAGACACATAACCACCAACAGAAAATCTGCCACGGGAGAGTAACTGTGGATGACGATATGATTTGTGGATAGTAACAGGTTCAACCCCATAAAAATTCTCCTCTCTGGTAATGTAGAAAATGAACAAACAATATAAAATGATTTTACAATATACCATAAGAGGAGAAATTTGTCAGTGGGGCAGCTGTGGGAAATTAGTCCTATTTTGAGCAAATGGGAAAAATTGTAATAGATTTAATGTTCGAAGAATGCAACGGCAACAGCACCCGGGCCCACATGGGTTCCGATGGTGGCACCCAGAGTGCTGACGGGAAGCTCCTTGGCATAATCCTTCCAGAGATGCTCACTGTCGTGAATGTATTTCTGTAAAAGTTCGTCACTCAGACCGGTATAGCCCAGACAGAAGGGCTTGGAGAAGTCCACGCCGTCCGCTTTTTCAATTTCACGGATGAGGAAGTTACTGCCGTTTTTGGAACCACGGGCTTTTCCCAGCATAATGATCTCACCGTCTACGACTGCTACCACGGGCTTGATGGCCAGAGCACCCCCGATGAATGCCACAGTGGGGGAGATACGGCCCCCTTTTTTCAAGTATTCCAGAGTGTCTAAGAGTCCCATGGTGTGGATCTTATGCTTTTGCTCTTGTAGAACGCTTACGATCTCTTCCGCGGTCATTCCCTGCTTTTTCAGCTGCAGACCGTATTCTACCAGAATCTGTTCCCCAATGGTGGCATTCAGACTGTCTACGACGAAGACTTTGCCTTCATAATCCTCGGCAGCGATCCGGGCACTCTGGCAGGTGCCGGACAGCTTGCTGGAAATAGTAACCACAATGACAGTTTCTCCGGCCGATACAGCTTTTTCGTAGGCTTCTTCGAAGACTGCGGGAGATACCAGACTGGTGGTGGGCAGAGTATCACATTCGATCAGTTTCTCATAGAATTCCTTATGACTGATGGTGACACCGTCAGCATATTCCTCCTCACCGAAGCGGATATGCAGGGGGAGAATCGTGACGTCCTCTCTTGAATTGTTCATATCGGATGCGGAGTCCGTGATAAAACGTATTTTTTCCATAATTGTTTCCTGTACTTTCTATATATAGTTATGATGAATATTCTTTCGGGCGGAAATGCGCCGGGGCATCCATCGGGATGGACATACGACATCGTTCATGTCACCTTGCTGTTAATTCTGTTGGAAAGCCGGTCAGGGTGAGTTGCGGATGGATCATTTCTCTGTGGGATGCTTGACAGAAAACTCTGTAAGATACTGCTCCAGATTATGGGAGATCCGTTCCAGAGAGTCATAGAGATTCAACCGTTGTTCTTCCGTCATGCCATCACCGCCGTGAGCCAGTGCGGAATAGATCCGGGAACTGATCTTTTTGACTACAGTATTGCCTTCTTCTGTCAGATAATACAGTGTGCGGTAGGAACGTTTATGTTCCGGCAGCTCGCAGGACACCAGCCCCTTGGAACTCAACTGGCTTAAGGTACGGGAGATGGCGGCCTTGTCTTCCTTACACAGCTCCGTCAGCTGCGTGGCGGTCAGCCCTTCCGGGTGCTTTCCCAGATAATACAGACACATGGTATAACCGGCTTTTAAGTCCATCTGTCCCATTTCCAGTTCTTTTAATTTTTGCAGATAACGGTGCAATTCTGTGATAGATACCACAAATCTTTCAAAACGATCCTGCATGAAGGTTCCTCCTGTAAAATGTTGACACTGCAACAACTTTATGAAGTGTAACACAAGGATGTTGATAAGTCAACAAAAAGAAGGGCAAAAAAATACCTTATCCATTAAGATAAGGTACTGATAAGAATAAACTATGCAATTTCCAGCCGCTGCTTTATTTTTCGGACATCATTTTCCAATACATTAAGCCGGACGCGAACCAGTTCATCATCTTCTTTTACTTTTAAGGCCCGGTCGAATTTTCTGGATAAATCTAAATGAGCTTCTGCAATTGTACAGATATTACGACTGACTTCATTCTCAAGAGTCAACTCCATATTGGTAAGGCGATTCGCCATAGAGAGCTGACCGGATTCCAGATTGGTAAGGCGCTGTTCCATGGCAATCTGACCGGATTCCAGATTGGCAAGGCGCTGTTCCATGGCAATCTGACCGGATTCCAGATTGGAAACACGTTGTTCCAAAGAATCGAATCTTTGCTCCAGTGAATCAAGTCGCTGCTCCACCCTGTCGAGTCGCTGTTCGACCTTATCAAGTCGTTGTTCCACCCTGTCGAGTCGCTGTTCGACCTTATCAAGTCGTTGCTCCACCCTGTCGAGTCGCTGTTCGACCTTATCAAGTCGTTGCTCCACCCTGCCCAGTCGTTGGTCTATACTTTCTAATTTAATTACTATCGTCTCTAATAATTCCCGGTTGGTCATGAATTCTCCTCCTGTACATGTATACTAGCACAGTTCAAAAGTGTTGACAATTGGGCAATATAGAGAAAAAAGCGATTGTGAATTATTACAACAAAAAATATGATAAATGGATGATAAGCCCCAAAAACATGATATATCCAAGGAAAAAGAGTACGGCAAAATAAACAATGCCGATTGGAACGGTAGAAGAGCCAGAGAGAGCGGCTACGGTATGGATTGTACTGCGTATTCGTTTATGCTATGCTAAATAGCAGAAGTATTCCGGAAACGGGAATGCACAATGTGCAAAAAGCATAATGCACTAAAATCACATGGTGTGATAGATCGTATTGAACATAGAAAGAGTGAGGACTACAGCATGCTCAGACCCAGCATCGGTATTGATTGGGACGATGTTACCGCCCCGTTTAACAGTATCGCCATCCGTATGGCAAATGAAAAATATCATCCGAAGGAACCCTATCGCATGGAGGAAATCACTTCCTGGGCCAACGAAGGGCGGACTTCGGTGATCAAAGAATTCTATAACGATCCGGAACTGTACCGAAGGCAGATCCCGACCGAGGAGACGAAACGAGGGATCCGCAGACTGATGCAGATCGCGGATGTCTTTTTCATTACTGCGGTGTCACCACATTTTATGGGAGTGCGGGCAGAACAGATCATGACCCAGTTCCCGGAGCTTCCACCGGAAAATATTATTCTGGGAAGTGCCAAGGATCGTGTCCATTTTGATATTGTGCTGGATGATGCCATCCACAATATTCTGGAGAGCAAGGCGGAGTATCCGGTGCTGATGCGGAAGCCCTGGAATGCCAAAATGACGGGGCTGTTGTCCGTAAATACCATGGCGGAATTTGTCTCTCTGGTGAAGCAGATCATGAAAGCATCCACTTCTAAGACAGAGAAGATCACTGCTCCGGCGGTGCTGGCCCTGGTGGGGCCGTCCGGCTCCGGCAAACGGGAGATTACGGAAGCTTTGTGCGGTAGCCGCGGGACAGGCGCGAGCGAAAGGACAGAGAGTGGGGAGATTTTTGTCCGCCCGGTGAACTACTGCACGGAACCGGGGCGCTACGGCCACAAGTACGTCCCGGAGGAAGCCTTCGACCGGATGAACTTTTTTGAAAAAACGGCTTATGCCGGGGTACGGTACGGCACCAGAAAGGAAGACATTCAGACCTTGCTGGATCAGGGAAAGTTTGCGGTGATCCCCGTGGATATGTGCGGTGCCATTGCCATGAAGCGTTCCTTTCCCACCCATATTATCTATGTGGCGAGAGATAAAGAAAAGCTGATCGCCGATATCATTGATTCCGACTATGACACCGAGGAAAAGACACTTCGGATCCTGTCTATCGATGCGGAGAAGCGTAATCGCAAGATCTGTGATTATGTGATCCATAATGATACCATAGAAGGGGAACGTGTCAGCGGAGCGGAAGAAATCCGGCGGCTGATCCTGCTGGAAGGCGAAAAATACTGAAATGTACCGGGGAGCGATACCCGGAAAACGGAATAGAGTTGTACAAAACCGGATAGAGAAGGAGCGGGGCGGACGGATACGTATGGAAGAAAAACAGCTGAAATACTATAAAATGCATCATGATTTACAGGAACAGATCCGACTGGGAGAACTGCGCAGCGGTGACCGTGTTCCCTCGGAGAATCAGCTGGCTGCCGCTTATCAGGTGAGCCGCCAGACCGTCCGCAAGGCACTGGCCATTCTGGAACAGGAGGGATACATCTATGCGGTACACGGGAAAGGCACCTTTGTGTCGGAGCGGGTCCGCCCGGAGCATAAGTCTCACAACATTGCCGTGGTGACCACCTATCTGTCGGATTATATTTTTCCCCGGGTTATTCAGGGCATCGATGAAGTTCTTACGGCACAGGGGTATAGCATTTTATTAAAAAATACAAGAAACTCCCGGAGCCAGGAGGCACGGTGTCTGGAGGAACTGTTGCAGAAGGATATCGACGGGGTCATCATCGAACCCAGTAAGAGCCAGATCAGCTGCAGACATCTGCATCTGTATGAGCGGCTGGAAGAATACGGAATTCCCTATGTGTTTATTCAGGGCTGCTTCGACCAGATGGAAGACAAGCCCCAGGTGCTGATGGACGATTGCAGGGGAGGTCATCTGATCACAAAATATCTCCTGGATACCGGGCATCGCGATATTGCCGGAGTGTTCAAGGCAGATGACATCCAGGGACAGAACCGTCACCGGGGCTATGTACAGGCCCTGCAGGAAGCAGGTGTCCTCTACGATCCGGACAAGGTGATCTGGTTCCATACCGAGGATCGTAAAGTCCACCCACAGGAGGGAATCCGGCGTCTGATCTCCAAGGGAACCAGACTCGACAGTGTGGTCTGTTACAATGACCAGATCGCCATGCAGGTCATCCCGACGCTGACGTCACGGGGGATTCGCGTCCCGGAGGACATTTCCGTCACCGGTTATGACAATTCCTACATGGCCATCGGCGGAGGTTTTCAACTGACCACTATCGTTCATCCCCAGGAAAAACTGGGAGAAATGGCGGCACAGCTGTTACTGTCACTGCTTCATGGGGAATCTCTGGGACCGGAAGAGAGAAAGATTCTCATCCAGCCGGAGCTTGTCGTAGGAAATACAACTTGTTAGCAGAAGCATACAAGTTGTAATATGGTAATATCGAAATTGTATTCAACTATAGGAGGTATTACTTATGTTACAGACAAAAAAATATCAATTCTGGTTTTGTACGGGATCACAGGACTTGTATGGGGACGAGTGCCTGGCAAAGGTAGCGGAGCATTCTCACAAGATCGTGGATGCCCTGAACGCTTCCGGTGTGTTACCTTATGAGGTGGTATGGAAGCCGACCCTGATCACTAACGAACTAATCCGCCGTACTTTTAATGAAGCAAATCTGGATGACACTTGTGCCGGTGTTATCACCTGGATGCATACTTTCTCTCCGGCAAAATCCTGGATCCTGGGATTACAGGAGTATCGTAAGCCCCTGCTGCATTTCCATACTCAGTTCAATGAGGAACTGCCCTATGACACCATCGACATGGATTTCATGAATGAGAACCAGTCTGCCCACGGTGACAGAGAGTACGGTCATATCGTGACCCGCATGCGCATGGAGCGTAAGGTTGTGGTAGGCCACTGGTCTGATCTTGTGGTACAGGGCAAGATCGCATCCTGGATGCGTGCTGCAGTCGGCGTGGTGGAGAGCAGCCATATCCGTGTCATGCGTGTGGCTGACAACATGCGCAATGTAGCGGTAACCGAAGGTGATAAGGTAGAAGCACAGATCAAGTTTGGCTGGGAAGTAGACGCTTACCCTGTAAACGAGATCGCAGAGAGTGTAAATGCCGTATCTGTATCCGATGTCAATGCACTGGTAGACGAGTACTACGAGAAATATAATATTTTATTAGAGGGAAGAGACCCCGAAGAGTTTAAAAAACATGTGGCTGTACAGGCACAGATCGAACTGGGATTTGAACGTTTCCTGGAAGAGAAGAATTATCAGGCCATCGTTACCCACTTCGGAGATCTGGGTGCGTTGAAGCAACTGCCCGGACTGGCCATTCAGAGACTGATGGAGAAGGGCTACGGCTTCGGCGCAGAAGGTGACTGGAAGGTAGCCGCCATGGTACGTCTGATGAAGATCATGACCGCAGGCAAAAAGGATGCCAAGGGTACTTCCATGCTGGAGGATTACACCTACAATCTGATCAAGGGCAAGGAAGGTATTCTGGAAGCCCATATGCTGGAGATCTGCCCCACCATTGCGGACGGTCCCATCAGCATCAAGTGCCAGCCCCTGTCCATGGGAGACAGAGAAGATCCTGCAAGACTGGTATTTACTTCCAAGGAAGGTCATGGTATCGCTACTTCCCTGATCGACATGGGCAATCGTTTCCGTCTGATCATCAACGATGTGAACTGCAAGAAAGTGGAGAAACCCATGCCGAAGCTTCCTACCGCTACCAACTTCTGGACTCCCGAACCGGATCTGTATACCGGCGCGGAAGCATGGATCCTGGCAGGAGGTGCACATCATACCGCATTTACCTACGATCTGACCGCAGAGCAGATGGGTGACTGGGCAGCCATGATGGGCATCGAGGCTGTATACATCGACAAGGATACGAAGATCCGCGATCTGAAGAGAGACCTGATGCTGGGAGAAGTATTCTACCGCTAAAATATGCTACCCGAAAAATCTGTTTTCGTGTATAATAAAAAATAGTATTGCAGAGAACGAAATAAAAATCTGCAGGCAGAATCTGCGGGTAGAAGTTACCTGCAGATAGAAGAAGGGTATCGTAGAAATGTTAAAAGTGTTTTTGGTGGAGGATGAATTTGTCATCCGTGAAGGAATCAAAAATAATATTGACTGGAAGGCTCATGGCTATGAGTTCTGTGGGGAGGCCGGTGACGGAGAGCTGGCCTATCCCATGATCCAGAAATTGCGTCCGGATATCGTGATCACCGATATCCGGATGCCGTTTATGGACGGCCTGGAACTGAGCCGTCTGATCCGCAAGGAGCTTCCGGACACAGAAATCATTATTCTGTCCGGTTACCAGGAATTCGAATATGCCAAGGAAGCTATCAAGCTGGGAGTGGCCCAGTATCTGTCCAAACCCATCAATGGTGAGGAACTGCTGGCGGAATTGGATGAATTGTCGGCGAAGATCGAGGAGAAGCGCAGAGCCGTTCAGATCAGAGAGCGGTATTTGCAGGAGATGGAGGAAAACAATCTCAGAGAGCGGAAAAAACTGTTCCAGGAACTGGTCACCGGAGAAAGCACCGTGGCAGAACTGTTGGAATCGGCAGAGATTCTGGGGATCGATCTGTCGGCACCCTGGTACAATATTATTCTGTTCAAGACCCAGTCTCTGCGTCATGCGCAGGATGAGTATTCCGGCAGCCTGATCCGGGTCGAACAGGAACTGCGGGGACTGGAAGACGGCAGGACGGTGATCACCTTTGATCGTAATCTGGAAGGAAAAGCATTCTTATTAAAAGCCGATTCCGAGGAACAGCTATTGCTGTTGCAACAGGAATACATAGAAAAGATCAAGGACATTATGGAAGGCTATGAGCATGTGCGGTATTTCGGTGGTATCGGCAAGCCGGTGAACCGTCTGCGGGAGCTTCCGGCATCTTTTGAACAGGCCAGTCATGCTTTTGCCCACAGATATCTGGTGCAGGACAGCCGGATCCTGGACAGCGGACATATGACGGAGGAAGCGCAGAAGGAAGATAATTTTGACATCAAGGAAGTCAATCCAAAGCAGATCGACCGCACAAGAATCCAGGAATTCTTAAAACAGGGTGACCGGGAGGAAGTGGTCTACTTCGTGGAAGAATTTTTCCGGGATCTCAGCAACAAGGCACTGCAGTCCAATATTTTCAGGCAGTATATTACCATGGATGTCTATTTCTGTGTGGCAGATTTTCTGGAAAGCCTGCAGACGGATACGCAGGAACTGGAAACACCCAATCAGGACGAGAAGACCCTGCAGGACAGCGATAGTGCGATCCATTACATTACCAGAATTCTGCAGAAAGCACTGGCGGTCAGAGATAAGGCTGCCAGCAGCCGGTATGATGATGTGGTGGAACAGGTGATGAAATACATTGATGAGAATTATGCAGACGAGGAACTTTCCCTGAATCTGCTGGCATCCCACGTGAATTTCTCACCAAACCATCTGAGCATGATCTTCAGCCAGCAGACCGGACAGAGCTTTATCAAATATCTGACAGACTATCGTATGAACAAGGCGAAGGAACTCTTGCGCTGCACCGGCAAGCGCAGCAGCCTGATCAGCCAGGAGGTGGGCTACAAGGATCCACACTATTTCTCCTATCTGTTCAAGAAGACCCAGGGGATGACCCCTACCCAGTACCGGGGCGGCACCAATTAGCCGTGGCCATGGATAAGGGGGATTCCTATGAGAAAAAAGATAAAAGAATTGTATGAACATTCGACACTGGTGGCAAAGATAAGATATTCCTATCTTTGCCTTCTGGCGCCTTTTGTATTGTTCCTGATCTTTTGCTTCTATAATTTATGGAACAATAACCGCAGATACGAGGATATGATCAATTCCTCCGTCATGGCCAGCCAGTTCAGCCTGGATTTCCAGAAGGATTTCGATTATGAGACTTATCTGCTGATTGTAGGGAACAAGACACTGGAAGAGTCCAGTCTGCATGATATGCTGGTGGAGGCAGATGGCATCGTGGCCGGTCTGGAAGAACTGACGGAATCTCAGGAGAACCTGAAACGACTGACCAGTGTCAAAAAATATCTGAACAATCTGGAGACCTATATCGGCAGGATCGAGGACAATATCCGGGAAGGCAACCGCTACGAGGACAACATGGAAATCTGGGAAAATGATGTGCAGATTGTGACGTCTCTGGTGGGTGATACCATTTCCCAGTACATCTATTACGAGATCCGGGGGATTCAGGAGAGCAGGCAGCAATATCAGGATTTCTTCGTGAATATGATCCGTTTCTCCATCATTGCCTTTGCACTGATACTGATTCTGTTTTTATTCTTATCCTATTATATACCGTTAAGTATCACGAGCCCCATAAGACGCCTTACCCAGGTGACGGATCAGGTGGCAAAAGGTGACCTGACGGTGCGCTCCGACGTGACGGGGGGCGTGGAGGCCCAGGTGCTCAGCGATTCACTGAATACAATGATCGACAAGATCAACGAACTGTTAGAGCAGGTGAAGACGGAGCAGATCCGGTTGCGCAAGGCGGAATTTGAACTGCTGCAGTCCCAGATCAATCCGCACTTCTTATATAATACGCTGGATGCCATTGTATGGCTGGCGGAAGCGGGAGAACAGAAAAAGGTCGTGAGCATGGTAGGCAGCCTGTCGGACTTTTTCCGGATCTCATTGAATCAGGGACAGGATATTCTGGATGTAAAAGAAGAACTGCAGCACGTCCGCAGCTACCTGGAGATCCAGCAGATGCGTTATCAGGACATCCTTCAATATGAGATCTGTGTTCCGGAAGAATTAAACCATTGCCAGATTCCCAAGATCACGCTGCAGCCTCTGGTGGAAAATGCACTGTACCACGGAATCAAGAACAAACGTGGCAAGGGCATGATACGGATCGAAGGAGAACTGGACGGAGAGGATTGCATTCTGTTGATCACGGACAACGGCAAGGGGATGACGCCGGAGCGGCTGGAGCAGGTGAGGAAAGGCATCCGCAACCGGAAGGCCCGGGAGACCGATATCTACGGCCTGTACAATGTGAACGAACGTATCCGTCTGAATTTCGGCGAAAACTATGGTATCACCATTACCAGTACCTACGGGGAGGGCACCTGTGTCACGGTCCGGCTTCCGCAGCATTAAAAAAATGAACCACTATCGTAAAAAAATCAACTTTTTACGCCGGTGGTTTTTTTTACCATAAAAATTTCAACTTTTCCGTGAGGTATCTTCATGGTTTTTTCCCCGGATCCGCTTTACAATAAGATCATCAAAGAAATAGTTCTTTGGGGAACAAAAACAAATTGGGAGGTTACACAATGAAGAAGAAAATTTTAGCAGCAGTAATGGCAGCAACCATGGTATTCAGCCTTGTAGCATGCGGCTCCTCTGATGCAGGCAGCAACGCAGCAACCGGAAGTGCAAACGCAGCAACCGAAAGTGCAAGCGCAGGAACGACCAGCTCCAGCTCCTCCGGAGATATGATCAAAGTCGGCATCATCAATAACGACCCCAACGAGTCCGGTTACCGTACCGCAAACGATAAGGATATGAAGAATACCTTTACCGAGGCTAACGGCTACGAAGCATCTTTCGCATACAGCTTAAAGAACGATGAGCAGATCACTGCAGCACAGAAGTTCATTCAGGATGGCGTTGACTATCTGCTTCTGTCCGCAGCAGATACCGCAGGTTGGGATTCCGTATTGAAGGATGCACAGGATGCAGGTATCAGAGTTATCCTCTTCGACCGTACCATTGATGCAGATGAGAGCCTGTATGAGG